>Ga0181505_11037088_pt1 | contig 31601 bp, 25 predicted proteins | sample PEATcosm2014_Bin_5_FD_127743 | JGI IMG/M metagenome (GOLD analysis project Ga0181505, IMG submission 127743) | Metatranscriptome of peatland microbial communities from MTU Mesocosm Facility, Houghton, MI, USA - PEATcosm2014_Bin05_30_metaT... | ecosystem: Environmental > Terrestrial > Soil >...
ACATTCGTGTATCCCATTTTTTGCAGGTTATCGGCTGCCAGCGCAGAACGGAAACCGCCTCCGCAATAAAGCACTAGCTCAGTGTGGAGATCGGGATACTTGCCTTCGATGTCGCGCTCGATGATGCCTTTGCCCAGGTGGACGGCTCCGGGCAGGTGGTCGGCGTCGAATTCGCGGTCTTCGCGGACGTCAACGAGAATAAGTTTCTCGCCGCGATCGAGCCGGGCTTTGACTTCGTCGACGGTCGTTTCGCGGACGCGCTCCTTGGCGTCGTCGACAATCTTCAGAAAACGCGGTGGATGCTGATGAGCCATGTTCGGCGGCCCTCCCGTGGTTCTTGGATGTTACCTGAAAATGATAGCAGGCGGATAGGCTACGAGCTTCGAGCCAACCGGATGCCCGCAGCTCGTAGCTCGGAGCCCGCAGCTTTTTTCGGCAGCACCAAAGATAAGCGATTCCAGATAAAATCGAAGCGCCCCATGACGCTCGTCATTCGCCAGTCTCGCATTCACTCCTACGGTTGCTATGCCACGCGCCCAATTCGCAATGGGACGTTGATCGTGGAGTACGTGGGCGAGTACCTCACCTGCGAACAGGCCGACGATCTTTACGACGACTTTCCGAACACGTATTTATTCGGCTTGGACGGCGGCAAACGCATCATCGACGGCTACGGGGTGGCAGCTTTCGTCAATCATTCCTGCAAGCCGAATTGCGAGACCGATCAGATCCGGGGCAAGATGTGGATCATCGCGCTGCGCGATATCGAGGCCGGAGAAGAACTCACCTACGACTACAACCTCTACGATGGGGAAGAGGATGCGCCCTGTTTATGCGGGTCGGAGCGCTGCCGGGGAAGTCTGTATTCGTCGACCCATCTGCGCAAGCTCGCCAAAAAACGCGCCAAGGCTGCTCAGCCTGCGGCCTAGCAAGTTACCGACAGACTCAAAGTTTAGTTCTCTTTGCCTAAGTTTCGAGTTTCCCGCTGCCTGCCAATCTCCTGAATCGCAAAATCTGTCCAATGCCGCAAAACCGATTTTACCAGTTCAATTTCAGCGCAAACTGGAACTGGCGCGGGTCGTAAGCGGCAGTGGCTTGGCCTGCGTTGGTAATGAGCGGGCTGACGGCAGCCACGTTGTACACGTTGGCGATGTTGAACATGTCGACCATGAGATCCATATTGAAGCGTTCGCCGAAGTAGATTTTCTTAGCGATGCGCATGTCGTCGAAGACCGTCCAAGGGGAGATGCCCTTATTGCGGCCGAGGTTCCCGTCGAGAAGCAGCAGTGCGTTCGGTTCCAGAAGTTGTGCCGGGGCGATGTCCTCGAAGCAGACCTCCTGCAGGAAGCCGGAAGGCGAGTATTTCGAAGCCACGGTCGGATAGCCGCACGAGTTGGTCGGGGTTCCGGCCGGCACCACATTGGGACGGCCTGTCTCGGAAGAAAACTGAAAGTTGTCCCCGCTGCCGGTGACGATGTTAAACGGCCGTCCGGAACTGAATTCGATCAGGGGGGCGAACGTCCAATTGCTTAGGAACTTGCTCGAGAAGCTGCTGCCGCCGAGCTTGCCCGACTGGTAGACGCCGCTGAAGACGAAGCGATGGCGCTGGTCAAAGGTAGAGTTGGAACGATCGAGGCCCGGGTAGTAGCTGTCCTGCGGCGTGAGCGTGGACTGCAGGTCGGTGGAATCGTCGATCGCGTGCGACCAGGTATAGGATGCCAGGAATTCGTAGTGATTGTTGAATTGCTTGCGGAGATTGGCGGTCAGCCCGTGATAGATCGAGCTGCCGTTGGAGTAGTTGGCATCCATGTCGCTGAAGGGAACGCAGTTGGCGAGCGTCCCGGGATTGCAGGTGGCGTTCAGGCCATAAGCCGAGAGTAGCTGTTGCGCCAGGGCTACGCAGCCCCCGGCACCCGCAGCGATGAGGGCATTGGCGAGCGAAGGGTTCAGCCCGCTAGGACGGAAGAAGCTCACTAGCGCAGCAGAAACCCAAGGTGCGCCGGTCAAAGTATTGGCGCCACAAGGCAGCGCTCCGCTACCTACTTCCAGTGGCCCGCCCGCGGCACTGGGGTCGGTTGATGCTGCCTGCCAGTTCCTGACCAGCAAATCTCCGCGCGCAGCATTGGAGTTGATCGGCCGGTTGATGTGGCGGCCTCCGTTGAAGTTGTAAGCCACATTCAGAGCGAAGCCCCGGCCGAGATCCCTTTCGATGCTGAAGTTCGCTTGCTGCGAATAGGAGTACACAAAATTCTTGGATTGCGGATACCCGAACGGCTGCGAGATCAGAGGAAAGGGGTTCGCGCCGACAAGGTATTGCTGATTGAGAAAGGGCGAATTTGGAAAGCAAGGATCAAAGCGCTGCGGGTTGGGCCCGGCGCCGCAAGAAGATCCTGCCGCGGAATTGTTCTGGTAGCCGAGTGCGCCGGCAAGCCCCGCGGGCAAGCAATTGGGTGCTCCGAGAATGCCCTGGAATATGTTGCTCGCGTTCAGGTTAAGCGGACTGCTGTTTGCGGCTGTCCCGTCGCAAGGATTGGCGCCGAAGAAAAGCAACTGACCGGTCTTGGAGCCGTCGGAGGCATCGCCCAGGAAATACAGCCCGAGCAAGGGATGGTCGTAGAACATCCCAAACGAGGCGCGGATTACGGTTTTGCCGTCTCCCTTGGGATCCCAGGCGAGGCCCAGGCGAGGCTGAATATTATTGGTGTCCGTCTGAATGCCCTTTTGCACTCCCAGGAAGTTGTATCCGACCTGAGCCAGCGCGTCGGGCGGCGTGAACTTTGGTGGAAACTCCACGTCGTAGCGGACACCCAGGTTCAGCGTGAGGTTTGGCCATGCGCGCCAGGAATCCTGCCAATAAACACCCAGCGGTTTGTTGGAGAACGAATCCGTCGGGCTGCCGATGCCTTGCACTATGTACGATGGGATTCCGAGGCCATACGCCTGCACCGATGAGAAATCCGGAAAATTGGGGCACACGCCCGGTGGAGCAGTCGGAGGGCATGGATTCGGAAACGTCCCGGAAATGTCGCTGAAGTTAAAGACCCCGCCGTAGTTCACCGTGAATGTGGCCTTGAGCGGAAGATAGTTGAAGTCGCCTCCAAACTTGGTGTTGTGGCGACCGATGGTCCAGGAAAAATTGTCGGTGAACTGGTAGCGAGTTTCGACACGCTGGATGAACGAGTACGGCTCGCGCCCCATGTAAGCGTAACCAATGATGTTGACCGCCGGATCCGATCCGGCGGCGATTGACCGGTTGAAGAAATACTCCAAACCCCGGCGGGCGTACTGGAAACGAAATTCATTCACCTTGTTGTTGCCGATAGTCCAGGTGTCCTGAAAAATCCCGGCCACGTCGCGGTAGGTTTGCTCCGAGGTGCGGGAGTACGCGTTTTGACCGAAGGGCTGATCCTGCCCGTTGACTTCAATCCCTGTCACCGTGCTGGGGCTGACGTTCGCGCGAAACGTCAGGCGGTGGTTGGCGGTGAGATTGTGGTCTAGACGCAGAGAATACAGGCTAGTGCCCTCGAAAACCGGGAAGTTGCCTTCCTGCGACTGCAGACTCAGAAAGCTGGCCGGCAAGCCGTTGCATAGCAGGTTGGCGGTCGCGAATGTGCACGATGACGGAAACTGAGTGAACGTGCCCGTGGACGGCGTGGGGATTACTCCGAAAGAAGCTAGCGCGCCAAACGCTTGCACGGGATAGGTTCCATTGACCGCAATGCCGGAAGAACCGCCCACCCAGGTGCCGTAGAGCAACGCTACCTGGGCATAGGTGGCGGCTACCGACGGGCCGAGACTCGGCGTCGTCGCGATCTGGTTCAACGCGGCCGGAAGGTTGGCGAAATACGCTTGCTGGTCGGGAGTCCCGGAGATTAGTGGGATGGTGCCCGGAGCTAACCCTAAGGCCGAGGAAATGTCCACGTTGTTTACCAAGCCAAAGTCGCCCTGGCCAATACTGGAGAACCCGGTCTCATGGCGGCGGGTGACTTCGTAGGAAAAGAAGTAGTACGTCTTGTCTTTCTTAATCGGCCCACCGAAGGCTGCGCCAGCCTGCACGCGGGTGTAGGCAGGATTGGACGTTGTGCTGAACGGGTTGACGGCCTGGAAATTGCGATTGCGCAGATATCCGAAGACATCGCCGTGGAAGTCGTTCGATCCGGAGCGCGTGATGATATTGACCACGCCACCGGAGGCGCGTCCGTATTCGGCAGCGTAGCTGTTGGTGATGATCTGGAATTCCTGCACGGCCTCCTGCGAAACGGTCGAGCGCACGCCGTTGGTGGAATTGTCGGTGGCATCGGCGCCGTCAACATTGACCAGGTTGGAGCGCGCGCGCTGTCCGCTCATGTTGAGGCCGGAGGTGGGCGCCGCGCCGACGTTGGGGGCGCTGTCGCGCTGCACCTGCGAATCGGTTAGCGTGAACTGGATGTAGTTGCGGCCGTTGATCGGCAGATTGTCGACACGGCGCTCGCCGATGGTGTCGGTGGTTGAACTGCGCGAGGTTTCAACCAGTTCGGCCTGGGTGTTGACCTCGACGACGACCCTGCTTCCCGCGACCGTGAGGGTGACGGGTAATTCGGCCAACCCGCCGACCGTGATGGCGACGCCGGTGGCTTCGGCCCTGGCGAAGCCGGGTGCATCCACGGAGACGGAATAGGTGCCGGGAGCCAACTGACGCACACTATAGCCGCCTTGGCCATCGCTCCTGCCGGCGCGTTCCACGCCCTTGTCGGCATCGCGGACGGTGACCGTGGCGTTGGTCACAACGCTGCCCTTCGGATCTTTCACGCTGACGTGGATGTCGCCCGTGGCGGCGCCTTGGGCAAGGGCAAACTGGCGGACGAGCAACAGAATGACCGCAAAACAGAACAGACGCAATGGCGCTTTCATAGGGCTCCTGGAACCCTCCGCGTCGTGGCGGAAGGCGGGAATCAGAGTGCGCGCTTTTTCACCAACTCCCGAACTTTGAGCACACTGTTGGGTCGGGACAACGATATGTACATCAGAAAAGGGTGTTTAGGCAAGCGATAAGGTGAACCGCCCGGCGGCCGGAGGCCGAAACGGGGGACTGTTCTTGCCGCCACCCTTGTTTCCGGCTTTCGTTCCCGGATTGCGTTTGCGGCCGCCTTTCTTTAGATTTCTCATGGATTGGCCGATTAAGTCTTTAGTGGCCAAGACTGGACGATGTGAAGGAGCGACCACCCGGCAGGGGGGGCTTACAACATGGCTTGAACAGCTTGCGGAGGAACGGGCGATTCGTATCAGGGTATGCCTTCAGGCATACCGCAAATCGCTGAAAACCGTTCCTGCTTTAGCCGCTGCTGGTTGGAGATTTGGCGTGTCAGAAATATTTCTTGTGCCGTCTCTTGTGCCTTCCGAGAATTTCAACGGGCATTCCATGACTGGCGAACTGCTGCGGGTGATCGTGTGTCCGCCCGGCAACGCGGGATGGAATGATTCCGGGAAGGCCGCGGCATGGCGGGATCTCGGATTTCGGCATGCTCCCGATTTTGCGGCAGCCGAGCGGCAGCATGAAATTCTGTGCCGGCTGCTCAATGAGAGCGGAGCGGAGGTTGTCTGTCTGCCACCGGCGGAAACTCTTACTCTCGATGCCGTCTATGTCCACGACGCGTCCTTGGCCACGGACTATGGTTTGGTGCTGATGAATCCGGGAAAGAAGAGTCGCATGCCCGAGGCGCAGGCACACGCCGACTTTTGCGGGCGACTGGGCATTCCGGTGTTCGGCGAGATACGGTTGCCCGGGACTTCGGAATCCGGCGACATCGTCTGGCTGGATGCGCGGACACTGCTCGTCGGCGACGGCTATCGGACGAGCAAATCTGGCATCGAGCAACTGCGGTCGCTGCTCTCCTCGAAGGAGCCTCTGAAAAATGTTGAGGTGTTGTCCGCGCCGCTGCCCTACGGAGCCGGCCCTTCCGCCTGTCTGCACCTGATGTCGCTCATGAGCATGCTCGACGAGCAGACGATTCTGGTCGATCTGCCGTGGCTGGCGGTCGAGACTGTTGAATTGCTGAAGGAGCGCGGCTTCCGTCTGATTGAAATTGAATACAGCGAGCGCGACACGCTCGCCTGCAACGTGCTCTCGCAGGGTCAAAGGCGCCTGATCGCGATTGAAGAAAACGCCAAAACAAATCAGATCTTGCGCGACGCCGGCTTTGACGTGCGCACTTTTCCGGGCTCGGAGATATGCATCAATGGGGCGGGAGGCCCAACGTGCCTCACGCGGCCGTTGCTGCGAAAGTAGCCGAGCAACCGCTACCCTACGCGGTGGATCAGATTGCTGACCTCTTCGGCGAGGAATTCCAGGAACTCGCTAAACCCCTTCAATCCATTTTTGTTCTGGGTTTGAGCCATCTGCTTCGGCATTTTATTCCACGCCGAAGCGACCGGGGGCGGTCCACTTGCACGTAGACGAGGTTTACAACAATTCGTAGTACTTTTCGCCTGAGCACGCCCGGCATAGCACGCGCCCGTCGCGCTCCACCTCGCGGCGAAAGTTGATTCCTTCTCCGCATTCGGCGCAGACTATGCGCTCGCCTTTGTATCCTGGAAACTCTTCCGCCGGGAGTTCGACCTTCACCCACTGCTTCGTGAATAAGTCGTCCTCCGCCATCTCGCGATACGCCAGCATCTGCTGCTGGTTCTTGTTTTCGATCTCGGGATGCATCGCGCGCGCCAGCGCCTTCGACGATTCTTTCGCGGCGATGCGGATGGCTTTGCCGGCGGTTACGTCTTTTATTCCCAGATCTTTGATGCCCAGATCTTTTACTCCCAAATCAACGAAGGTCGCGGCCATCTTTCCCCAGTCGCGAAATTTCAGGGCGCGCTTTCCGAGACGACACCCGGTGACCAGGGATATGGCGTCGGTGGCGCAGCGGTCGATTTCGACGAAGGTGATCAGACGCTTGCGATCTTCTTTTTTATTGCCGCGAGGGTCTGCAATGCCGAGATTCTCCAGCCCCAACATGGCCAGGCGCACGCCCAGCACCTGCCCGGCGCAGAGATGGCCGTGGGCCTGCTCGGCTTCGCGAAGATATTCGTCGAGGGAGAGCATTTGGTAATTTTGTAATTTGGTAATTTTGTAATCTGGTAATTTGAAACCCACACGCGTGGGATCTTCAGATTACGAAATTACCAAATTACACAATTACCAAATCTTCCTTCACTTTCGTCGCCACCGCACGCCATCCTTGGTATTTTCCACGATGATGCCGGCGGCGGTTAGTTCGGCGCGCAAGGCGTCGGAGGCCTTGAAGTTTCGCGCCTTTCGCGCGGCTTCCATTGCCGCCAGCTTCTGATTGATTTGTTCGTCGGCGAGCTGCGCGGAGCCCGCGATCTCGAGCAACTCGGGGCTGATCTCTTTTTCGCGCCCCTCAGCGCGGGCCCAGTCGGCAATGGCCTTCATCTTGACCGTGTCTTCGTCCTTGAGCACGGCGAAAATCTTGTCGAACTGTGCAAGCGCGCCTCGCAGCGGCCTAATGTCGTCCTGAAAGACTTGTCCTGCGTCAATCGCGGTATTGACTTTCCGCAGCATGTCGAAGATTGCGGCCTGCGCCTCGGCGGTGTTTAGATCATCGTCGAGAGCGTTCTTTACTCGCTCCGTGGTTTCTGTGGCCAATTGCGCCATCTGCGGGTTTCTGCCTGCCGGAAACGGCGTGCTCAGGCGGAAGTCGAAGCCGCGCAATTTCTCCACCGAACTTGCCGCGGATTTCAAGCCCTCGAAAGTGAAGTTTAATTGACTGCGATAGGGAACCTGCGTCAGCAGCCAGCGGATCGACGACGGTTTGTGCCCGCGCAGCGCGAGGTCCCGGACAGTGAAGAAATTCCCGAGACTCTTTGACATCTTTTGGCCCTCTACCAGCAGAAAACGCACATGAAACCAAAAGCGCGCAAACTGCTTTCCGGTGAGCGCCTCCGACTGTGCGATCTCGTTTTCGTGATGCGGAAAAATTAGATCTTCGCCGCCAGCGTGCAAGTCAAAACTCGGCCCGAACTGCTCCATGGACATGACCGAGCATTCGATGTGCCAGCCGGGACGCCCGCGCCCGATCGAGGTTTCCCACGAAGCTTCGCCCGGCTTCGCGGCCTTCCAGAGGGCGAAGTCGCGGGCACTGTCCTTTTCGTATTCGTCGACGTCGACGCGCGCGCCGTCGGTCATGCCAGCAAAATCTTTTTTGGAAAGCTTGCCGTACTCGGGGAATTTCGCGATGCGGAAATAGTAAGAACCGTCGTCGGTTCGATAAGCGAAGCCTTTCTTCGCCAGTTCGGCAATGAAGTCAGCCATGGCTTGGATGTGTTCAGTGGCGCGCACCAGAATCGGCTGCTCAATGTTCAACGTAGCCGAATCTTCCAGAAAGGCCTGGGCAAATTTCGCGGTATATTGCTGCACGTTGACGCCGTCACGCGCCGAGTTGCGAATGATCTTGTCGTCCACGTCGGTGATGTTCATGACGTAGCGAACGTCGTATCCGCTCTGGCGCAGAAAGCGATAGAGAAGATCGACGGCGACAAATGTGCGGAAATTGCCGATGTGGCCGTAGTCATAGACGGTGGGTCCGCAGGCATACATGCGGACGCGGTTGCCGTCGAGCGGATGGAAGTCTTCGATCTTTCCGGAAAGAGTGTTATAGAGGCGCAGTCCCATGGATGACGACGAGTTCGCGAGTGCCGTGCGAACCTATCATTCTAGGGTGCGCTGGAAAAGGGGTCAAACGACCTGTGAAGACTGTGGTGGGTCAGTTTGATTTCCACAGATCGCTCTTTGGGCGACCGGTGCCACGGCAGTCTGGGCATACACCCGAGCCGGAGCATTTTCCGCACTCAGGTTCGTCTTGGTTGAGATGAACATTCACACCGCTGCCGAAGTATTCCGGACATTTGCCGGTGCCGTGACATTCTCTGCATCTGGAGGGACCGGGCATTTTCGGCTAGGTCTGGGCCGTGGCGGGCACCTTAGGGCGTGGCGGCGGGGTTGCCTGCACCGTCGGCGGCGTTTCCGGAGATCGAGAAGCAGAGACCATGAGTTCGGAGAGAATCCCGCTCTTCTCGGGAACCAGTGTGATGCGGGCCTTGCTGTCAACGATCTTCTGAATTTCGAGAATCTCGAACATGGCGGCTTCTACCTCCGGGTCGGCCGCGACCTTGTTCAGCGCCTCGCCGACAATGCGCGGGCGCATGGCGGCGGCTTTGGCGAATTCGACGGCGGCCTGGCGCTCGGCGGTGCTGGTGATGATGCTGACCTGGTTGGCGCCGTCCTGCTTGATGGAAGAGGTGACCTGGCGCAGGCGGTTCACGACTTTCTCTTCGATCTGCTGGATCATCTGCGCGTCGCGGAAGTGGACCTTGCGGATATAGACCGATCCCAATTTGTATCCCCACTCGTGGGACTGCGGGGAAACTTCCGTGCGCACGGTCAGGCTCATGGCGTGGCGATTCTGCAGTAAGTCGGCGAGCTTCAAGTTACTAAGGCACCGCACCGTCGAGTTACTAACATTGGTGGCCAGCGAGCCGCGCGGATCGGCGTTCTTGAAAAGGAAGGCTACGGGATCGCTGATGAACATCTCATACCAGATGCCGATGCCCATGGGCGCGCCTTCTTCGGAGTTAACCGGCTGGCTGCGGAGATATTGCTGGTCGATCCGCATGTCAAGCACATAGAGGCGGCCGAGCCAGCGGACGATGGGCGCTTTCAGGCCAAGCTTGAAGAGAAGGATGTGCAATCCGGGTTCGTCGAGGACCGCGACCACCTTGCCGAATAGGACATACACGTAGCAGGTGCGCTCCTCCACGATTGCGTAAAACCCAAAGAAACGCAGCAACCAAAAAATGACTGGCATAAGTACGAACCAGGCGATGAATGATGCTGCAGCCGCGATAATCAGGGTCATTGCTTTGTCTCCAGGACAACCTGCTGGGCGCTGCCAAAGAGGCCGAGGCGGACGTTGCGCACGTAAGCGCGCAAGGCTCCCGCGCCAGCAGCCTTCAATGCGGAAAGCTGGTCAGCCAGAGCGGTGAGGGGCTGGACTTCGGCCTGGGCTTTGAGAGTTTCGATTTCGGCCGCGCGTTTCGATTGCTCGATGCGCTGGTCGGCGGCGGCCTGAGCAAGACTGACGTCGGAAGAAACTATGTTGTGCGCGGTATTGATAGCAGCAAGCGCAGACTCGACTTCGGGAGGCGGATCGATGCCCGTGATCAGCGAGGCGTCGAGCACGATGCCATAGCGAGCGTCGGAGGTACCGCACTCGCGGTCCATGTGTTCATTGAGGTCGCGGAGATTCTTGCGCAGGTCGTTGATGGAAATTCCGGCGCTGGTGGCGTCGGCGCCGGGCGCGGCCGGAGCTTCGAAAGTGGCAATGCGCTCGCGCAGGACGGAGACGAAGTAGCCCATCACGTGAGCGATGGGATGCTTGACTCCGAAGAGATAGGCATACAGATTCCGCTCGGAAATGTGGTAGCGGATCTGGCCGGTCAAGCCGGTGTTGAGCTGATCTTTAGTGACCGCCTCGACGATGGTGCCGGCCTGGTTGGCGGCCGGGACGTCGGGATCGAAGGCCATGTTGACAGTCTGGGTGGCAATCGAGACCTTGTAGATCTTCTGCCAGGGCCACTTGAAATACGGACCGCCGGGCATGATGACGCGCACCTGAGGATACTGGTAGCGCTGTTTTTCTTCCGCGTCGAGTCCTGCCGAGATGGGATCGTTGAGCGTGGTGACTCCGGGGACGCGATCCGCGCGTCCGAAGTTGGTTTTCACCGCACGTTCGTTCTGATCGACGGTGTAGAAGCCACCAGCCAGGTAACGCAACAGAAACCAGGCAATGAAGCCAAGGAAGATTCCGGCAAGGATGTTCGGGTCCATCGACGTTGCTCCTCAGCCCACCATACACGATGGGTTGGCGCCGATCTCCGAAATTCGTTTCGAGCGCATTGAAACTGCAGATTCCCCCTGACGAGCGGGCTAAGACTTGAGCGCCGGGGGTGCTGCGGGCGCGTGTAGCCGGTGCTGCACCAGGAGTGCGTAGTGTACGGCGGAGACGATGGTGAAAATAAACGTGGCGCGCAAGAAAGTGGTGCGCGCGATCCAGACCCAGCGCACCGACGCGATCGGCAGCAGCAGCACAAAGAAAATCGCGGCCACTTGCGCGAAGGTATTGGCCTTGCCGAAGATGCTCGGGCGAAAATCGCGCAGGCCGGCGATCATGAAGAGCACGCCGCTGATCAGCAGGATGGAGACGTCGCGGCTGAAAACCACCACGGTATATTTCCAGGGAATCATCCGTTCGATCGAGAGCACAAGAAACAGGGTGCTCATCAGCAGCTTGTCGGCGATCGGGTCGAGATACTGGCCGAGCAACGTTTGCTGATGCAAGATGCGGGCGAGGAGTCCGTCGAGTCCGTCGCTCATTCCGGCGAGAACGAACAGCGCCAGCGCCCATTTGAAATCGTGCTTGACCAGATTGATGACGATGAAGGGAAGGAAAATCATCCGCAGCATCGTGAGCTGGTTGGGCGCGGTCAGGATCTGCCGGAAGTTCACCGCTGCTTATCTCCTGCGGCGCTCTCCAGATACTCGCTCACCAGCAGCGGGGCCGGATCCTGCCCGGTCTTCTCGGCGAAGCGCTGGGCAAGCGAGAGGATGTTGCCCTCGGGAAGGTCGAGCTCCATGCGCTCCAGGCGGTGCATGGGAAAGAAGACCACGCCAGAGGTAAAGGGCTCGCCGCTCTTGATCTGCGAGGCTAGATTGTCGAAAGACGCGACATCGACGCCGCGCAGGCTGACGCCTTCGCCCGAAAGATAGAGAATCGCACCCCAGAATTTTTCGCGCGGATTCGCCAACGTCGCGATCACGAGCACGCCCGGACGGAAGGGGCTGACAGCTTTCGGTTCCTCATAAAAGCTTGTACTGGGCACGATGCGATTGTCGTCTGTGGGGGATGGAAATTGCAAACGGAACGCTACTACGACTTGTCATCCTGAGCGCAGCACGGACTTCACGAAGTGAAGTCCGTGCGGAGTCGAAGGACCCCTACTCCCTTATCCAAAGCCGCGTCGGAGCAGAACCCGGGGGAGTGGAAGTGAAGCAGCTTCCGCCACTATTCTTTACGAGAAATCGGAATCGTCGAGATCGAATCGGGGCGGAGCGGACAGCAAGAGACCGGGAAGCAAAAACCTGCGCGGCGCCAGGGCATGTATTCCTCCACCCAGGTTAGCGTCCAAAGAACGGACGCGAACCTGAGGCACCAAGCGCCAAGGCACCAGGCACACTGTTCCATTTATTATTAAACATGACTGCTACTGGAGGCTATAAGCCATGCCCATAACAAGGCGAGGAAGGGCTTCTTTGGTTCATGTAATTTTCGGGAGTGTTGTGCAGTTTCTAATGCTCCTTAGTCTTTACCTCATCAGGTATTCTTGTCTGTGCACAAACAGTCACGATCAAGCTCGTGAACGGACGAAACGGTCACCCCATGTCGAATTCACATGTGAATGTATGGGTTGGTACCAAACGCAAAGAAGCAATGGTAATTCCAACGGATAAAGACGGTATTGCTCGGCTCCGTCTAACAGATAGTGACGACGAAGTTGACCTTCACATGCGCGAGAAGTACATTGGAGATAATGTTGTCATTGACCCGATTGTGAAATATGACGACAATTTCCAGGTCAATGTAGGTTTTGTGGTTTGTTATCCACATGTACGAGATTACTCCTGGTTAGCGACAACGAACATTTCGACGAAGCAGTTGCTGCAGCAAGGCATTGTTTGGACAAACACCTGCGGTAAGGCCACAGCTTCACCGAAGCCTGGAGAGTTAATTATCTTCGTGAGGCCATTAAGCTGGTGGGAAAAACTGAAACAATAGGTTCATCGTCCGATCTCATGTTCCCGCAAACAACGGAAAGCAATGAATATCCTATTCGGAGCTGCCCTCATTCTTCGCCGCTTTCAGATCAATCCCCACCTGCTCGGCCTTCTTATAAAGATGCGATCGCTCCAGTCCCAACGCCCGCGCCGTGTTTGAGATCTGGTGGCGATTGCGTCGCAACTCCGCCAGGATGGTTTGTTTCTCGAAGGCGCGGACGCGGTCGGCTAGCGGGCCGGCGCCGGCCGATGCGGAATCGGGCGTGGATGTTATAGCCGACAGTGAAGCGGGCAGCGCCAGCGCCACGGTTTCGCCAGTGACTTCATCGGAAGTTGCCAGCAGCATCAGCCGCTCGACAGCGTTTCGGAGCTCGCGGACGTTGCCCGGCCACGGATGCTCCTGCAGCGCGGCCATCGCGTCCGCGGTGAAGCGCATCGGCTTCCATCCGTTGGTGGCGCTGACTTGCAGAGCGAAGTGCTCGATCAGCGCCGGAATGTCTTCGCGACGTTCGCGCAGCGGAGGCAGCCGCAGCGGGAAGACGAACACGCGGTGAAATAAATCCTGCCGGAATTTGCCGTCGTGAACTTGCGCTTCGAGGTCGCGGTGCGTCGCGACGACGACGCGCACATCCACGGTGATGGCGCGCTCGCCGCCGATGCGCTCCACCTCGCCTTCTTCGAGGACGCGCAGCAGCTTGGCTTGCATGGTGAGCGGCATGTCGCCGATTTCGTCGAGAAAAATGGTGCCGCGCTGGGCTTGCTCGAACTTGCCGACATGGCGGCCGGCGGCGCCGGTGAACGATCCTTTTTCGTGGCCGAACAATTCGGATTCGATCAGCTCCGCCGGAACCGCGGCGCAGTTCAGCGTGACGAACGGCGCGCCGGCCCGCGGACTGCGCTCATGCAGCGTGCGCGCCACCAGCTCTTTTCCCGTGCCGGTCTCGCCGAGAATGCAGACACGCGTTTCGCTCGCGGCCACACGTTCCACCTGCGCGATCACGCGGCGCATGGTCTCGCCTTTCCAGACGATCTCGTGTTTGCCGAGGCGGCTCGACAGGTCGCGATTTTCGCGTTCGAGGCGGCCGAGTTTTAGCGCGTTCTCCACGGTGAGCAGCAATTTTTCGGTGGAGATCGGTTTTTCCAGAAAGTCGAGCGCGCCGAGGCGCGTGGCACGCACGGCCATCTCGATATGCGCCTGGCCCGACATCATGACGACGGGCGTCGTCACACCTTGGGCTTTGAGTTCTTCGAGCAACGTCAGCCCGTCTTTGCCGGGCATGACCACGTCGGAGAGGATCAAGTCGAAGGATTGCGATTTGGCCAGTTCCAGAGCCTTGTTGGCGTTGTCGCAGACGGCGGCTTCATGCCCTTCCAGACGAAACGCCCGCGAGAGCGAAGCCAGGGTGTTGGCCTCGTCATCCACGATCAGTAAGTGCGCTTTTTGCGCCACCGTTTTCTCCTCTTCAACCCATGCTTCCTAGGCCGTCTGCCACGGTCGTGGTTCGCACGGTAATTCGATACGAAACGTCGTTCCTTTTTCCTTCGTGCTCTCGACGGAGATCTTGCCACCGTGATCGCTCACCACCGACTGCACAATCGCCAGCCCGAGCCCCGTGCCATGCTGCTTGGTCGTGTAATACGGAGTGAACAAGCGTCCGCATTCTTCCTGGGTCAAACCAGAGCCGGTATCGGAAACCGAAATTTCAATCCGATCGCTGAGAGTTGCGGTGCGGATCGCCAGTTCTCCGCCTTGCGGCATGGCGTCGATCGCGTTGAGCACCAGATTTTGCAGCGCGCGATGCAGGAGATCGGGATCGGCGGAAATCTCGGGCAGCGCCTCAGCTAGCTCGGTGCGCACGACGATCTGATTTTTCTCCTCCAACTGCGCGTGAAAGACACGCAGCACCGATCGCACCACATCGTTGACTTGCGTTGGCTGGCGCTGGGGTTGCGGCATCTTGGAGAATTCGCTGAAGCGGCCGATGATGGTTTTCAGATTATTGATTTCGGCCAGCAGGGTCGTGGTCCCCTCCTGAAAAACCTCCTCGAACATCTCGGGCGATTTCTGTTTTGCCCGCATCAGATTCTCAACCGTGACTTGCAAGGGGAAAAGGGGATTCTTCAATTCGTGGGCCAATCGCCGCGCCAGTTCGCGCCACGCGGCCACGCGCTCAGCCTGCAGCGTGCGGTCTTTTTGCTGGAGGAGATCTTCCGTCATGCGGTTGAACGATGCAGCCAGCTCGCCGAGTTCATCGCTCGATTCCACCTCGACCTTGGCGCCGAGATCGCCGGCGGCGACCCGGCGCGCCGCCTCAGCCAGAGACACGACCGGGCGTGTGACGCGGGCTGCGAACCACAGGCTGGCCAGCACTGCCACCATTATTCCCGCGCCGCCGACCAGCATGGCGGTGGAGACAATCCGCCTTTGTAGTTCAATCAGCGGACGCCGCGAACTGCCCACCAGCAGAACGCCCATCAGTTGCTGATTCGCGCCGGTCTGATTCGCACCGCTCTGGCCTGGTCCAGTGAGTGGGATGGCATGAAAAACCTCGGCGTCGGCGGAATCGGAAGTCCAATGGATGACGCGCTGAGATTCCTGCAGGGTGTCGCGCACCTGTGCAACCAGCGGCGCGATCTGGTCGGCGCCCGCAGCCGGACCGTTCAAATCGAGCAGCGATTTCGGATCCCATTTTGCGTCGAGGTTTTGATAAAGCAAGACGCGTGTTCCGGCGGGGATGTCGAGCGTCGAGAGGAAGCCCTGGTCGAGCCGTTCGCCGCCAATCACGTACAAAGGTTGTTCTCCGACGCGAGCCGCGCGCACGGCAAACAGGCCGAGGTTTGCGCCATCCGGCAGCTCTTCGCGTTTCAGAAACGCGGCAGCCGGGGCAGCGGCCGGCGGAATCGCAGCTTCGGGATATCCGAATTTCGCCTGCCACTGCGCCGACGAGAGAATGGTGCCGCGGTAGTCGACTAGTTCCAGAAAGTCAAGCTGCTGCTGGCCCGCCAGTGCGCGCGCTTCGCTCACGTATTCGCCTGCGTCGGTGGCGCCGCGATTCATATCCAGAGCGATGCGCTGCACGGTTTCGCTGGCGACCACGGACTCGACCTTGCGCACAACCTCAGACCCTCGCCGCTGGAACTCCGATCGAAACTGGGCGGCGACCGCATTGGCGCGGTCCTGGTTCGCCTGCTCGAATGAGCCCCGGATGGTGCTGTACACCGACGCGGAAATGACCGCGACGCAGAGCAAGATGGTCGCCGCAAACAACAGAAGAAGTTTTTTGCGGAAGCTCATCGCGAGCCCGCCTCGAGGTGCGAGTCATTGGATCGAGAATCACTGGATCGAAATTCATTCGAGCGCGAGTCTGCCAGCCAAACGTCGGCCAGCGAAAGCCCCGCTTCGCTCCACTCCCCCAGTCGACCCGGTTCCCAGCCGCGCACGCGCGCACTGGCCGCACTCGCCACCGGCAGATGGAAAAGCGGGATGACGGCGTATCCGTCGAGCAAATTGCGCTCGGCCAGATATAGATCGTCAAGAAAACTGCCGCGAGCGGCGGGCAGTACGGGCTGCGGCAATCCCAGTTGCCGCGCAGCTTCGGCGAGCGACGTGGCGGGATCGGGACTCGGCAGCACCGCGCGCACGAGGCGGACGTCCTCCGCTCCCGACAACGATACTTGCACGGTAATGCCGACTTCGCGCGCGTTGAGTGCTATGCGCTCGGCGATCAGTTGGGCTTGCGGATCTCTCGGATCGTAGCTTAGCGTAAGCGCGGGTTGCCGCGAGTTCGCCAGCACAATCCGGGCGCGTTGCGGATTCGCTTGCGCGGAAAAGACTGCGGTATAGCCAGTCATCCAGTTGGGAAGAATGCTGGCGGCAGGTTCTCCCGCGCCTTTCAACAGCACGGACTGGATGGGCTTGCGATCGATGGCGAGCGCCAGCGCTTCTCGCAGGCGAGGGTCCTGCACCTTTGAGTTTGGAGAGAAAACCAGCGCCAGCAACTCCACGGGCAACGACGATGATGATGACGCGCCGTGCCGCTGCGACCCAGTGGCCGCCTGCGGCGCTGCCTCAATCACGTCGGTCTTGTCCAGTTCGAGCGCGATGGCCTGGTCGCGCAGCGATCTGCCGAATTCAATCTCGGCCGCATCCACAAAAGGACGCCCCGCCCAACTCTCATCATTCGCGGCGAGCTTCAGCAGTTTGCCCGGCTGCCACTCGGCGACGAGGAACGCGCCGGTGCCGATGGGAAGGCGATCCGCATTGCGTTTCAGCAGAAGATTGCGCGGAAGCGCCAGTTCGGCGAGCAGCGCAGGCAGGGGGGTCTCGCTCTCGATCAGCACCGAATCTGCCGACTCGCGAACATTCCAGGCAGGATGGATTGCGCCCAGAATCTGCGCGATGGCTGCGGGCGAGGCCACGCTGCCATCGTGGAATTTCACTCCGCGCCGCAGGGTGAATTGCCAATGCCGGGCGCTCGCGTCACTTTGCCACGCCACGGCCAGCGCGGGCTGAGGACGATCTTGCGCATCAAGTCTTACGAGAGTGTCGCCTAACAGCGAGAGCGCACGCGCCATGTCCCAGTAGTCGGCGGGCGTGGCGTTAGCGGCGCCCCCAGGAAGATCGAGCGCTTCTGGCGCCGATTGCAGCATGACGCGCAAAGCTCCGCCATAGCGCGGGCGGGTCGCCGCTGGCGCGGTGGTTGACGCGAGCAAGGTCGCGATCAAGGCCGTGCCGAAAAGTTTATTGCGCATCCAGAGTTGCTGCGGGCACGGGCAGCTGCCGAGCTGCGCTCGGCTTGGACGGGCGAGGGCGCCCGTCCCCACGCGAACAAAGCTAATTGCCGCAAGAAATCGATACGCGATGCGCCTCATACCATCCTGTGTCTTTTCGTCTTACGATTGCCGCTGCGCCATTGCCGCTGCTTTCCGGCCACAGCGCAACGATTCGCCCGTCGAACTCCACCGCTGAACTGGCAGCCACCGGATCGCGATCCGGAATCTCGAACGCGCGCAGCCCATCGCGCTCCGCATCTCCGCTCTCCGAGACCAGCAACTGTGTGCCTGTGCCGCAACTGGAGCGAACCGCGGCCAGATCGCTGCCCCACCTTGATTGTGCGCCGCGGATTGCCTGGTCCGTCATTCCATCCACAAAATGCAGCGATCCATCTACCGCAGCGAACGCCCACAGCGTGTAACTCGATCGCGGAAGCGCTGCCGCCGAATAGAACGACGGCACGTTGGAGATTTTCCCGATTCCAGGAGATAGTGCTCCGGTGAAGAAATTTCGAGCAGACGCAAAAAAAGCGCGCACGCCGCTGTCGTCTGAAGTCAGCGGCCACGGGTCGTCGGTGTCGTTACAGGCCAACGTGAGGGGCGCGACTGCGCTCGATCGGCAGAACGTTCCCGGCAGGTAGACGTCGAACAGGTGATCGCGGCGCAGCAGCAGGCGTCCGCGCAAGTCGCGGGGAAAAGTGCGCGAGTGCGTGATGGGCAATGAAGCTTCAAGTTCCCAGCGTCCGGCTGGATTTGTTCCCTGTCGACGATAGATCGCGACCATGCCGTCACCGAGCACGATCAGGCGAGAGCCTCCGGGCATTTCGACCAGGGCGACATCGAGCATCGGCTGTTCTTGCGCGAACAGAAGAGTCGTTTTCAGAATGATCGGCAGGGCGGCGGCGAATGTCGTTCCCGTTGGCGATCGCGACACCGAGACCAGCACAACCTTTTTCTCGTCGGACCCGATCACAATCTCGGCCGTCCAAACGTATTCGCGCAGGCTTTCGGAGAGAACGACTTCCACCGTGCCCATCGCTTGCTCGGCTTTGGCGGTGTGCACGCCTTCGACGCGCAACTCGGCCTCAAGCGCGCTGCGCACTTCGCGCACGGATTTGTCGTCGAGCGATGAACGGTTAGTAACTTCGAGTGCGAAGGCACCGGGCCCGGTGGCGGCGGCGATCTTGTGTGCCAGTTGGCGGGCGGCGTCTCCCAAGGTTGAAGCGCATAAAAAAGAGGATGGTAGAAAAACCGTCGCGAGCAGAAGCGAAGTCAGCCAACCAAGCCGCAGACCGCTGGAGGTTCGCGCTCGCATGTGTGGAATGCGCTGATTATAACGCGTGATGGATCGTGGCTCATTCATAAGAAAGTTCTCAGAAAAATCTTCTGACCGCGCGGTTCAACTGGGAACTGAGAACTGAGAACCGGGAACTGAGGGCTGCCGTTTTCCTGCTATTGTTGAGGTTTCGCATCGGACCCTTCCACGTCTTCCGCCTGGCTCACGTGGTTCGGAGCGCCCATGCCGCGCAACACATCGTTGGTGAAGAAAAACTTGCCGTCCGCCGGAACCATCATGATCTGCAATTTGTCGGAGAGGCGCTCGGCGACGATTTTGTTGATCAGCAGCGGATTCTGTTTCAGGATGGCGCTCTCGCTGGCCATGCGCTCGGCGTCGGCGGAGGCGGTTAGCCGGATGCGTTCGGCCTCGGCTTGCGCCAGCAATTTGCGGCGTTCCATCTCCGCTTTGCTGTCGATGAGCTTGGCCTCGCCGGCAGCCTCGGCATTCTTCACCGTGGCTTCCTTGCGCGCTTCGGCTTCAAGCTTCGATTGCTCAATCTGCTTCTCTTTCAGCGGAAGCGTGTACTGCATGGCATCGGATTCGCTCTTGGCTTCCAGCACCTTCACGGCAGCGTGTCCCTCAGCTTCTTTCACCTGTTGAACTTTGGTTGCTTCGGCATCGGCTTCGGCGATCTTCACTTGCTTCTGGTGGATCTCGGTTTCGACACCCATGCGGTCGTTTTCTTGTTCCTTGAGCAGCAGCGACTCCAGGCCCTTCGCATACTCCTGCGGAAGTTCGATGTCGCGCAGCATGACTTCTTTCACCACGATGCCGTCGTCGGCCAGCCGTTTGCGAATCATTTCGGCGGAGCGCTGACGAACTTCCTCGCGCTTGGCCGAGAAAACTTCGCGCACCGTGTAGCCCGGCACTAATTCGCGCCACGCGGTGGCCACCACGGGAGGCACGATTTCCTTCTCCAGGGGCTGCGGCAGATTGGCCTCAATGTAGTCGAGGCGCTTGGGATCGATCTGGTAGCGCACGGTGATGGCGAGGCCGAGCGTGAGTCCTTCTTTGGCCTGCACGTGCAGCGCCTCGCCTTTCGCCTCGCCTTTGGCCAGCGCATCTTCGCTGATGCCGGTGGTGAATAACTGATCGCGAGTGTTGAACATTTCCACGCGCTCGACCAGCGGCACAACGAAATGCACTCCCGGATACAGCGTTCCGGCCAGCGTGCCTTTTGTCTGACTGACGCGCACGCCCGCCATTCCGCTGGGCACGATCACGATGCCAGCCGAGATCAAGAGCGGCGCCCAGGCCAGCATCACCAGCGCAATCGGGATGCGCCACCGGACTATCGGCGAAACTCCCGGCGAAACTCCGGACGCGCCGGCTCCGGGATCGAAGTTTAAACGCCGGCGCTGCCAGGTAATCAGCAGGTAAGCGTCGTAGGTGAGAATTCCAGCGGCGATCACGAACATCGCGATTCCTGCGCTCAACAGCAAGTACTTTAGCAACAGCATGGTCGTGCTCCTTTCAGTTCTTTTGCGAGGTTTCAGAAAGTGGCTTACGGGTTTCCGCGCGACGGGCAAACGCCACTCGGACGATTTGTCCGAAGATAAGCTCTTCGATCAGCAGAGACGCGGCCAGCGAGAAGGTCAGACCGCCAATGATCACCAGACCTTGCAGCATCGTTTCCATGACTTGCCTCCGTAAGACTTAACTGCCCGGGAGACGAGGCAAGCCTCGTCTCTACAGGAAATTCCGTGTTACTGTCCGCCGCCGGAGCTCGATCCGGTCTCGAGCTGCGCGACCGTCTCCGTCTCCGTTCCGGCTCCAGCTCCAGATCCAGATCCAAAGACGGCCGCAATCTGCTCGTCGCGTTCCGCGCGAATCTCGACCGTGTCGCCTACGCCGACCATGGCGAAGAGTTCTTCGACATCCTGCTTGCCCATGCGAATGCATCCCGTCGATGCCGCTTTGCCGATCGAGTTTGGCTGGTTGGTGCCGTGGATTCCGTAGCCCTTCGCGCTCAGTCCCATCCAGCGCGTGCCCACCGGGTTCCGCTTGCCCGCGCCGATAACCTGGCCCTTGTGGTAGTACGCCGGGTTCGAGACGCGGCTGACGATCGTGAATTCGCCCACCGGACTCGGAGTCGAAGTCTTGCCCACCGCGACACGGTAGACGTGGACGACTTTCCCGTTGGCAATCAGCGCCAGCTTGCGGTCGGGAATGCTCACTAGGACCCAGCGCACCGTGGCTTTCGCCAACTCAGGAGCCTTGGGCAGCGGCGGGACGGGAACCGAAACCGGCACCGAGGTCTGCAGGGCCGCGCTGAAGGGTGTCATTCCGAGCACTGCCGCCAAAATCCAGATCGTTCTTTTCTGCCGATTCGCTTTGCCGTTCCCCCGCTTCATCGCTCCGCTCCCGTTCGTTTCCACTGCTCTCGCCAGAAGAAAAAGCAAGCCGGGAGCCAGGACCTAGCCAATTGAAACGAATGGAGTTATTAGCACGCTCAGGCCGGATTGCGTGTCTGCGGAAGCGCGGGCGTGTGTGGGGTGACACGGACGGGTTAACGTCGACGTCGAAATGGTCTCGCGATGTGCTGAGCGTCAGAGTTCAACCGCACAGCAATCACTGAAAAGATCGCAGCACAGGCATCAGTGATGCTTATCACTGGACGGCAATTGCCCAACCCTTTAAACTGTCGGTGGGCGGTTGTTTGTCTACCGCCAGTCCGCTCCCCCGGTTTCCTTCCCCAGTCGAGAGGCGCTTCATGAAGCGTTCTTCGGTTGGCCGTTTCCCCCGCGGTTTGTTTCTGCTGTGGATCGTCATCGGCGCCGTTCCGATCAGCTTTCCGCAGTCCTTCGCTCCTCGGCCCATCCCAAATACACGAGCTCTTCCGGTGGCTATGCTGTGCTGCGGGAACGGAATCGACTATCTCGGGGTGTATTCCTCGGATGGAAAATTTAGAACGACGGAGCGAATCGATCGTGCCAACATTCGCAGCCAGGAGTCGTCCCCTGGTTTCTCGCAGGCTTGGTCGCGTCCCAGCGAGGTTCCCGATTTCATCAATCTTCATCCCAGGGAGCGCGTGGAAGAGAACTATGAACCTCCCGCCCATGCCGTGAAACCGGTCAAAGGGCAATCGGCGTTGGCGTCGCTTCGGGACAACATTGTCACTTTTGTCTACGGACGGGAACGAATTCTTATGGCTCCCCGTCGCGTTGTGGTTGACTCCCGTGGACGCATCCTGATTGCTGACCCGGACATCCGTGCCGTTCACGTCCTCGGGGACCGCGATTCCTTCCGTATCGCCGGGGGCCCGCATCGCCGCCTGCGCCTGCCCAGTGCGATTGCTGTGGACGCAGCCGACAACATCTACATCGCCGACTCGGAACGCGGACTCGTTCTGGTATACGCTCCCGACGGGAAGTTTCTCCGCTACATCGGCAAGCGCGGAGACGAGAGTTTGTTTCACTCTCCAACCGCGCTGGCCATCGACCGCGCCAGCGGCCGCCTCTTTCTGCTCGATACGCCTCGTCATCTCCTGTTTGTGCTCGATCTTGAAGGCAACATCCTCAAACGCGTCGGCCGGCCTCGGCCCCATGCGATCGGACGAGCCAGTGGCGAAACCATTCCGATGGATCTTGACTATCCCACCGGGATCGCGATCGGGAACGACGAACTGGTGGTGGTGGACTCGGGCAATTCACGAATTCACGTCATGGATCTGCAATGTCACACGGTGGCGCAATTCTCCATTCCCGCCGCGCCAGCCCCGCCCAGCAATGACGATGACAATGTCAATGTCAATGACCAGATGGGACTCAGCGTGGACCTGACCGGCAATATCTATGTGAGCAACGTCAGGGACTCGCACATCGGAATTTACCGCCGCGATGGTTCCCCGCTCGGTTCGTTTGGCCGGTCTGGCGCGGGAATTGGAGAGTTTAGTTCTCCCACCGGTCTGTGGATTGATGGGACGAACCGCCTCTACGTGGCCGACGCGAACAATGGCCGGGTCCAGGTGTTTCAACTAAGCCACGATTTCGGGGCCGTGAGAAATGCGGCGCTTAGCCCCAAGGATCTACGCCAGTAACGATTGTCAGCGCGCATTTCATTCCGAGGCCCGCAGCGCGTCAGGCCTTCAGCAGTTCCCACCCGAAAGCAATTCCGTTCGAGATATAATCCCGCGTGGAGCCTTCGCCCACGTGCATCGCCAACATTCCAGCGAAAGAGCTGGGACTCAACTGAAACACCTGCATGGTGCGCTGCCGCAGGCGGCTGTGTTTGGCCATGAACAGCATCAGGCGAGCCATCAGCGCAGGACGGCGAATCAGCAGGCGATGACCCTCTTGATAGCGGGCAAGGTCCCCGCTCGCCAGGCAATCGCCGAGCAGCGCGGCTTCTCGAAAGGCGAGGCAAAGACCTTCTCCGGTGATCGCGTCCACTCCACCCGAGGCGTCGCCCACCAACACGGTTCGGCCACGCGACACGCGCCGCAATCTTCGGGTGACCGTGATCGCGCCCCGTTCGGTGGAAGCGTGCTCCGCATTTTCCAGGCGCGCGCGGAGTTCCGGGAACTCCCCGAGCGCATCCTCGAGTCGTAGCCGTAATTTCGGGCTGGACGAGACCAGCGCCACACAAACTTCCTTGCGGCCAACGGGCGTGACGTAGACCTGGCAGTGACGGCCCCAGTGCAGTTCCATGAAGTCGGTCCAGGGCGCGACGCGATAGTGGCGGCGGAATCCGAAGCGCAGATTCTTGCTCGGTCGCATATCCAACTCCTGTTGACCCAGCCCAGCCCAGCCGCGGACGCGCGAACTGGTTCCATCGGCGCCCACCACCCAGCGCGCTCGCACCAATTCTCCCGCCACCAGCGCGCCTTCCGCATGAAGCCCGGTTACCGCCGCCTGCCAAAGCAAGCGAACGCCGCAACCCGCCGCATGATCCAACAGAATGCGATGCAGATGGGTGCGCCGGATTCCCAATGCCATTCCGCGAGGAAACGTGGCCTCGGCTTTTGCGCCGTCACTCACAAAACGAATGCCGCGGAACGGATACCCTTCGCCCTCGGGAATCACGATGCCGAACTGACGCAGAGCCTCGACGCCATCCGGCATCAGTCCTTCGCCGCAGGGCTTGTCGATCGGCGGAACCGCGGCGTCCGCGACTAGAACGCTCAAACCGTGGCGTCGCGCCGCGATGGCCGTCGCCAGGCCGGCCGGTCCGCCGCCGACAACGAATACATCCACCGGATTTGAAAAACGGTTCACAAGTTTCTTGGGCAAGGTCTCAAAGTTTCAAGGTTTCAGAGACTCGCCACGGTCCAGAGGGCACAGCTTTTGCCGGTTCCCCTGAAACCTTGAAACCCTGAAACTTTGAAACCTGCTTCTTCCTACCATTCCAGCAAAACGAATTCCGAGCAAAACCCCGGACCCATGGCGGCCAGCAAGCCGAGCGTGCCCGGCTCGGGGCGGCGATTCTTCATGACTTCTTCAAGCACCACCAGCACGGAAGCCGATGACAAATTGCCCGTCCGGCGCAAGCATTGCCAGGAAACGTCGAGTTCGCCATTCTTCAAGCCGAGCGCCTGGGCGGTCGCTTCCAGAATCTTCGGGCCGCCGGTATGCAGCACCCAGTTGCCGATGTCGGAGCGAGTCAATCCGCGTTCGGCAAGAAAGTCGTCGAGATCGTGCGCCAGATTTTTTCGCACCAGGTCCGGAATTTCGCGAGAGAGAACAATGCGGAAGCCTTTTTCCGATACGTCCCAGCCCATCATCTCCTCGGTGTTGGGATAGAACACGGAGCGGGTAGCAAGGATGCTGGGCCCCGATAGTCCGCAATCGGCGCCCGCCACGATTACTGCAGCCGCGCCGTCTCCGAACAGGCCGGACGAAATCAGGTTGGCCATCGAAATATCCTCGCGCTGCAGCGTGAGCGAGCACAGTTCGACCGATAGCACCACCGCGGCCTGATCGGGATAAGCACGCACGTAATCGGCGGCGCGCGAAATCGCGGCGGCGCCCGCCACGCAGCCCAGGCCGAAGATCGGAATGCGGAGGATGTTTCTGCACAGTCCCATCCGGTTGATCAGCAGCGCGTCAATCGATGGACTGCTGATCCCGGTCACCGAAACAAAAAAGAACGCGCCCAGATTCCGGCCATGCAAACCAGCGTCCGCCAGCGCGCCCGACACGGCTTTCTCGCCCAGTTCTTTAGCTGTGCGAATCCAGTGACGATTGGCCTCGCCCCAGGTCTTCATCTTCAGATACTCCTCTTTGGGAAGAGACAGGAAGCGTCCGTCGACGCTGACGTGACGATGCAAACGCCGCAGCACGTGCGGGTTTTCGATCTGATCGCCCCAGTATTCCTGAAGTGCGGCCAGCAACATCTCCTGGGAGTAATAATGCTGGGGAAACGCGCTCGCCGCGCTGACAATTCGCATGTTGGTGCAAACCTCTTGGCCGATCTGGCCGCGGGGGTATCCAAAATTGTATGCCGATTGAGAGGAGTTAGATGCGGATGAAAGTGTTAAATTTGTAAAAACTTAGCAAAAGAAAGGATCAACCAGTGAAATTCATCGCCGGATTGGTGCTTGGTCTCCTAGTCGTGCCCTTCGGGGCTTATCTGTATTTCACCGGCGGCAGCGCTCCCGTCGCCACTACCGATTCGGACATACCCTTTGAAAATTTCTTCGCGCACAAGGCTCTGAACGCGCGCATCGCGAAAGACATGCCTAAGACTGTTCCGATTCAGGCGAACGAAGCCGCCTATCTGGCGGGCGCCGAGCTTTACAAGCAGCACTGCGCCGTTTGCCACGGATTGCCCATGGCGCCGAAGTCGGCGATTGCATCCGGAATGTATCCGCGGCCGCCGCAACTGTTCCAGGGAAAAGGCGTGACCGACGATGAGCCCGGCGAAACCTATTGGAAGATCTTCAACGGCATTCGCCTGACCGGCATGCCCGGGTTCAGCAAATCGCTTTCGGAACCGCAGATGTGGCAGGTAGCGGTTTTACTGGCCAATGCCGACAAACTGCCAGCCTCGGCAAAAGCGTCGCTGGTCGCGCCGGCTCCGAGCATGCCACCGGCTGCAACCATGCCTTCGATGGCTCCGCCGGTCGCGCCGAGTGCCATGCCCCCGGCGAAGTGAGCCGCGCGATTTAACGTTGAGGATTAGCCGTCCGCGAAAGCGGACGCGACCCATTAACCACCCAGCCCCGTCTAGCGTTATCGTGTAGACATGGCGTTTGGCCGTCCCAGAAAACTTTTTACCGAAGCCGAGCTTTACGACTACGCTGTAGGCGCGCTGGCGCGCCGCATGTGCTCGGTCGCGGAACTGAAGCGCCTGCTGCGCAACCGGGTAGAAGCCGATACGGAAATCGGCAAGACGCTGGTGGAACTGATTGTGGTTCGCCTGAAGGATCAGGGCTATTTGAACGACTCCAAGTACGCGGCCGCCTTTTCCTCGTATCGCCGCGACAACGAGAAATTCGGACGCATGCGCGTCGTCAACGATCTGAAGGCCAGGGGAGTACACGGCGACGTTATCGAAAAAGCGGTTGCTTCCGTCTACGACGACGTGAAAGAGGAGAGTCTCGCGCGCGACTATCTTCGCCGCAAACGCCTGCAGAAGCCCAAAGACAAGGATCAGAAACAGGCAGCCCGCATCTTCCGCCAGTTGACGCGCGCCGGATTCGGATCCAAAACGATCTTTGCGATCCTGAAAAAATGGGACGTGGACGAAAAAACGCTGACCGAACTCGAGAACGAGGCTTCCGATGCGTCCCACTGAGGCAGGACACTCGTTTGTAGAGACGAGGCTGGCCTCGTCTCCGCGAGCCCATGAGACACAATCAAGTTCTTGCCCCGGTGGCACCGATCTGATAGAACTTTGCAACTGAAGGACTCTTTAAAATTCCTAGGGAGGAACGAGGAACTATGAGGACGAAGCTCGCTTTAATGATCGCAGCCGCGCTGCTGTCACTGACTGCATTTTCGTATGGACAGGCCGGAACCGACGTAAAGAAAGCAGCCGACGATACCGGCAAAGCAACCGACACAGCCGCGAAGAAGACGGCGCACGTAACCAAGAAGGCAGCCGTGAAGACCGGCGACGCCACCGCACAGGCTGCCGACAAGACCGAAGCGGCCACGGATGCCGCTGCGAAGAAGACGGCGCAGGCCACCAAGAAGGCGGCCGTGAAGACTGAAGCAGCCACTGAAAAGACTGCCGACAAAACCGAAGCTGCCACTGAGGCCACGGCGAAGAAGACGGCGCATGCCACCAAGAAGGCGGCCGTGAAGACCGGCGAAGCCACTGAAAAGGCTGCTGACAAAACCGGCGACGCTACGAAGACCGCAGCCAAGGATACCGGCAAAGCCACGGTAAAGGCCGCCGACAAGACCGGCGCTGCTACGAAAACTGCCGTCAAGGATACCGGGAAGGGCGTAGCAAAAGGCACCAAGGTGGTCGGGAAAGACGTAAAGAAGGGTGCCGAGAAAACCGCGGACGAAGTAAAGTAGGCTTATTCTCCGACGACGGCGTCGAGATGCCACCTTCACACTGTCCGCGCAGCAGTTCTTCGACGCCGCCGATCTTGTGGCTATGCAAGATCGTTGCTGAGCGGCAGTCCCTCAATTCCCGCCACCGCTCGCCGGCTGATTTCGCTGTTTCGCTCGGTGTTCCCCTGTGTCCTCTGTGGTTATCGTTTAGAATTTGATCTTTACGGCTCAACCCATGCTCACAGGCTCCAAAATTCGCCGCATGTTTCTGGACTTCTTCATTCAAAAAGGACACCGCGAGGTGCACTCCTCGTCGCTAGTCCCAGCCAACGACCCGACGCTGCTCTTCACCAACGCCGGTATGAACCAGTTCAAGGACGTATTCCTGGGCCTAGAAAAGCGCGACTACAACCGCGCCACCACCTCGCAAAAATGCGTCCGTGCCGGAGGCAAGCACAACGATCTGGAAAACGTAGGCTTCACCAATCGTCATCACACGTTTTTTGAGATGCTGGGGAATTTTTCGTTTGGCGACTACTTCAAGAAAGACGCCATTGCCTACGCGTGGGAGCTGATCACTTCGCCGGACTGGTTTGGGATTGATAAAGAGAAGCTGTACGTAACGATCTTTAAAGGCGAAAACGGAGTGCCGCGCGATTCCGAAGCTTACGACTTGTGGCTGGGCCAAGGAGTGCCGAAAGATCGCATCTACGAATTTGGCACAAAAGACAATTTCTGGCAGATGGGCGACACCGGCCCCTGCGGTCCCTGCAGCGAGATCCACTACGACATGGGCGTGGTGGCTTCGGACCAGGGCCACACGGACTGCGCGTTTGGCTGCGATTGCGGACGGTATGTCGAACTGTGGAACCTGGTGTTCATGCAGTTCGACCGCGATTCGAGCGGCAAGCTGACGCCGCTGCCCAAGCCGTCGATTGACACGGGCGCGGGGCTGGAACGGCTGGCATCAGTGCTGCAGGGAGTGATTTCGAATTACGATACGGATTTATTTTCTGGTTTGATTCGAAGAGCAGCGAGGCTTTGTGGGGTTTCAGGTGCTTTCGATGATGATTTCGACTACCACAAAATCCCTGCAAGAAATCAAGCGTCGCTGCGGATCATCGCCGACCACGCGCGGGCCGCAACGTTCTTGGTTGCGGACGGTGTCGTCCCCTCAAACGAAGGCCGTGGATACGTGCTGCGGAAGATCATACGTCGAGCAGAGACACATGGTCGCCTTCTTGGCATGAAGAATCCCTTTCTGAACCAGATGGCGCATGAAGTAAGCCAGCAGATGGCGAAAGCCTACCCCGAGTTAATGAATGTTGAGCCTTTTGCCAGACTTATCGGGGATGAGGAGGTTCGGTTCACCCACACGCTGAATGCGGGACTAGCACGATTGGAAGACGGAATCATGGTTGTTGCCATGAATGCGCCTGGTGCCACCCCGCCCGCAGACGGGATATGGACTCTCGATCTGGTCCCAGAGCTTAGGAAACGAGGGGTTCGATTGGTATATCCCGGTGTCGAGGCATTCAAGCTCTACGACACATATGGACTGCCCAAGGACTTCATAGAAGATGCCTGCCGCGATCTGGGGATTACCTTCGATGGCGTAGGATTTGATCGCGCCATGGCCGAGCAGCGTGAACGCGCTCGCGCCTCTTGGAAAGGCGGGACAAAACAGACCGCGAGTCCCGTCTACGTGAATATTGCTCGGACGGAATTTGAGGGATACGCGCGCTTGAAATCCGTTGGTTGCAAAATTCAATACGTCATCCAGAATGGACGGAGTGTCCAGGGCATAAAGGCAAACGAGGAAGCAGACGTTATTCTTGACAGAACGCCTTTCTATGCCGAATCTGGTGGACAAGTTGGAGACGTCGGCTGGCTGATAGGAAGCGATCATCAGACGGTTGTAGCAGAGGTAAAGGGATGCTACTCCCCAGTTCAGGGGGTAAGAGCACACCGAGTCTTGGCAAAAGGCTTGCTAATCCCTGGGAACTCCGTCGATGCCGTAGTCGACGCTGCGCTACGCGAAGCCACCATGCGCAATCACACGGCTACGCACTTGCTCCACGCGGGACTGCGCGAAGTTCTGGGAAAGCACGTGAAGCAGGCGGGGTCGCTGGTTGCTCCGAATCATCTGCGCTTCGATTTCTCGCACTTCACCGGCGTCGAAGACGAAGAGTTGCAGGACATCGAAGACATCATCAACAAAGAAGTTCTGCGCAACGAAAAAGTGGAGATTGTCGAAAATGTCCCGATTGACGTGGCTGTCAACGAGTATCACGCGATGGCGCTGTTTGGCGAGAAATATGGCGACAAGGTGCGCGTGATCAAGATTGGAGATTTTTCGACCGAACTATGCGGCGGCACGCACACTGCGGCGACGGGCGAGATCGGCCTGATCAAAATCTTGAAAGAAGGAAGCGTTTCATCCGGCGTGCGGCGCATCGAAGCCGTGACCGGCGAGGGCTCGCTGCGCCACTTCCGCCAGGATCACGAACTGGAAGGCGTGGTGGCGGCGCTGACCACGCACTCCGAGACGGCTTCTCCGGCCGAGGCTTTGAAGTTGGAACTGGATAAGAAAGATGCCGAGATCAAGCGACTGACGCGCGAACTCGATCAGGCGCGAATGAATTCCGCATCGTCAAGCACGGCCAACATCGGCGAAAAGGTCAAAGAAATTCGCGGCGTCAAAGTCCTGGCCCACCGCGTGGACAACTTGGAGCGCGCGCAGATGCGCACGCTAGTCGATCAGCTTCGCGACAAGCTCGGCTCGGCCGTAGTCGTGCTGGGATCGGCTTCGAATGGCAACGTTTCGCTGATCGTCGGAGTAACCAAAGACCTCACCAGCCGCATTCAGGCGGGGAAAATCATCGGCCCGGTGGCGCAGAAAGTCGGCGGCAAGGGCGGAGGGCGTCCGGATCTGGCCGAAGCGGGCGGAAAAGATGCGGCGGCGCTGGACTCGGCGCTGAGCGAGGCATACAGTGTCGTGGAGTCGCTCTTAAAGTAGTTTTCCTCTGTGTTCCCCTGTGTCCCCTGTGGTTAAGACTTTTTTCCCACCACAGGGAGCACAGGGAACCAAAAGGAAGCCCATTCGGGAGCCCGCAATGGATGATCGCATACGATTCATCGAGCACCGGGGCAAGCAGATTCTGCTGCTCGACTTTTCGCACGCCAACGCCCACGAGATGCAGCTTCTGCTGGAGTATGTGAGGGTCACCGTGGCGCAGCACGGGCACGAGTCGCTAGTCACACTCGCCGATCTCACCGGCGCCACGGTGGATCACGCGGTGGCTACCCGGATCAAGGAAGTGCTGACGCTCGACCGGCCCTTTGTGAAGAAGACGGCGTGGGTCGGCAGTGAGAGTATCCCGCACGCTTTCATGGAAAACTTCCACACTTTTTCCCAGCGCGAGATTGTGACCTTCAAGACGCGGGAAGAGGCGATGGACTGGCTGGTGAAAGAACAGTAGCCAGTACCCGGTACTCAGTACCCAGAAAAACTGCCATGGCTGGGTACTGAGTACCGGGTACTGGGTACTGTTTTTCAGCTTCTCCACTTCAGCGTCACCGGCCCGCTCACTGGATGCCGGAACTCGCCGCCGTTTTTCTTCATTTCCAACATCGCGTTTTTCAAACCGAAATACCATTTTGCGGGACGGTCGGCGTCGTCGATCAGCATTAAATGTGGGTTGTGCTTCAGGCCCTCGGACTGCAGTTCCATGGTGCGGCGGTCCTGCTCCACAAATTTTGCGAAGACGAATTTCAGCAACTGGGGGCCGAAGGGGATCCAGCGGAACAGGTTCCAGGCGGCCACTACATCGATGCGGCACTGGCTGCGCGTGATGGGAGTGACCGTGGTCAGGCTGGAGAACCAGTATTTGCCGGCGCGAATGATTTCCGAACGCAGGTTGGGCAGGACGAAATCGATGGTCGTGGTGATCGAATCGGCGTCGGCGCACAGACGCAGAAGTTTGTAGGGAGCGCTGTTGGAACTGGGCGTGTGCGCGCTCATGCGAAATCCGTAGGGGATGGGTTCGAAGTTTTTCTGCTTTTCGTGGATCGACTTCTGCGTGCGCCACCACCAAGCCTGATGAACAAACGGGCCGTGCGCGGGATCCATCAGCCCGATGATGCCGTGGTCGACGGA
>Ga0181505_10012402_pt1 | contig 30951 bp, 30 predicted proteins | sample PEATcosm2014_Bin_5_FD_127743 | JGI IMG/M metagenome (GOLD analysis project Ga0181505, IMG submission 127743) | Metatranscriptome of peatland microbial communities from MTU Mesocosm Facility, Houghton, MI, USA - PEATcosm2014_Bin05_30_metaT... | ecosystem: Environmental > Terrestrial > Soil >...
CTAGGCTAGTGCTCGTACAGAAAGTTGGTTGCTTCCTCATGTTCGCGTGGATGAGAGGATTCCAGCTCCCATCACATGAAGCTGCGAGGACGACAGGGGCCGTCCAGACTGGAATACTCATTAATGGAATTGCGGTCCGAGGAAGTCCTAGGTGCAGAAAATGGCCGAGCTGTCTTCTAAAGAAAAGGCCTACGCCGTTGCCGATCGCTTCTACCTCGAAAGAACGGACGGCTCACCACTCAACATCATAAGAGCGCTTTCTGCCACGATGCCGGCGGGTATCGCTAGGATAGTTGAAGCTTTTGACCATAGTATATCGGCGGTGATTTCAACGATGGGAATACCTGTTGCGCTTGCAAATGCCGCTGCGCATTCACAGCTATGGACACAGGTCCTGGGCGCGGAACGGATTCGTGCCCTGGCCATAGAGGATGACACAGAAAGTGCAGAGTCCCAAGCGCGTACCCTTGAGCGCGCTAAGGAGCATATGGAGCGGCACCTCGCCTCTGGACAAGGCAGAATTGGCGAGAATATGTGTGATTTCCTTCTCGGGGTATACGATGATCCGAGGATTCCTCGGGCGGCTGCGGAACTCCACGCGCAGGGAACAGTCCTACTGTGGTCGGCTTTTGAGGTGCTGGCGAGGGATCTTTTCGGCCTGTGCCTGAATTCGGAGCCCTGCTTGACACTCAAGATTGCGGATAACGAGGTCACTAAGCGCCTTTTTCAACTAAAGGGGTTGGACCTGGCGTTGTTATCGCAATATGACTTTGATGTCTCACGTGCGATGGGGGACATTTTGTTACAAGCTCATAGTCTTGGTAGCTTGATTGCCATAAAGCAGGTATTCGGCGCCATTTTTCCGGACGATTCACAGCTGCGCGATTCCTTGTCCGACCGAGAGCTCTGGGTATTGAGCCAACGACGGAACCTCATAGTCCATAACCGCGGAGTCGTTGATGCGAAATACCTTGAAAACACAAACGAATCATTGCCTGTTGGATCGAAACTGCTCATCTCTCCGTACGACGTTGAGCGGGCGCTAGACGTCGTCTGCTCCACAGGCGCAATCCTGATCAGATGCGTTGCTGCCCATTGTCCTAATTAACTCAGCAATAACAGTCTGCCAGAGTTACCGATAGCAATCTTGTCCAAGGAACCATCCATCACCGCTTCAAGAGTTACTACGGCGCCGGCTCAAACCTCGCCTCCACAGACTAGCACAACCTCTACCTTCTCCAGACCACTGCTTGGCGTTATCCTCGCCGCGTCTTCGTGGACTGCGGTGTTGCTGGTGATCAACCATAATCTGTTCCGGTCAAGGCTGATTGAAACCGGCGATCAAGCGACCATTCTCTTTCCGGTTCGCGATGCCGAGCACTTTCGCGAGCTGCTGGGTAACTATTCGCGATGGCACTTCCATCATCCCGGTCCTGGGATAATGTACATTTTGGCGTTGGGCGATGTGGTCTTTCGGCGCTTGCTGCATCTTTGCCCGGAGCCCATGAACTCCGCCTATTTGACGTTGCTGCTTCTCAATGTTGTCCTTCTCTTCTTCTCGATTCGAGTATTTGCGCGGCACTGCAGGTCAGCATTGTTTCTTGCGCTCGCGGTGTTGCTTTCTTTTTGGGTCATCTATGTCATCAACAGCACCTATGGCCCTATCGCGACCACGAACCTTTGGATGCCGCACATCATTTTGTTCGCTTTCCTGCTGTTCGCCGCGACATGCGCGTCGGTAGCCACAGGGACGGTCAGGGACCTGCCGATCATGGTTGTCTGCGGCGGCCTGCTCGTCCATGGGCACGTAGCGCAATTATTTTTTGTGACCGTGCTTTCCGGCTGCGCTCTGCTGACGTTTTACATGACTTCCGTTCGCAAAACTGGGTTCGGAGCTTCTGTGCGCGCGAATCGTAAGGCTATGGTGGTCAGCGCCATTCTGGTTGGCGTTTTCGTGACTCCAATTGTTCTTGACATTGTGCTGGATCATCCGAACAACGTGCAGAAGATCCGGACCTACCTGTCGGAGTATCCCGGCGAGCACAATGGCTTTCGTACCACCGTAAAGTATGAAGGCAGCTTCTTCCCTTTACACCGAGCCCGGAGCTAAAGATAACCAAGCCAGGTGCGCACCTGATTGCAACCGCCGCTGCCAAGCCGTACATCCTGCTCTATTGGACGATGGCCATTCTTCTGGGCGCTATCGCTTTGGCCGCCCGGCGAAAGGCGGCTGCTGCCGTTCCGCCGTTCCTGATCTACATTGCCTTTGACGTGCTATTGATCGCAGCTATGTTTCTGTACTGGGCAAGGAGAATCACGGGACCGCTCTACGACTTCAACGGTTATTTCTATTACGCAATTCATTTCATGATTCTGTTTATGCTGGCCGCGATCGCTCTGGATGGCCTGCGAATTCGGGCCAACGATGCGCCTTCGGTAGTGGTCGCTTGCGCTTTACCGCTGCTGATGTTCGGCTCGCCGGCACGCTTCAATCGCGTGGGAATAAATGCTGCCGCGGTTTCGGATCCATGGTTCGAAAATGCTGCGGAAGATAGCGGCCGGATAGCAGTCAGCTTGCCGCGCCAGGATTTCCGGATTCGCATTCGCACTCCGGATGGGCTTGAGGGATTGTTGCGCAGAACGGGGGTTGCCAGCCGCCTCCACTGGCTGGGCCAGCCCGTTTGCTTCGACGACAGGTGGATTTTTCTCCTCGAGGACCGCGATCGCTGTGAGCATGTGGAAGGATTGCTCGATCTTGACCTGAAGCCTACTCCGGCCTCCCACAAAGCCTGGTCTGCCGAACTCCAGCCGTTTCCGGCCGCGAAGTTGCCGTTCACCATAAATCCAGCCGGGCGTAACAGCTTGAACCTCGATTTTTATGGACCAGAAAATCCTCCTGATGGGCCTATCTGGTCGGGGAAGCGATCAATGATGCGCTTCTTGCTCGCTCCTGATTGGAGCAGTACTCCGGAAGTGCGGATTGAAATTCGGGGTACCGCCGTGAAGGCACGTGCAGTACACGTTCTCTTGAATGGAACGAGGGTTGGTTCAATTCTCGGAGACGGTCCCGTCACCAGTGATTTTGTAGCGAGTCCCGATCAATTCAGAGCAGGACATGAGAATGAACTGACCTTCGAAGTTGATGGCGCCGGACCCGTGGACCACGACTTTCGCACGCTCGGCTTCGAGCTAGGGTCCGTCCAATTTCAGCCTGGGGAAGTGGCAAGCGCAACCCGGTAATCCTGGGGTCAGCTTCATCTCTGCGCCGCCGAGAATCGCTTCTCGAGTGCAAACGACTATGCGGCCACTCGCTCCGCGATCCACGCGGCGCATTCGCGCGTGCCCATCGATCCGCCGACATCCAGAGTCGCCTTCTTCGCGCGGACTGCCTCCAGCACGGCGTTCTCGATCTTCTGCGCCTCGGCGGTGAGGCCGATATGCGCCAGCATCATTGCTGCCGTCAGGATTGAGCCCATCGGGTTGGCGATGTTCTTTCCCGCAATCGGTGGCGCCGAGCCGTGTACCGGCTCGAACATCGAAGTGCGGCCGGGATGAATGTTGCCGCTGGCGGCCATGCCGAGGCCGCCCTGCAGCGCGGCGGCCAGGTCGGTGACGATGTCGCCAAACATGTTGTTGGTGACGATCACGTCGAGCGAGCGCGGCTCGCGCACCATCTGCAGGCAGAGTGCGTCCACATACATATGCTGCGTCTGAATGTCGGAATACTCCTTCGCAACTTCTTTGAAGACGCGCTGCCATAGGCCGCCGGCAAAGGTCATCACGTTCGATTTGTCTGACATCATCACTTTCTTGCGGCCGTTCTCGCGCGCGTACTTGAAGGCAAAGTGAATGACGCGCTCCACGCCCTTGCGCGTATTAATGTCCTCCTGCGTGGCAACCTCTTCGGGCGTACCCATCTTAAAGTTGCCGCCCATGTCCATGTAAACGCCTTCGGTGTTCTCGCGGATGACGGTGAAGTTGATGTCGTCGGGCGTGGCGTTCTTCAGCGGGCACAGCGAAGCGTCGAGCAGTCGCACTGGGCGCACGTTCGCGTATAGGTCCATCTTGAAGCGCATGCCCAGCAGGATTTCTTTAGCGTGGACGTTGCTGGCGACGCGAGGATCGCCCAGCGCGCCGACGAAGATGGCGTCGAAATCGCGTGCCAGCATGTGGAAGCCGTCGGCGGGAATGGTGGTGCCGTCGATGAGGTAACGGTCTGCGCCCCAGTCGAAGATGGTGAACTCGACAGCCGCGCCGCTGGCGCGCACCACTTCGAGTGCATTAGGGATGACTTCCTTGCCGATGCCGTCCCCGGGAACAACTGCGATGCGTTTGTGGGTACTCACGGGAAATGAAGATAACAGAAAACGGAAGCCGGCACTTAGCACTTAGCATTTGGCCAAGACAGTTTTGTCGACGGGCCGTGGAACTACCTCTCAACGAGAGGAAGCTTTGAGTATCGACAATCGGACGTGGCTAAGTGCCAAATGCCAAATGCCAACTGCTACTTCAGCGCACCCACCACGCCCACGCGATGAATAGAATCTGCAGGGGCGTCCTGATCCACAAGGGTGTCGCTGCGCTGCCTCGCAACTGAACCCCTCGCAGCGCGGCGCTCACATTTGCCGGAAACATTGCCAGTAGCAGGAGAATAAGTCCCCAGGCAGCCCATGGCCGGGTGGGAACTAACAAAAGCCCGATCGCGCCCGCTGCCTCGAGGATTCCTGTGATCGTGACCAGTACGTCAGGCCTGGGGAAAGCCGGCGGCACCATGGCGATCAGATCTTTTCTAGTGGAAGTAAAGTGGGCCATCGCGGTGAACAGGAACATTGACGCCAATGCAAGGCGGGCGCAGTTCTGCCATGTCTGCAAAGCCTCTACCCCCAACGCCCCTAGCGCTCGATAAAGCAGCAATGATCCAAACAGAACAATTGGAACCGCCATACCGATCCTCACTTCGGCCCAAGGTTCTCGCGAGCCCCATCTCCGAACGCCGAAACACGAAGACACCTACGGGCCGTCTTGGTTTATGCGCTTGGAGTTATAGACGCGGAGCTAAGTGTTTCGATGCGAGGAACCCGATGGACGCACTCCGACGCGTCCTTTGCCGCTTCGCTATAATCAAAGATTCTGTATGACTGTTGCGACGTTGCAGGACAAGCTGACGGCTTCGGGAGCGCACCTCGGCCGCTATCGCGGAGCTGAGACGCCTGCCAGCTTCGGCGATGTAGCGGCTGAGTTCAAGGCGCTGCTTGAGGGCTGTGCCGTGTTCGACATTAGCTGGCAGGTCAAGCTGATTTTCAGCGGCCGCGATCGCGTGCGCTGGCTGAACGGCATGGTCACCAACAACGTCCGCGACCTGGCGCTGGGGCACGGAGTTTACAGTTTCATCCTGACTCCGCAGGGACACAATCAAGGCGATCTGGTTGCGTACAACCGTGGCGAGTACCTGCTGGCGGCGACCGATCGCGAACAGGCGCCGAAGATCACCGCCCTGCTGCAGCGCTACATCATCATGGATGACGTTGAGATCGAGGACATCAGCGACAAGCTGGGCGCGATTGGCGTTGGCGGTCCAGAGGCCGGCGAGGTTCTGTCCAGCGCGGGCATCGACGTTTCACAGCTGCAGCCTGGGCAGGTGATCGACGCAGTTTGGCACGAGATCGGCATTTCCGTTACGCGCAATACTCATCCGCAGATGGATGGCTACGAGATCTGGCTTGCCGCGGAGCAAGCCGACAGAGTTTGGGATGCGCTAACCTCCGTCGGAGCTGTGCCCGTGGGAAGCGATGCGCTGGAGATGTACCGCATCGCGCGCGGCGTGCCGCGTTACGGAGTCGATTTGCGCGAGCGCGATCTTGCGCAGGAAACAGGCCAGGAGCACGCTCTGAGTTTCACCAAGGGCTGCTACATCGGGCAGGAGATTGTGGAGCGCGTTCGCGCCCGTGGCAATGTGCATCGTACGTTCATCGGCTTCGAAGTACAGGGCGATCCGCCGCAACCAGGAACGAAAGTTCGCGCCAACGACAAAGATGTGGGCGAGATTACGAGCGCAGCGCGTATGCCGTTTCCCGGTGGCGACAGGACGCTGGCCCTCGGGTATCTACGGCGCGAGGTCGCAACGGCAGGCGCGACGGTGCAAGTTGGCGAGCAGAGCGCCACCGTGACACTTCCTTTCGAATTGTGAGGCGACTTGACAGGCCGCTGAAAAGTTCGGGACAGCAGATTCCTCGCGGGCTAAAGCCCGTTCGGAAAGATAAAAATAAAGGATTTATGACGGCGCAGCTAAAGCTGCGCCCCTTCAAAACAGGCCGGAGTCGAGTTTTTCAGCGGCCTGTTGAGTCGCAAAGAGAAAACTATGGCAGAAAAAGAGAAGAAACCTGAGTTTGTAGTGACCGATCGCCGCCTGTTCAGCACCGATGGCGAGCTGCGTCAGGACGTAGTGGAAGCCGAGGAGCGCCGGGGGGAACGCGAGCGCGAAACCAAGGAAGCGCAGCAGCGCGTTAATGATGAGCGCGCGGCGCAGAACCATGCCCCGCGGAGCGCGCCGGCCCCTGCCGCAAGCTCGGTCGCGGAACCGGACATTCAGGCCCCGAGCGCGCAGGAGCAGGAGACTTCGGCTGCGGCCTACAAGGAGTCCACGCGCGAGATCGACGCAGAGATCGAGAAGGAGATGCGCAAGCAGGGCCAGCCGCATCGCGCACAAGATTTCGAGATAACCTTCGAGAAGTTTGTTGCCTCACTGTACATGACGTCGCTGATGCAGCTTGGCCTGGCAGCGCCACAGGGCGCAAAACCCGAAGTAGACTTAATTGGCGCGCGCCAGACCATCGACACACTCTCTCTCCTGCAGGAGAAAACCAAAGGCAACCTGACTCCAGCCGAAGAGAACATGCTGCAAAACTGCCTCTACGAGCTGCGCATGGCCTACCTGGAAGTCACTAATCTGATCACCCGTCCGCCACAAAGTGGTCCCGGCACCGACGGCAAGGTGAGATGAAAGCCACACTCACGGTGCTGGGCAGTGGAACTTCGATGGGGGTTCCAACCATCGGGTGCGACTGCGCGGTGTGTACCTCGGCCGATCCGCACGACCGTCGCACGCGGCCCTCGATTATGGTGCAGTGGGACGGACGCACCGTTCTCATCGACACCACTCCCGACTTCCGCGAGCAAGCCATCCGCGAGCAGATTCGCAAGATCGACGCTGTGCTGTACACGCACGGGCACGCCGACCACATTCTCGGACTGGACGATGTCCGGCCGCTCAGCTTTCCTCGGATCACCGGCGGTGGGAAGATCCCGCTGTTCGCCAGCGAGAACACGACGCGGGTTTTGCGCAACGTCTTCCGCTACATTTTTGAGGCCGACTACAAATACGGTGGCCTGGCGCAGGTGGAACTGCAGCCGTTGAACGGACCCGTAGAACTTTTTGGCGCAACCTTCCAGCCACTGGTGGTGATGCACGGCGATGTGCCCATCGAAGGGTATCGCTTTAGCGACGCGGCCTATCTCACCGACTTCAGCAGCGTGCCGGAGGAGACGCTGGCGCAACTGGAGGGCCTGGACATTTTGTTTCTCGATGCGTTGCGCCATCATCCTCATCCCACCCACTCGACGGTGGAGAATTCTCTGAAGATTGTGGAGCGGCTGAAGCCGAAGCGAACGTACTTCACGCACATCTCGCATGATCTGCCGCATGAGGCGACCAACGCCGCGCTGCCGGAAAATGTGCGGCTGTCGCACGATGGGCTGAAGCTGGAGTTCGAGATCTAAGAACGCTACCAAGCATGCAAGTCTTTCGCCATCTCGATGATGTCCCAGCAGACTTCGGTCCCACCGTGGTCAGCGTGGGCAACTTCGACGGGGTGCATCGCGCGCACCAGGAAGTGGTGCGCCATATGGCGGATCGCGCTCGGTTCTTCGGAGGCAAAGCGGTAGTGGTGACGTTCGAGCCGCATCCGTTGCGCATCCTGCGCCCCGATGTTGCGCCCAAGCTGCTGACTGCGTTGCCGGCCAAGCTCAAATTACTGCAGCAGACCAATGTTGACGCCGTGCTGGTGCTGCCGTTTACGCGCGACTTGTCGCTGATGACGGCCGATGATTTCGCGCGCCGCGTGCTCGCGGCGACCTTGCACGCCCGCGAGGTCCACGAAGGTTACAACTTCCACTTCGGTCATAAAGCGCAGGGCAACGTGAATACGCTCGCCGAGCTGGGCCGGCAGTGCGGTTTTGAAGCGAAGATCTATCCCGAGCAGTTGCTGCGCGGGCATCATCTCTCCAGCAGCGAGATTCGCAAGCTGATTGCGGAGGGAAATGTGAGCCGCGCTCGTGCGCTCCTGGGACGGCCATTCAGCATTATTTCCACGCCGGGGCGCGGCCGCGGCTACGGCCGGCAGTACACTGTGCCGACGGTGAATCTGGCGCGCTATGACGAGCTGGTGCCGGCGAATGGTGTCTACATCACGTGGCTGCGGGTTGGCGGCGAATGCTTTGAGGCGGTGACCAACGTGGGCAATCGCCCGACATTCGGGGACGAGTCCTTCGCCATTGAAAGCCATCTGCTGAACTTCCACCCCATCGAGTTGCAGCCCGAGACGGAGCTGGAGTTGATTTTCCTGAAACGGCTGCGGCCGGAAATCAAGTTTCCCTCGGTCGATGCGCTGCGCGAACAGATCGGGAAAGACGTGGAGACGGCAAAGAGATATTTTCGGCTGGAGAAGCTGCGAGCCGCGAGCTACTAGCTACGGGCCACGAGCTTCGAGCCACCGGCGGCGAATTTCGAGCTGCGAAGATCCAGCGTTCGAGAGCGAGGATCATCGCGCCAAGTGAGCAGGGATATCCGCCTGTGTAACCGAATACCGGTTGCAGCAAGAGGCTTGAGGCTCGCCGCTCACGGCTCGTGGCTCGTGGAGCGGTTTGCACGCTCGCGGCCAACCTGATAAGTTTTCCCATTACCCCAAGAACGTGATGATGAAAGCCATTACTCTTGCTCTCTTCTCTTGCCTGGTATGCATACCGCTGCTGGCACAGGTTTCCACCGATAGTCCCGCGGACGTGCTGCGCCATCCCGGCTGGAACGTAGTGATTTTCGCGGGTGGTGGGACCACCGTGGACAGCACGCCCAGCGGCAGCAACCTCGTGCTGGGTGTTCGTCTGGGGCGCGTGCTGACTGACGAGCACGGTCCGGGAATTCTGCACGGCACCTACGAGATGGCCATCGACATTATTCCGCTGGACGAGTACTGGATCAACGGCGGACAGTACGCTGGAGGCGTCGACCCCGTCGTCTTCAAGTGGAATTTCACCAGTGGCAGCAAGATTGTGCCTTACTTTGCGGCGGTGGGCGGCGCGCTGTTCAGCAACCACAACCTGCCGCCGGGAGACACCTCGCAAATAAACTTCACCAGCGGACCGGAGATTGGCGCGCAGATCTTCGGCAACGGGAAGAATTCCTGGGACATCATGGTGAAGGCCTATCACCTTTCCAATGCGTCGATCGGGAACCACAATCCCGGGCTGAACGCAAACGTGCAATTCATGCTGGGCTACACCTGGTATTAGGAGCCGCAGCGCGGACTCGCATGGTTGGCGGATGGCGTCGCAGCCCTCATCGCCAGCATCTGCCGGAGTTTTGTTCGACCGAGAAATTTCGCTTCCCGTTCTCACACAGACTGTCTCAGTTGACCCTCTTTGAAGGGGCGCGGCTTCAGCCGCGCCGACGACACCGTCTTGACAGCGGGCTTTAGCCCCTGAGGAGACTTGAATTTAGCAGGGATCGAAAGCGAATTCCCTCGGCGGCTAAAAGCCGGTCGGGTTTCAACGGCATTTCGGCGCGCCCCTTCAAGTCAGGATGTCAACAACACAGATTCGAGAGATTTGGGTGCTGGGGCTTGCATCGGCGTATACTCTTGTCCGATACGTGCGTCCATGACATCCTCCACTTCTGTAGAGCACCCGCTCATCTTGTGTATTGACGACGCAGAAATTGCCCTGCGAGTTCGCAAGCTGTTGCTGACCGGTGCCTGCTATTCCGTTCTCACCGCGTCCTCCGGCGAAGAAGGGCTTGAGCTGTTTAAACAAAGTCCTATCGAGCTGGTGATCGCCGACCATTTCCTGTCGGACAAAACGGGAGCGGAAATTGCCAAGGAGATGAAAGAGGTCAAGCCGGAGGTGCCGATCCTGATCGTGTCGGCAGCTTCGGAGGAACCCCCCGGTTTGGAGTTTGTCGACGGCTTCCTCTCGAAGGGCGAAGGCCCGGACACTCTGCTGGACAGTATCGGGCGCCTGCTTCGGCACCGGCACGAGGCTGGGTAGATCGTCCTTGGCCAGTGCTGATGATCTGGCCAATTGAAATGTGACGTGATCGCGCCGTTTTACGGCGTGTAGTTGCAGGCCGCGTCGAAGCCGCAGCCTTCGTAGGTATTCTGCATCTGGTCCTGAATGATGTGGGCCACACCGCCGGCTTTCGTCAGATCGATCGTCAAGTCCGTGTCCAGCTTCTTGGTTTCGAACTTCCATCCATCGGGCAGCTTGAGCTTACTGCCGAGTTCCGAAAGGTTGTCGATGCTCAGGCCCTTGTCAACCACAGTGATGTAAGACTGCATAACATAGACATTCCCGTCCGGTGTGCGCATCAGGAAGACCGGCTTGCCTTTTTCGAACAGGTACTTTGAATCGCGATGAATTTCCATCGCGGTGTACGGGCCTTGCATCCCGGCCTTGATGTCGGCTGGCGACATGCTGGCCATCCACGTCGCCTTCACGCCATCGAAATCGACAGTTTCGCCGGCTTTGAAGACCCATAACTGATCCATGGTCCAGTGCCGCCTGGGATTCAAGTAAACCTGGTCGGCCCCGAGCTGGGCGGCGAGTTTCTTAGCGTTGAGGGCGATGAATTTGCCGGGCGGACAATTGCTGGCGTTGGTAGTGTTATAGACCTGTGCCATTACGTCTGGAGGCTTGCCTATTAAAGCAAAGATTTCGCAGAAGGGATAATTGCGAGTTTTCGAGTTGTAGAACTGCAAGCCTGGGGCAGCGCCTGGGCTAAGAGTGATCTGCTGAGCCATGGCATAAGCACTCAGCAAGAACAGAGTGGCAATGATCAGCTTTTTGATATTCACGACACGGAGTTTATCGGAAGGCAGATGGTTGGAGCAATTGGAGCAGGATAGTGAAATTAGGCGAATTACTTCAGCGGCTAAAGCCGGCAACTCTCTCAGCGTCGGTAATGCACCGCTGAAAGCCTGCCCTGAGCTTGCCGAAGGGCGGTGACATCACCCTTCGACAGGACGATTGCTCCTCCTACTGTTGAAATCACACAGCATTTTGTGATGCGGATCACTGGCTGACGGCGGGTCCGATGCGATGATGGTAGTCTTGGTAACTGCCAACCCGCGCCCGACGGAACGTTCGCGCTCTATATCCGCGCCTACTGGTCGGAAAAGGCGATCCTCGACGGCCGATGGACCGCACCCAATGTTGAGAAGGTGAAGTGAGCCTGGCTCAAGAATTCGCATGTACCCACGAAAGAGAAATAACGCTGATCAGGAGAATCATATGGATTTTGGTGCAAACGTACGAAAAGTAACATTAGGCGCGGTGCCATCTCCAGCTTCTTGCTGGCGGGCGGCGGTGCGACAGCACAGACGCAAACAACGGCGGCAAGAATGCCCAACATCGTGATCATCTGGGGCGATGACATCGGGCAGACGGATGTCAGCGCGTATTCGATGGGACTGATGGGCTTCCGCACACCCAACATCGATCGTGTTGCCAAAGAGGGCATGATTTTCACCGACTACTACGCGGAGCAAAGCTGCACCGCGGGCCGGGGCGTCCTTCATCACCGGCCAGTCGGGTTTGCGCACCGGCTTGACCAAGGTTGGTTTGCCGGGAGCCGCCGTAGGACTACAAAAGGAAGACCCGACGATTGCGGAGTTGTTGAAGGCGCGAGGCTATGCGACCGGCCAATTCGGCAAGAACCATCTAGGCGACCGTAACGAATACCTTCCTACCGTGCACGGCTTCGACGAATTCTACGGCAACCTATACCACCTCAACGCCGAAGAAGAGCCGGAAGATGCCGACTATCCGAAGGATCCGGCGTTCCGCGCCAAGTTTGGTCCCCGCGGAGTGCTGGACTGCAAGGCTTCCACCACGGACGATCCGACGGTGGACCCTCGTTTCGGCAAGGTCGGCAAACAGGTTTGCAAGGACACCGGTCCGCTGACCAGGAAGCGAATGGAAACGATCGACGATGACGTCGCTGCTCGGGCGGTGGAATTCATTGAGCGGCAAAACAAGGCCGGCAAGCCAGCCTTCGTCTGGGTGAACTTTACGCACATGCACTTCCGCACCCACACCAAGCTGGAGAGCATTGGTCAGTCCGGCCGCTGGCAGAGCCCATACCACGACGCCATGATCGACCACGACAAGAATGTCGGCACCATCCTCAAAGCACTGGATGATCAGGGCATGGTGGACAACACTTTCGTCATGTACTCCACCGACAACGGTCCGCACATGAACAGCTGGCCGGACGCAGCGATGACACCATTCCGCAGTGAGAAAAACACTAACTGGGAGGGCGCTTACCGCGTACCGGCGATGCTCCGCTGGCCGGGTCATATCAAGCCGGGCAGTGTGTCCAACGAGATCATTGCGCATGGACTGGCTGCCTACATTTCTGGCAATGGCTGGCGACCCACAGATAAAGGACGAGCTGATGAAGGGCTACAAGGTGGGCAACATGACGTACAAGGTCCATCTGGATGGCGACAATCTCGTGCCGTACCTGACGGGGCAAACCGAGAAGGGCCCGCGGGAATCGTTCTTCTACATCAACGACGATCAGCAACTGACAGCACTGCGTTTCGACAACTGGAAGATGGTGTTTATGGAGCAGCAGGCCCAGGGAACGATGCTCCTTTGGGCAAATCCGTTCACCAGCCTGCGCGTCCCGAAGATGTTCAACCTTCGCATGGACCCGTACGAGCGAGCTGACGTCACCTCAAACACCTACTGGGACTGGGAGATCAACCATGTCTACCTGTTGGTGCCCGCGCAGGACTATGTGGCCCAGTTCCTCTCGACCTTCAAAGAGTACCCACAGCGGCAAAAGGCGGCCAGCTTCAACATGGATGAGGTCCTTAAGCAGCTTCAGGACAGCGGCGATGCGGAGTGGCACAGGACGTGGCGGGGGCTACACTCAAAGCCCCCGCCCAGAAGATGTGGATGTTCGCCGCAGCAATGCCGAGAGTTCGCCCATTCCTCTCCCGATACAAACCAACGACCTTCAGTCGTAATACTCCAGCCCGAGGTGCGTGATCAGGCCTTCGCCCTTCAGGTGGCGCAGCGTGTTCTTCAGCTTCATCGACTGGATGAACAGATCGTGCTCGGGATAGAGTCCTTCGGCGGTCATCGGCGACTTGAAGTAGAAGCTGAGCCACTCCTGAATGCCGATGCCGCGCAGAGTTGACGAGCGCTTTGCGAGATCAAGGAAGAGCACCAGGTCGAGGACGATGGGCGCGGCGAGAATCGAGTCGCGACAGAGGAAGTCGACCTTGATCTGCATGGGATAGCCGAGCCAGCCGAAGATGTCGATGTTGTCCCAACCCTCTTTATTATCACCACGAGGCGGGTAATAGTTAATGCGAACCTTGTGGCAGATATTGCCGTAGAGGTCGGGATAGAGCTCGGGCTGAAGGATGTGCTCCAGCACCGACAGCTTCGACTCTTCCTTGGTCTTGAACGACCCAGGATCGTCGAGCACTTCGCCGTCGCGATTGCCGAGGATGTTGGTGGAGAACCAGCCGGCGAGGCCGATCATGCGCGCCTTGAAGCCGGGCGCGAGGATGGTCTTGATCAGCGTCTGGCCGGTTTTGTAATCCTTGCCGCAGATGGGCGCTTCCATCTTCTTCGACAGCTCCTGCATAGCGCGAATGTCCACCGTGAGGTTGGGCGCGCCATTGGCGAAGGGAACGCCTTCTTTGAGCGCGGCATAGGCGTAGACCATCGAGGGCGCAATGTTCTCGTCGTTGGCGCGCATTGCTTTTTCGAGCGCAGCAACCGACTGATGCGCCGGGCCGGCTTCGATGAAGGTTTCGGTCGAGCCACACCAGATCATGACCAGGCGATCGGCGCCGCTGGACTTCTTGAAGTCGCGGATATCGTCGCGCAGTTGCTCGGCAAGGTCCATCTTGTTCTTGCCCTTTTTCACATTGGGGCCGTTGAGGTTCTTGACGTAGTTGTGATCGAAGACGGCCTTGCGCGGCTTGATGGAGGAGAGGAACGGCTTCACCTGCTCCAGCAGCGAGCGCTCGAGCACGCCCGCTTTGCCCGCGGCGGCGTACATGTCGTCCTCGAAGATGTCCCAGCCGGTGAACACCAGATCGTTGAGCCCGGCGAGTGGAACGAAGTCTTTGATCTTCGGCGATCGGCCTTCGGTGCGCTTGCCGAGGCGGATGGTGCCCATCTGGGTCAGCGATCCGATGGGCTTGGAAATACCTTTGCGCACAGCTTCGACGCCCGCAACAAACGTAGTCGCGACCGCGCCCATGCCGGGAATCATGATCCCCAGCGTGCCTTTTACCGGAGCGATTTCGGTTGCTCCGGGCTTACTCTTATGTGTTGGCATGTCTATCAGTCCGTTTCATGAAGGATATGTAAACTTAATATCTTCTCGTATCGGCAACGGCTCCGCAATTGTCGGACTGCGAATGGGCCTGTTTGCTCACTGTGCTGCAATTTGGGGGATTTGGCGGAAGACTTATGGCTCAGGAAAAAATCGCAGTTGTGACCGGAAGCTCCAGCGGCATCGGGCTGGCGACCTCAGTAGAATTGGCGCTGAATGGCTATCGCGTGGTGGCCACCATGCGAGATATGGGACGCCGCGCGAAGCTGGAAGATGCGGCACAGAAGGGCAGCGTGCGGGATCGGCTGGATCTGCGGCGCGTCGACATCACGGAAACGGATTCTCTTGCCGACGCGTGAATGGCATTGTCCGCGACCACGGACGTATTGACGTACTAGTGAACAACGCGGGGTTCAGCACTGGCGGCTTCGCCGAAGACATGACGCTCGCCGAGCTTCGCCAGCAGATGGAAACCAGCTTCTTTGGCAATGTTGCGATGACCAAGGCCGTACTGCCCGTCATGCGCAAGCAGCGCTCTGGACATATCGTTCAGATCAGTTCGATCGGCGGACGCGCGTCAGCACCGCTGCTCAGCAGCTATAACGCGTCGAAGTTTGCGCTGGAAGGCTGGAGCGAGGCGCTGCGCATCGAGGTGCATTCGCTGGGGATTCGCGTGGTGCTGATCGAACCCGGCGACTACGACACCGACATCTGGGAGCGCAACCTGGTCCTCGGAAAACAGGCGCTCGATCCCAGCTCGCCGAACAAAGAGCGCAGCCAGCGCTTTGCCGAGTTCGTGAAGTCGCGGACGCCAAAGCGCCGCGATCCCCGCGAGGTAGCGCAACTGATTGTGCGCGTAGCCAACGATCCTAATCCTAAGCTGCGGTACCTGATCGGACCTGACGTGAAGATGCAGATGTGGCTGCGAGCGCTGATGCCCTGGCGTCGCTACGAGCGCGTGGTGGCGAAGACGACAAAAATTGACTAAGTTTCAACGCCATTAGCGAATGGAACCGGGAGGCATGCGCTATGAAATTATTCTGGCCGCGATTTAATCAGCGAGAGGGAACTCCCACTTCCGAATTGCACCCTAACCCAGTACGGCGGTACGCCGAATGTGACTGTTTTGGCTGCGGGAAACGGGATTACTCGCAAGACCTCACACTGCATTCTGAGATTCAGGACACGCACTGCGAAGCTTGGAAATCTCTCGAGGCTTATGTTCGCGAAGTTCATGCCCGTGGAGGGGATGAATTGAACCCGCTCCGTGGCATTGGGCCCGAAAGATGGGAGCAGATCAGCACACTTCCTCGTTCGATTGGAACGTTGCAATCCGTGAAAGTGGTTATGTTATATGGCAGCCACCTAGTCCGGCTCCCACCTGAGATAGGCGAGATGAGGAACCTCGAGGAACTCGATGTGTACACCTCGTACCGTCTGCACTGGCTTCCATACGAGGTTACTCATTGCCGGAAGCTCACGCGTACTCGCGCAAGTACTCGCGCTTTGTACGGCAATTTTAAAATTCCGGCACCCGTTTCCACCCTTGCCCGCCAAATCCGCTGAACTTGTGCCTGTGTGTTGTAGTGTTTGTCGAGGCCCGCTCGCTATCCAACGGCCACGTCAAGTATGGATTTCTTTGAAAGTCGGGGCCGATGTGTTTCCATTACTGGTGCACGCATGTTCGGAGGAGTGCATACGAGAGCTCCCCAAACCGCCTGTGGGTTATGTGTCTGAGCTGCATCAGGGCGGATTAGGCCTCGTACAGCCGCCTCCAAGACCTTTGAAGAATATGTTCCAATGAGCGTTCTCGCCCCGCGGCTGTCTAAGTACGCCGACCCTTCTCCCACCCTTTCTCGCGAACTCGGGATCTCGCACGCCAGCGCCATCGTTGTGGGCACCATTATCGGCAGCGGAATTTTTCTTGTTCCAGCGGAGATGATGCAAGCAGTGGGCTCGGCGCGGCTGGTGTACCTGGCATGGATTGTGGGCGGCGCGCTCTCGCTGGCGGGCGCGATTACCTATGCCGAGCTGGGCGCAATGAAGCCACAGGCCGGCGGCGAGTACGTCTACATTCGCGATTCCTACGGGCCGCTGCCCGGATTTCTGTACGCGTGGACGTGGTTTGCCCTCGCCAAACCCGCGTCGATTGCGACGCTTGCCGTCGGGCTGGTCCGCATCCTGGGAACGTTTCCGGCGCTCTCATTCTTCAACCACAGCGCGATCAGCCAGCCGTTCGCGATCAGCTACGGACAACTGGCAGCCATCGCCGCGGCGGCGCTGATCACCGCGCTGAACTACCTCGGCATCAAGCGGGCCGGCGACTTTCAGGTGGTGTTCACGCTGCTGAAGATTGTCATCATCGTCGCCGTCGCACTGCTGGCGTTCACCGCGTCGAGTGGGACGTGGCGGAACTTCGCAACCAGCTTCAGCGGCGCCACCGGCGGCTTTGCGGGATTCATGGCCGCGCTGATTGCTGCGTTATGGGCGTACGACGGATGGAATGACCTGAACATGGTGAGCGGCGAGATTCGCAATCCTGGTCGCGCGATTCCCATCGCGCTGATTGTTGGCGTTGCGGTGGTCGCCGCGCTTTACATGCTGACCAACGCCGCTGTGCAGTATGTGCTTCCCGCGGCCAGCATCGCGGCCTCGCCGCGGCCGGTGTCGGATGCGACGGCCATTGCGGTGGGCGCGTGGGGAGCGGCCATCGTCTCGGCGGGGATGGCGGTGTCGATTCTGGTTACGATGAACGGCACGATCATGAGCGGCGCGCGCGTGCCGTTTGCCATGGCGCGCGACGGATACTTCTTCAAAGCGATGGCCGAGGTGCAACCGCGGTTTCACACGCCCTCGGTCGCGCTGATTGTGCAGTTGATGCTGTCGGTCGCGCTGCTGCTGTTTGCGGGAAGCTTTCGGCAGTTGTTCTCGCTGGCGATCTTCGCGGAGTGGCTCTTCTACATGGTGGCGGCGAGTACGGTGTTCGTGCTGCGCAGGAAAGAACCGGACGCGGCGCGGCCCTATCGGACGTGGGGATATCCCGTGGTGCCGGCGATGTTCATCGCGGCGGCGGCCGTGTTGTTGTACTACACGTTCACGGAGAACATCAGGAATTCAGCATGGGGCGTGGTGGTGATTTTGGCGGGAGTGCCGGTGTATTTGTACTTCGCGAGGAAAACAGCAACTAGCAACTGGTAACTAGCCTACATTCGGCTCATGAATGGGTTTGTGTCAGGGCACGGCTTCAGCCGTGCCGCAGCACTCGCCGAAGGACCTGGGCTTTAGCCCCTGTCAGGGCCGGTTTTGCAGGGGCTAAAGCCCCACTCTTTTGCTGCATTATTCGGCACGGCTGAAAGCCGTGTCCTGTTACAAAGCGGAAGCGTTCGTAGGATGAGTTCCAGGGGCCGGCAATTTTGCGCCTGTCCGGAGAACCGCAGATCCCTCGACTCCGCTCCGCTCGGGATGACACACCTGAGAAAAATAGTGTTGGGCGACGGCGAATCCCAACTAAGGCTGCTCCTGCAACCAGCCATCGATCTTGGGCACCACCGCGCGCAGCAGGGCGAGCAGCTTGCCGCGGACGCGTTCGCCCGCTTCCAGAACTTCCCCGTGCGTGATTTTTTCGCCCGTCACGCCGGCTGCCATGTTGGTGACTACCGAAATTGTCAGCACCTCAAGCCCCAGATGACGCGCGGCGATCACCTCCGGCACCGTCGACATGCCGACCAGGTCAGCGCCAATCGTTCGCAGGAAACGAATCTCCGCCGGCGTCTCGAAGCTGGGGCCGGTGACCGCGGCGTAAACCCCTTCGACGATTGTTTCGCCCAGTCGTTCCGACTCTTCCAGCGCGAAGCGGCGGAATTGCGCGTTGTAGGCGTCGGTCATGTCGGGATGGCGCAGTCCGAGCCTGTCGTCGTTGGGTCCGGTGAGCGGGTTGATGCCCTGAAGGTTGATGTGATCGCGCACGACGACCAGTGCTCCCCGGTCATAGCTGGGGTTTATGCCGCCGGCAGCATTGGTAAGCACAACTGCGCGCACACCCATGCGCGACAGAACGCGCACCGGGAAAGCGACCTGCTGCGCCGAGTAGCCTTCGTAGAGGTGCACGCGGCCTTGCATAACAGCCAGCGGAAGGTTGTCGAGGCTGCCGACGACGAGCCGGCCAGCATGGCCGATGGCCGTGCTCATCGCGAAGAATGGAATCTCCTCGAAAGGGATTACCGTGGTATCGCGCAGCCCGTCCGCGAAGGCACCCAAGCCGGAGCCGAGAATCACGGCGATCCGCGGCCGTAGCGAGGTGCGGGCGAGGACAAACTGCGCGGCTTCTTCGGTGCGGGCGAACTTGTCAGCTTGGCTGCCGGTCATAGGGGGCCTTCGACTCGCTACGCTCGCTCAGGATTACAAAGTGAATGGATCTGTGTCGGCGCAACTGAACAGGCTGCGGAAATAGTCGGAACAGCAGATCTCTCGCGGGCTAAGGAGACTGTGTCGCAACCCTCTGTCGCCGCTCTGCGGCTCGGGTTTTGTTCCACTTCGAGCGTGGGCTAACGCCCACGCCTAACATCATTCCGCCGCAAAAATTCAGTCGCCAGTTGTGACACAGTCTCTAAAGCCCGCTCGTGATGACAAGAATAAAGGGCCTATCAAGGCGTACCTTAAAGTACGCCCCTTCAAAACGTCCCCAGTCTTCATTTCCCAATTTCTTCCAGATACTTCTCGGCCTCCAACGCGGCCATGCAACCGGTGCCGGCAGCGGTGACGGCCTGGCGATAGTGCCGGTCGGCGACATCGCCGCTGATGAAGACTCCGGGCGCGCGGGAACAGACGTAGCCCTCGGGAATCAAGTAGCCATCGCCGTCGCGGGCGAGTTGGTCGCCAACGAACTGCGCGTTGGGAGTGTGCCCGATGCCGAGGAACATTGCGCTGGTGGGCATGTCCCACTGCTCGCCGGTCTTGAGATTGCGCAGGCGTAGCCCAGTCACTTCCTTCTTGCTGACGTCCATCACATCGTCGACGACGGTGTCGGTGAGGAACCCGATTTTGTCGTGCTTGCGGGCGCGGTCGAGCATGATCTTGGAGGCGCGAAATTCGCTGCGCCGGTGAATCAGCGTGACCTTGGAGGCGAAGCGGGTGAGGAACAACGCCTCTTCCATCGCCGAATCGCCGCCGCCGATGACGGCGATTTCCTTGCCGGAGAAGAAAAAGCCGTCGCAGGTGGCGCACGACGAGACACCGTGGCCGATCAGCGCATGCTCATTGGGCAAACCGAGCCAGCGCGCCGAAGCACCGCTGGCGATGATGAGAGTGCGGGTCAGGAGCTTGTCGCGGCCGACGTTGACTTCGAGAGGCTTCTTGCTGCCGTCGGCGGCCTTGTGGCTGAGATCGACGCTGACCACGTGGCCGCAGAGGAACTCTGTGCCGAAGCGCGAGGCCTGCATGCGCATGTTGTCGATCAGCTCGGGCCCCTGGATGCCGTCGGGAAAGCCAGGGAAATTTTCCACCAGCGTGGTGATGGCGAGCTGGCCGCCGGGCTCGTGGCCGTCGATGACCAGCGGCGCGAGGTTAGCGCGAGCCGCGTAGATGGCCGCCGTCAGCCCGGAACAGCCGGAGCCGATGATGATGACGTTGCGAATATTGTCTGGCATAGGGATTCGTTTGATTCTGCGGCGCGATGAAAGATGCGCGGTGCGCCCAGTGGGATTCTAGCAAAGAGCCGTCAGCTATCAACCATCAGCTTTCAGCCACTGCCCCGCCTAGGGGCCAGGGCACGGTTGGAGGAGGTATCATGTCCGTAAAGCGCCGAAGCAGAATAGGGTATCCAATCGACTTTTTCGCAGCCGGTCAGACCAGCTGACAGCTGGCGGCTGAGAGCTGACGGCTTCTTTTATGGCAATGCAACTTCCCAACTCCGTCGACGTGCGCGCCTTCCTGCGGCGCGTGTTGCGCCCCAGGTCGAAGCTGGGGAAGACCACGCTCTGGTTCGGCTATCTGGCAATTGTCCTGGAGATACTGAACGCGATCATTCGCCCTGCTCCGGGAAGCATTCTAAGCGGATGGGCCAGCTTCATCAGCTTGCTGTTTATTCTCTTTGCGCTCCTGATGAGCTTGCGCTGGGTGCGGCGAAAGCTACTATGGCGGCTTCGCAATCGGCTCATCGTCACCTATGTTTTCATCGGCGTGATTCCGCTGATTCTGCTGGTGGGCATGGCGCTGGTAGCCGCATATCTTTTCGCCGGACAGTTCGCAACCTACGCGGCCATGTCCGACCTGCAATCGGAATTGCAGCACCTGGAAGCCACCAACCGTTCGCTGGCGACGCAGTTTCGCAGTCTCGCCCGGGATGGCAAGTTGAACCAGCAGCTTGCCGGCGAGATTGCCAGCGCGTCAGACGAGAATTTTCGTCACCGCTCGGTGAGCGTTTGGGAGAGCGACAAAAGCTTCGTGCTGTCCGAGCCGGCCCTAGCCACGATGCCGCCGATCAAAGCCTCGCCCGGGTTGCCGGGAGATTTTGCCGGCTTCGTGCTGGAGAACAACCGGCTGCACCTGCGTTCGGTCAGGCGAGTGGACGATGGCCAGCATCATCTGACAGTGATCTCCAATCTGCCCATTACGGCGGAGCTGCTGCGGCACGCGACCACCGAGCTGGGAGCCATAACTCTGTTTCCGCCGGATGAGGAAACGAATACCAAAGCCAGCGTTATAGCCGGCGGCCAAGCTGCTTCTGCCTACAAGGACCGGATGTCCATGACCACCAAGGCCGGTGGTAAATCCTTGACGATCGATCTCTCGCGGAACTCCGCCACCGGACCAAAGCGCGTGCAAGCCGGAAGTGTTCCGCCACCCACCAACAGCATGGACGTGGAGTTTCCCTTTGCCACAAGGCTTAATGTTACCGATTGGGAGAGTGGCAAGGCGTACAACGGTCTGCTGGTGGTCGATACGCGTCCGTCAAGGATCTATGCCACGCTGTTCAGCACCCTGGGAGAAAATGCCGGCATCTTCCGCGATTTACTGCTGGCGATCGCAATCGTCTTCGGCACCATCGAGCTGATCGCGCTGTTTATCGGCGTGCGTCTGACGCGCAGCATGACAAAATCGGTGGCCGAGCTGTACACCGCGACCCAGTACATCAATCGCGGGGAACTTCAGCATCGAATTCAGCTCCGCACCAGCGATCAGATGGCGGCGCTGGAGCAGTCGTTCAACTCCATGACGCAATCGCTGGCCAACCTGATTGCCGAGCAGAAGGAAAAGCAGCGGATGGAGGGCGAACTGGCCATTGCGCATGAGGTGCAGGAGCTGCTTTACCCAGAGGACTTGAGCGGCCTGCTCGGCCTTGAAGTGCATGGCGTGTGCCGCCCGGCGCGCACCGTGAGCGGCGACTACTACGATTTCATTCCGCTGAGCGAAGACCGCCTGGTGCTGGCCGTGGGCGATATCAGCGGCAAGGGCATCTCCGCCGCACTGCTGATGGCGACGGTGCACGCCTTCGTTCGCGCTTATTCGCTGGAGCCCGAGCGAACGCTGGCCTCGGTGGCGCTGGGCGCGGGAGTCTCGGAGAGCGCGGTCCTGACCGCGACCGGCGGCAACGGAAATTGCCACACCGCGCTTTCGCCGGCCTTGCTGATGTCCACCTTGAACTACCAACTCTTTCGTAGCACGCCGGCAGCAAAATACGCGACCATGTTTCTGGGTTGCTACGACGCGGGATCGCGCCTGCTGACCTACTGCAACGCGGGACATCTGCCTCCCTTGGTGTTGAGCGGCGATGGCAACGTGCGGCGATTGGAAACGTCGGGCACGGTGGTCGGCCTGTTCGACGACGTGGCTTATGACGAAAGCGCCGTCGGCATGCAGCCGGGCGATATCTTTGTCGCCTATAGCGACGGAATTACCGAGCCGGAAAATGAGTTTGGCGAGTTTGGCGAGGAGCGGCTCATCGAGCTGATTTTGCAGCATCGCGACCAGCCACTGGCGAGGATCAGCGACATTGTGACCACGGCGGTCGCCGATTGGATTGCCGGCGGCGAGCAGCCCGACGATGTGACGCTGGTGCTGGCGCGGGCGCGCTGAAGACCTCCCGTCACAGCTGCTACATTTACTGCTATACCTCGCAGCCCGCGAGCCTTCCCTCGCCGATCAGGCGATGAAGCGCGCTGCAAATTTGTCCGGCCGCGTCTCGAGAAGACAGGCTGCTGTTCTTCTCGCATTGCTTACCCTCGCGGGAGGACGCCGGAACAGGCTACTGAAAAAATCGGAACAGCAGATCCCTCGCGGGCTGAAGGCCGCTCGGGATGACAAAATTAAACGGCTTATCGGCACGACTGAAGTCGTGCCCTGTTACAAAGCACTCCAGTAGCGACTTTTTTCGCCGAAGACCGAACTTAGTTCTCACACAGACTCTAACGCGGTGCGGCCTTGGCTGGGACGAGATCATCAACCTCGACGCCCATGTGACGCAAGTGGTGCAGCATGTGGTTCACGTAGTCGTCGAAGACGAATTTCAGGCTCAGCGGAGCTGAGTCGGCAATGGTGCAGGTCCGCGCCCAGGCCGAATCAGGCACGGCTTCCGCAGCGGCCAGCAATTGGCGATTCAACGCTGCCCATAGGCCGATGAGCGTCTCCCCGTCTCGCTGTTGATAGCGATGCAGCGCCACCCACGCATCGCCGTCATATCCCGGCATCGCCGGCTTTTCCTCGAGCTCGGTGCGGACAATACGCTGATGATTATTGGCCGCCGAATCCAGCAGATGGCCCAGCTCTTCTTTCACGGACCAGGTGTTGGGCGCAGGCTTGTGTTCGACTTTGTCCGCCGGGAGCGCGCGCAGGCGGTCGGGCAGGCGCGCGATCAATACGCGGAGTACCGGTATGCTCTCCATTTGTCACCTCACAAAGGCGGGTTCATTATCTCGCAGCGCGTTCTCATCAAGCGGCGGTGCGGTAATTCAGCACGGAGCAGCGTTTATTGCCCCAAAATTTTCCGGATCTGTTCCACGTGATTGAGATCGTGACCGGCAATCTGCAGCGCCAGGTCGCGGACGCTCATCTCCCCGCGCTCGGCGTGCATACCGTAGCACTGCCATTGCTCCGGGGTAAGCTGTGCGAACATGCGCAGATTGGCTTCGCGCAGCAGGCGGAAGAGCTGCAATGACTCAGCGGGCTGCCACGAGGCATAGTTCCCCAGCTTGTTCCATAGCTCCTGATCGTACGGCGACAGCGGACAGCCGTTGTGTTCAATCATCTGGCGGTAGCGCCAGGAAGCGCCGATCTCAGCGTCGGCAAAATGGGCCAACAGCTCCGTCACGGACCACTTGTCCGGCGCGGGCCGCTCGCGTAGCTTGTTCTCTGGCGCCGCCTGCAGCAATTGCGTCAGCGATGTTAGGGTTTCGCTCTGGACGACCACGGGATCCTTGCCTTCCACGTAAGAGAGAATTCGGGCTTTGTACTGAGCTGGAGTCGACATAACTTCCTCCGCGAATGAGCTTCATTATCTCGCAATCTGGTAGTAGGCTGCTTTGAATCTTCGCACAGTGCAATTTATGACGCGCCCGCCAGACGCTGCATGTTACGCCCGCACCCGCAATGGAGGCGGGGCTCGCAGATCACGATTGGAGTTTGGACTAATTGGTGGGACTATTAGAGGACGAAGCGACGAAAGGCGCAGCCTAATTATGGCCGTCCTCAAGGTAATCGCTGCAGTGGTCCTGACTTTTGCCGGTCTTGTTCTCTGGTTACGTCTTTGCCTCAAGTTTTGGGAATGGTGCGGGTTCGGCACAGGATTTATGGATCACACGAAAATCCAGACCCTATTCGGCGACCGCAAATCTGACCACTAAATTCAAAACAGGCCGCTACCACAGCGCGGCTTTCCCGTTCCACAGCTTCGCACCGTATAATCGAGACTTCCTTCCATGAGTTACCAGGTTCTCGCGCGCAAATACCGGCCACAAAAATTCTCCGACGTCATCGGGCAGGACCACGTCACGCGCACGCTGAAGAATGCCATCGAGCAGGGACGCATTGCGCATGGATACATTTTCAGCGGTCACCGCGGCATTGGCAAGACGACCATCGCGCGCATTCTGGCGATGGCGCTGAATTGCCAGTCGAAGGACCATCCTGTGGCGGAGCCGTGCGGGGTGTGCGATTCCTGCCGCGAGATTCGCGCCGGCAACTCTGTAGACGTGATCGAGATCGACGCTGCCACCAACCGCGGCATCGACGAAATTCGCGAGCTGCGTGAGGCGGCGCGCTATCGTCCGGCGCGCGATCGTTTCAAGATCTACATTCTCGACGAGGCCCACCAGATCACCGACGCCGCGTTTAATGCGCTGCTCAAGACGCTGGAGGAGCCGCCCAGCCACATCGTCTTCATGATGGCGACTACGCAGCCTGAGGACATTCCGCAGACCATTCGCTCGCGTTGCCAGCACTTCAGCTTTCACGCCGTGCGCTTCGACGACATCGTTGCGCAACTGCGCGACATCGCAAAGCAGGAGGGAATTAAGGCCGACGACAGCGCTTTGGCCATGCTCGCCGAGGTTGGCGACGGCTCCATGCGCGACGCCCTCAGCATCATGGACCAGGCGATTGCTTGCTGCGGCACCACGCTGAGTGCAGACGTAGTGCGCGGCCTGGTGGGAACGGTCGCATCCGACGTGCTGGAGGATGTGATGGACGCGGTGGCGCGCAACTCCAGCAAAGATGTTTTGCGCACCATTGACCGGCTGTTGGTGGAAGGGCAGAGCGCGCAACACTTCGCCCGGCAGATGCTGCGATTCCTGCGCAATGCGCTGGTCGCCAAAGTTGCAGGCAGCGATTCGCCGGTGTTGCAGATCTCTACCGATGAGCGCGCGCGCGTTGCCCGCGTGGCGGAGCGCTTTAGCGAGGAAGATCTGTCGCGCTTTATGCAGATCATGCTGCGCACCCACAGCGAGCTGGGGTACAAGCAGGAGCAGCGTTTCCATCTGGAGCTCGGACTGCTGAAGTTGGTGCACGCGCAGCGACTGTTGCCGCTGGAAGAGTTGCTGAGCGGGGAAGTGACGCCATCGAAGACGGGAAGCTCGGCGGCTGTGCGATCGGCGGCTACAAGCTCCCGCGCGTCGTCTCCGGCGGGACGCAGCGGTGCGGCGTCGAGAGCCAACGAAGCAGAGACGGCATCGTCGCGGGCGCCGGCAGCTTCGCCGTTTGCGCGGCCTTCTCCGTTTGAGGCAGATCGCCAACGCAAGAGCGAGCCCAAGGCGGAGACCTCGAACCTTCTCGCGCAGATATCTCCACCTGCAGATGCTACTGCCGATGCTCCGTCGAGTGGCACCAGTTCTTCTCTGCAAGGTACGGTTGCAGAGGACAGCGTGGCAACGGCAGTGGCGCTTGATCCGGAGCCCGTCGCGCAAACGACCCGCGAGATTTCTTCTGACGAATTGCTCAACACGGTGCTGACCGCTTTGGAAGACGCGGGACAGCACGTCCTGGCGCACAATCTGGAAGAAGGCGAGTGGTCGGTGCGCGGCGGCGAGGTTGCGGTGAAGGTCGGGATGTCGCAGGTGCTGATTGATGTAGCGCTGGGACCGGAACCGAAGCGTATCATTCAGGCGGCGCTGAGCAAAGCTGCGAACCGGCCGCTGAAATTCAAGATGGTGAGCGGCACGCCGGCAGTCGCAGCAAAGACGGAAGAGCCGCCGCGTCCGGGGAATGGCGCGGGAGCACGCAGCCGTGCGATGGCCGATCCGATTGTGCAGCGGATGCAGGAAAAGTTCGGCGCCGAGATTCGTACTGTCATCGATCAGAAAGAACGCGGGTGAATTCACCACAGAGACACAGAGGCACAGAAAAAAAGCTATTCACCACAGAGAACACGGAGAGCACTGAGAAAAATAAGAAAGAAAGGCAAGAGAAAGAAGCAGAAGTGGAGCCGCGAAAATGAAACTCGAATCCAGCTCTTTATCTCGGTGTTCTCAGTGCCCTCTGTGGTTAAGAATGCCCCCGTCTCTGTGCCTCTGTGTCTCTGTGGTGAAACGAGGCTCCGCGCAAAACGAGGTAACACATGGGTGGATTTAATTTGCAGGACATGCTGTCACAGGCGCGCCAGCAAGCCGAAAAGCTGCAGGAGAAGATGCAGCAGATCACCATCGAGGCGACCTCGGGCGGCGGCAGCGTAACGGTGCGCATGAGCGGCCAGAAGCAGCTGTTGAGCATCGCGATCGAGCCGGAGGTGGTGAAGTCGGGCGACATCGAGATGCTGCAGGACCTGGTGGTCGCCGCGGTCAACGAGGCGTCGCGCAAAGTGGACGAAGCGCTGAAATCCAGTCTTGGCGGAATGCTCGGCGGCATGGGGCTGCCGGGAATGTGAGCGCGGCTCCCGCTCCGCCCATCCCATGAAGCTCGCTCCCCGCAGCGTATAATCAAGGTTTGCGCACTTCATCCTAGCCGCATCAGGACTACTCACGTGAGCTCTCATTCGCACATGCCCGGCCAGGAGCCGGCCGGTCCGCAGCCGCTTCCCGGTGTCAACAGCATCATCGCCGTCGGCTCGGGCAAGGGCGGCGTCGGCAAGACCACTCTCGCCGTCAACCTCGCCATCGCTCTGACGCGCCTGGGCAACAAGGTCGGGCTGCTCGACGCCGACGTCTACGGCCCCAACGTCCCCCTGATGCTCGGCTCCAGCGAGCCGCCCAGCGTCATCGGCGAGAACCGCATTCTGCCGCCCGAGCGTTACGGCATGAAGGTCATTTCGGTCGGCTTCCTCTCGCCGGGCGACAAGCCTCTGGTGTGGCGCGGCCCCATGCTGCACTCCATCATCAAGCAGTTCCTAGGCCAGGTGGAGTGGGGACAACTCGACTACCTCATCGTCGATCTGCCGCCGGGCACGGGCGACGTCGTGATCTCTCTGGTGCAGACCGTGCCCCTCACTGGCGCCATCGTCGTCACCACGCCCAGCGACGTCTCGCTGCAGGACGCCCGCAAAGCCATCGAGATGTTCAAGCAGGTGAAGGTCGACATTCTCGGCATCGTCGAGAACATGAGCTACTTCGTCTGCCCGCATTGCCACGAGGAGATCGATATCTTCTCCAAAGGCGGAGGCCAACGCACCGCGCAGCAGTTCAGCGTTCCGTTCCTCGGCTCCATCGAACTCGATCCCGACATCCGCAAAGGCGGCGACAGCGGCCATCCCATCGTGATGGAAGGCGATCAATCGCCCCACGCGAAATCGCTCTTCGCCTTCACCCACAAAGTGATCGAGCGCACCAGGGAATTGCAGGCAGCGGACGGCGGCAGCGTGATCGAGATTCGGTGACTACGATTTGTCATCCCGAGCGGAGCGCAGCGGAGTCGAGGGACCCGTTGTTCGGCCCCCATTTCGCCCAATTTCAGCCAAATCTAATAATGTTCCACGTGGAACATTTTGGCCGCGTAACTATCTTTAGAATCTTATTTTTAGACCATGGTGCTTTAGTGTGGTAACTTTTGGTAACCAAAGTCTCAGAAAAGGTAACCATGCCTGCCGCAATGTGTGTGTCGTAACACGCATTAATGTGTTTACTGAATGGCTCAAGAAGTAGGTTCTCATTGGCGTTGATCAGCACGGCATCCTTCGGATGACTCGGCCACGCGGCATAGGCGAGCATGGGCTCGGTCACGATGCGCAAGGCCAACGCCGCTGACGCCGCGGTGGTTGCTTGCAGGAATGATCTACGCGAAAGAGCGAGAAAGGTTGACGGCGCATCAGCAAGTCCTGGGGAAACTTATCTTAACGCTTTCAACGGAAATGGGCTGGCTTTCCCCGGTTCGCTGCGCAATTGTTTGGAAATCCTAATGCAGCTCAATTTCATGCAGGGTTCCATGGCCGCCAAATTGCATGCCTTAAATGAAGAGCAAGCCGCAAGCGTGTTAAGAATGTGCGTCCAAGAAAATCCGATGCCTCGCTTTCTGCCGAACGAAAGCGAAAAATTTGGGCTGGGTTATTGTGGGCAGGAAGTGCAGTCGCTTGACCCTTCCGATTGGGAAGGTTTTCGAGCCCAGGCGCACCGCATGCTCGACGACATTCTCGATTACACGAAGAACATACGGCAGCGTCCCAGTTTGGCAGCCGATCCCCGACGAAGTTCGGCAGCGATTTCACGCCGCGCTACCACTTCAGTCTTCTCCGCTCTCCGAAGTCCATCAGGAGTTCATGAAGTACATCCTGCCCTTCGCGGCGGGCAACGTTCATCCTGGTTTCATGGGCTGGGTCCACGGCGGCGGCACTCCCGTTGGCATGCTTGCGGAAATGCTGGCGGCGGGACTGAACGCCAATCTCGGCGGCCGCGATCAAATTCCCATCGAGGTCGAGCGTCAGGTCGCGCGCTGGATGCAATCGATCTTCGGCTTTCCAGAAACCGCAGCCGGACTTTTTGTTACTGGAACGTCGATGGCGAATTTCATCGCCATGGTAGTGGCTCGCGATACCGAGCTTGGCTGCGAGGTTCGGTGCGAGGGCGTGGCTGCAAGGCCAATGCGGCTGACCGCATATGCCTCGACGGCGGTGCACGGCTGTGTTGGCAAAGCCATGGATCTTTGCGGTCGGCATCCGAGCGATCTTCCCAGCCGCATCAACCTGGGCATGAGCCTGTTTGAAGAGAGCGAAATGCTGGAGGCCCAGGAGAAGACCACGGAAGCGGAGCAACTCGTTCGCGAAGCCCGTGCCCACTTCGAACACGCTTTGCATCTGAAATCCGACTTCGAAAAGGCGCATGAAGGATTGTCCTACGTGCTGGGACACTTTGGGGAAGCTGAAAAGGCTGCGTGGCACCGTCGCCAGGCGTTCCAGAATCGCTACATTATCCCATTGCCCTATCGCGGGCGACGTTCACCTGTGCCGGTGCTGATGCTGAGTTCAACCACCGGCGGCAATGTACATTTGCAAAGGTTCCTGCACGATCAGGTCTTCCAACCCTTCGTCGTGATCCCGGAATTCTACAATGTGAGCACTCCCTTGCCGCCTCACCAACTGGTGGTGAACGGTATCGGCGATGCGGAGATGTCGGCTCGTGCGCTGACGGTTGCACAGTCCCTGCTCGCTCTCACCACGGCGCCTGTCGTGAATCCGCCTGCTGCCGTGTTAGCCACCACCCGGAGTAACAACGCAAAGCGGCTGTCTGCGTTGCCGGGCGTAGTCACGCCAATTACCGACCCTGCCGCGCGAGCGCCTTTGCGATGCGAATGCCGCGACCACATTGGCTGGCCTCGGCTTCAGCTTTCCTCTTCTTCTGCGCGCGCCCGGCTTTCATACCGGCCTGCATTTTCTGCGCGTGGACAACTTCGACGGCCTGCCGGCAGTTTTGGCCGAACTTCCCGGCCACAAACTAATCGTCATGCAATATCTGGATGCGCGTGGAGCCGACGGCAAGACCCGTAAGTACCGCGTCATGCTCGTCGACGGACAGATCTATCCTTTGCATGTTGCGATCTCCAGCCACTGGAAGATCCACTATTTCACGGCTGAGATGGCCCACAATCCGGAGCATCGTGCCGAAGACGCGGCGTTTCTGGAAGACATGCCGGCGGTGCTCGGCCCGCTCGCGATGAAGGCGCTCAGGCAAATTCAGTCCACTCTCGCTCTGGATTATGCCGGCATTGATTTTGGTTTGAACGCGAAGGGCGAGGTCCTGCTGTTCGAGGCCAACGCAACCATGGTAGTGAACCCACCGGAACCGGATGAGCGATGGAAGTACCGCCGGCCTGCCTATGAACAAATTCGTAATGCTGATAGAACGATCTGGAGCCAGGCAACTCCGCGGCCCGCTCATGGCCGCAGCATCGACATAAAAGAGACACAACAGAGCGTAGATATCAGCCTGGATACAGTTCCCGAGCCACATTCTGCCGCTGCAAAAAACCAGCGTAAGAAGAAGAGGCGGAGCCAAAGCCCCGCCCTTTCGTTGGACTGCGGCTGGAGAAGTAGCCGTCGCTACTGTTTCTTGTCTTGCGCAGGCTTGCTCTGCTGTGGCCGTTGCTGCGGAGCAGGCTTACTCTGCTGTGGCGGCCGTTGCTGCGGAGCAGGCTTGCTCTGCTGTTGCGGACGTTGCTGGGGAGCAGGCTTAGTCTCCGGACGTTGCTGGGGAGCAGGCTTAGTCTCCGGCCGCTGCTGAGGAGCAGGCTTAGTCTCCGGTCGTTGCTGGGGAGCAGGCTTAGTCTCCGGCCGTTGCTGAGGAGCAGGCTTAGTCTCCGGACGTTGCTGGGGAGCAGGCTTAGTCTCCGGCCGCTGCTGAGGAGCAGGCTTAGTCTCCGGTCGTTGCTGGGGAGCAGGCTTAGTCTCCGGACGTTGCTGAGGAGCAGGC
>Ga0181505_10886650_pt1 | contig 30270 bp, 29 predicted proteins | sample PEATcosm2014_Bin_5_FD_127743 | JGI IMG/M metagenome (GOLD analysis project Ga0181505, IMG submission 127743) | Metatranscriptome of peatland microbial communities from MTU Mesocosm Facility, Houghton, MI, USA - PEATcosm2014_Bin05_30_metaT... | ecosystem: Environmental > Terrestrial > Soil >...
AACGGCGGCGGCGTGCGATGGACAGTCCGCCACTGCACATCCGTAGGCGCAGGCTGGCGGTCGATGGCATGGCCGAACACGTCGAACATACGCGAGATAATCGTCTTGCCGACTGGCGCTTGTAGAGGAGCGCCCGTGTCCTCGACAGGCATTCCTCGGGCCAACCCTTGCGTGGGCGTTAAAGCAATGCCGCGCACGCGAGATGCATCCAGCTGCGTCATCACTTCGACGACAATCTCCCGGTCCGCTCCGGCGCGGAGTACGGAAAAAATCGGCGGCAAGCAGCGGTTAAAGCGCACATCGACGACACTACCGCGCACCGCAACGACCGCGCCGTGATTGGAAGAAGGTGCTTCGCTCCTCATTTGATCGCCCACACTGGCCTTATCCCAGACGCATGACGCCCCAGAAAATCAGCGGTTGTTCCCGGTCGAGTTCTCGCGCCGCGATGATTCCTCTGTCTAACCACCGTTAGGTCTCGCCAGGCTGGAGCATGCCGACGGCAATTCGCATCGCGGCGGGCCACCGCCGCGGGAGTCTCGCAAATAGTATCGTCCCGCAGTGATGCGGAATCTGAGCGGTTTTGCTCACCGTGAGAGGTCAAAACAGCATCGTAAGCACTCTGGAAAAACGATGACGCCCTCAAGGTGGCTCTCACGAATGCCTGGGTCGACGAGGTTGACCGTGTGCTATGTCACGAGGCCATGTGCATTTCCCAACGACACTGAGCAATAGGGAACAGTTTCCGTGTTAGCGCGCTGTCATAGTTTGGGTCGGGACTTCGCTTGATGGTGTGAGAACGACGGCAAGTCTACGAGGAGACGAAGAAATGTCCAAAGTAAATTCAGTTGTTGCTATATATCACACGCATACGGAAGCGGATCAAGCAGTCAAGGAGCTTCAGCGTGGCGGAGTGGACATGCACAAGTTGTCGATCGTCGGGAAGGGCTACCACACAGATGAGCAGGTGGTGGGCTACTACAATACCGGCGACCGCATGAAGTATTGGGGCAAAGTTGGCGCGTTCTGGGGAGGTTTCTGGGGACTCCTGTTCGGTTCTGCTTTTTTCCTGATTCCGGGTCTCGGCCCAATCTTAGCGGCGGGACCAGTAGTTGCATGGATCGTGGCAGCGCTGGAGGGTGCGGTGGAGGTAGGCGTATTGGGTGCTCTGGGGGCTGGCCTCTACAGCATCGGGATTCCTAAAGACAGCATTGTGAAGTACGAAACGGCACTCAAGACAGATCAATTCCTGCTCATCGCCCACGGGACGGCGGCAGAAGTGGCCAAGGCGAAGGACATCATCGAAACCACGCATCCTGCCTACTACACATTGCATGAAGCCGAAGCAGTCGCAGCATAGTAAAGGGAAACCTGCACGGCACGACCGCAGGTCTCAAAGCGCAGATTAAATTGACGGAGGTCAATATGGCAAAAACGGCGGTCGGTTTGTTTGAGAATCCGGGCTCGGTCGACGAGGTTGTTCGCGAGCTCAAAGCCAGCGGTATCCCGCAGAAGGACGTCCGTGTTTTAGGCGAGCCGCGGGAGATGGCGGGTAGTGGAGTCATGAGTACACCACACACTGATTTTGAAGTGGAACTGACTCGGGAATTGAAAACGATCGGGGCCGCCGAAGCGGACGCGGAAGCTTACGTCCGAGGAGTACGGCGTGGAGGAGTCATGGTTTTCGCAACCGGCTCGCCCGAGAAGGCGGACGCGGCGGCTGCGATCATGAACCGCCATTGTGCCGTGGAGATCGAAGAACTCTGCGCCTCGGTACCGCACCTCCCCAGCACGGTCGGCGGTGACGTGGCTTACGGTCGCGATGGTTCTGTCCAAGCTGGGAGGGTCCGCTCCCCCGGCGCCGGTGCCCGCTTGTTCGTGTGGTAGATCTTTCGCGAAAGACAAGCGTGCTGGGAAGTCACGGCCAGACATGCACCATCTCGCTTCTTATTGGGTCGCGGTGGTATGAGGGATTTTCTTCGTTTGTTCGTTCCGTCGAGGGACTAACGAGAATTGACATAAGTGGCGCATAGCGATCGGTCCGCTTCGTCGCCTGCTTTTTGGCTCGGTCAAGGCCAAAGTACCGCATGACACTAGTCGTTTTATTCGGATCGACATAGTGCAAGTGCCACCGGCAGAGAGAAATCGTGAGCGACCAAAACCCGCGTTAGCCACCCGATCTACAACCTTCTACCCACCAACGGAACCCGAATGAAAAGAGCGATCCCGATTACGACGCTGTTTCTGGATGTCGGCGGTGTCCTGCTAACCAACGGGTGGGATCATCATGCTCGCAGACGGGCGGCGAAGTACTTCAAGCTGCCGTGGGCGGAGATGAAGGATCGGCACTCTCTGGTCTTCGAAACCCATGAGGAGGGAAAGCTGACATTCGAAGAATACTTAGATCGGGTGGTCTTCTACGAAAAGCGACCGTTCACCCGGAACCAGTTCCGGGACTTTATGTTCGCGCAATCGAAACCTTACCCCAGGATGATCAATCTGTTCGCCCAACTCAAGGTCCGGCACGGGCTCAAGATCGCCGTGGTCAGCAACGAATCGCGCGCGGTGAATGCGTATCGCATTCGCAAGTTCAAGCTGGACCGGTTTGTGGATAGTTTTATTTCCTCTTGCTTCGTTCACATCCGCAAACCCGACGCCGACATCTTTCGGCTCGCGCTGGACATCGCCCAGGCGCCGGCGCAGCAGGTCGTCTATATCGAAAACACCCCGATGTTCGTCCAGATTGCACAAGGTTTGGGGATCCGAAGCATTCTTCACACGGATTACAAGTCCACGTGCGCAAGACTGATTTCGTTCGGATTGCAGAATGACGAAGGTCTCATTCCATGAAACCAGCTAATCCGCGTACACCGAAGCGCATTCTAACGATCAATGGCAGTTCGTCGGCATTTCGCACCGACGAAGAACGTGTGATCGCCAAGACGGTTTGCTGTTCTCTGCCTTGGCTGAAGAAGGGAATTGAACCATGAAAACTGACACACTCACTCCGGAACTGCTCGACAAGAAACCCGAGGCGGCGAACAAGAAAGAGCTAACCACGAAAACGACGAAGAAAACCAACACACTCACTCCAGAACTGCTCCACAAGATGGATGCCTACTGGCGCGCCGCCAACTATCTGTCGGTCGGGCAGATTTATCTCTACGACAACCCGCTGCTGAAGGAGCCGCTGAAACTGTTGCACGTGAAGCCGCTGGTGGTCGGCCACTGGGGCACGACGCCGGGCCAGAACTTCATCTACGTGCACTTGAACCGGGTCATCAAGAAGTATGACCTCGATATGTTCTACATCGCTGGTCCTGGGCATGGCGGCCCGGCGCTGGTGGGCAACGTTTACCTCGAAGGCACCTGGAGTGAGATCTACCCGAACGTCACTCAGGACGAAGCCGGAATGAAGGAGCTGTTCAAGCAGTTCTCGTTTCCCGGCGGGATTTCCAGCCATGTTGCGCCGACGACGCCGGGGTCGATTCACGAAGGTGGCGAGCTGGGATATTCGCTCAGCCATGCCTTCGGGGCGGCGTTCGACAATCCCGATCTGATCGTCGCCTGCATCATCGGCGACGGCGAAGCGGAAACGGCCTCCTTGGCGACCTCATGGCAGTCCAACAAGTTCCTCGACCCGATTACCGATGGAGCCGTACTGCCCATCCTCCACCTCAACGGCTACAAGATCAGCAATCCAACCGTCCTGGCCCGCATCGAGCATGAGGAATTGGAGCAATTTCTACGAGGATGCGGCTGGACGCCATACTTTGTGGAAGGCGATGAGCCGGAAAGGATGCATGAACTCATGGCCACCATCTTGGATAAGGCCATCGAGGACATCCGGCAAATCCAAAAGAATGCGAGGAGCAAAAATGACACCACTCGGCCGCGCTGGCCCGTGATCGTCCTCAAAACACCGAAGGGCTGGACGGGGCCGAAGGTAGTCGATGGCCTGGAAATCGAGGGCACGTTCCGATCGCACCAGGTGCCACTCCTGGTGGATCCCGAGCATCCCGACCATGTGAAACTGCTTGAAGCCTGGATGAAAAGCTACAAGGCCGAGGACCTGTTCGATAAAGATGGGCGACTCATGCCAGAATTGGCCGAACTGGCGCCGACGGGCGACCGCCGGATGGGCGCTAATCCCCATGCCAACGGCGGCATTCTGCTGTGCGACCTGCGCATGCCGGACTTCCACGTCCACGCGGTGAACGTGCCTTCGCCCGGCGCAGTGAACGCCCAAGATACGCAGGTGCTGGGTTCGTTCCTGCGCGATGTGGCTAAGCTGAATCAGGATCAGCGTAATTTCCGAATCTTCGGTCCCGATGAGACAGTCTCGAATCTCCTGAGCGCAGTTTTTGAAGTTACCAACCGGCAGTGGGATGCCCGGGAAGTAAAGAATGACGAGTTTCTCGCGCCCGCCGGCCGCGTGCTCGACTCCATGCTCAGCGAGAACCAGTGCGAGGGTTGGTTGGAAGGATATCTTCTGACTGGGCGGCACGGGCTGTTCAACAGTTATGAAGCCTTCATCCGCATCGTCGACTCGATGTTCAGCCAGCACGCCAAGTGGCTGAAGGTGTGCCTGGAACTGCCCTGGCGCCGCAAGATTTCGTCGCTAAACTATCTGCTCGCCTCCCATGTCTGGCAGCAGGATCACAACGGCTTCACGCACCAGGATCCCGGTTTCCTTGACCATGTCATCAACAAGAAGGCTGATATTGTGCGCGTTTATCTTCCGCCTGACGCCAATTGCTTGTTGTCGGTTTTCGATCACTGCCTGCGCAGCCGGAATTACGTCAATGTGGTAGTGGCAGGCAAGCACGCCCTCCCGCAATGGCTGACCATGGACGCGGCGGTCGTACATTGCACCGAAGGAATTGGCATCTGGCAATGGGCCAGCAACGACCAGGACGCCGCCGGGCCGGACGTGGTGATGGCCTGCTGCGGAGACACGCCCACGCTGGAGATTCTGGCCGCGGTTTCCATCCTTCGCCAGCATCTGCCCGATTTGAAAATCCGGGTGATCAATGTGGTTGATCTCATGAAGCTGCAATCTTCGAGTGAACACCCGCACGGACTAAACGAAACAGATTACGATTCGCTTTTCACCAAAGATAAACACATCATCTTCGGCTTCCATGGATACCCATGGCTAGTCCACCGGCTGACGTATCGCCGCACGAACCGTAACCTGCACGTCCGGGGCTACAAGGAAGAGGGCACGATCACGACGCCCTTTGACATGAGGGTGCAGAACGATCTGGATCGCTTCCACCTGGTCCAGGACGTGGTCGATCGCCTGCCGCATCTAGGTTCCAAGGGCTCCTACCTGAAACAGCAGATGCAGGACAAGCTCATCGAGCACAAGCACTACATCGACCAGCACGGTCAGGACATGCCGGAAATCCGGAACTGGAAATGGAATCAGAGCGAAACGCAAAAAGAAAACTGAATCGAATCCAAGGAGTTCAAAATGCCCATTCAAATCAAAGAAGAAAACGGCGGGAAATTAGTCGCCGTTCAAGTCACCGGGAAGCTGGTAAATGCGGATTACGAGCACTTTGTGCCCGAGTTCGAGCGACTCGTCCGGCAACACGGAAAATTGCGCGTGCTGTTCGACATAGCCGATCTCCGAGGCTGGGACGCAGGGGTGGTGTGGGAGGACATCAAGTTTGACTTAAAACACTTCGCCGACATCGAACGGCTCGCGATGGTCGGCGATAAAAAGTGGCAGCACGGCATGGCGATGTTCTTCAAGCCGTTTACGAAAGCGGCGATTCGATACTTCGATCATGCCGAGGCCCCTGAGGCGCGGAAGTGGTTGGGAGAAGCGTAGCAGCTTGCGGCCGCAACCGGCTCATCAAGCGCAAGCACTACATCGACAAGCATGGTCAGGATTTGCCGGAAATCCGGAACTGGCAGTGGAGTAGTGTTATATGAATACCCAAGTGCCCATAGATGTGCATCCACTCGGTTCAGACGGTTGTTGTGACAACCCCAGCCCGGAGGAGGCATCCGCCTCAGTTCCTGGAGGGACTACGAAGAGAAGACAATGATTCCTATCACCGGAGCTTCTGGAATACAGAAGTTCGGGCACTGATTCATGAGGAATCCAGTGCTAAGGCGAAGCCCGATCAGGCGTGGGTCACGCCGTATGCATCCAAAACGTCCCGCAGCGTGACAATGCCTTCCAACTTATGCACGTCCGCACGGTTTACCACCGGCAATATTTCGATCTGGTTCGCCCCCATGCGCTCAAGCGCCAAATCAAGCCCCTGGTCGGAGTGGACGTGCGGAAAAACCAGCGCATCCACCAGCTCGCCGAGCTTCTTATCCGCAGATTCCGCCAGCTCTCGCTCCAGCCTAGAAAGGTTGATCACGCCAACCACACCTCGTCGATCCGTCACCAGCCATGTTTGGAATTCACTCGATCGAACCCGCTCAAGCGCCTCCCGAACCGTAATCTCGGCGGGCAGCAACTGGCTCGCAGTCTGCATCACTCTAATTACCTGACGCTCACCAGATCGTTGGCGCGTCTTCGCTGAAGGCAGGTGGATGCCATCCTGCACGGCCAGCGCTTCGTAGATGGGCTCGTGCTGCAATCTTGACGCAATGAAAAGGCTCACCAGATTCGCAATCATCAACGGGACGATCACCGCATAATCCTGCGTCATCTCGAAGATCATCAGCACCGAAGTCATCGGAGCGCGCACAATCCCCGCAAACACCGCGCCCATCCCAACGATTGCGTAAGCGCCCGGCGTAGCCGTGTAAGCGGGGAACAAATGATGCGCCACCGTCCCCACCGTACCTCCCAACATGGCGCCGATGAACAGAGCGGGCCCGAAAATACCGCCCGCGTTGCCCGAAGCATAACTGCCAGTAACTGCGAAGAGTTTCAGCACCACCAGCAGCGCCATCAACTGGAACGCCATCCTTCCGTTCAACGCCTCGCCGACAAATCCATAACCTACGCCCATAACCTGCGGCACAAACCAGCCCATCACGCCGACCAGCAACCCTCCCACTACCGGTTGGAACCAGACCGTCTTCTGCGGAAACCGCAGGAAGCGCGCCCGCATGCCCAACAAGAGTCTTGCGAAGGCCGCCGAAACCACACCACCGGCCACGCCGAGCACCGCGTAGACCGCAAACTCCGCCGGGCTTACCAGTTGATATTGCGGAACCTTGAAGAGAGGATGATCGCCGAGCGACACGCGCAGAACCACCCATGCCGTCGCCGAGGCCAGCACCACCGCGCCCATCACCGGAGCGTAGAGATCACCCGTGATCTCCTCCAGCGAAAACAGCACCGCCGCCAGCGGCGTATTAAACGCGGCTGCAATGGCCGCCGCCGCTCCCACTGGGATCAGTTTCTTTACTTGCTCGGTGCTCAGTCCGAGGAACCGTCCGAGCACCGAGCCAATGCCCGCGCCGATTTGCACGGAAGGCCCTTCGCGTCCCAGCGGGATCCCGCTGGCCAGGGTCGCCGACGTGCAGAAAAACTTGCCCAGCACCGTGCGCAGTGTAATGCGCCCTTCGCGCGCGAACAGCGCCGCCTTGGTCTGCGGCACGCCGCTGCCGCGCGCATTGGGAAAATAGCGATACAGCAGGTAACCGATGCTGAGCGATCCCGCCACCGGAAACAGCAACCGCCGCCACGGCGCGCCACCCACTGGATACAGCCGCATCCCCATTCGTTCCGTCAGCAGGATGAACGCGACCACCGCCAGCCCAGTCAATGCGCCAATCACCAGCGCCAATACCAGAAAGATCTGCCCCTCACGTTGCCGCAATTCGGCCACGCGATCTGACAGCCAGGTTCTCCACCCAACCCCGCTCGTCGTCTGGATGTTTTCACTCATCTTTCGGGAATTCCTTCCTAAAAGCATATCGCACTGGATTGACTCTTAGGTGTTGGCAGAGAACGTCGTGGGCAAGAGCTGCACCTGGGTCTAGTACGCATATGCTTTGAGGAACACGAAAACCACCACGCCGTCCGTGGACTGGAGCGGCTTTCAAACAGATCACCGGTAGGGTAGTGGACTACTTTGAAATTGGGCGCATATTGCGCACGAGGTAGCGATAAAGAATTCCAGAGCATAGGAAACCAAGACCGACCCATATTGTGTCCATGCGGCCGAGGAATAATATGCCGCACGCGGTAGTGCTGGCCAGTGTCAGCAGTCGTAAAAGCCACTTCACCTACGCCGCTCTTTCCGCCCTCCGCTGATCGTAAGATTCCCAGAGGGCAACTAGGGCCTCTACGCTCCGGAGCCAATCTGTAATGCCAGTGGCAAAGGCCGGAGACATGCGAAGTGTACGATGAAACCTGACGAAATTGTAGGCGAAAATAGTTGAGGGCGCAGCCGCGTGCCTGCGGTCCGCGATCTCCACACATCAGGTGCGGGCCTCTATCGGGAATTCTTGCGAGGGCTGCGAGACCCTACGGGCGCTTGCCAGTTTGCACACGCATAAAGCTCGTGGGGCGCGACGCGCGCTGGTGATCACGCGTTAGATTCTCGCCCAAAACCGTCGCGCGAACGATAAACTGCGGGCGCCAGCACAGTGCCAAGAAGGCCATGGCGACACATGAACTTTCGTGCTCCACCCGGCCCCCCAAAACTCAGATTGAGCAGTCGGCATCTCAGATATAATGTTCCCACCTCAATGATCTCTGGCCGCGTCACGTGCGAACTGGCTGTGCTGGCGGTTCTCTGCGTGCTGATGATTTTCCTCTTTCCGTCCGTGCAGGGTTCGTATTCCATGGTACATGGACCGGTTACCGCACTTCTGGCGGCGCGAGCAGCGTTCCGCTTGCGCATCGCCATCGCGCAGGGCGCGTTGAAATCCCTGGGAAATCGTCTGATTTCACCACAAGTGGTTCTGTCTTGGATATCAGTGCCGAACGCGGAATTCCAGTTGCTCAGCTTGCCACGTTACAACTCCATCCTCCGTTGCTGATTTTTCTCACACTGTTGTTCTAGAACCGTCAATCTCCGCCGCAGTTACCGGACGGATATCGTTTTGCTGGGCTATTTTCTCTTTCCTATGCTCGACGGAGGTTGTCAAGCAAGTCTTTGCTTCATACGAACTCAACATTTCTTCTAGTGAGACGGACGAAAGGATAAGGACTAAAGAATATGACACAGAGAACAGGAAAGACATTTGCATTACTCGCCTCGCTCGCGGTCGTGTTGGCGCTGGCAGGTTGCCACAAGAAGGTAACACAAGTAACACCCCCACCTCCGCCCGCAGCCGCACCGGTCGCGCCGACAGCCACTCTCGCAGCCAGCCCCAGCGTGATTCTGCAAGGCCAGTCAACCGTACTGACGTGGCAAACCAGCAATGCCAATGAAATTACCATCGCCGGACTCGGCACGCTGCCGCCGTCCGGTTCCCGGTCGATCACGCCGAGTGAATCCACTACCTACACTCTGGTGGCGAAGGGTCCGGGAGGAACGAAGGACGTCTCTGCCCGCGTCACGGTAAACGCGCCCATCGCCAAGGCAACACCTTCACCCACGGACGAGGAATTGTTCGCCAAGAACGTCAAAGACGTTTTTTTCGATTACGACAAATCCGCCATTCGCTCCGACCAAACGTCAACGGTCGAAAATGACGCAGCCTTCCTCTCGCAGCATGCGAGCGTTAAGGTTCTCATCGAAGGACACTGTGACGACCGCGGATCGGAGGAATACAACATTGCTCTCGGAGGCAGTCGCGCGGAATCGGTGAAGCAATCGCTCTTGCAGCATGGGATCTCCCCAGAGCGCATCAAGACCATCAGCTACGGCAAGGAGAAGCCATTCTGCACGCAGGACAACGAACAATGCTGGCAGGAGAACAGAGTCGACCACTTTGTGTTCGAACACTGAGAATCCTTGGAGGCGGCCTGATTGTCGGTCGCCTCTATTCCCCGCAGCCCGCACGGCATCGGTTCAGATTTCTATGTACCGCCTAAGCCTGAAGTCGGACGGCCACAACCCGGCGGCAACAGCGGGAGCTGGACTTGCTGTTTTCGAGTCGCCGCTACACGCTCGATCAGTGCTGTCTTCAGGCCGCTGTGTTCGCCAATTCCAGCGACGCGCAGAGCGCCGTCCGTCTCAAATCCGCGGAATTCGTACTGCATCTGGTTCCCATTTCTTTCCGTGATCGCTATGCTGACCACAACTCCTTCTTATCCTCCATTTCGCATAAATTCGGCGGCGTTCTCCATTCCCCCGAAGCCGACATTGAAAGCATTCGGCAGCTCCTTAGGACACCAAAGCACAGTTATTGGACCATAGTCGGACCACGCGCAAGGTGCCACCGAGTTTCTCGCATCGGCTCGAAGTTCCGCCGCATGCGGTCAACACCGATCACAAAGCAGTGATCAGTGAGAACGACTTTGAGTGCCAGATGTGAGGCCAGTAAGTTGAACTTTGGTCAGCCGCAATTGCCCGTCATGGGAATGTAGTTGCGGCTCTCGCAAGGATTGCCCGCAAGATTCCTTGCTTGACAACGGAGAACGTCTGCTCAAAACTAGGGGTGTCGTTATCGGTGAAGGAGTTCCACCGTTAACCGCTATCCTTCCTGATGTCGCTGGATGGCTGATGACTCCTGACAAGGGGTTTTTGTCTGGGAGCTCACAAGCCAGCGAGGATCCCCGCAAAGCCATAAGTTACGAGGTTGGCAGAAGGGGTCTCCGTGCATCTGTTCGGTCATCTTCCGAATGCCCTGCTCCACCCCTGCCCTGTCAATCCAAGATGCCGCGGGATAAAAACTCATGGTCACCCTCGCACAAAACGATGCCAGCGTAAGTGAGTTTGTTTTCGGCCGAGAGAAAGAACTTGAGGAATTGAGACGGCGGCTTTCGACTCGCGAGTCATTCGTCCTACATGGACCGAGCGGCGCCGGGAAGACGTTTCTCCTCCACCAGGTGTTAAGAACACTTCCCAATGCGCTGTATTGTCCTGACTCGCCGGCGGCTCAATCGGTGTTTCAAAGTCTTGCCACAGAGCTCGTGAGCGCCAGAAACCGTCGGGCTCGGCATTCCCTGCATAACGGCAGAGCCGTCAACAATAAATCCGCCATCGCACTCCGGGGGATCGTCCTTGAGGCATTGAGAGAAGGCGATTACTGGGTGGTGCTCGATCATTTGCAAGCTCCTGCCGCGGCGCTTTCGGCGGATGTTCGAGACATCATGTTCTATGGCAACACGCGTGTGCTGGCGGTGGCCCGTTCGGCCCACATGGAAGATCTTGGTTTTCTGCGGTGGATTTTCGTGCTTCGTTCGGAACGCATGCCGTTGCCCAATTTCGGCCGCTCCGAAGCCCGGCAGTTTGCCGAAGAGAGAGCTCAGCTGGCAGGTCTGCTGGCATGGAATTTGTCTGATTTTCTCGACCGGATTGTGGATCTGAGCAATGGTTCGCCCGGAGCAATCGTTACGATGATCAAGATGGCCCTGCTCCCAAGATACCGTATTCAGGGGCACATCAAGATTTCGCCGCTCTACATCGATTCTCGGCTCGCCTGGCACGCTGCGAACGCATTGTAGGAGGAACTTCCAGCCGTTTCTGCGGTTCAATTTTCCGAGATTCCAGGCGCACCGAGTGCGCGCACCTCCTGTTCCAAGGAGTCGAGGCGCTGTAACGCCGCTTGCACTGCCGGGGCGCCCTCTTCTCGTACTCTTTTCGCACGGGCCAGTGCCTGTTCGGCGACGCGGCTGACTTCGTGCAACAACTTGCGAATCTCGGCTTCTAACTTCCCTCGGCTCTCCTGCACCCGGTTGAGAATGTCGCTCTGCACGCGGGTGCTGTTGAATTCGAGCAGCCTGGCGAGACACCTTCGAGCGTCGTTCTTGATTATGCTTCGCGCTCCCACCAGGCCAAAGATCAGGTCAGCCAGCCAGCGTAGCGGGGAGGCAAGCTGCGCGACTTCAATGAAGTCCAAAAAAGTGAATTCCGAGCGAACGCGAAATCCGCTCTCCGGATCGAGCGCATGGGGCATCCGCGCCAGTCCCTGGGGAGCCTGATCGGCCTTCTCGGCGGGCCTATCGGCGTCGGCATCGGAGCGGCAACCGGATCCCTGGCAGCCATCACGGCAGATCTCGACAATGCGCGGGTCGGCGCTGACTTTGTGGACGAGGTCTCGAAGCAGCTGACTCCGGGCAAATTCGCCCTGGTGGCGGAGATTGACGAGGAGTGGACGCCCTGGGTCAATCTGCGCATGGAGGAACTGGGGGGAGTCGTTTACCGCCGCGCCCTTTCCGAAGTGAAGCGTGCGGTGAATGAGGAAGAAATCGCTGCCATGAAAGCCGATCTTGCCCAGATGAAAGCTGAACATGCTCAGGCAAACGCCAATCACAAAGCCAAGCTGCTCGAAAGGATCAATCAACTCGATACGAAAATCCAGCAGCAGCTACAGAAGGCGAAAGAACGGCATGAAATTGCCGAGGCTAAGGCTCAGGCAAAAGTCAATGTGCTTGAGGCGAAGGCCGCGCGCACCCGTGAGAAGTTGAATACTCAGGAGAAGGCAGGGTGAATCCTCGGGGTTGCCGAACCAGGGATTGAGTCAGTAAAATCCCGTGCGACGGTGCAAATGAGCGTCAGGTCCATGCGAGCATTTAGCTGAGGCTAGTGCGTCCCGAGAATTGGAGGAAGACATTGTGGGGGGCATGATCCCATTAACGGACGCATCTCGGCAACCCCGCAGTTTTCCCGTAATCACGATCTCAATCATCGTCGCGAACGCGCTCGTCTTCGTATTGGAACTGATGGGTGGCGACGCATTTGTGAAACAGTGGTCGGTGATCCCCGCTGAAATTGTCGCCGGACGGCACTTGATCACCATCCTGACGTCGCAGTTCATGCACGCCGGCTGGATGCACATTATTGGGAACATGGTGTTCCTATGGGCATTTGGCCCGGAAATCGAAGATACGATGGGCCGGCTGCACTACCTGGTGTTTTATCTGCTCAGCGGTCTGGTGGCTTCGCTGGCACAGATTGCAGCCATGCCCACTTCCACCGTCCCCAATCTGGGCGCCAGTGGCGCGATTGCGGGTGTAATGGGCGCCTTTTTGATTACCTATCCTACTGATGAGATACGCGCGCTGTTGATATTTGGCTGGTTCGCCCGCATTACGTTTATTCCCGCTGCGCTCTTGATCGGACTCTGGTTCATCATACAATTCTTCAGTCAAGTCGGCGCCGTGGCGGATGTAAAGAGCGGCGGCGTCGCTTATTCAGCTCACGTTGGCGGCTTCATCTTCGGGGTGATTACCGCACGAATGTTTGAGAACCTCGGACGCAGCGCCGAATCGAGAACTTAGCCATGTCTCCCAGTGCAGATCAAACCCACGTCGCGATTACCGGCCTGTCGACCCAGGAAGCTGAGGCCCGGCTAAGTCAGTTCGGGCCGAATGAGCCCGCAGCGGCACAGCACCATTCCATCCTCTTCGATCTTCTGCATGGGTTTATGAATCCCTTGGTTTTGATCCTGGTGGTTGCCGCGATCGCATCGGCATTCCTGGGCGACAAGGTAGATGCGGCGATCATCGGCGTGATTGTTCTGCTGAGCGCCGCGATTGACTTCGCTCAGACTTATCGTTCTCAACGCGCAGTCGAAAAACTGCGCGCACAAGTTGCCCCTACGGCAACCGTCCTCCGCGACGGGGAGTGGAAAGAACTTCGGCGCCGTGAGGTGGTGCCGGGTGACATCGTCCGCCTTTCAGCCGGAGATCTGGTTCCCGCGGACGCGCGACTCTTGATCGCACGCGATCTCTACGTTCTGCAAGCATCGTTAACCGGCGAATCGCTCCCGGCCGACAAGGAAGCGACCGGAGAGCCTGCCTCGACCAAAGCGGATGCGAGCAACATGGTCTTTCTCGGCACATCCGTCGTTAGCGGAACGGCCACGGCAGAGATCGTCGCAACGGGCGCTAAGACTGCCTTTGGCGATATTGCAGCTCGCCTCGGCGCACGCCCCGAAGCGACGGCTTTCGATCTAGGTTTGCGGAATTTCAGCCAACTCCTCGCGCGAACGGTTTTTTTTCTTGTTCTCTTTCTGATTGTCGTCAGCGTTGCACGCCACCGCGACCCCCTTCAGTCTCTGATGTTTGCCGTTGCGCTGGCAGTTGGCTTGACACCCGAGTTCCTGCCCATGATCACGTCGGTGACGCTTTCAAAAGGCGCCGTCGCTATGGCCCGTAAGAAGGTCATCGTTAAGCATCTTTCCGCGATTGAGAATCTCGGTAGTCTGGATGTGCTTTGCAGCGATAAAACGGGAACGCTCACCGCTGGAACTATGTCGCTTGACCGCTCCCTCGACCCCTTTGGGACTGTATCCCAGCGCGCACTGGAACTCGCCCACTTCAACAGCAAGTTCCAGACGGGTATCCGCAGTCCGCTCGACGACGTCATCCTCCATCAACCTCCGCCGAAGACGGAAGATTACACCAAGTGCGACGAGATTCCCTTCGACTTCGAGCGGAGGCGGCTCTCGGTTGTGGTGGAGCGGCAGTCCAAGCGAATTCTCATCACGAAAGGTGCTCCAGAAGGAATTTTCCCGCTGCTCTCCGGTTACGAGGTCGAAGGCAAAACAGTACCCATCGGCGACGACGCCAGGAAGCGCATGCAACAGACCGGCAACGAGCTCAATAGCCAGGGATTTCGCTCGTTGGCGGTGGCTTATGTCGAAGTTCCTGTGCTTCCGGACTATTCCGTGAAGGACGAGCGCAATCTGATTCTGGCCGGTTTCTTAAGCTTTGCTGACGAGCCCTTGCCCGACGCCGCCCAGGCTGTGGCTGCATTAAAGCAGGATGGGGTTGAGGTCAAGGTTATCTCCGGCGACAACGACCGCGTCACCGGCCACGTCTGCACGGCGGTAGGAGTCGATCCCGGCAAAATCATCACGGGCGAGGACGTGGAGAAGATGACGGACCCGGCTCTATCGCATGTCGTCGAGGAGACGCGCGTATTCGCCCGTATTTCTCCGACGCAGAAAAACCGGATTCTCCTGGCTCTCAAACATAATGGCCACGCGGTGGGCTTCATGGGGGACGGCGTCAACGATGCGCCCTCGCTGCATGCGGCCGATGTTGGCATTTCAGTTTCAAGCGCGGTTGATGTGGCTCGCGAGGTTGCCGACGTGATTCTGGTTGAGCCCGGCCTGCGGGTTCTCCACGATGGCATCATCGAGGGACGCAAAGCTTTTGGCAACGTGATGAAGTATTTATTGATGGGCACAAGTTCGAACTTCGGAAATGTATTCAGCATGGCGGGAGCTTCGCTGTTCCTGCCATTCTTGCCCATGCTTCCGACCCAAATCCTGCTGAACAATCTTCTTTACGATTTATCCCAACTTACCATTCCGACGGACAATGTTGACGATACTTATCTCAAGAAGCCCCAACGCTGGGATGTTGGCCTGATCCGCAATTTCATGGTGTTCATCGGGCCGATCAGTTCCATCTTCGACTTTCTCACTTTCTATGTGTTGTTGCATTTCTTGCACGCGAGCGAGGCGCAATTTCATACTGGCTGGTTTGTCGAATCGCTCGCGACCCAGACGCTGGTGCTATTTGTCATCCGTACGGCGAAAAATCCACTGCGCAGCCGCCCCAGCGGTCCCTTGATCGCAACCTGCCTCGCGGTTGTGGCCATCGGACTTTATTTGCCGTTTAGCCCGCTGGCAGGCATACTCGGCTTCATGCCGCTGCCCGCGGCGTACTTTGGTTTTGTTGCCGTCGCGACGGGCGTTTATCTCTTGATGGTGGAATTTGCCAAACGGCTTCTTCTTCGTGCGGAGGCCCCCAAGAATGCGACGAGGCCTGGAAATACCTTAGCGATCGCAACCTAGGATACCCAAGCGACTTTCTCAGCACCGGGTCCGTCGAACGGGCTCGACCATCACGCTGACGCTAACGTCGGCTAGGAGGGGCGGAGAGGACGTCGATGGTGATGGCCCACGAGTTGCGGATAGCAACCGCGAGCAATGAGAGCATCCCGACAGCCATCATGGTGAGTCCCCGTTGGGGGAAGTGGAGGAGCAGGGCCCCGCCCAATACAAGGAGCCCGTATGCCGCGAATGGAAAAACTGCGTAAAGGATCCGGTCATGCCAGTCCACGTAATTCTTCCTATCGCCTCCAATTAAATTCGACCCCGAGTACACTAAGCCGACGACACCCGCCAGGCAAATGCAAAAAGCAGCCGTGAGCCGAGTATGGTTCGGAAAGGTCAGAAGCGCGGCAACACCTAGTACGGAAGCGAAATAGATAGCGGTGGGCGTAAGGTACATACGAATCTTAGTTTCGGCCTCTTCCACCCTCCGCTCAGCAGCGAGCGTGATAACGACAAACAACAGTCCGATCAGGGTTGCGGCTGCCGCCGCCATGAGCAGATAGAAATTCGCCCATCGCTCCAGTAACAGCTCCAGGTCATTCATAAGTTTGTGAGCATGCTACTTGATTGCTTCTCTATTACTGCTTGACTTTGCCTGTGCTTGCCGCTCCGCTTATCGCCTGCTGGATTCGTTCGGGATCTCCGAGATAGTAATGACGAAGAGATTTGAGGTCGTCATCAAGTTCCTCCACCAGCGGTATACCGGTGGGAATGTTTAGATCAACAATCTGCTGGTCTGGTACGTCCTCCAAGTACTTCACGAGCGCCCGCAGGCTGTTGCCATGGGCCGCAATTAATACTCGCTTCCCTGATTTGATGCTGGGGGCAATCAGTTCATGCCAGCACGGCATAAAGCGCGCTACCGTGTCTTTGAGGCATTCGGTCAGGGGAAGTTGTTGTTTTGGGATGTCTCTATATCGTGGATCGTTCCCAGGATAACGTGGGTCAGTCTCCTCCAGCGCCGGCGGGCGGACATCGTAACTCCGGCGCCAGATTTTTACCTGTTGCTCGCCATATTTCGCTGCCGTTTCAGCTTTGTTGAGGCCTTGCAACGCCCCATAATGCCGTTCGTTCAGCCGCCAGTTGCGTTGAACGGGAATCCACATGAGGTCCATCTCGTCCAACGCGATCCACAGCGTGCGTATTGCCCGTTTCAACACCGAGGTGAAGGCGATGTCGAAGGTATATCCCTGCTTCTTAAGCAGGAGGCCCGCTTCCGTGGCCTCTTGTCTGCCCTTGTCGGACAGGTCAACATCGGTCCAACCGGTGAACAGGTTTTCTTTGTTCCAGACGCTCTCTCCGTGCCGAAGCAGGACGACCTTGTACATCTCTATACTCCCGTTCCTGGCGCCATTTCCCCCGGCGCTGTCATTTGACATCGTCCGTTTCCGCCGGAGTGATGCCCGGTTTATGATAACTGAAATAAGTGATGTCATCCTGCTCATAATGGGGGAAGAGGAGAAGCACCTTGGCTTTGGCCTCCACTACAAAATGGCTCGGCACCCACACGCCCGTCGCGATGGGCGTCTGTTCAAGTTCGAAGTGCGTCCCCGGCTCTATCCGTGCGATGAAACCCTCGATCCAGACCGGACGCACAACATCAGCTTCGGCCTTCACCCAGTGAAAATTGGCGGCATCGATCCACAGCGTGCCTTGCATGCCAGTCAGTGCCTTGGCGTACCTGTTGGGAGGGATGTAACCGGCGCGGGGCGTGCCTTTCAGGACGTAGACTTCATGACGTCCCAATATCTCTTTCCCCGACAAGCTGAAATCAAGCGCCTTAGTCAGCTCCCCCATCAGCGCATGGTCCCGATCGATCTCTCTCTTATATTGCCCGACCCGATGCTCGCGCTCACTCGGACTTTCCTGTTGTCGTTCTGCAACGGCCCTATCGAATCGGCGCCGTTCTTTGGCTTCAGCTTCGCGTGATAGGGGTTTGTCATCAACTGCTACCAGCCGCTCATATCTGGATCCTGCAAGCATGATTTCTTCGTTTGTCTTGGTCTTTTCGCCATCTCGTTCACGCTGGGAATAGTCATAGCCGGGGGCGAGATCCCAATCCCTCCGGTTGACTTCGACGGAACGCTGGATAATCTCTTTCGCTCCGAGCTCCTGCGCCGATCCAGAGGTGCTCGCCAAACTGGGTGCAAGGAGCAGGGCAAATAGCAAGTGACGAGTCCGGCCTATTGATAATGCTGAGAGCATTCAGGAGCCTCCACAGAACATCCGAGCGACATCTCAGTTACTACGCTTATACATCGTATGGCAACAGCCTTACCTGAACTCATCGATGATTGCTCAAACATCGGCAGCGCATTCCGCCGCGAGCTCAGCCCGTAGCCGCCTGGCTTGGGATCTCAATGTGGATGCCATCCGCAGAAGATCCTGGGCTGGGGTTGTTCTCCAGTGCCTCTTTCACGACACTGCCGCTCACCGTCTATTGCTTCAGAAGTTGCCGGGCCAATGTCTCCAGGGCTGGATGATGCGTTTTCAATAATTCCTGGGCGCGCTGGTATTGTTCGGTCACGAGACGTTGGACTTCTCCATCGATCACTTGACGAGTCTCGGGACTGATCTGGCTGTTGTCCTCTACCGATCCCCCCAGGTATTGGAGCTGCTGACCTGCGTAGCGCACCGATCCGAGCTTGTCGCTCATGCCAAATTCGGTGACCATACGGCGGGCCAGTTCAGTCGCCCGCATAATGTCGTCACTGGCCCCGGTGCTGATCGTCCGGAACTCCACTATCTCGGCGGCCCGCCCGCCCAACATAACGGCGATCCGGTCCTCGAGTTCGTCGATCGTGAGCAGATACCGGTCTTCCACTGGCATTTGCATAAAAGCCCGCGATCATTGTTTGCGTTTGGCGGAGTGGCTGACCGCTGTGCGAAAAAACAAGCTATCCTATGCTGGAGAGTGGACGGAGGTTCACCATGTCGATCCGACCTGTGAAGAGGCTGATCAAATCGAAGCCGACTCTCGAGGGCGCTGGCGTGCACCTGCGCCGCGCATTCGGCTTCGGAAACACAAAAGACTTCGATCCGTTCCTCCTTCTCGACGATTTTCGCAACGATGTTCCGGAGGATTATCTGGCCGGATTCCCATGGCATCCGCACCGGGGAATCGAGACGATCACTTACGTGCTGGCTGGAACCGTGGCGCATGGGGACAGCATTGGCAATAGTGGGGTAATCGGCGCTGGGGACGTGCAATGGATGACTGCGGGCAGTGGAATCATCCACCAGGAGATGCCGAAGGGCGACCAAGTGGGCCGCATGCACGGCTTCCAGTTGTGGGGGAACCTTCCCGCATCGCTCAAAATGACTTCGCCACGGTATCAGGAGGTGAAAGCCCCTGATATCCCTGAAGTCACGGATGACGACGGCACTCATGCGCGAGTCGTCTGCGGAAATTTCTGGGGCAAGAAAGGCCCAGTAGAGGGAGTGGCTGCCGATCCTACTTATCTCGATGTATCGATATCTCCCGGCAGGCGAAAAACTCTTCCAGTAGAGACGACTCGCCATGCTTTCGCCTATGTTTTTGCAGGCAGCGGAAAATTCTGCAATGCCTCGGGTCCGCTCGCAGTGCCCACCGAGGCGGTCAAATGGCTGGACACGACTCCTCCCGTGGAGGCCGACAACCGTTCGCTTATCCTCTTTGATCGCGGCGATGAAGTCACCGTGCAAGCTGGGGACGATGGCATCCGATTTCTGCTGGTTTCGGGAAAGCCGCTCGAAGAGCCCGTCGCCTGGTACGGCCCAATTGTGATGAACACCCAGGAGCAACTGCGGCATGCATTCACCGAACTTCAAGAGGGCACATTCCTGAAAGAGGGGAAGCGCAAGTAGGATTTTCGGATCCCTGTCACCGGATCCTAATTCTGGGATTGCCGTCGCATTTCGGCTGTTGAAGAAGAGCAGGAGGAAGTTTCAACTACGGAAGGAGGTGGCTATGTCCAGCCACAAAAAGATCACCGTCTCCAAAAATGGACCGTACCTCGTCTCCGGTTCAGTACCCCTCGCTTTTCAGACCATCGGAGTCAACAAACAAGGCGAGTCGACTGAGTGGGCTGAGGGCGAGGCGCTTCCGGCCTCCGAGCAGTACGCGCTCTGTCGCTGCGGAAAATCGAAGACGAAGCCGTTCTGCGACGGCACGCACACCAAGATCGGTTTCGACGGGACGGAAACGGCCAGCCATGAGCCGATCATGGAGCAAGCGCAACTGCTCGACGGGCCGACGATGAAACTCGCCGACGCCGAAGCGTTATGCGCGTTCGCGCGCTTTTGCGACCCGCACGGCCAGGTGTGGAATCAGGTGAAAGACACCGATGATCCCAAGGAGCGCGCGCAGTTTGTCCGGCAGGTGGGGGACTGCGCGTCCGGCCGACTGATCGCCATCGACAAAGACACCGGAAAACCAATCGAGCCGAAACTGCCGCAGTCGATCGGATTAGTCGAGGATCCGGCGAAGAAGTGCAGCGGCCCGTTGTGGGTGCGCGGGGGTATTCCGCTCATCGGTACCGACGGCCAGGCCTATGAGATTCGCAATCGCATGACCCTGTGCCGCTGCGGCAGGTCTGAGAACAAACCTTTCTGTAACGGTGCGCATGCGGCCGACCCAAAGTTTCACGACGGTCTCGCCTAAACCCGCAAACTCTGATGGGCGGCGAGCTCTTCGGCTAAAATTGCTATGCGATGCCAGTGGCGATTGAACTGCAGAATCTCGGTGATGCTCAGTTATGCAGAGTCCTGGGTAATCCCCGTCACGGCCAACGATCATGGCCTCTGACGGATAGCGCAGCTGCTGCGCCCTCTGCTTCGACTGCCGGCTCGAAAAGTCCGAGTTTTCAACGCAAGATTCGAGTTTGTTGAGTTTGAACTACATGGATTGTTCCTCACTCGCAACAGTTTCCCACAGGTCGGCTCACGGCGCTACCCCTGTGGAAAAGCAAACTGCACCACTACCAACCGCGTTGGTCTAACAATTTGCTCCAACGGGCGTAAAATTGCCGGGAGTTTGTTTTCAAAATGAAGATTCCGGATCATATGCACCCCTCTCGTTGGCGAGCAGCTTTAGGCGCGGTTTCGGCGGCGTGCCTGATAATTTCGGCCTGCGGAAATTCTTCCGCCCCGCCGCCCACTCCGTCCATCACGGTGACTCCGGCCTCGGCTGTCATCGGAACGCAGCAGCAGTTCACTGCCACCGTGAATAATGACCCCTCTGCCGGCAATAATGTCACGTGGTCAGTTAGCGCGCCCGGCAGTACCCTCAGCCCCGGCGACATCAGCTCCACCGGCCTCTACAACACGCCATATCCCGCGCCCTCCACGGTTACAGTCACAGCCACCAGCGTCGCGGTGCCAGCATTAAGTGGCAGCGCCACCGTCACACTCTCGGCGCCGCCAACCGCAACCGGCCCGGCGCTCGCGGTAGACGTGAACACGCCCAACAACCCGAGCGAGAATCCGCACACCATCAGTCCCTACGTTTACGGAATGAATGCCTATCTTCTGGACTCGGCCTCAGAGAAGATCGCAAATCCGGGCATTCTTCGCTGGGGCGGCGACGATACCTCGCGCTACAACTATCAGAACGGCTGGACCAACTCGGCCAGCGACTGGTACTTCGAGAATGGCGAAGGCGCAGCGTACATGTTCCCCAACGCAACCGGAGGCAGCATTCTCAGCTCCTCCAACGCAACAGCAGGCACCAATTTCACATCGTTCTTCCCGGCCGTGGATGCGGCGGGTTCGACGGCGCTGGGGACGGTGCCAGTGCAGGGCTGGGTGAGCAACGGAACCTATGCGTGCAGTTTTCCGAGCTCGTCGTTCCCGAATCAGGTGGGCCAGGTCGGCTTTTCTGGATTCATCAACTACAGCGCATTCATCAGCTACAACAACGAGCAATGCGGATACGGAGTCTACCCCGACGGATTCGACGGCTGCACAACTTCGGTCGGCTGCAACATCTTCGGCAACAATACGGTCGCGCAGGTTACGAGCGTCGCGGCGGCGCCGCCCAGCATCGCCAACGCCCCCGCTCCCGGCTCGTCCATCGGCACGATGAGCGACTGGGCGAATGGAACATGGCCGGGCGGCTGGGTGAATTCAATCGCGAGCAATCCGAGCTATGGCAACGGCGCGAGCGGCAAGGGGGTGGCTGTCTGGGATCTCGACAACGAGCCCCCATGGTGGGATGGCGAGCACCGCGACGTGCATCCGGACCCCTTCACCTACGACGAGGTGACTAACAACGGAATTGGAACAGCGCTGGCAATCAAGACGGCCGACCCCACGGCGCTGGTCTCGGGGCCGGTGATCGACTACTGGTGGGCATACTTCTATTCGAAGAAAGACATTGAGTCAGGCTGGCAAACGGGAAATCCCTGCTTTGAACCGTGGAGCAATCCTATAGACCGCAAGGCGCACAACGGCGTGCCCCTGATCGAGTACTACCTGCAGCAATTCAACAATTATTCGCAGCAGTACGGCGTCCGCCTGCTCGATTACCTGGACGTTCACGGCTATTTCGCGCCTGACTATCCGCCGGGAAGCGGCGTCTCGACTGGCTTCAACCCTGCGGGCGACACCCAGGAGCAGGAGGTGCGTGCGAACGGGACGCGGGCCTTCTGGGATCCCACCTACACTGATCCCGATTACCCGCAACCGAACTACATCACCGACACAAACTACACCACAAACTGCTCGCCGCCGCCACAGGCCCCCAATGTGATTCCCATGCTGCAGACCTGGGTGAACCGTGACTACCCGGGAACGCAGACGGCCATCGACGAGTACAACTTCGGCGGCCTGGAATCAATCAGCGGCGCCGTGGTCGAGGCGGACATTCTGGGCATCTTCGGGCGTCAGGGCCTGGGCATCGGTGCGCTGTGGCCGCTCGGAACTCCGACCAGCGTGATCGACTCAACGGCCCAGAACCCGGCCAACTACGCTTTCGCCATGTATCGCAACTACGACGGAAAGGATTCCCTGTTCGGCGATACGTACCTGTACGCGACAAGTACAACGTCCGGCTCCGATGCCGAGGGCCAGCTCGCGATTTACGCGGCGCTGCGCAGCTCAGACAACGCCGTCACCATAATGGTCATCAACAAGACCTACGGTCCGCTTACCTCTACGCTGTCGCTTGAGAATTTCAGCCCTGCCAGCGGCACGCAAGCGCAGGTGTATCAATACAGCAACGCCAACTTGAATGCCATCGTGCAGCAACCGGCCGCGCCCATATCGCCGCCCACGGAGGCCGGACTATTCCCCAGCACCATTGACAACTACACCTTCCCGGCGCAGTCGATCACGCTGTTTGTGATTCCGAATTAGAGGCGCTCACAGACCGCGAAGGATGTTTCGGGATCGCCAAAAAACGAAGGAGAGCAGTAGGCCCTCCAGATTGCCGGGCGGGAGACCGGCGCTCCCAAACTCATGCCCTAGCAGGCTGCTGAAAAACTGATCCGCGACGTATTCTTCGTCCTGTCGTTCATCGTCGATGATGTCGAACGGTTTGATTTCCGGTGTCTTCGTGCAGCGGCCAGTTCCCAAGTTCCGGAAGGAGACGAAGGTTCTGGGGTGGTCAGCCACCGTTCGACAACCCGCAGGCCCAGCGCAAGGATTCGGCTCGATGCCAATGCGATCATTGACGGCCGATCGAATCCTGCTTGCAGGCAAGGTAGCGTTCGGGCCCACCTCGAACACTCGTGAGGCGGGCACCTCACCTCGAATATCAACCAGTTCACAACTTTTTACGTATTTTTACTCCCAATTGACACATGTCCTGTTCCGTTCAAGTATGTTTCCTGCATCATGAAACCGAAACGGCGCTGGAACGAGCGAACCCGACTGATACTAACCCTCGAACTCGCCGTTGTCCTGCCCGCCGCCGCTCTCGTGATCCTGAGTGCCTGGCACCTGATGCACATCCAGCGTGATCGGGCGGTGGAGGCCGCCATACAGCGCGACTTCAGCCAGATGCTGGCCATTTCCGAAAAGGAGTTCAACCGGAAGGCATACGAACAGTTGGACGATGTTCGAAGCGGGTTCCCAGCCCCGGGGAGTATGTGCCCGGAAACACTCGACAGGCTTCTTGCCGCGCATCCCTACGCCGCTCATCTGTTCGCCTATGATCCCGATCAGGGCTTGGTCCTTCGTTCCCAGCCCTACCGCCTGAAGAATGACCAGGCGTTTCACGCGGAGGCCGATGAACTCTCCAAAATGATCGATGGCTGGTTCGGCTTGGAGTTCAAGGATCTGGTCGAGAGGATGACGACTATGGATAAGAAGGGAGTGCGGTACTACGTCTACCCCAACTGGGTGCCGCGCGGCGAGAAACACCAGTATCAGACCCTCGCCATGTTTGCCACGACGGACGAGGCCACTGGCAAAAAGATGATCGGGGGAATCGTTTACGATGCCGAATATCTGCAAGAGCACTTCTTTCCGGAGATGCTGGAAACGGTGATGAGCCGCAACTTCAATGAGGGGCAGGGTGACAAGAACCAATGCGCGATCATGCTGCACCCCAAGGGTGAACCGACCCCCCTGGCGGCGTCCGCCAGTTGGGATGGCGGCGCGCCAGAGGTGGAACGCAACATGGAAGCCGTGTTTCCCGGTCTTACGCTGGCCATCAAGCTGCGTGGAACCACGCTGGAAGCCATCGGCCGGCACTTCGCGCGCACCAACTTCCTCGCTCTGGGGGCGCTGTCTCTGTTACTGGCCGGCGGAATTGTGCTGACTTATCGCAACGTAAGCAAAGAAATGGCGCTGGCCCGGCTGAAATCGGATTTTGTTTCGAACGTCTCTCATGAGCTGCGGACGCCACTCTCTCTGATCCGGCTTTACGCCGAAACTCTGGAAATGGGCCGGCTCAATTCGCAGGAAAAATATCAGGAGTACTACTGCATCATTCGTAAAGAGAGTGAGCGCCTTAGCGCGCTCATCAACAACATCCTGGATTTCTCCCGGATTGAAGCGGGCCGCAAGGAGTACGACTTCCGCGAGACCGACCTGCGCGAACTGGTGCGCAACACGCTCGATTCCTATCGCTACCAGATCGAGCAACATGGTTTCGCTTATGAAGAAAGGATCGACGAAGTGCCGCCCCTGCGCGTGGATCGCGAGGCTGTGGCCCGCTCGCTTTTGAACCTGGTCAACAATGCTCTCAAGTATTCACAGGACCGGAAGTACATCGGAGTCAAGCTGTATCGCGAAAACGGATCCGTAAAACTGGAAGTGATCGACCACGGGATCGGCATCCCTTATCAGGAGCAACACAAGATCTTCGAGAAGTTTTATCGTGTGGGCGATCCACTCGTTCACAACACCAAAGGAAGCGGACTGGGCCTTTCCCTGGTGCGCCACATTGTGCAGGCCCATGGCGGAGAGGTCTTGGTGGACAGCGCCCCCGGCGCAGGCAGCAAGTTCACCATAGCCCTGCCGGTAGCAGAGAGAGAACGGGCGCAACCTGGCGCCTAATCGGCGACGGAGAAACTGGCAATGGCATCCATTAATTCAGCGATCGAGTTACAAGCCAAAGCGAAAAGCCGTGGAGATCATCAGATGGCCAAAATCCTGATTGTCGAAGACGAACCCAACATGGTTGCCGGTTTGCGCGACAACTTCGAGTATGAAGGATATGAGGTGATTAGCGCCCCGGACGGCGTTGCTGGCTTGGAACGCGCGCTAAACGAAGCGCCCGACCTCGTGATCCTCGATGTCATGATGCCTCGCATGAGCGGGCTGGATGTTTGCAAACAGCTCAAGTCCAAGCGGCCTTCCGTCCCTATCATCATGCTCACGGCGCGTGGCCAGGAAGTGGACAAAGTCGTCGGGCTCGAGTTGGGAGCGGATGATTACGTCACCAAGCCGTTCTCCATTCGTGAGCTGCTCGCCCGCGTAAAGGCTGTCCTCCGCCGTGCCCGTACCGATCCTAAGGAGCAGGACCGCTACGCGTTTGGCGATGTCGAGGTAAATCTGCGCAGTTGCCAGGTGTCGCGTCAGGGGAAGGCGATAGATTTCTCCTCGAAGGAGTTCGAACTGCTGAAGTACTTCCTCTGCCATCCTGGGGAGACCCTGAGCCGCGATCGCCTGCTCGAGGAAGTCTGGGGCTACGGGCGCTTCCCGACTACGCGCACCGTGGATGCACACATTGTCCGCTTGCGGCAGAAGATCGAGGCCAGGCCGGACGAACCTCGCTTCATCCTCACCATACACGGTACGGGTTACAAATTCGTCGGCTGAATCACGGTATCTGCGGGAGATGAAAGTTGGAGAACACTCTACAAATTCGGGGCCGGCACCAGGACAGGACTTGGGCACACGGGACGGAAGCCTCCGGGCATGCAGGAATGCTCTCCGGTTCTGTGGGGACCGCGCGCCGCAACCGTGCGCTCGAGAACCAGCTTGCGACCCTGCGTCGTGAGCACGACGACCTGCTACACACGATGTACGAAGCCGCTCAGGTACAAAGAAAACTCTGCGGCCCGCGCCTTCTTCGCCGTCATCCCTTTGAGATCGCCAGCGAGATTTTCCCGGTACGTCATCTTTCGGGCGATTTCATCAGCGTGTTTGAACTCGGCCCAGATCTGGTGTTCGCCATCGGCGATATCGCTGGTAAGGGCCTCTCCGCCGGGATGTGGTTCACTCATGTGGTCGGCATGGTTCGGCTGCAGATGGAGGCGCTGGGCGATCCTGCGGCCGCTTTGTCCGCCATCAATCGCAACCTGCTGCTCACCCATTTGGAATTGCCGCTGACCACCGTGCTTGTAGGCCGGCTCAACCTACAGACTGGTGAGGTTACATACTGCAGCGCGGGACACCCGCCTGCGCTGGTTTTTCGCAACGACGGGCGTGTGGAGAGCCTGCGAGAGGGTGGGCCGGTACTGGGAGTGCTGGCTGGCGCCTGTTTCGCCAACGGGCAGACCACATTACGGCCGGGCGACACATTGCTGGGCTATTCCGACGGTATTGCGGAGTGCCGAAACGAGAATGGTGTTGAGTTCGGTACAGAGCGCCTGGCTGCTGCGGCACAGGTTTCCCGTGGTTCCAGTGCTAGCGGCATGCTTTTTTCCGTGCTGGGTGCGGCCAAGGACTTCGCTGGCGGCCAATCGCGCGAGGACGACATGGCTGTAATCGTGGTGCGCCGGGCAGATGAGTGATCGAAGATTCTGAACGATCGAGGATTCTGAACGATCGAAGGTTCGTGCGGACGGAGATGATGACCGTGTGTGACACTGGCAAAACTCGCATCGCACCAGCTTATGTCGATGCTGCTAAGTTTGCCGTCTCCGGGCCAAAGGTTGGCGAGGCTCGTCCAGTCCCCGTGGATGACACCTTGCTGATCCGCCAAGCCCAGCAGGGCAATACCGCCGCCTTCGAAGAGCTGGTCCAGCAGTACGACCGCGCCGTTCTGCGCCTCGCCATCCATCTCACCGGTTCGCAGGAGGATGGTCAGGACATTTATCAGGAAGCGTTTCTTCGGGCATACATAAACTTGCCGCGGTTTCGCTTCGAGTGCTCTTTCTATACCTGGATCTACCGCATCGTAACTAATCTCTGTCTCGATCATCTGCGCAGGAAGAATTCACGCGGCCGGGATGTGACCACCATGGTTTCTCCGGACGGCGACGACGAAGAAGTGCTTAATCGCATGCCTGACCACAAGCCAGGCGCCAGCCCCAAGCGCAGCCTGGTTGGCCGTGAACTGCGCGGATGCATCCTTCGAGCGCTGGGAAGACTCTCGCCCCGCGAGCGTATGGTCTTTGAATTGAAGCACTACCATGGCCTCAAACTGCGAACGGTGGCCGACCTCCTGAATACGACTGAGGGCACAATCAAGAACACCTTGTTGCGCGCCAACCACAAATTGCGCAGCCGGCTCGCCGAGGTTCGCTGAATTTCCTCTAAGTCCTGGCGCCCTCCGTGGTTTTCTTTACCTTCGAAACTGATCGACCCGATAAATCAACTACGAGAGCTAGACACGGGCTTGTGGGAAGTTGGCCGGATTGGTACCGAAAAGTCTTAGTGCTGTATCTGAAGCGCCCCCCGAGTGAAGATCTATCGTTCCGATGCGCTGTGAAGGGGCGCTTCAGATACAGCGACTTGAAGGAAGCCGCCCCGGGGGACTATGGGATTTGTATCTGGATGAGGCGGGCTTGATCGTTTGCGAGTTTGCGGTTGCGGTCAGAGCGCTTGGGTTTCAGTAGCGGGTGGCAGAGAGAATGGGCGTAAGGCGGCGCATCGGAGACTCTGGAGCGCACCACCAAAGTGCATTCTGACCAATGCGAGACACAGAAGCAGTGTGCGCGCCGAAGCACGAGTGAGATTCGAGGCTGGAGATGTGGATTCATGCGGCGCAGCGGCTGAGATGAGGCGGAGATCGGAGGAGGAGTTGCGCGGCGGAGAGGCGTTCGACAACATGCATGGTTCCGCCTGCAAAGCGGACATTGCCAAAGCGAATGAATGGGCAGCGCCCGCGAGGCGGTGCGCGCTGCTGGCGGATGGGATTGCTGGAGCAACCGGAAACAGAGTGGAAGAAGTTCTGCTCGCCTCCGGTTGGCGAGGAAGCCGAAGTTGCGGATGCGCATAAAGCCTCGCGGCAACAGGTGCAGGAGGAAGCGGCGCAGAAACTCATCGACAGTCAGAGTCATCGTCCTCCTCTTGTTGCCGTGAGCAGAGTCTCGCCAACGGAAGATAACGTTGCTCTCGGCCAAAGCGACGAGTCTGCGATTGGAGATGGCAACGCGGTGGGTGTAAGCGCCGAGATAGCGCAGCACGTGTTCTGGCCCGCCGAAAGGCCGTTTGGAGTAGACGACCCAGTCGTGACGGAACAGTAGTCGCAGCCAGGAGGTGAAGGCGCGTGTTTCCGCAAACGGTAAGAGATGCCCGTGAAACTGGAGTGCGCCGGCATGAAAGGCGGTCTTGAGTCCGGCGACAAACTTGCCGCGGAAAACACGGCTGAGCACCTTGACTTGAGCTGAGCATGACATCGCGGTCCTTGCGTCCCTTGCCTCCTCGGATATGAATGATCATCCGCTGGCTGTCGATATCGCTGATCTTCAGGTGCGCCACTTCTGCTCGGCGTGCGCCCGTGGCATAGAGGGTCATCAGCAGAATGCGATGAAAAGGAAACTCTGCCGCGTCGATCAGACGCGCTACTTCTTCCTGGCTCAGCACCTGCGGCAAGTGCAAAACCGTCTTCGGGTACGGTGTCTCGGCAACGCTCCAGCCTCGTTTCAACACCTGCACATAGAAGAAGGGCAAAGCGGCCAAGCGCTGGGTTACGGTGTTGGGGGCCAGCTTCCAGCGCGTGAACAGCGCGGCCTGATACTGGCGAATATGCTCGGGGCCAAGCTGATGGGACGAACGATGGAAGTGCCGACTGAAATGTTCAACCGTGTGGATGTAAGTGTCGATGGTGGACTCGGCGTAATTGCGGCGCCGTAGTTCCTCAAGCATGATCTGGCGTAGATGGGTCACAGAGAGTTCCTCCTCTGCGACAACAAACTAGCTCAGATCACCTCGACCGTCGGTCCCGCAACACGCGAATGCGTCCGCCGCAAAGCGGCTTAGTTCAAGTCCTCTTCGAGGAGATAGCATTTGATCTCCCCGAAGCCCGCCTCTGGCTAACTTCCGTGTAGTCGACCAACCCGGCCCGAGTAGGACAATCTCAGCGGATCGCGACGCATGCTTCCTTGGGAGATGCCGAAGTCACGGTCGCAAATTTGTCTTCATACCATTGAAAGACCGGGTCTCTCCGGTCACCGGTTGGATCGTTCACGACCGCATCTCTCATTCCCATCCGCAGCAGTGTCACATAAAGTGCTGAGTGCAGATACATTGAGCCGCCGTTGTAGCGACTGGTGGACGCAAACAGGCGCAGCAGGTCATCTTTGACCTTGGGCGCATAGTCGGCCCCTGTCCGGCACAATCCGAGCGCTGCCGTCGTTTGCGCATCACGCGATGCGTGTTCTGCCTGCAGTGTCGCCGCAAACAGATCCACCATCTCTGCGGGCGCCGCATCGCCAAGTCTGAACATAAAGGCCGGGGCCTGTGACTGAAGGGACCAGCCAACCCCCAATTCCGTGTTTTTGGCGTCGGCGCGGGCAGCCTCCGCTAACTGAGGTACCAAGGATGCATACGCATTCTCCGGTAAGCGAACGATCATGTCCGACAACACGAACCGGATATTGTTGTTGTTGTATTTGAGAGCGCTGTGCTCCCGCCCGTGGCGTGTCACCGTGGTGACTTCTTCCGCTCGCTGAAGTGACTGAACCATCGCTGGCGCCTCGTCCGCAGTCAACTCCGGATGCTGCAATAAATACGGAAACTGCCAGTCGGGCAGCGCTAAATCGGTCACCAGATCGTGGAAGC
>Ga0181505_10572407_pt1 | contig 30119 bp, 55 predicted proteins | sample PEATcosm2014_Bin_5_FD_127743 | JGI IMG/M metagenome (GOLD analysis project Ga0181505, IMG submission 127743) | Metatranscriptome of peatland microbial communities from MTU Mesocosm Facility, Houghton, MI, USA - PEATcosm2014_Bin05_30_metaT... | ecosystem: Environmental > Terrestrial > Soil >...
GAACAAATATCCGTTGGATAGAGTAGGAACTGAAGAAGCACGATGCCACACCTGCACCATCGTAAAACCTCTTTCAGCATTCGCTGACTGGCAAAAAGGAGAGATCTCCGGCTACTACTCTTCTTGCAATCTTTGCCGTTACCAAGCAAGAGTCAATCGTATGAACGATCTACAGCATTTTCTACAAGATCGAATCAGAACTATACGAGCACGGGCCAAGAACAAAGGAATTTCTTTCACAATTTCTGTTTCAGACCTCCTGTATCTTTATCAATCCCAAAACGGGTGTTGTTTCTACACGGATACACCTCTTGAAATTGGAAGAAGAAATCTGAAAGAGAATTTTGGAAAACGACCTAATGTTCTATCGGTGGACAAAGTCAATTGTGGGCTAGGTTACGACTTGGACAATCTTGTTCTTTGCACAAACCGAGTCAACACTGTAAAGAGAGATTTAACCCTCGAAGAAATTCGTCAGTGGCTCCCCGGTTGGTACGACAGAATCCAGCGGCGTTCCTCAATTCTAGAACGCAGCAATTTAACGGTTGGCTTTAATTGCGTGGACACACTTCCCATCGAACCCACAAATACCACAACGGGTCCAATGCGGCGGGCAACCATTGATGAGACCGTTGGTACGGAGTTCCTTCTTACTTAACTGCCGTTTAATGGCGATGTGCTCATTCCAGTGAATCTCGTAAAGAGTCTCTCCGTTTATTTCAACGGCCTTGGCACCCCAAGTAGGATTCTCGGTGTAGCCGACGTGAGGAATCTCATAGTTATGAAAAAAGAACCAGATCCCTTCGACCTTCTCGTACCACTTACCCGAGACGATTTTGCCATAGCGATCTCGGTCTTCTCTTCCCACTTCGATATCAACTTCGGTTAGGGGTGCTTCGGGCCGGGTGTAGTCGACAGGCTCCGCCCAGGAAAGGATACCGGTCCAGGGATGGACGTAGAATTCGTTCTGAACTACGGAGCTTCCCCACTCGGAAGAATAGATGTTACCAGTCTCAGCCCCGACCCAGCAATGGGTGGCCACGTGCCAATCCAGGTCACGGAGAAAGCTATAACCGGCGTAGGAACGATGGTCAAACGACTGGCACACTTCGGAATACACTTCATCCCAAGGACGGCCAAGACGGCTGTTGAGAAAACGATCGAACGGGAACGGAGAATGACCGCGATGATGACGGCTAGATCCCTTGAGGTAGTCTTTGCTGACACCTTGACGCATATTGATGCTCCTTAGCACATCTAGTGCTTATCAATATTTGACGTCATTATGTCCTCCTTCAAGGTCTTTGTATCGTAAAATGACGGTAGAGCGCGTCCGGGTCGTCAAAACGGTTGCCGAACGTGCCGTCCGCTCCAGCCAAAGCCCAATCCGGGGCAGACCAGGGATCAGGTTTCCTCCCCAAACGATCGTGGTCGTCAATGAGGACGCAGCGGGCAATGAGATCAAAAAGACGTGGCGGCTGGTCTATGACTATCGCTCGATTGCGAAGATCGAGAAGGCCATCGGGCGCGATATCAAGAAGATTTCATCGTGGAAAGACCTGAGTTCAGGAACTGACTTTCCTGCCATCGTTCACGGCGGACTGAACCGCTACCATCCCGACGTCACGCTTGACGAGGTGCTCGACGTTCTGAATCCGGCGGCGCAGCGCGTGCTCAGCGACGAGATTTTCTATCTGATGTTTCCCGGAATGCGAGAGGTTATCGAGAAGCAGGCGGAGACTGGCGCGGCTGCTGACTCAAACCCTCCGGCGGCGACTCTGAGCGCATAGAGGAGCCGATAGAAACATGGCTCGATCTTTGGGCCGTGGCGCGCTACGATCTTGGACTCAGTTTTGATGAGTTCGAGGACTGCACGCCCGCTATGTTCAATGCGCTGTGCAAGCGCAAGCGCATCCGCTACAGGTATGAGCGGCTGGCGCACGCGCTGACGGCGTCGGCGGTCTACAACTGCAACCGCGCGAGCAAGGACGCGCCGGTCATCCAGCCGTTCGACTTCGTTCGCGAAGTGGACAAGGCGGAGGAGGAGAGGATGGCCATCGTGGCGATCATTAGAAAGGCGATCGGCGAGGCGGCGGCAAAGGCGTCGCGGGAGAAGCTGCTGAGGATCAGGGCGAACGTCATCACCAGCCTCGGTAAGAGCACATAAACGAAAGACATCAATGATGCATGACAAGGACAACATTTCGGCTAAACATTTTCTCTACGCAGCGTGGAACAGCTCAAAGGACGCGTGCTTGGCCGCATTCATTGATGCGGGAAAAGAACTTGTTGCCCGATTTAAAGAGTAGATGGATGACTACTGCTGCGGCGGCTGTCCGCAGATCGCTATGATGTTTTGCTCGAATTTTTTAGCATCATATCGCGGCGGAATAGGAGCATCGAACTGGTGTGCGTCGGATTCGTCCCACCAGGCATCCTTGCAGATCATCCATGTCTGCTTCTGCTCTTTGACATGATCACCTGTGTTCACCGTGACGCTGCAGCCCGTGAATAGCGTGCAGGCGATGATCGCGGCTCCGATTGCTTTTTTCATGATGCGCTCCTTTTTCATGACTCAAGCATAGCTTGAGTTGGTGGCGGAGATGCGGAAAGGCACCGATCCGGAGACTTTCAAGGATCACTATCCTCCGGCTAAGAATGCGCGCGCGGCACCAAGAATCTCCGGACCCACGGCCTCCACATTCTCTTCTCGCAAAAGCCGAATCGGCACGCGATCATTCAACTCTGGATTCAGACCTGTAAACCAAGCCTGAACCACACGTGGCCCTTCGTGATCGTTAATCACCTTCGCCAGCCGATACGCAAGTCGCAATCGTTCTTCAACTCCCTTGTACGGCTCTGAACCTGCGATCCAACGCTCTACGGCCCTTGCGTCTTTGACCGAGGCGATGTAGACCGTCAATTTTTTCCCCAGGATCGCCGTCAATTCCGTGACGAGTTTGGAAAACTCCAGAGTGGTCGCTTCCCGATACGCCAATAAATCCGGCCGTGGCGGAGTCAATACTGCCATGTTCGAGATCTCCCTAACCTCACTTGAGTGTATCATAATGACGCTTAAATGACTAGATAATTACTACTAAATAGCAAGACGAGCTGCCCATAATCCAGCGATAACAGGCACTCCGTACAACGCGAAAATTAGATTGATGTCCACCCATGATAATACTACGAAGTTCGATTCTTAAACAGCTAGAATGAGCGGGACACACACGTCCCGCTCGGATATGAAAGATTAACGACTAAGCAAGTATTCTCGCCAACGCATTTTCGAATGCTCGCAGTAATGTTTCAAACCGCGTAGGTTTAATACTCGCAGCGTCATTTTTAGACGCCAGTCATTGGCTCGCATCATCTTCGCGACGATGTCCTCAGAGTTCGTCGGTTCCGCCTGACACCATTTCGTCACCCAAGTGATCTCAGGTGAAGTAACGATCGGCAGCCCAGACACGACCATATCGGCGGCCACTATGTTAAAGGTTTCGGAAAACGAAACTTGCATCCCCATATCCATTTCTGAAAGGGTGTCTAAGAAATCTTTATGGTTAAGCCAAGCGTGCTCAACTAGTTGGTGATCCGTGTTGCTGAACAAAGCTCGTAAGTTGCGCTGTACATTATCGCCACCTTGTTCACATCGAGTTCCGTTAACATGGAATCGTAGTGTCTTCCCAACAAACCCGGCATATTCGGTGGCAGCCACCGCTTGCAACAATTGATTCTTCAATGGTCGAATAGCACCGAAGCAAGCTACATCTAGAAAATTGTCCGGTTTCTTCCCATGGGGAAGGCGCAAGTGAAATGGATAGAAATTAGGGAGATCCAAAACCTTCGCCTCAATTTGCTCCGAACTCCAACCGGGATGCGCGGCTTGTACTATCCGTCGCATATCTCGAACGGCGGCGGCGGAATTAGCGGCTACCGCAACATTGGGCATTTCTACGCACTTGCAACACCAGTCTATGGCAATGCCTTCCCCAGCTAGGAAAGGAATTTCGCTGTGAGTGCGAACTACCCAATGGACATTCGGATTTAGATTTTGGAGAATTTCAAACTTGGATGGCACCACCCAAAGAGCTTCAATCACTACATGGGTGGGCTTGTAACGGGTGACTTCGCGATGTATGGAATTGTTGTCTACAACCTCGACGCTGCCAGCTTCAATTCCATCCGCCCATAGCATATCCACTACAAAACGAACAGAATTGGACAAGCCACTAGATTCGTATCCATTGCGTTGTTTTAGAACGAACAGCACGCGAGGATTGGGCAAACTAACCTCCAAAGGAAAAAGCAGTTTCAATAGTGTAAGAGGAAAGCCTCCTCCCCACTAATTAGCTATCTCCCCGGAGCCTCGCGACTATTGGCTTCGGCGACTTATTCGGCTGGCGTACTTTCTACCTGTTCAGGCGTACTTTCTACCTCTGAGGCAGCAATGGCCACCTTGCCAGATTGAGGTTCGTCGGCGTCCGGGGCGTCCGGGACTGGCACCGCTTCGCCGGCAACCGGCTTTGCACTGTGCGTATGTTTCAGGTCCTTAGGCAACGTACATTCGGGATCCGTGCAAGGATGGATCTCGGCTGGAGGAGCCACTGGCCCGGTGGGAGCCGTAGCTTCCACGGCCTTAAACGTGAATACATATTCTGTCGCAGTATCCAGATTCTCGACGCCACCTTCGGGCGTAGCAATTTCTATGCTGAGTCGCTTGCCTCGGAAAACTTCAATCTGATCGCGGGTAATTTTTACGCTGCCGCCTTGAAGATCTATCATCGCACAGGCCAAAGTGGACAGCCGCTGGTTCTGGCTGACAACTTCGTTAAACTGGCCGATAAACCTACCGATGACAGAAGTGGGGTCTTCCTTGAGAGCTTTGTTTTCCGCTGTCAAACGTTCCACTTCTTTGGCCATCTGTCCCAAGTACATCTTCTTGATGGCATTCTTGCGCTTTAGAATCCCTCTTCCCACGGTCAGCTCCTTATCTCATTGAGTTTGCGTTCGATGCGGTCCAATTGAGTCTCAAAAAGAACCTTCGTGCGACACTTGAGACACTTTCCTTCATGCCTTATGTCTTTGTGATCTTCCGTACAACTATCGAAACAATCACACTTGGTGTAGAAGTGAAAGCCCATATCAGCCTCTGCTGCTCCCCTTACGCGGTGGTTGTGCAGATTTTGCAAATTGTGCCGCGAATGCCGGATCTTGTGCAGCAATCTTGGCCAAACAGAGTTTGCATTTGGCCATCTTGCCTCGATGGACTTTCTGCCTCTGGAAAACTGACATAATTATTCGAGCCCCATTTTCTTGCACCAGGCCATATGTTCTTCCTGATGTTCAATGCATCGTGTGAAATCAGCATCTCGAGAACTGTCGTTAAACGGAAATGGTGCTGGTTTCCCGCATCGACGACCTTCCCCAACCATAAAGACTGCGCATTCACCCCGTACAACCGGAAGTGGAGGATGAGCCTTTGCCCAAAGCTGCTAAGACATTCAATGTCCGGCTTAAAGATGTCTTCTCTGTAACTAGCAGAGATCCTACAACATCCTTCAGGTGAGGTAAAGCGGCCTCACGGATAGCATTTGTATTCAAATTTAATTCACCAAAGCGAACTGAAATTCGTTAGCCTTTACCTGGACTCGAAAAATCTGAAACAACATTTCAGCTTCAGAGCACCAAAAAGCATCACCGCCATCCTTGCTGGGATCGACACACTTGGTGCAAGTTTCCAAGTGGTGTCGTAACTCGGCAGTGTAGAGTTCATCCACGGGACTACCGCTTCTTGGTTTTGGCGGCCTTCGGAGCGACCTTTGCGGTCTTAGCCGGATTGACCGGCGCGACGATTTCCACCACCAAGTTCGGTACAGAGTAAGTCTCGCCAAGGATGGAATTGTCCAGGCTTTCGTAGGTAAGAGCGGAATACTTCTTGAAACGTTCACCATTGATGGTGAAATAGGCTCCAACCTTCAAACTGGTGAAAGCGACTTTAATAGTTTTTGCGGCCATAAGGCACCTCACTCTTGTAATACTGGATTTGGAGGATCTGGTGTTTTACTGGCAATTTCTTTCTTCCTCTTCGCGCGGGCTGTGCGGTTTTCAGCTGTCTTTTTCTTGTGACAATCTACACAGGTTGCACGAAGGTTAGCCCAATCACTAAAGCTACCTCCATCGGCTAGCTCCACAATGTGGTCTACCTCATGTGCACCTTTGCCACAAACTCCTCCCGACTCTAACGGCGTTTGACACCGGAACTTGTCCCGACGGAGAATGCAGATGCGAATGTAGGGCCATTCTACCAGCAAGAGAACTTCGCGCTCGCATTGCCGGCTGCACCAAGAAGTCCGTCGCCCGGTTAAAAGTACCCTACATTTGCGACAATGCCAACCGTCTGCTTCTTTTCGCTTGGGGAAGTCATCCCAGGTTAGCTGCTGGGGACAGCGACGTTCGCTCACTTTAGCTTCTCTAACTCTTCCATTAGGATCTCGTTGACCTTGCAATAAGGACAGGGAGCATCCAGAGAGCACTTTCCTTCATCGCATAGTTTCTCATGGGCAGCAACTGTGCGCTCCATAACCGCGTCCAAATAGGCCAAAACGATCTCGCGGGTATTCATTGGGGAATCGGATCAGTAAAGGCCCAAGCGATTTCCTCGGCATTTTCAAAACCAAATTCAACGAGGAACACCAATCCTTGTTGCTCCAGGAAACGAGCATAATCCAACTGCCGTTGCATGACTGGATAATCAGGAAACCGGTGTAAAAAATCGTCTATCCCAGACATAAAGTCGTCTATCCCAGACATAAAGCTATCCGAAGTCCTTCCACTAACTCTACTAGAACGTCACCGTGACAATCTTCTGGTTTGCACCAACACCCTAACGTCTTGTCGATAAGAAGATGCAAACGACTCAACAGGTACTTGTTGCCCAAAATCCACTTTCGGTACTTACGCAGCACCTCAGCTCGGTCACCGTCAGGGCCAATGTGGAAAGGGTTGCCCCATCCTTCGTCTTCAAACTCTTGATAGTCGCGCCCGATGTAGACGTTACCTGGCGCGAATTGTATGAACTTAGCTTGCCGGACGTGTACGACTCGAGTCAAAATCCGTCCGGGCGGCCCACTTCAATTTTCAAATTCGTTGGCGAAGATAGGAAAGAAGCCTTCCGGTCGGCTTCCATCTCTAGCTGTTGGCGCTTGGTGAAATATGAGTCCATCACGCCATGAAGCTCGGTGCGTCCATCGCTTGGAATGTCTCCAACGTGGGCAAAAATTTCATTTAGTGTTTTACGGGTGAGTTCTTCAATCGCGGCATCCAAGACCATAAGCATTCTCCTATGGCTAAATACTTCATTTGGATACTTTTTTGGGGAGTTCAGGTTTCAAATTTCGCTTGCTCCAGGCTACCCCGATACTCCAAAGGAATTGAAGGTCCCACATCGAAAGTGTTGAGAGCTTTGCACATTTAGCACATTGACAGCCGAATTTGAGAGGATGAACCTGCGTGGACATAAATGCCTTCTTATTTGGTTCCGATAGCACCCAAGAATTTCAACTTCGGAGTATTGAAGTAGAGGGTAGATCACCCTGAAGGAGTAAAACCATGGTTGTTACAATCGTTGCTGCTCTTGTTGTATTCGCCGGTGGCTTTGCAGCGGGCCGCGTGAAGAACGCTGCCAAGTTGGCCGCCGTCATGACAGCCCTCCAGAAGTACGAAACTTCGGCGGTTGCCGAAGTGAAGACTCTTGTGGCTGACGTAAAAGCAAAGCTGTAAGTCGGCCTGCGCCGGCAAGAAGTGAAGTGAGATGAGGGCCGGTCGACCGGCCCTTTTTCTTTTATGGAACTAACGGAGATCCCAAAGGGGGATTACGATAGCCCCTCCCCGTGCTGGATCCCCCACGAGTGGGAGGGGAAGATGTGCAGACCAATTATCAAGTGCCAGTGCGGTCACATTTCCCACATCAGTCTGCGCCACGTTCATGCTGACGGAACCATAACCGCGAGTTTCTTCCACGACGTCAACCCACATCCGGATATCAACTATGCAGGCGGCGGCTGCGGATGGCACGTTTTCTTGAAGCTTCTGGATTACAACTTGGGAGAGTTTCCACCCGAAGTTTGAGGGTTCCAATCATCCACGGACATTGAGCAACACGAGTTGCCATGCAGCGGTCGAATGTCCACGAACGGCGTAGCGTCATAGTCAATCAAAGGAATCACAAAGCTGTCGTTGAGAACATCGCTTCCGAAGTGATATTTGAGTTTGTACTCGAACGCGGGCCGGAACCTTTCGTCCGGATTTGTGTAGGTGATGTAGAAATTGATTCCGTGATCCACCAATGCATTCAGATTGGACCAAAACAGCTCAGCCTTGAAAGGTTTCCGGGTATTCTTTTCGTAATCCTCCGGCGTGACCCCCTTGATGTCCACAGCGAATAGTGCCTTGGGGAAGTTCGCATTAAGATTTACGATCCTCTTCAGAGTTTCAGGATTGTAGGGTTGCTCAGCGATCTTCCGGTAGTAAACACATCGTCTACAACCAACAGACGATGATTTCCTTTCACAATATAACGTTCCATCTTCAAGGCGAGAGCATTACCGCCCGTCGGAACACCTTCAACCGAACCAAACGGAGGCACCCTACGGGACAACAGAAACGCTATGCAGTCTAGGTCAGCGTCCGTCAACGCTTCACATTGGATCTTGAAATCTGAGACTTGGCCTGAATGAAGTTTGAATTGGCCTAGCTGGAAGAGGTTCATAGTCCGGGTCGATAGTCGTTCTTTAGTCTCTCGTCCTGGTCAAAGCAGGGTTGACAGAACACAAGTTTGTTCCGAGTAATGCTCGCTGGTCTGGGACAGACCGATGACGAGCACTTTAAGAAAGGGAGAGGTTCTTCTCCCCGAGACGCTACATAATGATGGGGATTGTCGGAAAGCCACTGCCGTCTGTTATATTCTGAAGGGCTACCCATTCTCACTCCTAAAATGTGACCCGTGATCCGCTGCAGCGGACTCCCAACCACGGGTAAAGGGACAAGGGAGCTTCCCCGCTAAGGCCACTCGCCCATAACGGGCCTCGGACCAAAGCTACGTCAGCTCGAGTGCGCCCATCTCGACTCCTGCCGGATCCGGTTCGAACATATGGTTGATGCAACTCCCACCGGACTGACTGATACAAAAATGGTGACCGGGTATCCGATACTGTGTTTGGGCAGTTAATCGCCATCAGCCAAACTGGCCTAGTGCTATGATGCACGACGCTATAGCCTCGGATGGGTCCGCGGACTCCGGTCTTCCAAATTGGTTGCGGGGGTCAGATTTGAACTGACGACCTTCGGATTATGAGCCCGACAAGCTACCTGGCTGCTCTACCCCGCTTCAAAACTGTGGCTGGTATCCCTCAATGATACTTAGTTCCTCGCTCCGTCGTTTAGTGCGGAGCAGCCACTTGAAATCATAAAGTCGTAAAGTCGAGGCGTGCTGTTACGCTAAAGTCCTGGCCACAACTCAATGTCGGTCAGCCGCTTCTTACTCGGTAGCTGAACTGCAATCCTCTTGCCTTCCGCGTGAGTACGTTCGGCCCTTCTTCGGCAGCCACGACCTCGTATTCGAGGATTCAGCGAGACACCCATTGAGGATGGCTGCTTTTAAGCCCACCACCCCGACTATTTTCCTTTCTCTTCTTCACCTTCGGCGAAAACTCTTCAAGCAACTTGGCTTTGAAAGCTGTCAGAAAAGCATCTCCTTCAGATTCAGGAGTCCTCATCCAACCATATGCCATGTCACAAAGTCTACTCGCGAGCCGCTTGGCTTCGGCAGGAGGCAATACACCCATCTCCGTCACCAAGGCCAGCAATTTTTCTCTAAGTTCCGATCTCTTGGTCTTTGCCATCAATCTTCAATACTTAATTGCGTTGTCATTATGGCGAAATTCTGCCTGTGACTCAGAAAATTTTAGGGCCAACCGGCGCTTGCGCTTGGCACTGAGATACTTCGGAGAGTGGCACATCATACAACCACAGTTCAAATTGAACTTGGCGTACTTACCCCACTCCATTTCAGCGATCCACTTACGTTGAAAGTCGCTGCTCTTACTATATGAGTCTTGTCCCCAAATTTGGGTGACGATAAACTTTCTACGAGCGATTACAACATCCCGCACGGCCCGCCGTTCCCGGCGATCCTTCGGATGATCCATATGACTAAGCCTTTCCGCCCACACATTACGCGGTATGGGACGTGTGCATAGCCATCTGATATCCTCCTTATGTGTTATGCGCTGGCCGGACCAAAGAAGGAGCCGGTTCCCTTGCCACAGCGCTGAAATAGTTCTTGAAAGTTAAATTTGGTGGCTCTAGTCGGAATCGAACCGACGTGATTGGCTTATGAGGCCACGCTGGAACCGTCTCCAGTCTACAGAGCCACGAACACTACATTTGCCAGGTACTTGAAGAAATCAACCCCGGCGTACCATGCACCGTTGCATTTCGTGCACTCCCATTTTCCTGGCTCAAACTCACGGGGTTGCCCGCCGCAATTCTTGTGCTGCCATTTGTCTGCCTCGAACATTGTTCCTCCGAAATTCAAGGCGGTCGGCACTCGCATGCACCACTTGCACCCAAGCAGAAGCAAGGAGTGGGGTGCCCGACCGCACACTCAAAATTGGTCGGCGATGAGGGATTTGAACCCCCGACCCCATGCGCCCAAGGCATGTGCGCTACCCGACTGCGCTAATCGCCGAAACTTAAAACTTACCCGATGGCCGGTACTTCTCAACCAGAGCCATGACGCTGAGAAGCACACTTGCACCAAGCATCAGGCTTCCTGAAACCATCAAGCCTACAAGCAGCAGCCTCAACCCCATAACATCCTCCTAAATTGGTCAGGGTAACTGGGATTGAACCAGCGACCTCACGTTCCCGAAACGTGCGCTCTACCAGGCTGAGCTATACCCTGATACTCCTAAACTGATGACCGCAGGGGACTCGAACCCCATCCGGCTTCCGCCGTTTAGACAGCTGCAACGCGATTCCCTACACTCCGTAGAGTGACCGGATTATCCCCGGCCTCCGGCTCAACAGCCTTTTCGGTTCTTCCGCAACTTGCTGCCCTTGCCACGCCCTGTCCATTTGCGCCGCTCTAACCTTTGAGCTATGCGGTCGATTCAAAAATTGGTCGGGACAGCCAGATTCGAACTGGCGACCCCCGGTCCCCCAGACCGGTGCGCTAACCAGACTGCGCCATGTCCCGATATCAAAACGGGGAAGCCAGTGAATTGTTGGGATTGAATCCGGAACAAACCCTGGCATTGCGCTCAGGGTTCGAAGGCTTAGTCGCCTTCAGAAACCCCGAGCACTCGGGGTTGCGGTCGCATCGTTGGTATCTTCGTCGCCATAAAATTATGCCATGTAACCAGATAGTCCGGAGGGCAGGTCCGGTGTCGCTGTTCGCCAACCCAGTGCAATATCCGGCTTCGCCTCTATCGCTGGGCAACCTTAGCTTCTGGTTGCACTGCTACTTTATCCCCGAGCGCACTTTGCAGCGCACTAAGAAATTTCGCAGTGCTAGTGGACGGTCCAACGAAGGCCCAAGTCTCTTTGGTCTTACTAGAGCGTAGTGGTGCGAGTCTCGCCGTCCTCTACATATTACTGGGAAATTAACAATTTCAGTTAGATTATCGTTCTCTGTTGATCCAGCCTCGGCATTTCGGGCTTCCACAATTACACTTCACCCGGCGCTTCTCATCTTTCTCCCACCGAAAAGCATAGTCAATGGTTAGTTCTTCGCCCTTCTTAATCGGGCGAAGAGAAACATAATAGCCCCGGCGTCCAATGAAATGCATGTACAGGTTGGGGTCACAGGAATGGTTGATGAACTCCGCTCCGCTACCGTTCGTCCAGCCGTCGATAACCCAATCCCAGTTTGCACTATCGTTTTGCCCTTTGGCCACCTGCCAAATGTAAATCTGGCGCTCCTCAGAAGTATTGTCGATCATCCACCGGTGCTGCCTGCGATTCATGAGGACGCCAGTGTACTCTATCACCCATTTCTTCTTCGAGATGTCCACGTTCGCGACAACACCATAACGGTGGATGGGCGATCGGACAACCTTGAGATCGAACCAAGTGTAGTCCGGGTTGATCTTCGGCTTCTTAGGCTTCAACTTCTTCATCGGAACTCCATTTGATCCGCAGGGACTTCAGAAACTTGAGATCGTTGTCGTTTGGGGTTATGATAACTTTTCCAAACGCGGCGTCGATAAGATTTTCAGCTTCCGATGTTGGGATGCTTATAGAAGTTGGGGCATCTATTGACCCGGTCCTCCAGAACAATCCATCACTGATAACGGCGGCCATCACATCCGTAAAAAGAGGCTGAAAATTTCGTACCCAAGTCATGAAATCGAGAGCATCGTTTTGCTTGATGTCCGGAAAATAAACGGCTAGAACTCCGCAGGTTACGATCGATTCCCAAGGATGCAGGCAACGGGTAACGCGGTAGGTCCCGTCCATCGTTTTAGTTGTCTTTGCACAAACCACGAGCATAGATGATCCCCCGTACTTCCATGAGTATTTTTCCCAGATGGCTCTCGCCTGGGATGTTCGCGCAGTCTTCGCAGAGACAATCACCATAGAAGTTGTCATGCCACCAGTTGCCTTCGACTAACTCCGCTTGGAATGTCGACAGCAGCTTCCGGCGCATGATGCTGCCGGCGAACTTCTGGAGGACTAGGTCCTTCATAATGACCAGACTGACTTCTTTCCAATCCGGACGAATCTTGTCTTTGAGCTTGTGAGCCTGCGCTTTAGCGTCGGAGGGTGATATGGCCAATCGGAATAAGGCGCGAATCTTTGGGTCTAGAAACTTGGCTGCGTGATAGGCATGTTCAACACTCTCGTATTCTTCTACATCGAGAGCAATGAACAGATGGATGTCGTGAGCGTAGGGAACATTTCGTTCGTCTATCCACAGCTTGACTTTGGCCGGGGCAAAGTTGGACAAAAAGCCCCATGGACCTTTGAAGCAACCGATGCGGGTGGGTAAATTCATTTCTTGAGCCGGTGTTCGATTTGGTGCGTTAACTGGATCGTCTGATAAATCTGTGCACAACGAATTACAGTCAAGACCAAAAAGAGAACGGTGAGTGTGGCCGTTAACCAACTTTTCATTTCTTCCATCCTTGGATTATGCCGTCTACTCCACCATCTGTTGACTCACAATCTTGAGCGTAACGAATGTCGTCGAGATCGGCCTTCCCATAATCGGCCAACACTCCCATTTTCGTAAGAGCCTCCGCCATCTCTTTCAAACTGTAAGGCTTGTGCAGAATCGGAATATCCCCAATCCCCATCTCCTCCATCAATTCCGCTAAGTTCCAACTGGCAGATTGGATGATACATTTCTGCTCCGGTACTTCGGCGCGGATGGCTGCGAGCATCGCCACACCGTCCCTGATCTTCAAACCAGGCATTTGGTAGTCGGAAATCACGCAACCAAACGGCCCGCGATTGTGGAAGTACTCTAGACCCTCGTCGCCGCTTCGTGCTTGGCGAACCGCGTACCCTAAGTCCGAAAGGTGCATAGCGAGTCCCTCGCGAACATCGTTGTCGTCGTCCACCACCAAGAGATGAGTTTTCATGCTATCCTCCCCACGGACTTTGCCCGGCTGCGAACTTGTCCATCAATGCTTGTCGAACCCAGGCTTCTCTGAATTCGTGGCCTGCCTTAGCCCAGCCCGAAGTCGGACCGTCTTCACCGGCGTCAAAATATCCGCAGCCGTTTTGGCTTCGAGCTAATTTGCGCGCCTGAATTTTCAATTTCTCGTACTCGTCTGAATGATGTCGACGAACATGGTTGAGGAACTTATTTGCGCAATCGTACTTGTACTTGGCGGAGACCGAGAACTTGCAACAAGTGATTGTGAAGGCTTCGGTGGTCGGGTTAAAGGAGACTTTCTTCATAGATGTCATCACCCCCATAAAGTTTGTTACTCTCCACTTGCAACTTTTTCACTTCTTCGGCTAATGACAAAAACAAATGATAAAGACGAGGGATCTCCTCCAGGGTAAACAAAGTCGAATCCATATCCAGCCGAAAAGTGGCGGATTCAATCATCTTCTCAAGAGGTTTTGGACTGATTAACAAGCGCGGCCTCCTATGGCTCGGGAGAGGCTGGATTCCTACCACAAACTAGACCTAGAGTCTCTGCCTCTCAAAGTAAACTACGGGTAAAGGAAGGAGAACAGCTAGAAGATTGGTGCGGCTAAGAGGAGTCGAACCTCCACGGGATTGCTCCCACTAGGGTTTGAGCCTAGCGCGTCTGCCATTCCGCCATAACCGCAAACTTGGTGCGCGAGACCGGAGTCGAACCGGCACGCCTTGCTGAAGGGCATAGGATTCTGAATCCTACATGGCTGCCAATTTCATCACCCTCGCAAATCTTGGTGCAGCTGACAGGCATCGAACCTGCACGGCCTTTCGGCCACTGGATCCTAAGTCCAGCGCGTCTTCCAATTCCACCACAGCTGCAAACTTGGTGCGCCTGGTCGGACTCGAACCGACACGGCCTTGCGACCACCAGCCCCTCGAGCTGGCGCGACTGCCAATTTCGCCACAAGCGCACGTCTACATCTAAACTGGTGCATGCCGAGGGAATCGAACCCCCATGCCCCTGAGGGCGGTGGTTTTACGGACCACTGGGATCAGCCAATTCTCCCATCGCATGCGTCCGAACAATAAAAATGCCGCCTTTCGGCGGCTGCTTTCGGTCAGTTCTCGTCTTTTATCCGACGCGAACCTCCGCGCAGCCGTTGCTAAGCAACAGATAATAGCTCGATAGTGATAGGCTGCGTTTCATGTTCATATACTACTGCTGAATTTCTAAAATCAGCTATTCATTAGCGATTGGAATTCGGACCGGGGATTTCCAGCCGGGGCGGATCTTCCAATTCTTCCACCCACGCTCCCCCTGGAGCGGCCCATTCCTTGACTCGTTCTTCCACCCGCTGTACAACAGCCATCGCTTCTTCTTTGGTTTCGATTTTGGTTGAAGAAAACTCTACGTTGTTCAAAACAAACAGTACGATCCACTTATCATCGGCGGTTTGCAATGCCATGGGCAAATTATCAAAAGTGACTTTTTTCATCCCCGCGCTCCTTCATAAAAGCTAATCACACCGGGCCAACGGGCCTGCAACTTCTCCACCACAATCTTCAAATCCGGCGCGGGCTTACCAGTGATCACCAGCACGGAGTTCATCCGCGGAATCTGGATACACTGCTTCTGGGTTATGTCTACGCCCCAAAAGACCTCATACATGATCTTGCGGGCGAATAGAACATCCTGTAGAGTCTCTCCTCCGGACTTGGAAACAAACGGGTAAGAAATCCCTTCCGCCCAAAACCAAAGGCCATTTGGAAAACCGGGACGATCATCCAACCGCGCCATTTCAGGCGCTTGTTCCCAAGTGATGTAGTAAGGAGCCAAGGTAGATAATGTGCGAAGGTACTTGTCCCCACCTACACCAATCATCGATATATTCCGGCTGTCGGCAAAGGCCGGAGTGCTGCCGGCTGGAGAAACTCGAAAACTAGTCCCTCCGCTAAATTCCGAGATGATCTTATGCGCTCGCTGCGTTGAAAGAACATTGTTGTAAGCGATCTCTTCAAAATTGGAAGCATTTTTGACCATCTTGCTACCCGGTTTAAAGGGATCTAGCTTCGCCTCCTTCGGCCATTTGGTTTTCAGCTCTAGAATTTCGCGTTCCGCGTCCTCTACCGCGTAGCCTATGCCGAGATAGTTTTGAAGGTTGAGCAGAATCTGTGTAAACAAATTGTAATCCAGCTTCGGGTGCACTATGCGCATGACAACCATCTTATCATATCCGGTTGGTTCCCCTTTGACTTCCGGCCCTGCTTCCAGCCAGACGTCACGGAAGAGCTTATGCGCTATGAGTTGCCAATTGTCGGTGCGGGTGAAAGGTAAATGAGGAAAGCTCTTTAGAAACTCTTCTTTCAGGGTCTCTTCGGAATTCCAGACTTCGTGAATACGTTCTACGAATTTAGTTGCGACGCGCTGATATATCTCCGTCAAGAGGACTCCTTAGTACCCATTCTTGCCAAACACACATAGTTGTTCCCAGAGTCATCCGCCCCAACATTTTTCTCCTCCACTATCAATTCAGAAAGCGCGGCGCAGGCGCGGCGGGCCGGAGCGGAATTGAACCCCACAACTTCCTCTATGCGGTCGTTTGCCAAGCCTACAAATCTCTTGACGAAGACCTTCAGGTCTCGAGGAGAGACGTTCAACTTTCGCGCTGTCTCCTCTATAAGTGTGCCCACGTCCGGATACGCATGTCGGGGAGGTACGTTCCAGAAATCCTCTATGCTCAATCTCCCACTCCTCCCTGTTTCCCGAGTCTTTTCTTCCACGCTTCCCAAAGCGGCATTTTCTTAGCCATCTTGTCAATTACTTGTTGGATGGAAACCGGATAGAAGTTATGGGCATCAACCCCAACGTCAAAAGCCAGCCACCTTGGCTCTTCAGGAAGTTGATTATGGCTGTGCCCAAATAGTTGCCACGTTCCTTTGTGTGAACCGTGCCAAACACGCATAGCATAGTGGCACAGAACGATGTGTGGAATGTCACCCCAACCCTTGGGCTTGAACCGATACAAGTCTTTCATCCAAATCCAACAGTCAGGAATCTTCTCGGCTACTTGATCATGGTTTCCTCGGAGAAAGTAAAAATTACCTTTCATTTCGTAACGGGCGTCACGAGCTTGTTGTGGAGAACACTTGACTGCAAAATCTCCGATTTCGTAGACCAAATCACCTTTTTCAACAACCTCGTTATGATTGTTGATGATGGTTTTATTCATGTCCCAAATGTTGGCGAATCCCGGGCGCGGTGGATGCTCCGCTGTAAGCACGGCGGCTTTGCAGCAGGTTGAGAAGCCGTTCTTCGCATCTTCATTGCTCACCCTGTTGCCACAATTATCGCACTCCGGCATACCTCGGACCATGAACTCGTGAAACAAGTGCTTGTCACCCGAGAACCAGATGTTAGGAATGCCTTTGTTTATATTCGCCATTGATGGGTAATACCGATTCAGCGTCTTGAAAGTTCGAAATTGATGCCCGTGGCTTTTTCCAGAAGAAATCTCGAAAGGCATTTGGGTGTGTCAAGCGCATCACCTATCGCAGCATCTGCGTGGAAGAGGATCATCCCAACCGAAAGTGCCCTGGCGATTAAGCTGATTATTGGACGCTCAGCAAGCTTTTCTTTATGAGCCTGGTACTCAAAGATCCCGATGCACATTAGTCCCACATGCCAAAGGGACATGTACGTTCGTTCATGGACCGGGCGAGACATAGGATTCAATTATGAAATAGCAAGCGACAAAGGACGGAAACTAGCGGTCCTGTTGCAAACTACGATGTTTGCGGAGGTATCGGCTAACCAACGCTCCGGCAGGGATCGCGAGTAGAAAACCCGCTGCGCCTATGAAACTGAGCAACTGCCAAAGTTCTAGACGCATAATTCCTCCACAAATTGTACGAGTTTTGGGTCGTCCGGGCATAGCGCCCGGAGTACAGCGTGAAAATCTGCTGAACCGATATCAATCCCGCTTACGGCCTCATCCATCTCCGAGAAAAGTTCTGTTACAGCGTCAGACTTCCGGACCTGCTCCATTCCTTTATCGGCTTTTGAGAAAACTAGATCGATATGTTTGACCGGGATAGGCTTCTCTTGTATCTTCACCCCATCCTTACCCATCGCAAGGATCACCGCGACTACCGGGCGGTCTAACTCATCGTAGTCAAACGCGGCCCGCGCCATACTGCCCACGTTGATATGGGTAACATTGCCAACCGTCATTGTCTTCTTGCGGGAATGGTCGTGGCCCCAGAACAGGAAATCATATTCAACGTCCTTGAGCTCGTTGTACCCAATCTTAATGCTGTTGTACAGGTTGCCCCGGTTCCCTGGTGTCCCGAATTGATGGACGATCCCTATGCGATAATCGATACCCTTGGGCCGGGTCTTCCCTCTTTCCAAGATACGTTCCAATGTTACCAATTCGTCGTCGTAAGGAAAGGCTTCAACCAACGTGTGTATGCTTTCATCTTCATTAGTGAAAATGACTGGCTCCTCGCACAGATTGTGATAGGCTTGGGAAGCGATTAAAACGCCTAGCGGTTGGTGAGGGAGAGAAGAGTAACGATCCCAGGAGAGATCATGGTTCCCAACACTGCCGTACACACGTCCCGTAGGAAAACGGCGCAAAGCATGAATAAGACTGATGATGAGATTGACACTGGTCTCCTTGGGATGCTTGCGGTGAAAGATATCAGCACCAGTGATTGCAACCCCATGTATCTTTTCTGTTAGCTCTCTTTCAAATTCTAACTTAGCAAACATCGCGGCCCGATAATCATCGGCGCGGCGGCCCGGTGGCAGATCACTAAAATGCCAATCCGTGGTCCAAACAAATCGAATTTCGGGGTGAGGAAGTTTTACGAGCATTAGGGTTTAATACTCGCAAATGCCTGGTGAATCGCGTGGTGTCTCGCTACATCGCATTTATGTGCTGTGATGCTGTTATTGCCGGGTGCAGGGGTAGAAGGATAGCAAACCCAGGGAGCATCAAACAGGCGACGATCATTGCTGACGCTCAATCCGCTTTTGTACATCGCGATGCCCACCAGACGGTCTTCAGCCCAGTGGCTTTTCCAATAATCTAAAGGAAGATTGACCAAGTATTCCATCGCCTTACGGGAAAGCCAATAGCCCGCCCCGCCCTGCATCCAGTGAGTGTAACGACTGGCTAAATCTGGGCGTCCTACAAAGTCAAATTCATCTTTACCACAGGACAGAAGCCTTGGAATGTGGACGTATGTATCATCGTCACACTTAAAAACCCGGTCATAACCATTGTCTAGAATCCAACGATACATGGCCAGAACTTTCAGAGGAAGTTGTTTGTAACCGTCATCAACATCTAAAGAAATTTCCAATGGAGTGCAGGGGAAGAAGGTAGGCCGCCCAAAGAAAAACCGAATGTCCACCAAATGGCTCCATTCGTTTACCCAAGTCTCTTTACAGGCTCGGACTAAAAGGGCATTCTTGTGGCAAGTCGGGATTGCTACTAGGATCTTCATCGACATAAGTGTCTTGTGGACAAAGACGCGCACGCATCTTTGCCGTTTGCCAAATCTCGTACAAGGGAACTGCTATCTTGCAAAAATTTTCTAAAGTGCATTCCTTGCAGCTATCATAATGGGTAATGAGTGCGCTAGTGGCTGCTATGTGCTCTTCTAGAAGTCGCTTTACAACGTGCAAGGGAATTCTCAACCGATGTTGTTCAGGAAAAATATTGCGGCACATAAGTATCCTCGGGTTCGGCGTCAACAACTTCATACCGCAAGTCCGATTCTACAGGATGTTCTGGGTGTAGAACAATGAAGCGACAAGGCAGCCCATATTTCTCCGCCAGTTTACGTTCCGCCTTCACACCAGTGGACTTAGTCCAACCAGGAACACAGAGGATCCAAATCGCGTCGCACTTCGAAATAACGCAATCATCGAACGCTGCCCAAAATTGCCATTCTCCTGGAAGTTTGCAACGTATTGCGATAGGGTGAGTGTGTGCTATAGGGGAATAGAAGTAAGTATCTTTGACGTGATTCATCATCCAACCACAGCAAAAAATAACTTCCAGAAAACGAGCTTCGCGCACGGCAAAGTTGTCGTGAGTGTACGGGCTTGCGAGATAGATGAGTTTTCCCAAGGTTCCTTTACGCTACGATCTTCCCTTTGTTGGAGGGAACATCAACCGGCTCTAGTCGACTTTTCCTGTGGGGTGCCCCATGCTGCTCCATACAGCGAACAGCCAATGCTGCAATCTTCCGAACCTCGTGGAGAGAAGGCGGGAATTCATCAGGCGAATCGCCGTCGCTGTGGTGAGTCCAACTTTTCATCGCCTGGGCCGCATACTGATTGATCATCAGAACAAATTCACCCAAAGTGTGAGTGCGGAAGTACCGGCGCTCCGGCAGTACGAAGTTGTCCTGGAAATCTCTCTCAGAATCTATAGCTCGGTAAACTTCTTCGCGGTTTGTTGTGTTGGTTTCTACATCCCTAGGAATGGTTGCCATGTTTAGTTTCTCCTTCGTACTTGATACTGCGGAACGAAACACCCGCTTCTTGCCACATTAAAATCGTTTGTCGGTAGGAATCACCATACCGATTATTGAAATCCGGAGCGAGGCCTACGAACGCTTCAATTCCAGATTGCACAATGGCACGAGCACATTCGGAGCAGGGGAAACCATGATCACCGTTGAGGTACATTGTGCAACCTTCCAACGTCAACCCCATACGGCAAGCGTTGTAAATAGCGTTCCGCTCAGCGTGCTCCCACCACCAAGCCTTTAATGGGTGAACACAACGCTCTTCCAAATCATCGTTTACTCCACGAGGCATCCCGTTGTACCCAACGGTTCTGATCTCGAGCTTTGGACCAATTACAATGCATCCCACTTTGGTGCTAGGATCTTTGCTCCAAGTAGACACCAACTTGGCCATATCCATAAAGCGTTGGTCCCAAACCTTAGATTGCCTAGTTGTGATCATTTCCCTTCCAAGTCTCCCAGTTCTTCGTCGGTCAAATTACGATCCGCACTGCCCCGGCTCGGCGAACCCTCCAGCGGAAAGTTGGATGAAAACAGTTTCCGAGTTGCAGTGTCCGGCACCAGCGTTGCCTTCTCCATCAACTGCTCGTGCCGGTCATGTGCTTCCATGCCCCGCAAATCTCCCAGCACAGCCTTGGTCTCCAGACTGTTTGGTCCAGACTGTTCATTCTTGAATTTCTCGTATTCCCTGGCCAACTTCTCATTCCAGGGATCCATAGGGAACAGAACATCCGTCGATCGATCCGGAGAACTAAACACCCGCACGGTCCACGAACCGTCACTGTTCTTCTGCGCTATTGCCTTCTTGAAACTTTCGAACGTTTGAACCGGTAGGCCGTCCCCATATTTACCCATTTATGCACTCTCCTGTGTTGCTTGATACTTAGCCATTAAAGCTTCTCCTTGATTGACCTGAATATCCAAAGCCGCGAGTTTCTCGGCGAACTCAGCCTGAAGTTTATCCGCCAGGTCTTGTATCTCCTGAGCGGATAAATCCTCGGGTTTTTCTATACCGAGCTCACACAATTTCTCATAGGCCTCTTCCAGCCTACGCTCTTCAATTCCCTGATCACGAATGATCTGGTCGCGTTTGGCGGCGAGTGCTTTGACTTTGCCCTGGATTTCTTTAAGGTCGGCCATAGTGTCGCTCCATGGCCACATCGACCTTTGCATGTTTCACCAATTTGCGAATCATATTGCGCACGTAATGCGCCTTGCCTTTCGGCAATCCTTGCGCAACCAGGTATTTCCAAATCTTGTAGTAAGTCATCAAAACTCCAAGCCACATTGTGGGCATTTCATTTTGGAAGCCGCGTCTTGCTCTGCTTCTACGTGAGATCGTTCGTGCTGCAACTCCGCAACCCGAGCACGTAACGTTACCACGTTACCGATGTACCTAATACTTGCTTGCAGGTTGATCGCTTCGTAATGGACATCTTCTAAACGACCAATTATGGCATTCAACTCCTTAGCATCCGCTTCAGCGGTAGAAACCTCTTGAAGTTCTACCAGCGGGGAAACTTCACGCAACGCCCGAACTTTCTTGTACAACCCCACCACGTATGACCCAGACGATGAAATGTCGGCTAGAAATTGTTCAACATCTCCCAAACTCTCCAATCGGCCCCGCGCTATTGCTGCCAGGCGCAAGTTGTCTACTTTAGTCTGGAGATCCCCCACTATTTCCGTCTCTGGGATAAGTAGAGATCCCAGGATCTCGAGCATTGGAGAGAGCCGAAGCCGTCGTTGGTGGGCTTCACTCATCCAGTAACCCCGTGCTTCTAGACGGCGTGCTGAGGACTCCAGCACATGAATCTCCGCGTTGATTTGATCGCCTTCTTGGGCCAGAACTTCCAATGCAGCGCGGCGACGGTGTGCATCAGCTATTTCGTAAGACAGTGCATCGGCTTCTCCATTCTTCTGGCGGACGCGAAGGTTGGCTTCTTTCTTTCCTGATTCTAATTTCTCGGTGCCACCGAATGCCCCTAGGACAGCATTCAACAAGGAAGGCCCATAGGCTTTCTTATCCAACAGAAATTGTGGTTCATTTTGGGTAGCAAAGATCGGGTCGACGCTAAATTCCCCGACTTGAATCTCACCAAAACCTAGTTTTTTGATGTCGTCAGGGATGGCTTGGTTGAGCTTGGCGAATCTCTCGCCATCAATCCTGTAAACGCTGGAGTCGTCACGGGTGCGGATGGCCGTCACGAGGTGATTGTCTATCTTAGTCGTTAGCTCTAGCGGTGATTTCTGGCCGTTCCGCACATAAGCGGCGGAAAGCTCATTGCGCATGAGACCTTTTAGTGCTCGGAAAAGGGCACTTTTGCCCTTGTTGGAAGGGCCGACGATCACGGTCAGCCCGGAGATTTCAAGATCGAAATCGGGCCAAATCTGGAAGTTACTACCTGAGAAATTCATCCCGTTCTAAGGCAAACCAAGGTCAAACCCGCGCATTTTTGCACGTGGGTGTCGATACCTCTCGCCCTCATGTTCATAAAAATCGCTTCCATGTATTCTTCTGGGATCTCTATGTCCATGGGCTTGGAGGCATCTTTTACAGAATGAAACCCAATTGTGGCTGGAAGTCCTTTCTCGATTGCTCGTTTTAATTCCGGTTTAACCCGCGTTGTCACGGCGACTTCGACGAGACCGTCGTTAGGAACTGTCGCAGCAAACTTCGCGGCAGACATCAGTGCAGTTTCAAAATCTCTTCCACAGCCAGGGGTTTGACATTTTTTGATAGGACCCCGATAATCTTCCACGGGTTCTGGAAGATGAAAACCACAGTTCTGTTGGTCACAGCTTCTTGCTGCTGAGTCAGCGATACCATAGCAATAGCCGCAAACCAAACGATCCCCGTCGCGATAAACTTCAAGCACGTCACACATACTGCGACGACCCTCTAAAGCAACCCGGTCTTGGATGCTCTTGCCTTTCTTGTCTGTTCTCATAAATTCCTTCAAAACATCAATCCTCTTCTATTTGAAACACCTTGCCTTTGGGCATCTCAACTTCGTCACCCGGTTCCATAGCGACTTCGCCTTCAAGATAGGTCTTTTCGGTCGTATCGACTGCTGTGGCGAATTTAGCTGATTCATCCGAGTCTATCATTTTGGCCGTCATCGCCTTGAGCTGCTTCATGATCTCCTCGTCAGGTTCAGCAACCAGGTGCTGGATGGCCTGCCCCTTGTTCTCAAAGGTGGCTATGGTTTCTTTCTCATTACCTACGATCCACTTTGGCTTAACAAATTCAATCAAGCCGTAATCACAAGCCAACTGGCGCACGCTCATCCAGTCATCAATACCTTGGCCGGGGCGAACATAAAGTAGACCTTCACGGTACCCCATACCAGTAACTTTGTTCTTCAAGGTGCGTGCCCGGACTTGGTTCACAACAAATTTACCTTCAGTTTCGGGAGTGCAGGGTTCAACCAACCAAGGATCTTCGCCCTCCTTGCCGGCGAAGGGACGCATAGCCTTTATCAACTTCAACTCAATCATTACCGACGGAGTGAAGCGGCAGCAACGCCCACCTGGTAAAGTGTAAGGCAGATTGGTAAACGTAGGATATTTCTGAGCCTGCTGCGCATCCATTGAGTCTTCAATGCGATCGCGGGTCTGGTTGACCATCATAAAGTGACAGTCGTACTCTGCTGCCCAGGGCAGTAACAAATCAAAGAACATGCTCATGCTACGGGCATGGTTTGCGCCAAACCCCTTAAACGCCTTGCCCTTCAAGATATCTTCCATAGGAACTTTAGACTTCATACGCGGGATAGAATCAAAGATGAAAAAACGAATACCTTGTTGCATCCGGCGACAGACATCTTTTATGCAGGCTTCTACGGAGTCGGGCTGCTCAAAATGGCAAAAACGAGGATCTACACCAACACGTTGTATGAAAGGCACCGTCCCGGTTCGTTCAAAGTCGTAATCGGCCAGCGGTTCGCCCGAGAATTCCTGATAGTTTGCAGCAATTTGGTAAGTCAGGGTAGATTTGCCAGCTCCCTCATTGCCGTGTATTTGGCTAACACGGCCCCGGCGTCCGATGCCTCGCAACCCGAGAACGTTGTCCAGAACAATCATGCCATAGGGCACCAATTCCTCCACATCATCACTTTGAAGGATGTGAAAATCTGGCTTCTCGGTTTTTTGGGCCTTCAGATAGGTCTCGCGCCGTTCGGCGGCGGTCATGTTTCGCGGATGTTTCGCTTTCTTTTCTTCTTCTTTGGAAACTGCTTTCTTTGGTGGCATAGCACTCCTAAATACTGGATGTCTGTGTAGAGGCCCAAATACCATAATGAGCCAACAACAGGGCATCGGCTCTTCCTATATCTTTCTTTCGGGAAAGTTCCGAAGCAGCTTGAGGATACAACTGGGTGGCTCGCAACCGGGCCGCGTCCTTCTCCTTCGGCATGTCTTTCATGAGAGCAGCCTTCCAAGTAGCAGGGTGAACCAGGGAATACGGGATCTCTAAGGCGGATAACATTCCTCTCCACAGTCCGAAACCCATTCCGAAATTGAACATGGAGACAACACCTTGATCCGGCATCGCGGAAACTTTTTCCAACACGCAAACAACCTCTGATACCCCCGCAGCGGTGTAGGAAGAAAAATCCTTTAAGGCCCGAGCCATAAGGATTTCATTGTATTCATTCTTTATTTTCTTTCCACTTTTAACTTGGAAAAGGGGTGGATCAAAAAAGCGGATGATTGCTGGGCCGGAAGTTAAGGGCTGAATCATTGCAAGACAGCCCGTTTGTCCGGGATCTATTCCTAAGAAGACTTTACTCATGCAGCTTCAATACTCCTTACTGCAATGCCTCTTGAATTTGTGCCTTAGTGAACTGAATAGGAAAGGTCCCAAATACTGTTTCAGAATAGGAAATGGAAACTATTCCAACAAGATGCCCATCAAACTGGCTATAGATGGCTGAACCGCTGTCACCAGGGATTGAGGATCCAGCTGTTAAGTAAAGTGGTCCCCGAACCCGGATCGGCTGTTCGTCCTCGTCATTACTTTTATCGCTTTCATTGTAAGGACTCTCCCCCATGAAGTACCCTTCCCGATATTGATTCATAGTCGCATTAGGAGCACCCCAATAGTAAAATCCCTCTTCCTGATGTGGAACCCGAACGGCTGAGTGGAGAGTAACGTAATATGGAAAATACACCCCCGCGATGTCTAGAAGCATGTGGTCTTGGCCATCAAAAATTTTCTTAGTGATCTGGTACGAGGTCGCCTTGTCGGTCACGACGAATGGCAAGTAAGTTTCGTCAAGATAAATCTTGTCGACATGGTAGTCATCACAATGACCAGCGGTGAGCAAAGTGTGCGGGCCAATGGCAGTCGCAGTGCAACTCCCCAAGTCGTAATCGAACTTCCCCTTCTCGTTGATAAACCTCTTGATCACCAAGATGAGATGTGTAGCACGATGTTGAGTACGGCGCTCAACTTTTCTGTAAACCAGGAATTCAGCTGAGATTGTCAGAGAGAAGATGAGGACGCCAGCGAGGAAACGTAGAAGAAGATATTTCATGAACTTCTCCCAGCGTTAGTCAGAGCATTCCGCCGTGAATTTCCCGTCTACTTTCGTAGCCCTCTGCTCGGGTGATTCTATCTAGAGATGAGAAAGTCGATTCTTTAAGTAAGAACCTTAATTGGGAAACCCGCAGTTTCCATCTCTTTTTCTAAGAAGCACTGTTTGATGGTTTGCATCCAGATCTTTTTGCCATTTGGCTCAAAAGGATTATCTTGCCAGCGATAACCCCGCTGCTTAGCCAGATCTCGATCGTCGTAAGAGACAAGCGCCTGAATATCCACCGTCGGTTGTTTAGCCAAGAAAAGAACTCGCTCCAAATCATACTGGTCTAGTATGCGTAGCATGGTCATAACGTCAAACACAGCACGGTGGGGAAAAGGATTCAGAAAAGCATGGTCTGCAGCCATGTAAGTCAGCTTGCGACTCATTTTCTCCGGGAAGGGGAGTTCAATATCTGTATTGGTGTCGATCCAGAGTTTAGCTGGGTCGCTATCATAATTGTGACGTTTACACCAGTTATTAAAGAAAGGGCGGTCGAATTTTGCACCATTGTGGGCACAAGCTACGTCGGCCATTTGATACCAAGACAGAACTTGTTTCAATGCTCGCTCGCTCGGGTAGCCATATTTGGCGCAGAGTTCCGGCGTGATACCTGTCATGTCGCCGATGCATTTATCCCAGACGGCATCCGGGCCGGGGTCAACCAAAAAACCCATCACCTTTACCGGCGCATGAAGGTCTGTTTCCCAAAGGACCAAGCCAACTTCTGTTATGGAATTTACTGTGGGATCTAGGCCGGTAGTTTCGTAGTCCTTACCTAGAATGAGCATCAGAATCCGTCCACCTGTCCTCCGAGAACTTGCAAAGCAAAAGTACGCTCTGGTTCGGACACAATATTCTCAATCGGAATCCACTCTAACATATCATGCTTGGTCTTCTCTACTATACGAGGCCGACCAATGTAACGATCACACAAAAACATATAACCGGTCCAAGTCCCACTTTCAACGACCGATTCTTTCTTTCCGATGTATACAAGGGACAAAGGCTCGATGCCCAGCTCCTCTTTTGCTTCGCGAGCAGCAGCTCCAATCAAAGTTTCTCCTGGCTCCGGTTTGCCACCCGGGAATCGCCAGGGCTTCATCTGACTGCGGGGATGATGTTGCAACAGGAAACGACCCTTACGGTCACACAGTACGACGTCAACGTAGATTTGGTCTTCCATAAGCCTCTTGAGGGAGTCGTTTGGGCGACTCCCTCATATTCCAAGGAGGGAGGTCGGGTTTTAGAGGCTCTCCACGTCCCCCAGCTTGGCATCTTCTGAGCCAGCTGCGAGCGAAGAAATCAATGCCTTCATTTCCAAGTCGGTGACCTTGCGGCCCAACTTGCCGTCCAGTTTCTTACCATCCAGGAGAGGTTTCACCTTTTCGGTTACTTCAGCGATCCAAGCCGGATTGGTCTTCCAACGCGCCTTGGCTGACTTCTTGTGGAATTCGTAACCGAATGCTCGGTTTGCATGCATCATAACGATGTCCACGTCGTTTACGGTCTGCTCTTCTTCGGGCAACCGCGTAATCGCCTGGAAGTTGGCCTTGGTTAACTGGACATACTTGATGTCCCAGTCAATGGCAACACCCTTCTCCAAACCGCCTTCAGTTGGATCCGCATTCTTGTAGTGGACAACCAACACAACGATCGTGGGTTCGGAGTTCTCCTTCAATTTCTTGCAGCAATAGCCGGTAGCATCCGGATTGCCAGGAGAGGGAACGGCACAAGTGCAAGTCTTTTTCGGGTTCGCATCGTCTGTGACAACGACTCCCTTGCAAACCATGCACCTTTTGGGATTGGCCCGCTTGATTTTGTCCACTAAACAGCGATAGGTGCCTTTCTTATCGATGAAGTGCGTGTACGACATATGCGCCTTGATGTACTCGCCAAGTATGGCGAAGCGCACCGCCTTGCCCTTTTCCGGGCGCAGACGATCGAGGCCATCACCCCGTTTCATCAGTTCCTTGTCACCCCAATCAACCGACAAATCTTCTTCGTCTTCAGCGGCCTTTGCTGGCTTCATTCCAGCCTTGTCGTCATCTTCTTCTTCAACAACATGAACGACTGTTGGCTGTGCGGGAGCAGCCGTTGTTGCAGTGGCAGGCTCAGCGGTTGCTACCGGGGTGGCGGCAGCAGCATTAATTGGCAGATCGTCTAGCTCGTCCTTGAATGTGGGCACGGCCATGGTAGATTCTCCTTATTGTTTTACTTCTTGTTCCCTGAGTGGTCCCAAGGATACAAATTTGACTTTACGTCGAGCTTTGGTCTGATGCATAACCCCCGACCACGGGATCTTGCGCATGATGCTTGCTTTGTGGTGTACGGTAAATTTTCCGAGACTGTTGAGTTTGAGAGAAAACTGAGGATCGTCTAGATTCTCAAGTAAAGTCAGCTCTATGGCAGACACAACCCGGTTCAGCAAATTTTCCGCTTCTTTCTTTGTAGGAAGACTCAGTCCCCATTGAATCTTCGCGATCACCGAATCCTTTGGGTTCATTTCCAATTCCTCGTCCAATCAATACTGGGTTACTCAAAAGGTTACTAAAAGTTACCTACGTTACTGGGATTCCAGATATTTGTAATCCGCAGAGCGCAGACCAACGGAGGGTATTTCTGAGTACGCCAACGTGAGAGTTCTCGGACGCAATCGTACACTTTATTGAGATCCAGATTGATCCGCTGCATGACTTTAAATTTTGCTACCGAAATCCCGAATTTGCGAGCCGCGTCTTGATCTCCCTCTTTTGCAAAGACATAGCCCACTAAGAAACGATATAGAGCATTGAGTCGGAGGCCTGGATCTACTCCTGCTGGCACCCAAGCAACAGGACTCTCCCAAGGGTCGGGCCAACGTTCTTTATTCTCTAGCGGGAGTGGTCCGGTAAGCAAATAAGCGGCATCCCAAATTGCAGCCCGAACGTCAGTTATCTCTCTCGCCAATAATTGGTCCGCTACACGTTGCACCAATTTAGCCTCTGCTGCAAGGTCCAAGATAGTGGCCGCATATTTTACGATGGCATTGGCTCCAGCACTCCCTTTTTCGATAGGGTCCAAGCACCAGATACCCGCCAGTGCTTTAGTATTTGGTGACAACTCCATACATCGAGCGGAGTCTACCCGGTAAAGCAAAGGTTCCTCCTTTCCTAACAGATCCTCCTCATGCAGAGTCTCTACAAACTTACAGGGTACACCGAGAATTTGTTCCGCGAAGCGAACTTGCGCAGGATCATCCCCCACTAAGATGTTGAAACGACGAAAGGTCTTCTGCAAGAGAAGGAGTGGAGTGGTAGGCCAGACGGTTGCCCGAATGCCCGGTCTAAATTTTTCGTGTTCCATCATTCTTCAACCATAGGCCGGTCAAATTTTTTAACCAAAATCCGGAGCACAATATTGACCACCAGGAGAAGACCCGTAGCGAATCCCGCTTGCGTCCACAAGCCAAGACCAGAGGCAGCTCCCACCGCCGCCGCGCACCAAAGGGTCGCCGCTGTATTGATTCCTTTCACGCGAACCGACGAAGTGCTAACCCCTTCTCGTAAAAGAATTCCACCCCCCAAGAATCCAACGCCAGTTACAACAGTGGAAGCAATCCGCAGCAAATCTGTGGACGGAGAGATCAGCATAGTCGGAATGCTGGAGAAAAGAGCTGATCCTAGGGTGACGAGGGCCGTCGTTCGTAGGCCAGCGACCCTATGATGAATTTGCCTCTCAAGTCCTATCAGAAGGCCAAGCAGAAGTGCCCAGGACAAGTGAAAGTAGAATAGCGGATTAGGAACGTACTGGAGACGGTTCACTTCCAGAATCATGGGCCCATAACCAGTAAACCGGATTTGCTTCTGTATCCCAAATAAGTACCACAATCGCACCTGTCACACTCGAAGAAACCCCGGCTGCAACCCGCGCAGAGTTCAATTTCTTCCGGATTCGAAATGTCCTCTAAAAATTGTTCCCAAGTCTGGAAACCAATAACCGGTTTGATCCCATCCAACATATTGTAAATGTCAGCGCTCCACTTACCTCCCCAATTCTTGGGTTTCTCGCGAAGCATCACAAAGATACTGCTGATGATATCTTTTTTGTCCTCGTCCTCCGGGCCAATTACAATGCACTGTTTCCCCCAAGCTAAGGCCACACCAAATTCCGCAACGCGAGTGTTGCGTTCCAGCGGAATGCCCGGTTCAAAAAGAATCAAAGTATCGCACTCCGCAATATTTCGTAAATCGCGAATGGAAAGGGTCAGGCACTCAGCATGCAGTCCCGCAAATTTCGTGTTGGTGCTGTTATCCCAATTAATAAAACTAGGTTCCTGGTCTAGCCATTCA
>Ga0181505_10091850_pt1 | contig 29248 bp, 34 predicted proteins | sample PEATcosm2014_Bin_5_FD_127743 | JGI IMG/M metagenome (GOLD analysis project Ga0181505, IMG submission 127743) | Metatranscriptome of peatland microbial communities from MTU Mesocosm Facility, Houghton, MI, USA - PEATcosm2014_Bin05_30_metaT... | ecosystem: Environmental > Terrestrial > Soil >...
GAGCCTTTGGTTGATGATGGCAAGAGATTCCAGGGAGAGCGAAATGGCGCGCTCTTAAGAGCGGATGGCGTAGTGCGCCTCAAAAAGTGCTTGACAGGGGCAACATTGTTAGAGATGGACGTAAAACGCCCGTTCCGCTCTCTTGTCTAAACGCGTCCCGAGGGGCCTGGACACAGGGAAGCGTAGGCGACAAACCGTCAAAGTGGATTGCTTCCATGTAGCCGACAATCCAGGAGCTATCGCCTGGTGGCCAAACGGGAGCGCCCACTGTCTGTCCTATGCTCTCAAGTCTGTGTTTTGGGCACGGCTTGTGAGGCAGGCTCAAGGTACAATCATCGCGCATGGCATCGGTCGCAATCGTGAGGGGAATGTTCGGGACCGCGCGCGCTCCGCGCGTTGTAGTTCGCTATGTTCTGCTGGCGCTACTCTTCGCGCTAGCGGTTTTCTTTCAGATCGGATCGACCAGGGTGATTCTTCGGCACGTCCCGGCTGACTTCCCTTCGTTTGGCCCCAACTCTATCAGCACCTCCGTGGGCATCGTTGATTCCAAGGCGGCTGCGGCCGGGCTGCACAAGGGCGACATTCTGGTCGCCATCAACGGTCGTCCCTGCACGGGATACGCAGTCTATTTGGAAGAAATACTGAACGCAGTTCCCGGAAAAGCGCTGGCGGTAACTGTAAGATCGCCTGGCTCGAATTCCCAGAGCCGTACCATTCTGCTTCCGGTCACACCAGGCCGGAGCTGGCTGGACACGAAGGCGATTCTCATCCCTCTCTTTGTCCTGATGCCTGCCTGCTGCATTGCACTTGGATTCTGGGTAGTGCTGGTGCGGCTTGGCGATTGGTCGGCGTGGCTTCTGCTTGGAGTGTTGCTGGGGTTTTCTCAACTACTGTCGGGCGGCTTTACTGTGGAAAGCTGGGGTCCGGGCCTGCTTAAGTTCACGGCGGGCTACACGAATCTGATGACGGCGCTCGTGTTGCCGATCTCCATGTTCCTCTTCGGCTTCTATTTTCCCGAGCCCCTGTCCCTGTTCCAGCGCTCACCGTGGAAGTGGCTACCGTGGATCGTGATTGGCCCTTACGTCGTGCTGGAACTCGCCGGTGAGGTCCTCTTCGTAGGTGCTTTGACCGACTATTCATCGGTAGCGCCGCTGCATCGGATCCTTCACCCTCTTCTCGTTGTCTTCCGGGTTTATCCCTTCGTCTTGGTGAGCGGTTTTTTCTTCTTCATTTTCAGCAAGTCATACAGGGATATTTCTCCTGACTCCAGGCGCAGGCTGCGGTTGCTCTCGTGGGGAGCGACTGTCGCCTTCACTCCCGCTCTGCTGCTGGTTCTAACCGGCTGGTTGAGGGGAAGGTATGAATTTCCCGACTGGCTGACTTCGATTGTGATTGTCCTGTTCGCGCTTTTCCCGCTCACACTAGCGTACGTAATTGTGGTGCAGCGGGCGATGGATGTCAGGGTCGTCGTACGTCAGGGGCTGCGGTACGCATTAGCGAAGAATGGTGTGCGCGTTCTGCAGGCGCTGGCGATCCTTTTGGTAATTCTGACGACGATGGCACTGATCGAACAAAACCGTTACCGTCCGCAGAAGATCGTCGTGATTGCGGTTGGACTTGTTGCCATCTTTACCATCCGCCGCATGACCGAGAAGATCGGCGTCCGGATTGACCGGCGATTTTTCCGCGAGGCCTACGACGCGGAAAAAGTGTTGGCTGAACTCAGCGATGGCGTGCGCGGCATGGTTGACGCGCGATCCTTGATTGAGACGGTCGCCGAGCGCATCTCCAAGACGCTGCACATCTCCCGGGTGGCAGTATTGCTGGGTGGAGGCGGCCCATACCGCCCAGCTTACGCGCTCGGTTATGGCGCAGCTCCCGACGTTGCATTTCCGGCGGGTGGTGGTACGGCCAAACTGCTCCAGAAGCAGAAGGAGCCCGCGCGCGTGTACTTCGACGATCCCAATTCATGGTTGTATCGCGAACCGGAAATGACGGAGGAAGATCGCTCCAAACTGACCGAGCTCAGCGCGGAGTTGCTGCTTCCGCTGAGCACGCGGGACAAATTGCTGGGATTCATCAGTCTCGGACCGAAGCTGTCCGATGAGCCCTATTCGCGCACGGATTTGCGCCTTCTCAAGTCAGTGGCGGCGCAAACCGGGCTGGCGCTGGAGAATGCCGATCTCATCTCAGCGATTGCAGACGAGGTAGCGCAGCGCGAGCGCTTAAACCGGGAAGTCGAAATTGCGCGTGAGGTGCAGGAGCGCCTCTTTCCCCAGACGTTGCCACCCATCGCCGGGATCGCCTATGCAGGCGCGTGCCGTTCGGCGCTGGGGGTGGGCGGCGACTACTACGATTTTCTCGCCTTGCCGGCCGGTAAACTCGGGATTGCTATTGGCGATGTTTCCGGCAAGGGCATAGCCGCGGCGCTGATGATGGCCAGCTTGCAAGCTTCTTTGCGAAGCGAAGCCACCCGAGCCTCCGACAACCTTTCGGCGATGATGGGCAGTGTCAACCGGTTGGTCTATGAAGCTTCGTCATCGAATCGCTATGCGACTTTCTTCTATGGTCAATACGATCCGCTCTCGCGCCAGCTTACCTATGTGAATGCCGGGCATAATCCGCCGATGTTGTTCCATTCTTGCAATGGCGGATGTCACGCCTCGCGGTTGGAAGCATGCGGCACGGTGGTCGGTTTGCTGGAAGATGCTTTGTATCAGCAGGCAACTCTCTCGATCGCACCGGGAGACGTGCTCATTGCCTTCACCGACGGCATCAACGAAGCCATGAATGCAGCCGAAGACGAATGGGGTGAAGAACGATTGATCCAGACCGTCAAGAGCTGCCTGGGTCTGCCGCCGGCTGAGATCATTGCATGCATCATGCGCAACGCCGACACCTTCGTCGCCGGAGCTAAGCAGAACGATGACATGACGCTGATCGTGCTCTGTGCGCAGCCAGATCCTGGCAAGTAGGCCCGACTGACCGGCCACTCCCTCGAAAATCACCCCCTGCTAGCTTTGCAGGGCGCCCGCCGAACCAGCGGCAGGAAGTCCGCAAGGCGCGGGCCAAACCGGTGCTCGAATCTCTGCGGCAGTGGTTCGAAGAAAGCTTGAGCAAGCTGTCGCGGAAATCCGATACCACCGCGGCGATTCGCTACGCGCTCTCGCGCTGGGAGGCGCTGGTGCGCTATGGCGATGACGGACGCATTGAGATCGATAACAACGCCGCCGAACGCACGTTGCGCGCCGTGGCTCTGGGTCGGAAGAACTATCTCTTTGCGGGATCGGACGCCGGCGGTGAGCGCGCTGCGGAGTCGGCGAAGATGGTCAAATTCGACTATCCAGACAGGCCCGTCGCCTTCATGTCTTACTCTTGGGATAACAAGGAGCACGAGGGTTGGGTGCGCGCGCTGGCGACGCGTCTGACTGAAGAGGGAGGCGTCAACGTAATTCTCGACAAATGGCACCTCCGGTTTGGAATGGATAAGACATTTCTTATGGAGGAAAGCGTCGAGAACAGCAATTTCGTTCTGGTAATCTGCACCCCGCAATATGCGAAAAAAGCCAACAAACGAAGCGGTGGCGTCGGCTACGAAGCCATGATTATCACGGGCGAACTTGCCGACGACATAAAGACGACCAAATTCATCCCGGTGCTCCGCGAGGGCGAGTGGGACAGAAAGTCGATGCCACGATGGCTGAAGACCAAAACTGGCGCAGACCTAAGGGGTAATCCATACAGCGACGAACAGTACAACTTACTCGTAAGAGAGCTGCACGGAGAGTATCCGAAGCCGCCCGCGCCAGGTCCGAAGCCGCACTTCTCTCTGATCGCGCACGCGCCGGCGTCGTCAGCTGCGCCTGCCCCGGCTGTCCAACCCGCACCGAAGACGCAGACAGCGCCAGTACAAAGCGCCCCCGTCTACGCTTGGTACGAAACGAAGGGACCAGACGCCAAGCGCTTCAAAGTGTTCATCCGCCCAACCGACTCCAGCAACACGCGCTATGTGATGGAAACTTCGGACGGCGAAAAATCTCCAGAAGGCTCGGTTGCCGAGACTGCACGAGATTTTATCTTGCTGCACATGGATCTTATCGGTAAGGACTACGTCCGCATGCAATGGCAGAACGCCTCGGGACATAAGGAGTTTGATTTACCAGCTTGAGCAACGCCTCCTTTCCAGAAATCGCCCTCCTCGCCCAAGGCTTCGCCATGTGCGCCCGCCGCGACCAGCGGCGCAAGTACGAGGATGCGCCTTACGTCGTCCACGGCGAGCAGAACGCACGCACCGTGGCCGAGTACAGCGACGACCCCAATGTCATAGCAGCCGCCATGATGCACGACGTGCTGGAGGACCCTGACGTCACCGCCGGGGAGATGCGCAGGCCGTTCGGGGATACCATCACGGACTGTGTTGGAAGTTGACCCGTGCTATGACTGTAATCGAAGCGGATCGAGGTTTTGTTTGTCGGGACTGCCCACGGGCTGATCTACAAGGCGACGCCCCCGTCCACGGTCTGCACCAATGCCCTGTGCAGTTGGAACGAGACGACGATTTATGAGTTCACGAGCGGCACGGACGCGTTCGGGGTGACCGCCTTCGACTCCGCAGGCAACCTGTATGGAATTGGTAGCGGCGGGGCCTACGGACAAGGCGCTGTGTTTGAGCTTACGCCGTTATCGGGGGGCTGGACGGAGCAGATCCTCTACAGCTTCACCGGAGGAGCCGATGGCGGGGGTCCCAATAGCCTGCTTCTGGGCCAGGACGGAAATCTGTACGGAACAGCAGCGGGGGGCGGCAATAATGGTTGCTACTATGGCGTTTCGTGCGGCGTAGTTTTTCAATTAGTGCCGTCGGGCAGCGGCTGGACGGAAAATGTCATCTACGCCTTCACCGGCGCCTACACGGACGGCTGGGACCCCAGTGGCCTGATTCAGGACTCCCAAGGCAACCTCTATGGCGTTGATGTTTGTTTTGGGTTTCTTTACGGCGGTTGCTATCCTTATGAATACTTTAGGCTGGACGGCGTCATTTTCGGCTTGTCGCGCTCTGGTGGCGGGTGGGAATTCGGGCAGATCCACACTTACGAGACCTCCGAATGTCCGCTTGACAGCCGCGGCGACAATGTCAACGCGGGCGTCACCTATCATGCTTTGACCCTGGATCCCGGGGGGATTCTCTACGCTACCGAAGGAGGAGGGACTATCTATTTCTGCGGCCAGAACTGCTACATCGAAGTCTCTTGCGGTGGAATCTGGAGTCGGCGCTCAGGGACAGTGGTTTCGGGCGCCGCGGACATTTTCGGGAACATAACGTCAGACGCGAATGGCAACCTCTATGGCACTACTTCAACGTGTGGCTTCGGAACACTTCAAAGGACAGATGGCATGATCTGGCAGTACTCGCCATAAAAACGGTTGCCAAGTGTCAGTTAACAAGGCTGGCTGTGCCCGATGCCCCACCGAAGCCGCCCTTGGCTTTGCGTGGGGCTTTTCGTCCTCGTCGATTCCAGATGGAAATATCTACGAACTGCTTCTGGATGGAATGACGACGCGCCGGTGATCCGGGAGATCACGCCGTAGCATAATTCTGTGGGCCACTGTGGCCAATATCCTGCTTACTGTCGCGAAATCGCCAAGTAGTACGTAATCCGACCACGGCTCTCAGCCGCCCCACGGTGGGCGACCTGCCGCCGTCAGAGCGGTTCTGTATGTGCCAGGACGGGCTCCCACATCCCATTGACGCGGGTCCGAAGTCTGGTTGTGGGAAGTCTGCCGGCCCGACCTGGTCACTCCCGTGACACGCCGGTCACGGAATCCACTTGGCCGTGTAGTCGGCTAACCGGACAAGTGCGACACACCTGCCACAATATTAGTGATGGAACGCGCTTCCATACCGAGCCTCACCGACGGCATCATCCAGCTACGTCCGCTGACCCAAGCGGAGGCCGCTGCCCATTTAGCCGGCGAGGATGAGGAGATGGCGAAATGGCTCAGTGGTGGACGCAGCACGGCTGCCACGGTGCAGACCGCCATCGACAAGTTTGAGGAGCAATGGCGCACCGGCGGCCCGCGTCGCGCCTTCGGTGTCTTCGATTGCAGTAACGATCAGCTGATCGGTTTTGTCGAAGCGAACCTGGAGCTTCTTGGTAATCCTGCGGAGGTCAATGTCTCTTATGGGATTTTTTTTCCATGGCGAGGACGGGGGCTCGCCGGGCGTGCCATCGACCTCGTGGCCGAATATCTTCGCAGCGCCACGGAGGCGAGAGGGATCGTCTTGCAGATCGCGCCGGAGAACGGTCGCTCGATTCGCGTCGCCGAAAAAGCAGGCTTCACCCGAGTAGGGGTGCACGAAGTTGCGGAAGGTCAGCGGGTCCGGTACGTGCGTAAGCTCTAACCGGAGAAGCCCTCCGTCCCCGGCTGAGCTGCCTTTGTCGATTCCGTTGTCCACTTGTCCGTATAGTCGGCTACGCGTAGAAGTGTGACGGACCCGCGCTTTCGGTGCGCCACATCCGCGCGTAGGGCGTTTTACGTCAACTTGACGTAAGTGGACTTCACGAGCGGCCCGGCGAAGCTTCCCCGAACCTCGTTTGCACAATTAAGACAAGCGGGGGATTCGCTGATCATTTTGTGCGGGACGGATAGGGTGTGAGATGGTCTGTTTGCGGAAGTAATCGTACAAAGACCGAAACGTTACGGCGTTAACTCCCAGACCACGCCGCAGCCTTCGTAGCAGCCCGTCCCTCCGGCAACCGTTGTGCCGTAGAGATTGCCGCTTGCGCTCGCGCTGCAACTGGATCCGCGTGATGCGTGGGCCCTGCAGAACCGCAATCTAACCTGGCGTCAAATGACGCCGGAGGAACGAGCGAACGCTGGGCAGTTATCGATAAGCGACCGCTAACCGGTTTCCGGTGCGCGGGGTGACAGCCGTCACAGACTGTCTGTTCACCGTCCGTAATCACGGGCGAGCCAGTCTCATCCAAACGAGCAATCGTTTCGCGCAATGCCTCGCTTTGCACGACGCGCAACTCATCGCGGACAGGAGCTGCGGGGGTCGCGGAAACGCTTACAATGGGTTCGGTGGTTATTGGCATAACAGGCAGTCCCTTCGGACTATCTTTACGACTCCGCGCAGATTACAGGCTTGGCGAAAGGCGCCGTGGCACCGCTCTGGTGCCGTCTCTCTTGAATTCGAATCTCAAGTTCCACTCACTCGGCATAGGCTTTCCGTCAACTGTTGGTGCTGTAAACGTCCACTTGCGCGTAGCTTGCACTGCTAGATTGGCAAAGTATCCGCTCGGTCCGGCGGAAACCAAAGCTGCATGCGACACCGCGCCCGCCGTGTCCACAGCGACTTTCACGTTCACGGTGACGGTGCCGCTTATTGTGTCCCTTGCCTTTTGGGGCACATCCGGTAAAACCTCGTGAGTCACAGCCCCGCCATTGACGCTACCGGCTTTCGTCTTAGAAGCGCGTAAACTGTCATTCGTCGCTGGCTGGACGAGAGATTCGGCATTGCGTTGTGCTGAGGTGGTCGACGCAGGTTGCGGAGTTTGTGAACGGTGTCGCAACAGTTGGACACCCGCGGCAATCACAATAAGGGCAAGAATGACCGAGGCCGCCACTCGACTACCGCGAAGCTTCCCTTTCCGTCGCGCAGGAGACTCGCGTACTTCATCAACCGCCGATAGCTCTCGCTTCTCGACGTCTCCCCTGGGCGCTTCCGTCGCCCCGTCCAGGCGCTTTCTGATCTCGGTGGTGGACCATCGGCGTCCGGGATCCCAACTTAAACAATGCTTTGCAATGTCATCGAATGGCTGTGGTATGTTCTCCGGCAACTCGGGATCGTTTGCCGTCGTTCTGTCCCACGTTGGCAAGCGATTCGTGAGCACCTCGACAAGCGTCATACCGAGCGACCAGACATCGCCACTCGGCGATATCGCGCCGCTTATATTCTCGGGCGCATCATACGCGTCGCGCGTATCGGCAGATTCCTTCGACTCGCCTATCGGACGGATTCCATCGCTCGAGAGTTTCAACTCATCGCTGACCGCGATGATGCTTGCCGGCTTGATATTCCCATGCACCATGCCGCGCTCATGTAGGTAGTTGAGCGCATCCAGAGTAGGGAGCAGAGCCCAAGAAACGCATGGCCCGTGGTGGAAAGCTCGACATAGAAATCGATTACGTCAAGCTCGCAGATGGCGAGAAGGCGACACTCCGGGCAGTGAAGGAAACCAAGGGCGGCGGGCATACTGGGGCAATGACTGGGGGAATGGTCGCGACGGCCTTAATAGTCTGGCCTGCCGCGCCATTCTTTCTTTTCATGCATGGGAAAGACGTTACAATCCCGAAGGGCACTGAGATCACCGCGTACGTGAATGGCGTGATGCCCCTTGATCCCGCCAAGTTTGCACCCACACCAACATCTAACGTTGCCGCAGGCTCCACGGTATCCTCGCAGAGCAATCCGACTGACGCGCAACTTGAGATCACTTCGAATCCAGCAGGAGCCGAGATTTCTGTTGATGGAAATTTCGTTGGAGATACTCCTTCAGAACTCGCTGTCGCCGCTGGAGTTCATATGATTACGATTTCGAAGCGTGGTTACAAGCCTTGGGAGCGGAAGCTCACGGTCTCCAGTGGAAAGGTCACCGTGGCTGCCGAATTGGAGCAGTAGCTAATCTAGCGGTCTCCAACGAGCGGCATTGGAGTTTGGGGTTTCTTGCGCCTTTGACAGGATGGAATCGGAGGACTGTCGCCATGAATCGTCTTCTGGCTTATGTGCTGCTGGCGTTTACTCCCTTGGCAGTAATTGCCCAAGATACTCGAGCGCCCATCACGAATGCGGACGTGCTCTCGATGACAAAGTCTGGGCTCGGAGAGCAGACGATCATTCTCGCAATACAGCAAGGCCCCACAGCGTTTGACACGTCTCCCCAGGCACTTGTCGAATTGAAGAAAGCAGGCGTCACGGATGGGGTGCTCAACCTGATGCTGGCATCTTCAAAGGCCTCAAGCGTTGCCCCTACGACGGTGACCCGCAGCCCCGACCCTTCCAAGTTGCTCGATCGAGCGTTGAATACGATTGGCCCAGCTGAAAAGCTGACATCGATTCAAGCGACTCGGTATGTCGCTTCGCGTACCCAGACCGGAGCTACCGGCACAGCAGTGTCGGAAGTGGAACGCGTTGCGTATTATCCTGATCGCCTGTACTTGTCGATCAACTCGAATGGACAGGTCAGCAAGGAAGTTATCACGCCTGCATTCAACTACCGCGCTTCGGGAAAAATGACATCCGGCCTCCCTCCCGCTGACCTAGAAAATCTTCGTTCAGCTATACAGTTTGATAGTGCGTACATCGCCCAGCACAAGAGTGCCTTCGCGCTGTCCTACGATGGGTCAGAAAACATCGGAGAGGAAATATTCGACAAGCTCCGGATCAGGAATGGTGAAGGTAAAGAAATTGTCTGGACACTTGACCAGTCAGGGCGCGTGCGCCGCATCACGTCGAAAGCTAACTCAGGCGAGGTCGTGACAGAGCTATCTGACTACCGTCTTGTTGATGGCATTAATGTTGCCTTCAGGCGCCACGCCGTTGGGAGCGGAGGCACTTCGGATCTCGTTTTGAGTCAGTTTGAGATCAACCCTTCGATCAATCCCGCATTGTTCGCCCCTCCAGAGGAGCAACCTGCTGCAGGGCTGCAAATACGGGTTTTGCAGGAAAAATCAGTTCCTTATGTCCAACAAAGTGGAGGAGGAATCTCTACAAGCTGTAGCATCTCGGGTTCAGCAAATACATCGATGACTGCGACCACAACGGGGAACGTCACGTTTGGCAATGCGACCACTACTTCGGGCCTTCAGATGAACTGCAACTCCTACGACACGACCATCCGCTGGCCGCATGTGCTGAACGCGATGCTCGTTGAAGCATCTGACGGCAACGCGTACATCATTGCTTGTGATCGAGCGTGGCGCTGGTCAAAATGCGTACCACTTAGAGCGGGGGAGACATTCAACGCCCGCCATACCCTGGTTCGAGCGGCTGATGGGTGAGTTGCAGATCGAGCTGTGGATTGGAGATGCCGCCGAGATCCGAACCAAACGGGTACGTAAGCAGAAGACGGATCGGCAAGATGCCCAGCTGATTCTGAAACTGATGCTGAAGGATGACTTTCCGAAGATCTGGGTGCCGAGCTGGGAAAATCGCGATGTACGGCAATTACTGTGGCACCGGCACCGCATGGTCCAGGCCCGCACCCGGATCATGAATCAGTTGCAAGCGGTGGCGCTGAACGAAGGTCTGCGGTGTAAGAAGAGGTTGTGGCGGACGGAACGCCAACAATTGGAATCGTTCAGCCTGGCGCCATGGGCCAGCCGACGACGGCGCGATCTGTTGGAGTTGCTGGATCGATTGAATCCCACCATCGCGGAGCTGAGCCAGGCGGTGGAGCAGGAGGTAGAGAAGTTTCCCGAGGCACAACGACTGGCGACGCATCCTGGTGTGGGTCCACTCACCGCATTGGCGTTCGTGCTGATCATCGGCGAAGCAGAACGCTTTCCATGCGGGAAGCAGGTAGCCAGCTATCTCGGTCTGGTTCCGCTGGAAGACTCCAGCGGTAATCGCCGGCGGTTGGGGCATATCACCAAGCAAGGCAGTTCGATATTGCGCTTCCTGCTGGTGGAGGCGGCGCAAGTAACAGTGCGCAGTCTTCCGGAATGGCGCAGCCGATACTTTCACCTGATGATGCGGCGCGGGCGAAAGATCGCCAAGGTTGCTATGGCGCGTCGGCTGGCCGTGTGTCTGTACTGGATGATGCGCCAGGGATGGGATTATCAGCAGTGGAGCAAGTTCGGTTCGCACGCGGGGCAGCCCGGACATCGTCATGGTGTGCAGTAGAACACCGAGCTATTGAGTGGGCACCCCGCTCCTCGGACGAGGAGTTCGAACTGGTAATCATGATCGCAGCCGCGACCGAAGAGATGCATGGGTCGGACCGAGTTCTGACCTGAGAGGATTACAAGGCGAGCCGTGGTTGGTTGGGACAGAGTTTTTTCAACTAGAGCGAAGTGGCGCTTTTGTTTAAAGCGGATGCCGAACTACGCTCTTGACAACGCCGACATTGTCAGAGAGGCGATGTTACGACAGCTATCATCGCCTAGCTCGGCTAAGGGGGAGCTCATCCATTGACTTGCCCTTCCGCCAGCCCTAAGATTCAGCCCTGATGATCGACCAGACGATTTCCCATTACCGCATCCTCAGCAAGCTGGGAGGCGGCGGAATGGGTGTGGTGTATAAGGCTGAGGACACCGACCTCGGCCGATTCGTCGCTCTGAAGTTCCTGCCCGAGGACCTGGCCCAGGACCCGCAAGCCTTAGAGCGTTTTCGCCGTGAGGCCCGCGCGGCATCGGCGCTCAACCATCCTAACATCTGCACCATCCACGAAATCGGAACTTACGAAGGACGCTCGTTCATTGTGATGGAGTTCCTCGACGGTGTGACGTTGAAACATCGCATCGCGAATCAGCCGCTGGACACCGAGTTTATCCTGGACCTCGGTGTCGAGATTGCCGACGCACTCGACGCCGCACACGGCGAAGGTATTATTCATCGCGACATCAAGCCTGCGAACATCTTCATCACGCGACGCGGTCACGCGAAGATTCTCGACTTTGGATTGGCCAAGGTAACAGCGAAGGCTGCCGCCAGCGGGCAGACCGCAACCGAGATGGTGCCGGATGCCGAGCACCTGACCAGCCCTGGCGCAATGTTAGGCACGGTTGCGTATATGTCTCCGGAGCAGGTGAAGGCGCGTGATCTGGACGCGCGTAGCGATCTGTTTTCCTTCGGAGCAGTGCTGTATGAGATGGCGACGGGCAGGATGCCGTTTGAAGGCGAAAGCTCGGGTGACATTTGCGGTGCGATCATTCGGGACCAGCCTCGGCCGCCATCGCAGTTGAACCCCGAGATCCCGGCGGGACTGGAAGCGGTGATCGGCAAGGCGTTGGAGAAAGACCGCAACCTGCGCTATCAGCACGCCTCCGATATCCGGACCGATCTGCAGCGACTGAAGCGGGACACCGAGTCATCGCGCACTCGCGTGGCCGCGGTCGAGGACCAGCTACCGGCAGCCGCCGTGAGCGCATCATCCGCGGAGAAGGTTTCGAGCGGGATCACGTCGGTTCCGTCCGGTGCACAAGCCTTAGCCGCACGTGCCTCGCTAGCGAGGGGCTGGAAGCTTGCCGTGCTGGCCGCTGTGGTGGTCGTTCTTGTCGGCGCGACTGTTCTCTTCTGGCGCTCGCGCACCGCAGCCAAGCTCACTGAGAAAGATACGATTGTGCTGGCGGATTTCGACAACAAGACCGGCGACCCGGTGTTCGACGATACGCTAAAGCAGGCGCTGGCCATGCAGCTCGAACAATCCCCCTTTATCGGCGTCCTTCCCGATAGCAAGGTCAGCCATACTCTCCGGCTGATGGGACGGCCCGGAAACGACCATTTGACGCAGGAGGTAGCAAGGGAAGTTTGCGTGCGGACCGGCAGCAAGGCGCTGCTGGCCGGGTCGGTCGCGAGTTTCGGTAATCGTTATGTGGTCGGTCTGCGCGCCGTGAATTGCCAGAGCGGAGATTCCTTGGGCAGCGCGGAGGCGGAAGCCGATGGCCGCGAACAGGTCGTTCGGGCCCTGAGCGACGTGACCAGGCAGATGCGCAGCAAGCTGGGAGAATCGCTGGCTTCCATTCAACCACCGGAAGTGCCACACCCGGGCGAGGGCGAGTCGTACGACGTTACCACTTCTTCACTGGAGGCATTGAAAGCTTATACCGAAGCCATAGCTGTATACCGCGAGAAGGGCGATGCCGCGTCCATTCCCTTCATCAAACGTGCTATTGAGCTCGACCCAAATTTCGCACGCGCGTACTACATGCTGGGTGTCCGCTACAGCAACCTCGCCCAAACCAGTCTGGCTATAGCCAACCTGAAGAAGGCCTATGAACTACGTGACCGGGTAAGCGAGCGGGAAAAGCTCGCGATCGAGGCAATGTACTACTTGGAAGTGACCGGAGAGTTGCAGAAATCCAATGAGGTATACGAGGTCTGGGCGCAGACCTACCCCAGGGACGCACATCCACACGTAGATATGGGCAGCAGTTATCTGCTGCTGGGAAGATACCAGGCGAGCGTTTCCGAAAGCCTGATTGCACTGAAGCTCGACGACCGTAATACCAATACGTACGTTAACCTCGTCAACGCTTATCTCGCGCTCGGGCGTTTGGACGACGCCAGAGCCGTTCTGGATCAATCGGCCGCGCACAAGATCGATTCGCCCAACCTGCACTGGTGCCGGTATTTTCTGGCGTTCCTGCAGGGCGACGAGTCCGGCATGCAGCAGCAAGTCACCGCGGTGATGGGCAGACCTGGCGGGGAGGATGAACTGCTTTCGGCGCAATCGGACACAGAGGCGTACCACGGTCGGCTTAGCAAAGCGCGAGAGCTTTCGCATCGCGCCACGGAATCGGCACGGCAGGCTGATTTCCTGGGACCGGCAGCCGTGTGGCAAGCCAACGCAGCTTTGCGCGAGGCCGAATTCGGCAACGCCGCGCAGGCGCGCCAGGACGCCATGGCAGCGTTGACGCAAACTTCGGCTTACGATGTTCAAGCCATTGCAGCCTTGGCTCTGGCCCGCGCAGGAGACCCGGCGCGGGCCCAGCAGCTCGCCGATCAGTTAAGCCACGATGCACCGTTAAATACCATGGCACAGGGTTACTGGCTTCCCTCCATTCGCGCGGCGATGGAACTCAATCGCCGGCGGCCTGACGCGGCTCTCGCCCTCCTCCAGATTCCTCCACCACTCGACTTGGGCCAAGCTCCACCATTCCAGTTGGGAACGATGTATCCGGTGTACCTTCGCGGCGAGGCGTTCCTCATGAAGAAGCAGGGGAAAGAGGCCGCCGAAGAGTTTCAGAAGATAATTGATCACCGTGGCCTGGTTCTCAACTTTGTACTTAGCGCGCTCGCGCGCCTCGATCTCGCCCGAGCCTACGCTCTCCAGGACGACGCTGCCCAGGCCCGCACCGCATACCAGAACTTCTTCACTCTCTGGAAAGACGCCGACGCCGACATCGTCATCCTGAAAGAAGCCAAAGCGGAGTACGCAAAACTGCAGTAGCGGCATTAAGGCAGTCTGTATAGCGACACTTTTTCACTCATTGCGATCCCTCACTGTCGAAATCAGGCCATAGCGCAAGCTTGCGCCCTTTGTTCGTCTCTGACGCCGTATTCGTGAAAAGAACGGGGTCAGCGTTCAGCGGGAGGCGCGATCCATTCATCTGCGACATACACAACGAGTCGGCCGTAGTGATCGGGTTGTGTGCGAAATCGCGAAAGCTGCAATGCTAGGAGTCCACCGCTCGAAAAACCGTGCTGACGCTTACTCCAGCTGCTTTTGCGATATTGGCATACGAAAGTCCTTGCCGGCGGAGATCGGCGAGCTTCTCCTGGTCAACCTGGACGCGGGGACGCCCAAACCTGACACCCCGCCGTTTAGCAGCCGCCTGCCCTGACTTCACACGCTCCGTGATCAGACCGCGCTCAAACTCAGCGATGGAGGCGAAGATGCCAAACACCAGCCGGCCGCTGGGAGTGCTGGTGTCTACTGCTTCATGCAACGAGATAAAGTGGACGCCAAGGGCGTCGAACTCGCCGAGGGCATTTACTAGCTGCCGCAGCGAACGTGCGAAGCGGTCGTATCGATATACCAGTACCGCATCGAATCTCCGCCGGCGAGCGTCGGCGCGGAAGGATCGGGATAGGCACGGATTTGGTGTATTGCGACGAAGGAAACGAGGCAAACTAGCCCAAAAATCCAAATTTAAGACACTACCCACCGTTGGGCACGCTTGCCTAATAGCGAACAAAAGCGAAAATAGCCGGGCATGGCTTTGCGTACCTGCACGGTATCTTGCGAAGACTCGGACGGTCACCAGCACTCCTTGGAAGTGACAGCGGAAACGCTCTACGAAGCCGTCGCACAGGCGCTTGCGGCATTCAAAAGCAATGAATGGGTCGGCCAGATTGGACGAGGGCACACGATCACGGTGCGGGTCCAGCAGCCGGTCGTTGAGCACCGCGTTCGCATTTTGGAGTTTGAGAAATGGCTCGGCACAAATGGCAAGTCACCGGCCGAGATGACGCTGAAGGTGCGGCTCCGCTCAATACTTGGTCGGCCGTAGTGGCTCTTCAGTGCCTACGGCCGGGACGGGACGTCCCCAAGCCTTCAACGAATCTCATTCTGGGATCTACTCCGGCTGACCTGAACTGCCCAATCAAAAGTCGAAAAGTTCTGCAACCCGGACCTTTAACGCCCTCGCGAACCGTTCCAGGGTCTCGAACGATGGAGAGTTGATGCCTCTTTCCACCAGGCTGAGGAAATCTACCGACACGCTGGCCGCTTCCGCGAATTGCTCTTGAGTCATGTCGCGAGCCAGGCGTAATCGTCGCAGGCGTTTCCCGAATTGAACTCTGAGGCTGGCCACGGAAAAAAGTGTGTTCCTGGCCAGTGTCCCGGAATATGATTACGGGTAACACCGAGCGAGACTACGGGTCATCTCTAATTGCTTCGCCAACCGGCGCCATGTGAGAGAACCAGCGAAGCCGCGAAGTCGGGTGCCTTGCAAGGACGACATTTCGATACTGTTCAGAATGTGCGTCTCGTATGCCAGACAAATGGACTGTCAGCCAGGGATACTGAACCGCTGCGGGACCCTGAGGATTCTGTGCGCGCTCGCAAGATGGGAATAAGGGGCCAGGACTGCGGGCTGCGCTCACGATCAACCCGCTGAGATTAGGAGGGCTTCCGTGCCAAACGGTTTCATCCCTGATCCCAACAGCGCGACCGTGCGTATTGGCGCTCGCTGGCGCGCTGGACAACTCACCACCCTGAACGATCAGCCGCTTCCGAACATTCGGGATGGGGCATTCATCGAACTTGTGATCCCAGCTTGGGCAGTGGTTAATGAGGCTGATCGCCAAAGATTGCAATCAAAGCGAGTAATCGAGATGTTGCCTACAGACGCAAGGGTCTGGTTGGGACTAAGCACGAAGGCTGTGCGTCCTGAAGTCCACGAGAAATTTCCCAAAAGGGGACAGGGGGCAGCGGCTGGTTATCTATTGGCGGAGGTGATTCTGCTTGAACCGCTGTCGGTCTTGGTGGATGGAAGCGAGCGGGCAAAATTGAACGACTGCCGCTGCGGCATTTTCCTGCTAAATACTGATGCTCGAAGCCTGAACCATGCTTTCACACTGCTCTCCCAGGAGTTTGAAGTTGACCGAATGTCACACACCGGAAACGCGTTTCGGCAAGGATTCACATGCCAAGGAAAGCGCTGGCTCTCCTTGGATGACTTGAGACTGGTCAGGGTGATGAAAGCCCTTGAGGAAATGTCGGATGCAGCCGCAGAATCCGAAGGAACATAGGCGTCGATCAAGTATGAATCAGCGCAGCGGTGAAACGTCGGGCCGGGCACAGGAGTTTGTAGTGGCGCCGGAAGAATCTGCAGGAGTAACAGCTAAACCGAAACTGGCAGATCGGATTCTCGTTTGGTCGCTGACCGACACCGATGCATACACGCTCGAAAGGTGCGACTGGTACGGTGCCGATTCTTTTGAGCCCCTGGATTTCTCGGTCGCTCAGTTCATCCGGGATGAGTTGGACAACTTCTACGCGGACTTTTCGGAGTGGTTCAATCTCGCGGAGTACCCCGATGTTCTGGAGCAATTGGAGCCTTCCGAAGCAGCGGCTTTTCGTAAGGCGGCCGGTGCTCCGGAGGACACCGATTTCAGCACGATCGGGAACTATGATTGTTTTTCGGGCCTCTGCGCTGTCATTCGCCAGCGCCTGGAGCAGCGATCCCTTGAGCAGATCAAGCTGGCTGCAGAACTGTTCAATTGGACCATCGAATGTGGGCTGTTCTTAGCCGACACAAAGGCTCAGGCCGTTCTCAGAGTCGGGTCTGTCGGGGAGGTCGCGCCCTTCTTGCTAGACCGGATTCTGAATCGGCTTTCGAGCAACGCTAAGCACAGGAGCCCGGCATACGCCAGGCCAGGTGCACAGTGGCTTTTTCAACGCGACCGCATCGGTCATTCGCAAGGTGCAGAGCTTGGTATCTGGCTGCAACCCGGGGCCTGACAATCCGGTTTTTGTCACTGGGCATAGCAAAGGTGGCGCCATGGCGAGTATCGGCGCATATATTCTGAGTCAAAATCTCGGAGTTCCAAACTTACAGCCTCTGATGACCTTTGCGTCGGCCAGGCCGGGTGATGTCGGCTTTAAGACCGGCTTCCAGAGCGTGCTCAGTCAAACCCGCTACGAGAATTTCAACGACATTGTGCCATTACTTCCGCCATCCGTCGATTTCATGGAGCCGCTGGTCAGCCATCCTGAGATTCTGATCACAGATGCGGGGCAAAGATTGGCGCACTTGCTCAGGAGTGCCGAAGACTGGAACTACGTTCCGGTTGGAACGATGCTCTTCATTACTAGTGCGTTTCAGGTCATCTCGAATGAGGATGTGAACCAACAGACTTTGGATGTTGTCGCGGAGTTCGTTGAAGATGTCTTGCAACGAGATTTCTCCTCGTTCGCCCGCGCTCACTCGCTTCTGCCCGGTTACGGATACAACTCTGGTGTTTGCCGCCCAACGAGCTGAGAAAGAGGATACCGTCCCGAGATTCAACGGGCTGACGCTCGGGCGATTTCAAGCCTTTGTCTTCTGATCTTCGTCTTCCCTAAGAATAGTTCAACTCATCTTACGGATTGGCGCCTCGCCATCCAACCAACGAGCAGCGATCAGGACGGGAGATTGCCTGGAGGGCATTATCTTTGGATGTTCCTCGATAGTCAGGCCGGTGTTATTCTTGCCCGACTGGGCTTTTCCTATGCTGTACGCTCCCAAGTTATCGACGCGCTCGAAGCGCAAACAGATAAAGGAGACCGGCAATGAAAAAGAGTAGCACTGCGGCGAGACCACGCAACAAGGATTTCTGTCAGAAGCTAACCATCGGTTTGGACTTGGGAGATCGATCGAGCTGGTACTGTGTGCTGAACGAAGCGGGTGAAGTGGTTGGCGAGCGTAAGGTGGCCACGACTCCGAAAGCGTTGAAGGAAGTGTTTGCAGCCATGCCGCGCAGCCGGATAGCCCTGGAGACGGGGATGCACTCGCCGTGGGTGAGTCGGTTGTTAAGCGAGTTGGGTCATGAAGTGATCGTGGCGCACGCCCGCAACGTGCGCCTGATCGGCGAGAGTCGGCGGAAGGATGATCGGCTGGATGCCAGGACACTGGCGCGGCTGGCACGGATCGACCCGCAGTTGCTGTCTCCGGTGAAGCATCGTAGTGCCCAAGCACAGGCCGATCTGACCGTGATCCGAGCGCGAGCTAGCCTGGTGCGAGCACGGACGGCGCTGGTGAACACGGCCCGTGGACTGACGAAGTCTTATGGCGAGCGGTTGCGCGGCTGCAACCCACGCAATATGGATACCGAGAAAGCTCAAACTCTGAGCCCCGAGCTGCAAGCGGCGCTAGGACCGTTGTTGCAGGCATTGGAATCGCTCAGCGAGCGCATTGCCGAGTACAACCAGCAGATCGAAGCCATCGCGCAGCAGAGCTATCCGCAAACCGCGCTGCTGAAACAGATCAAGGGAGTGGGCACGCTGATCGCGTTGACTTACATGCTGACCCTGGAAGACCCGCATCGTTTCCGCAAGAGCCGCGATGTAGGTTGCTATGCGGGACTACAACCGGGTCGGAGAAACTCCGGACAGAGCGAACCGCAGATGCACATCAGCAAGGAAGGCAATCCGTATCTGCGAACCCTGCTGGTGCAGGGAGCGCACCACATCCTGGGACCGTTTGGAGCCGATAGCGATCTGCGACGATGGGGTCTGAAGTTGGCCGAACGTGGTGGCAAGGCGGGAAAGAAACGGGCCATTGTTGCGACGGCTCGCAAACTGGCGGTCTTACTGCATCGGCTGTGGGTGAGTGGAGAAGTCTACGAACCGCTGCGCAATACGAAGCGAACGATGTCGGCAGCAGCTTAGTTGACGGAAGTACAACAGATGCCCAAAGCCGAGTTCCGGTGACTGCGTCTATGGCCTGGCCCACTTTCAGCTTGAACTGGAAGAGAGGTCGCCTAACAGGTGGCAGCACCGGCTGAAACGAGAACACCCAACTTGCACCGAGCGAACATCGCTCATCAAGAGTGCGGATGGAAGGGTGGCGACAGTGGCAACTCGGTGGAGAAAAACCTTGCCTAAGAATAGAGATGGGTGAAGATCCTACTTGACTACGACCGGCCTTCTCATGGAAGGCCATAACGTAAACAACGCCCCGCCAGCTGCCAATGAGTGTAACGGGGATGTTTCGCCAATTAGGAACTGCCGTCCGTGCCTGCAACCCGTTGCGCATCGAGGTGTCGCTTGAATTGTGCCCCGTTCCAAATCCAGTAAAACTTGCTGCTCCACCAATCTCCTAGCATCTCGCCGCGCTTGTTGGACTGGTTGAATTCGCGATAAATCCGTGCCCCAACTCCGAACGCCCGTGCGGCAGACTTCGCCCGGTGGAAAGTTTTGAACGACCAAAACGGCTGGCCCGGCTTGTGGTCGGGTGGATAGACCGTGTAGTCGATTCGCACGCGATTGATAGCCATTTTCCCATCACTTATGCTAAGGCGATATTATGTAAGCTAGCGCCGCCACCGGTGCAATTAGTTGTGACATGGTGACGCCGATGCGTTTCGGTTCGTAGGCTGCATCTTTGCCAACGCTGTGAAACGCTGCTCGTACCGCACCTTCGTCACCAGCTTGTAATCCGGAATTTCCTTTTTGGCCTCAACAACGGCAACATAGTACACCCGTCTCACCTGTTCGCGACAGCGTAAAACGATTTTTCATCGGGGCACTCCCGACGGTCTGCCGTCCACGCCAGCACGGCCCAAGATTGCCCCATCTGTGGCCCGCTTTTGCAACACTGCTTTTGTTTGACTCGTGACTCCGGATAGTTTCCGTAAGTGCGAACCTGCAACTGTTGACCACAGCCTTCCCTGGTTCTTCCAACGCTGTGCCAGCCGGTCATACTTTTCCGCACTTCCGGGCAGAACCCTTGCGCAACCTCGTGGCCCGCAAGCCATTCCGAAAAATGGGGATGGTTGAGTGCTCGGATAGGGGTGATGGGAGAGAATTACAGGCGGGAGGCGGCATCGGTTTGGGGGCGTCTAGTCGCACTAACCCATAGCGTCCGACAATCTAGCTGTAGTTTAGGCTGCGCCCCTTCCCTCAAATCTTGATATCCCCATAATCCGGGTCCATGTAGGTTTCGGCCCATTCATCGTTTTCTTTGTCGTGCCAGTCAATCCAATGATATTTCGTCTTCCCGTCGGCCTTAAGCTCACTCCACCGGAAATCTCCCCTTAGGAACCTGTCGATGCGTACCCCAGGTCGGCCTCCACCGGGGTTGGAAAACAACCAACTAAACGACGGATGTGACTTGATATTCAGATGGGAAGGGCCAGTTCCCCGCAGCATCGCATTCGTCTCGATCCCAGCCAGAAGCCGGAACCAAAGCTCACCCCAGTTGGAAAAGTGGCTGGTGACCCACTCATAGGCCCGCATGAAGTCTGAATCCCGCCGACCGGCACCGTCGCTTATCCTTTGCCTTATCTCCATCCGGACTACGGTCGGGATGTGCTTTGTGGCGTCATTCCAGGTTTCCCAAACCATGTAAGTGGCTTCATACGCACTCATCTCTTTCCAGTCGTTGAACAGAGACTGTAGTTTCCTGCGATTTCCTGCCCGTATAACGATTTCGTCGTGTCCAACCATCACCTTGAGGCCTTCGGCTCCGCCAGCGGCCTCCGGTGAAGATGTAGGGGCATCGTAGTCAATCCACCGACCGTTGGAAAACACCAAATTGGAATCGTCGTTGAGGAAAGCTATTCCAACAGCCGGGATAAATACCAGAGAACCGGCTGGATCCCCAGTTGCGGTCAAGGACAGACTACCCTTCGTAGAAATCGAAGTATCCTGGGTTGTAGGAAGGGGATCAGTCGCAGCCCCGGACGAAACATCCGCTGCAAGAATAGAACCTGCCGGGATTGTAGGAATGGAATCTGCGGAAGGAATTTCGATACTAGTAACTTTAATAATAAAGTTATAACTGTATATGATCTTACTCATTTTACTGTAATTAAGATCATGAATACCATTATTAAGTACGTCAGTACTTACTAGAATAGGAATTTCAGAACCATCCTCACAACTAGCTGTGCTTTCAATGGGTTTGCTCAGGTTTTCTGCTGTTTCCGTTGCCTCCCCAGTAAAATGCTTTCTAACGAAGCCAGCCCGCTCCATCATCTCCCTCATAGCGCTGTAGTCGGCGGCGGTATATTTATCATAATCAAGGAGTTGCTGCCACTTTTCCGGCAGTTCCGTTGCCTCCCCAGTGGAGTTTGCCGGTCGTTGGACTGGCTCTGTCACGCTGGTTTCAGGTTCGGATTCCGAGATCTTGCCGCCCTCCGGGCCTGAATTTGGGAGGTAACGGAAAACGGGAAAAACCACCACTTCCGGCGTCAGGTCGAGTACTTTGGTTTCGCTCCAGCGGACGGGGGCTTTGCCCGGGGATCTGCTCACCTTGCGCCCCTTCCACCATCGTTCGGAGCGGTAGATTTTGTACTCGTCACGTAAGTACGGCTCGTACAGCTTAAGTAGCCGATACACCCGTTTCAATACCAATGGCAGCTCCCCATGACATTCATCCATGAGGATCCGTAGCACTGATGCGCAATAGGGACGAACCGTGATGGTGATCCGGCCCGTTTCACCCCGGCTTTTTTCTTTAATCAGCCCCAGTGCTTCAAGTGTTCGTCTCGCTCGTTTAAGGTTGGTTTCCCGTACATGAAGCTTACGGGCAAGCTGCTTCATGGGAAGCCTGAATTCACTGCTGGCCTCATTGCGTTCGCAGAACAGTACGTGGTAGAGCTTGGCGGCGACAGGATCAAAGCAGCATAAGATTACCCCTACAATCTCAATCTCACGTTTGGTTATTTCAAATATGTTAGCCATAAGAATGCTCGATTGTGTTTATAGCGGTGATGCTGCGTCAGTCGGCCCTTGACCTTCGACAGATATTCGAAAAGGGCACCGAGCGCCAAAAACCTCAAAATAGTTTGGATCCGGCACGTAATTCCGCGACCGGCCCAAACCTCAAAACCGTGGCCATCCTGTGTCCTCAACCCAGCCACCGGTCACTACTTGGGAGCATCAAAATCAAGCAAGAACCCATCGTCCATTTCCTCGTCCTCGCCAACCATCCGAACTGATGCGTAGCGATTCAGCAATACAGCAGGCAACAGCCATTCACGGTACGTTTTCTCCTCCTCCACCCACTCGTAGTCGGCTATGGCGGCTTCCGGAACGTGCAACTGAATCTCCAGAAGCACGATGGCTGCCAGAGGTATACCCTCGTTGCAGTCCAGGGCCCGGTCTGACACCCACACACCTGTCCATTCCCGGTCGGTGAGGTAGGTGCCGGTGTGGTTCTCGAAACCACCGGCGAGAACCCGCTCGGCTTCACTGGGACGTACTCGGCGAAACAGTTTCATGGATCAGCGGTGCCTACCATCACTATCCGCGCTAGGCGGTATTCGGTTCGCCTCCAGCGGTGCTCATCGGGTCGATGAATTTGCCAATGACGGTTTCAACCTGCTTAGTCTCGTCGTTCCATCTGGTCAGGTATGACTCGGCAGGGTCGAGCTGCCCCTTCTGCACGTACACTCGCAACCACTGCTCGGCCTTGGCTACGTCCGTGCGGGTGTGGAGGAACTTACCACCAGCGATAGGATGACCGACCAGACAATAGCGCAATGCCCCTGCACCATGGTTAATCTCGTGCTCCCAGGCGCAGTAGTACCCGTTGTCGTCACGCTTTCTTTCCATGCATTCGAAGTACCCACAACGCACACAAAAGATAAGAAATTCTTTTGACCTGCGATTTAATTGGTGATCAGCTTGCCCATATTCACATTGTGGGCACTTGATATGCTCTACGACAATTGACATTCTGTCCTCCTACTACTTGGTAAGTTATGAATAGCCTCGCGGTATATGCCCAGTACTAGAACCCGATGGGTAGGGCCACTAAACGCCGCTAACCACAGACTGCCCTGCATTCATAGTCCAGTTCTGGGAGCACCTAACATCCAGACGAGCAGGCGCAAATTGACCAGTGCCTACGTGGTGGTCGAATGCGCTGTCGCTATAGCGGCACACTCTGCTCCAAAGGGTAGTTTGCATTACCGCTCCTCATCGTGTTGGTCAAGTTCGTTTCTGACCGCTGCTCGTTCTTCTTCTGTACCATGCAGAAAAATATTCCAGTACTTCTTGTCAACGAACCGTTCACCGAATTCGGCATAGACCTCATCAACCACCGTCTTTACAGGCACTTTGCCTAATAGCTCGCCGATTCTAACGATACGACTCCACGCGAAAGGTTCAAGACGGATGTCTTCGCTGCCGAATGTTGCGGCAACAAACCAATCCCAGTCGATTTCGATTGCAACACGAGCCCAGTACCTCACGAGTTCCAGCAGTTCATGTTGCGTCGGAACGAATCCGGGAACTTCGGTCGCTCCAAGTCCGTTAACTTCGTCCACAACTCCTATCCTGCCACCCCGCACCTTCAAATCACCAAGCCCGGCGTTGTCGGCATTCTTGACTTCGGGTTCCCAGAGTCGCTTCCCATCGCCAGCAGGCGCTTCTCCTCCGATGGGCTTTGGTTTGTTTCTGTTTTGATCAGTCATTTAGTCATCCTTTCTAAGTTGGCGGCTTCTTCATCTGCCGCTGTTGCTATGGTTCCTGTAATCCATGCATAACATCTTCCCGCCCCCCTCCAGCTTTGGCCTGAACACCACAATGGCACTGGGAAACGGCGCGGAGTTCCGGCTGCCACCAAACTTCAGACGGCCAGACAGGAATCGAATTTCACCCTTGGAGCAAAACTCATGGAACCACTTGGTGTCGGTTCGTGCTGGTAGCAGGCACACCACCGTGTTTCCAGCGAGTGCTGCCTGGTATGCCTTTTCAACCCACTTACCAATCTGCCTGCCATACGGCGGATTCATCCACAGGCTGCCAGTCCATTCTTTCGATAGTGCGTCCTCCTTTCTCCGCCAGCACTTCTTACACTTTGCATTTTCCGCGGTAGCGCATACGTCCGAGTCAAAATGAAACTCCCGGTCCAGCGCATCGAACAGCTCCTGCGGCGTCTCCCATTCATCGCTCTTGCTGGAAAAGTGAACGTAATCCGACTTTCCGCTACTTCTTCCTTCCTTTCACGCTCCTTCCATCTCTACCGGCTCTGGCGGCTGGTCATCCTGTACTGTTTTGTCCGCCGTGGCTTGCTTCTTCTTAACACGCATGGTAGCCGGCTCAAATGTGTCTTCTTGAAGCCGCGATTGGTAGCTTTCTAAGGTGCGCTTCTTCCGACGCAAGACTTTCAGCGGCCCGGCTATCTGTTTTTCGAGGTCCACAATTACATAAAGATAGAAAGCGACGCGTTCTGATTCGTCGGCATTGTATTCAGGAGTCCACTTATAGTCCGGATCACCGCGCTCCACGTGTTTTTCCGTATCTGGATCGAACACCTTCTTGGGAGGGTTGTTGATCAGATTGTTTGCCTTTTGAACCAACGCGTCCAACTCGGGCCAGGACACTTGAAGCTGATCCCCTGGCCACCAAGAAGCGCTTGACGCCGAGGAACCTTCTTTCGAAGCCATAGCGGTAGCCACGTCAGCGCCGTCCGCCTTTACGGCCTCCTCAGGCTTGGGGTTATCGGGCATGGGTACGGGCGATTGATTGAGCGAGGCATTCGACTTTGTCGCGATTTTGTCCCCGCCACCTTTCAATGGCGTGCCGGTCACCAAATCAGAGGAGGAATCGCTCAGTTGCTTCTCCGCCCTTGATACGGCCAGTTTACCGGCCTCAACCTGCGCAATCAGATCTGCCCTGCCGGACGCCATCACCTTCTCAGCGTGCTGGACGGTGCGCTTGCTGACATTCATCTGCTCTGCCGCTTGTTTCGTGGCAGCCTTTTTGTTTCGGTGCAAATTTGCGCCGTTTTGGTTTGGATCGGCAACCTTCTTGCCTTCGACGATCTGCTGTTCGAGAATCGGCAGCAACTTAGCCGCCAGCATTGCCCGCTGGCTCTCATTAAGGTGACGGCGGATCAAATTCAGCGAAATTACATCCCTCACCAGGTTGCCGGAACCCACCCACTCCTCAAACATCGGCTCTTGGCAAGCTTCCCGACAAGCGAAATATCTGGTCCGCCCGTCAAGAATCTGCCCGTCCACCAGGCTGATCTTGTTGCGAAGCCCTTGACTCCTTATGTCGCCGACTAGCTGGTCAAAGTCTTCCCTCGAAAGGAAGGGGAATAGGTTTGCAAGTGGGTGGATAGGGGGAGCGTCGGGATACTTCTGCAGGAGCTCTGATAGGAGGTTGCTATCACCTTCAATCTGGGTCGGCTCGGCGGTTGCTGCGGTATCAACGAGTGCCGCGTCTTCAGCTGCGCCAGCCTTTTCCTGCTCCCAATGTTCGACAGCTTGCGGACCGAACGCTGAAGCCGGAACGACTGTGGTGGAGTCAACAGGGATTGCAGTGACTGCGACGGTTTTATGGATTTCGGTTGATGGATCGCCAGTAACAGCCTGGCGACACGAGCTATTGACGGTTAGAGACTTGGTCCCGGAACTCATGATGTTGCCACCTTAGCAACGATCCGGAATTCCAGCGGTAAACAATCAAAAGCTTTTCTTCTCTACTTATTTGTTACCTTTCTTACGCTTAGTGGCAACGCGCTTGGGACGCAGGGGTTCGAACACCTCTTTGATAGCTGGCGGAAGCGGTGGTATCCCGGTGTAGCCTGCCGCATCAATATAGGGAGTTTCGATGTTTGCTTCCTGCTTCAATTTAAGCCAAGCTTTTACAGATTGTTTCATCCCAGCATACCCCTCTCTGTCGGTCCTGCTAAAGCGACCTATCATCGCTTTCAGCGACTCCGGGTTAGCATCTTCCACTGCTTCATCAACTCTTCCTTTCTTATTCGGCAAGGCGATTCTGGCGGCTTCCAGAAGCACCGCCACTTCCGGAATCGTTAGCCCAGCAACTAACTTCGCATATACGTAGAAATGCGCTTTCAGGTAGGTGCGGCTTATGCTTCCTCGCACCTCCGGGTGATACTTGGAGTGCCACCATTCTTCCAGGCATCCGGCGAAACAGCTCAGCACCTCCGGGAGAGCCTCGAACTGCCGGGCTAAACGAACCCGCGCAAGATCCCCCCTCCAGAGTGAACGACTGTATCTCTTAATAATATAGTCGGCTGGATTCGGTTCATCTGGAGGGTTACCGTTTATCGATGTAATCATGTCTACAACTTCATTAATACGGTCTGCAATCGTGTCAAGCTCCTCTAGCGCGAACGGGCAGGGGTCACGATAAACCTTTTTAGCAGCAGCCGATTCCGGATCCGGAAATCCGTTACAGCTGTTAAAGAAGAAGCTGAGCGAGGCAATATCCGCACCCCCCTCGACCAATTTTGCAAGCGCCTTTTGAGCCTCCTTGTCTTCCCGCATATCGTTGAACCAGCGCTCTTCGACATCCGGATCTCTAAAAAACAAGGTTGTGGGGGGTCTGTTCTTGGATTTGCCCATTTTGTTCATCTCGGTAACGACAGGCAGAGGGTAACAAATTGTATCTTGATGTCGCCATAGGTTTGTTTACCAGCAAATCCACGTTCTTTCCGTAGTGTGGTGATCGAGCGCCTGGCTGATCGATTGAAGCGAGATCAGCCGCCTCGGAGCAAAAACGTGGAAGAACAGAAGCAGACACCCATCCTCCTGAATGTAGCCCAGTGCGCCCAACTCTTGGGCATCAGCCACTGGACTGTGCGCCGGTTACTCTCCACCGGCAAACTACCCGGCGTGCGTATCGGAAGCAGGGTGCTGGTGAGAGCGTCCGACATCGACAATTTTATCGATCAGCACACCGAGATTGCTGCTGACCAACCGAATCCCCCGGCCTTGGCGGCGGGCGGGGATCTGAGGTAGGGTCCCGGTCGGGTCGATGAAACTTAACATTTACAAAAGGGGTCACAAGGGTACTTATTGGATTGACCAGAAGATAGACGCCCGCCGCTTGCGACAATCCCTCCGCACAAGCGATTGGAAAGTGGCCCAGCACCGTGCGGCTGAATTATTGCGGGAGGTGATTGCCCAGCATAATGCGCCGGTCACCAAACAGGACTTTGCCCAGTTGCCATTCTGCAAAGCCGCAGAAAAATACTTGGAAAGCCGTAAGCTGGAGTTGTCGCCCCCTACCTTCAAGAAGGAGCAGCAACTGCTGGTCTTCCCTCTCCGGCAGTTCGGGAATCTACTCGTCCAACACATCACTTTGGACGATCTCCTCACATACCGCACCTGGCGGTCGAAGACTGGAGCCGGTGCTGCCGTTATCAACATGGAAATGGGTGTACTACGCCGAGTCCTAAAGCGTGCAAAGCGCTGGCACCTGTTCGAGCCTGATATCCGTCCGCTGAAGGAGCATCATGAGTTTGGAAGAGCGTTAACACCAACTGAAAAATCCCGCCTCCTCAATACCGCCGCTTCACGTACAGAGTGGTTGGTTACAAAGTGCGCTGCCGTCATCACCCTGAACACGACGATGCGTGGTGGCGAGTTAAAAAACCTTCGATGGGCAGACGTGAACCTGACGGAGCACTTAATAACGGTGCGCAAGAGCAAAAGCGCCGCCGGACTGCGGGTGATCCCAATCAATGCGCCCGCTCTCGAAGCGTTCTCGGAACTTTACCAACGTTCGCACGCCTTCAACGGAACCGACCCCAGCCATTACGTGTTTCCCGCTTGCGAGCACGGCGATGTCGATCCGACTGCCCCCATGCGCTCCTGGCGAACGGCTTGGCGACGGCTCACCACGGCGGCAGGATTGGCCGGAGTTCGTTTTCACGATTTAAGACATCACTGCATTACTGAACTGGCGGAATCCCAAACGAGCGAGCAAACGATTCTCAGCATCGCTGGCCATGTTTCTCGGCGGATGCTGCAGCACTATTCGCACATTCGGATTGAGGCTAAGCGCCGGGCATTGGACGGGCTCGTCGCCGCTACGGCAGACTAATCCAAGAGAGAATGGAACGGGGCCGGGATGCCAGTCGGCGAGGAAACAAGTTCTTACTACGAGACGCTTCGCAGAAGTTATCGACCGAACGATCTCCGCATTCTGTTCATCGGTGAATCTCGTCCTGCTGGCGGTACATTTTTTTTCGCAGCTGATTCCAACCTATTTTTCTTCACCCAAGCTGCGTTCCGCTCCGTCTACGGTGAATCCTTGGAACCAGGCGTTCACTTTCTTGATTTCTTTCGCTTCGCCGGTTGTTACGTTGAGGATCTCTGTTTGGAACCAGTCAACAATTTGGCATCGACTCTTCGGCGTGCTGCACATCGGGCCGGAATTGATCACCTGGCGAACCGCCTCCAGAGGCGGCACCCCAACACGATAATCGTCGTCGGACGTTCTCGCTCATTATGTAGCTCCGTTGGCATAGCGCTCACACAGGCTGGTCTCCAGGATGTGCCCCGTTTCGAACTTCCATTTCCTGCGATGTCACACCAGCGCCGCTACGTCTCCGAGCTGTCAGCCCTCATTGCGGATCTGCGTTCCAAAGGACTCCTTCCTCGTTGAACGAAGACCTGAAGTGTTTGCGTTTATCCGGAGCCGTCGCCGGTCCCCAGTATCAGGCGAATGCCCGTGCTCCGGGCCGTGGTACAAATCGTGGTACAAGTCGGTTTTCGGGGGATTTGGGGAGGGACTAACAGATTGAAAAATATGGTAGGCACGAGGAGACTCGAACTCCTGACCTCTACCGTGTCAAGGTAGCGCTCTAACCAACTGAGCTACGCGCCTATCTTTAGCCGTTTCAATAGTTTACCAAGATTTTGGCGATTACCGAAAACAGAAATCACCTGTAAAACGTCACCTGTAAAACTCAGTTTACCGCGTTCGAGCCGTTTCGCAAAATCGCCTTTAGCATAGATTCCTGCGCTTACACCATCGACGCGTTCACGCTCTGCGCATACAGCCCAAGGGTGGTGGACACGTTGGCGTGGCGCAGCAGACCTTGC
>Ga0181505_10098938_pt1 | contig 28255 bp, 27 predicted proteins | sample PEATcosm2014_Bin_5_FD_127743 | JGI IMG/M metagenome (GOLD analysis project Ga0181505, IMG submission 127743) | Metatranscriptome of peatland microbial communities from MTU Mesocosm Facility, Houghton, MI, USA - PEATcosm2014_Bin05_30_metaT... | ecosystem: Environmental > Terrestrial > Soil >...
CGAGCAGGCCCGGGTGATTCGCGCGGTTCAAGAATTCGAGCCGTGAGGCGCGCCGGCTGGGCGGGGAGTTTCCAGAGAGTGGGGTTCTAAGAATGGGCCAGCCATTGAACGTGCTGGTTCTAGGCGTAGGCGGTAACGTCAGTCAAGGCATCCTGAAGGCGCTGGCAATCGGCGGACTTCCGTGTCGGGTCATCGGCGCCTGCATCAGCGCGCGCTCTTTCGGTCTCCATACAGTCGACCAAGCCTACGTCTCGCCGCCGGCCGCCGATCCCTCTTTCGTGGAATGCGCTAAGGAAGCCAACCACCAACGACGATCAACCAGCGACCTGCCCTCACACCCCCACCGCATCCTGCCCGCCCAGCGGCAGGAAGTATTGCGTGCCCTTGATCGGCGCGGAGACTTTTTTTCAGCAACTCCTGCAGGTCTTCGTTGCGGTCGACGAAGTCGATCTCCGAGGTGTTCACGATCAGCAGGTCGGACTGCGAGTAGTGAAAGAAAAAATGTTCGTAGGCCTTCACCACTTCCATCAGGTAATCCTCGCTGATGGCCTTCTCGCCGGCCGCGTTCCTTTTCTTCAGCCGCTTCTTCAGCACTTCCGGCGTAGCCTGCAAATAGATCACGAGATCGGGCGTCGGAAGTTGTTCGCGAAAATAATTGAAGTAGCGATTGTAGGTATCGAGTTCCTGATCGTTGAGGTTGAGGCAGGCGAAGAGCTTGTCTTTTTCAAAAATGTAATCGGAAACCACTGTCTTATTCGACCGCGGCCCCAGATCGAGCGAGCGCAGTTGCTCGAAGCGGCGAATCAGAAATGCCAACTGCGCCTGAAAAGCCGCGCCCTTCTCGCCCTCGTAAAATGCCTTCAGAAATGGATTGTCTTCCGGTTCGATGACCCGCTGAGCCGCCAGGCGCTCTCCCAGAACCCGCGCCAGCGTGGTCTTCCCAACTCGTATCGGACCTTCAACTGCAATGTAACGGGGAAGCTCGAAAAGCTTGGCCATGATTATCGAATGTAGTGGAGAACTGGGAAGCAGAATATATCTCTTCGCGTCGCGATGCAATTGTGGATTGTGGAGAGGTTAGATGTCAGAGGTCAGAATGCAGAGGTTAGAAGCCGAGACCACGATCCGTTGGTTTTCACCTCTGCAATCCGACCTCTGACCTCTGCCCTCCATTACAATTCGATCATGCTTCCCGCTCTGATCGGATTGACAGCCGCCGCTGCGGCATCTGCTGCGGGCTATCAATCCATGTCGCCGACGGGACAATGGTATGGCCGCACCTTTGTTAGCGGGCAAAGCGGCAGCAAGCAAATTGCCCTGACCTACGACGACGGCCCCAACGATCCGCACACGCTGAAGCTGCTCGAAATCCTCGCGAGGCACAGCGTGCACGCGACGTTCTTCATGATCGGACGGTACGTGCAGCAGCGCCCCGACATCGCGCGCGCGGTGGCGCAAGCCGGACACGTCATCGGCAATCACACCTTCACCCATCCGCTGCTGACTTTCAAGTCTGAGGCGCAGACGCGCACGGAGATGGCTGACTGCCAGCAGGCTTTGCAGGACGCAATCGGCAAGCCTGCGAATTTATTTCGTCCCCCGTTTGGGGGAAGGCGCCCAGCAACCCTCAAGATTGCGCGTGAACTCGGATTGCAGACGGTAATGTGGAATGTGACCGGCTATGACTGGACCGCTCCGCCCGCCGCGGTGATCAAGAGCAAAGTCGAGCACCAGATGCGCGGCGGCGACGTGATCCTGCTGCACGATGGCGGACATCGCGCCCTAGGCGCAGACCGCGCGCAGACGGTGATCGCAACGGACAGACTCATTGCCCGCTACAAAGCGGAAAGCTATGAGTTTGTCACCGTTTCCGAGATGATGAAAGAGTTGGATGAACAACTGACATTGCCGCACGGGTAGCGTCAATTTGTTTTCGCCATAACTGTAAATCCAGGAGAACCGCGTGCCCAGTGAATCGATTCTTGCCTATGACCTGCCTGGTCGCGTCGCAAACTACGATGCTGACATGGATCTCATGCATCCCAACCGTCACAAAATGGCGGAGACAATCGAAAATGTTCTGGCGGTTTCCGGGCCGCCGCCCCGAATGGTGATTGATATCGGCACCGGCACGGGATTTTTGGTGGATCGCCTTCTGCGCGCGTTCCCGGAATTACGCATCATTGCCATCGACGGCGCGGCGCAAATGGTCGAACTGGCCCGTACTCGCTTCGGGCCGCTGGCGCAGCGCGTAGATTTTCGCGTGGGCGATTTTCGCGATCTGCAAACCATCTGCGCAAATGCCGGCGCGGCCGATGCGATCGTTTCCGCCTATGCTCTTCATCATCTCTCCGCAGAAGAAAAACTACAGGTCTTGCGCGTCGCGCATTCCTTGCTCAAGCCGAGAGCATGGTTTCTGAACGCCGACCTCACACTTGCCGAAGATGATGAGTTGGACGCAATCACACAACGCTTGCGAGTGCGGGGCATCGTGCAGCGCGCCAATGGCCGTGATCCCCGGTTCGCGGATGCGAGTTCTACCAGACAGTTCCTTGACGATCTGGAACGGAACGAGCATGACCAGCCAGTGCGTCCCACCGAAGACTTGCGCATTCTTCGGGAAGCCGGGTTCTCGCACGTGACTACCTTCTGGCGCGAGACACGGGAATCGGTATCTGGAGGAGTGCGGTAGGCGGCGAAACCCACTTCGCAGCACTAATTCCTTACGCATGTACCATCGCAAACGCCTGCTTAGCTGCGGCGATGGTCTGTTGCACGTCGCCCTTTGTGTGGGCCGCACTCAGAAACGCCGCTTCGAATTGCGACGGCGGCAAGTAGATCCCGTTTTCAAGCATCGCGCGGAAGAAGCGTCCGAAGGCTTCGGTGTCGCACTTCGCGGCGGAAGTCCAGTCGGTGACTGGGCCCTCTGCAAAGAACCAGGTAAACATCGAGCCGACCCGATTGTGGCACACGGTCACGCCGGCGTTCTTGGCTGCGGCTGCGACTCCGGCAACGACTTCGCCGGCAAGCTTGTCGAGCTTCGCGTAAACGTCCTTGTGCTCGCGAAGGTAGCTTAGCGTGGCATATCCAGCCGCCATCGCCAGAGGATTGCCCGACAGCGTCCCAGCCTGATACACCGGGCCAAGCGGAGCCACCATATCCATGATTTCGCTCGGTCCGCCGTAGCCGCCCACGGGCAATCCGCCGCCAATGATTTTTCCCATGGTGGTGAGATCGGGCTGTATGGAATAGAGTTCCTGCGCTCCGCCGAAGGCGAGGCGAAATCCGGTCATAACCTCGTCGAAAATCAGCAGCGCTTTGTCGCGCGCGGTAATGGCGCGCAGAGCTTCCAAGTATCCGCGAGCCGGAGGCACGCACCCCATGTTGCCCACGACCGGCTCCACGATGACGCAGGCAATCTGCTGCTTGAATTTTTCGAAAGCTTGCTCAATCGCTCCAACATCGTTGTAAGGGAGCGCCAGCGTGAACTGGGTGAATTCTTCGGGAACGCCCGCCGATCCCGGAATGCCCAGCGTAGCCACGCCCGATCCGGCCTTCACCAGCAGCGCGTCGGCGTGTCCGTGATAGCAGCCTTCAAACTTAACAATATATTTGCGCTTCGTGTAGGCGCGCGCCAGCCGGATGGCCGACATGGTCGCTTCCGTGCCCGAACTGACGAAGCGAACTTTCTGCATGTGCGGAAACGCGGAAATTACCAGCTCGGCAAGATCCGCTTCGGCGGGCGTCGAAGCTCCGAAGCTGGTTCCATTCCGCGCCGCCGCGATCACGGCATCGATGACTGTAGGCGCCGCGTGCCCGAGAATGAGCGGCCCCCAGGAGCCGACGTAGTCCACATACTCGTTACCGTCGGCATCCCAAATATGCGAACCCTCGCCGCGTACGATATACAAAGGGTCGCATCCCACGCTGCCGAAAGCGCGCACCGGCGAGTTCACACCTCCTGGAATCAACTGTTCAGCGCGTTTCTGCAGCTTGCGGGATTGCTCTGTCTTGCGGGCCATCATTCCTCCAGCGTAGTGATCGTCACTCGATCAATATAGCAGCGCCACCAAGGGCGGGTCAGAGGTGAGAAATCAGATTGCAGAGGTGAAAATCTACTGTGAACGCTTCCGGCACGGCGAGGTTCTTGCCTCTGCAATCTGACCTCTAACCTCTGACCTCTCACCAAATGTGGTAATACCCTTCGCGACGGCCGAGTTCGACTTTAAGCCCGAAAAGCTTGCCCAGGTTCTTCGTTTGCAGGATTTCTTCCTTGCGCCCGTCGGCCACGATGCGGCCGTTCGACATCAGTACCACTCGTTCGATCTCGGGAACAATGTCGGGGAGTTCATGAGTGACGAGAATGATTCCAATTCCCGAGTGGGCCAGGGACCGCATCGTTTCCCGCAATCCGTGCTGCGCCAGAATGTCCAAGGAATTGCAAGGTTCGTCGAACAACAATGCGCGTGGCTTGTGAACCAGCGCCCGGGCGATCAAAACGCGCTTGGCCTCCCCCGAAGACATTTCCTCGACCGCACGCTCCGCCAGATGCGAGACGCCGAGCTCGGCCAGCGCGGCCTCGGCCAACCCCCTGCGCTGGGGATCGACGCTGTGATTAGGGAAAATGCGCGTGCTGCTGAAAAAGCCGGACAGCACCACGTCCAGGCCGCTGGCGTCGCCAGTACACGAAGCCATCAGGTCGTTGGATACGATCCCCAGCAGCGAGCGCAGCTCAAACACGTTCCAGCTCTTCTGCCCGAGAATGGTCATGCTCGACCCTGCGCGCACCATCGGATAGCACTCGCGGGTGATGGTTTTGATCAGGGTGGATTTGCCGCAACCGTTCGGACCCAGCACGGCTACGTGTTCGTTCACATGGACGCGAAGGCTGAAGTCGTCGAGGACGATCTTTTCTCCCCGCATCACGCGCACGTTTCGCAGATCGAGTAAAGGGGCCTGAGGACGCGGAGGATGGGAGTGCGGCGGAATCGAATTCATCGGACTTTCACAAGATTGCAATATTCCTGCAATCTCTCCCGGCTATCTTAATGCCAGTTGCCCTTCTAACCGGGAGGGTTTATCAGGACGGCCTTGGGGGGCTCCGGGCTGTCCTTTTTAATTTTTGGGGCATCTCTTTGACAATTCCGAGGCGCCGATCCCCGCGCACAAGCCTCGATCGCCAGGTGCGGCCGATTACTTCAGGTAGGAGCGCACAATCTCAATGAGTTCGTCGGCCGCGAGCGCCTGCTCGGAACTCACCTTCTTCTGATCGATGACATGAAAGCGGATGTGGCCTTCGAGTAACTCTGCCATCAGTCCGTTCATAGCGCCGCGCGCGGCAGTAATGAGCTGCAGCACGTCGGAGCAATCCTGGTCGGCTTCCAGAGCGCGCTCAATAGCGGCGATCTGGCCCTTGATTCGCTTGATGCGGAGGATGAGCTTTGGTTTTTCTTCGACGGTATGCATTTTCCCCCTTGACGGTAGTATACTCCCATATGGTATATAACCGAAGACCCAAGCGGCAGTGAACCGACACGCCGTCCGGGCAGCTTGAAAAATAACACTTGCGCCCCGGCCGTGCGAACGATCGGTATGAAGCAGGCCATCGGCGAGCCTCTCGGAATGGCGCGGCTGTCGTCGAGCGCGCGTGGCCTGTCCGGAGTTAACCACAGTTAACTGTTTGTGATATGCTCGCGTTAACCCAGCAGGGGGTTGAATCGCTCTGATGTCAGGGACGAAGAACCGGGGCGCGAATTATGGTCTCGCCGGGGAGGATCTGACGTTCCAACTTGCGCGCAAACTGTAACGTTCTTTTAATCGATGAGGCGCACACTGGTTAGCTGTACGCGCCAGCGTGATTGTAATCACAACCAAGGGTGATTGGGAGCGTTGCCGAGGGCGGCCGCCAGCCGCTAGTTTGAATCCATGATAATGAAAATGAAATTCATTTTCATAATGGACTGCATAAGCTGCCTCGCCGGCGGTCGCCGCGGCGCCGGGCAGCCGTTGGTTCTGGCCGTGGCCCTTGCCGTGCTGGGCGCCGCCGCTCCCGCCTCATGGGCGCAGACGCAATCCGCCCCAGCCTCTGCTCAAACCGCTGCGCCCCCCGCGCCAGATGCGGACGATCCGTCCGGCCCAAGCGATGCGGACCCCGAAGCGATGCTTCCGCATTTCAGGAACTCGCGCTTTTGGCTCTCCGGGCAGACGAACTTCATCTTTCAGGCTCACCCCGACTTTCACGCCGACTACAGCGGGAAGAACAGCCTAAGTCCAGACTATGACAAAGCGACTTCGCGAGTCATGACGCTCTATACCGGCGTGCGGCTCAATAATTCCACCGAGCTTCTGGTGGATATCGAAGAAGCTGGCGGCCAGGCGCTCAGCGAGGGCCTGGGCCTAGCCGGGAATACGGATCTGGACATCGTGCGCAATCCGCTGTTGAGCAAGAATCCGTACCTGGGGCGCGGCATCATCCACAAGGTGTTCGCGCTGAGCAAGGACAAGGTTGAGAACCAGCGAACCTTTCTATCGCTGTTCGACGAGTTGCCGCGGCGGCGCCTGGAAATTCGCTTCGGCAAGTTCAGCATGCCGGACTTCTTTGATGTGAACTCGGTAGGCTCCGACACTCATTTTCAATTCGACAACTGGTCGGTGGACGACAACGGCGCCTGGGATTACGCAGCCGACACGCGCGGCTACACCGTGGGCCTGGTGGCGGATTTCGAGGACCGCAACTGGGGTTTCCGTTTCGCCGAGGTGCTCATGCCGAAGGTCGCGAACGGAATCGACCTGGTGTGGCGGCCGTGGCAGGTGCACGCGGAAAACTGGGAATACGAACTCCGCCGTGGCATCCTGCCGAAGAAATCCGTCGTCGTGCGGCTGCTCGCGTACACCAACTACGCCAATATGGGCATTTACCGCGAAGCGAATGCACAGTTTAAAGCAGGCTTGGTCCCTGCTCCCGAAATCACGAATCATCCCTGGCACATCACGCGCAAGTATGGGTTCGGCGTCAACCTGGAGCAGAATCTCACTCGCAACTTTACGGCGTTTGCCCGCTGGGGATGGGACAACGGAAGGACCGAGTCCTTTGCCTACACCGAAATCGATTCGACGTTCGCCGAGGGCGTGGGAGTGAATGGCACGAAATGGCATCGCAAGCGGGATCGCGCCGGCATTGCCTTCGTGTCGAACGGCATCAAGAAAGATCACCAGGTGTACCTGGCAGATGGCGGGCTCGGCTTCCTGCTGGGCGATGGTGGGCTGAGTTACGGGCGGGAGAACATCGTGGAATCGTATTACACGGCCCACGTCTGGCGCGGAATGTACATCGCTCCAGGAGTGCAGCACATCAATAATCCCGGCTACAATCGCGACCGGGGGCCGGTAGTGGTACCCACCTTCCGCGCGCATGTGGAGTTCTAGAACCAAGTTCTCAGTTCTCAGGCTTGCAAAATGGAGAAGTGTTTCACGTGGAACGTTTTGTACTGGCTCCATTGTACGTATAAACATATACATACGAAGGCAGATCGGCCGCATCGGACGATTGGCGGGGTTTGCAAGTCTTTGATAATGCTGGGAGTCGAATGCGGTTACCAGCCACTGGCGGGCACTTGTTACACTGTAATTATTACAAAACTCAAAATTCATTATTTAGTGGGCGCAAATCTCAATTTGACTCGCCTATGACCTAGAGCATTTCTCGTGATGGCGTGGAATGCGCACCTCAGCGGCCGGAATCCGTTAGAGCCCCTGGTGGCACGGCTGAAGAGGCTGATTGCATCTGTGCCGACGCGGGCGTCATCTGAGCAGTCAACGCCTCCAGAATCAGAATAGCCGGCATAAGATTTGCCAGAATGAACCGCAACGCACACCTTTCTCCAGTTAGATCTCTAGTGATTGAGTCGAACATATGCGGTCAACGAATGCGAAGTTTTCCCGGATTTTGTGATAGTTCTGTCCACTTGCAGAACATCGCCATCCCCTAGCAGAGTCCAGACGGTTTTCTGAGAGATGTCGCTCCCGGCCTCGTGCTCAATGGTGTCGAAAACCAGGGTCTTGCCGTCCGAACGAACAGATGAGCGGAATTGGTCGCCGTCGAGCCCTGTGTAGGTGGTTTCCGGACCTCCAATCTCATACTTCACTTCAAGGTCCCTGGTCCCCTGGGACTTGGTAACTACGGTTTTCACGCGTAAGTTCCGGCCATTCTGTTCGACTTCGAGATGGCGCTGCATTCCGGAGTTTGTCTTCTCCTGCCAATGTCCGGTGAAATCGGTCAAGGACTGCCCGCTGACAAAACTGGCGAGAAACAGAAGAATAAATGCACTCAGACCTCGCACGGAAACCTCCAGTGGCCGACTAGCGTACGGGCAATTTCGCGCAGCGATGACGCATTTCTTTCGAGCGAGTTTGTCTAACCTCGCGCAAGTCCCCAACTCCGAGGGACCTGCGCGGGTCGCTGGATCCTCTAAAAGGAGAACCGCAACGCGAACTGAATCTCGCGCGGAGTTCCCGAGCCCACCGGGGTTATCGGATTTACGATGCTCGTGTTCAAGTTCACTGTAGTGATGATGCTGCCGAACCCCGTGGTGTTCGCCGGGTTGAAAGTGGACTGCGGCTGACCTAACTGCGGGTGATTGAAGATGTTGAAGAATTCAGCTCGGAACTGCATCCCCACGCGCTCAGTTAGCGGAATGTGTTTCGCCAAACCCATATCGATCTGCCAGGTGCCCGGCCCGCGGACGAGGTCGCGCGGCGCGGTGCCGAATTCGGTGCCGAGTGTTTCGGTGCCGAGTGTTACAGTCGGGGGGGCAGCAAACGCGGCGGGATTGATCCACTCCGCGATGGTTTTGCCTCCTGGAGGAGTGAGAGAAACGCCCGGAACCAGATCAGGACGCAATGTGCCTGAAGCCCCATCCAACGCGGTGTAACTGCTGGGCAGCAGCACATTCACTGGGAAGCCGGTGCGAGCCAGGGCGGTCGTTGTCACTTCCCAGTTGCCGGCGATAGCGCCCGCAATCCCGCCGTCATGCAGCAGCGGCTTACCATGGCCGAAGGGCAGCTGGTAGACCGCATTGGCATTGAACACATGGCGGGCGTCCCAGGCGCCGCTGGCCGTGTCACAGGTCTGGCACAACGGATTCTGCGGATTGATTTCGTCGCCATCGCCGCTGCCGTTGGAGCCGTTGTCGATCTCGTGCGACCAGGTGTAATTGGCCGCCATCAGGAAGCCGTGGGAGAACGAACGCCGCAATCCCAGGGAGAGACCGTTGTAGGTACTCATGCCCACGGAGCCGCGCCAGCCGAGGGCGGCAGCAAAGGCCGGGTATTGCGGAGGAGCCTGATCGTAGGTCGGAGGGAGGTACAGGTTCACCACGTTGGTTTCCAGCAGATGCACGCCGTGGCTTCCCAGGTAGGAAAACGTGCTTACCAAGTTCGCAGGCAGCTCCTGCTGCACCGAGAGGCTCCACTGTTCGACATAGGTGTCCTTGCGGTCCCGTTGTTCGGCGTTCGGCGAGGGCAGGCTACCGGGGCCGGTAAAATCGACCGGATACGAACCGCCTTTCGCCGCATAGGAGGGCACTTCGTTTTTGGCGGGCAGATTCTGATCGTCCAACTGTCCGTCTTCGTGGTAGATGCCGAATCCGCCTCGAATCACCGTCTGACCGCCTTTTCGCGGCGACCAAGCAAAGCCCGCGCGGGGATCGACATCGCCGTAGTTCTGCTGGCCGAAGCTGGCGCCCACGCCGCAGTATCCCTGCGCCCCGCAGGTGTCGAAATCGAACGGGTTGGCCAGCCCGTTCGCCTCGTTGAAGAGCTTGAAGACGGTGTAGCGCACGCCCAGGTTCAGGGTGAGGTTGGGCAGCCACTTGTACTCGTCCTGCGCGTAGCCGAAGTAATCGTTCTTGCGGAGGTGGTTAACCGGCAAGGCGCCTGTCAGCTTGGCTTTCGACACTACATTATTTGCGAGATTCTCAACTGAGGAAAACGTGATGGTTCCGTGTTCGCTGGAACTCTGATTCAATTGAATGTGGCGGATCTCCCCTCCAAATTTGAAGGTATGCCGGCCATGAACCCAGGTCAGGTTGTCGATCCCGGAAAATGAGTTGCCCACGTAGATGCTGTAGTAATCGTAGTTCTGGGTGACGAATCCCGGCCCAGGACCGCCGGAGATCGCAATCTGATAGGGGATGCCGGTTTTATTGAGGTTGTAAGTGTTGTCGGTGGAACGATTGAATCCGAACTTGGTCTCATTCACCAGCTTGGGACTGAAGATGTGCAGCAATTCGAGCGCACCACTGACCGGCGCGGAGACCCTCTGCTCCAAGTCCGTGGCGCCAACCGAAAGCGGCTGCGTATCGACGGACCGGTCGTAATTGAATCGCATGAAGGCCGTGGTCTTTGCCGAGAAATGCTGGTCAAGCCGCAGCATCGTCGAATTCTCGTTGGCCACCTGAGTGCATAAGCAGGTCAGCAGGTCGATGTTCGGGTCGCTGGTCGAGGTTTCAATTGTCCTTGGACCTGGTCCCGGGTAGGCCGTGATGATCGGGTAGATCGGCGACGAGGGCGAAACTGTTGCTATGAGCGCCGGGCTCGGCACGTCGCCGGTCGTCGGATAGCCCCAGTCTTGCCGGTAGGCCTCCGAAGAGAGGAAGAAGAACGTCTTGTCGCGCTTGATGGGGCCGCCCAGCGATCCGCCGAACTGATTCAGACGAAGCGGCTGCTGCAGCGTTTCGTTGTTGGAGGTCCATCCAGGCTCGGGCGCGTCAAAAGCGTTGTTGCGCAAGTACTCGAAGAGGCTCCCGTGAAAGCGGTTTGTACCCGAAGGCGAGGTGACGTCCAGTTGAGCGCCGCCCGTCCCGCCTTCCTCGGCGGGTGCCATCAGCGAATCGACGCGGAACTCCGAGATCGCGTCCAGCGGAATGGCGAGCCGCACCCACGTGCGCTGCGTCTGATTCACGATGTTGGTTGCGTCCACGCCGTCATAGGTGAAGTTGCTGTCGTCGAGACCGCGTCCGGCGAACCGGACCGACCGCTGGTTGCTGCCACCGGTGTCGATGGCGCCGGGGATGAATGCCGTCAACTGCGACCAGTCGCGTCCGTTCAGCGGCAATTCATCCGCCTGCTCTCTCTCGATCAAACCGGTCACCGCGCTGGTGTTGCGGTCCAGCAGCGCCGAACTGGCGGGCACTTCCACGCGCTCGTTGCGGCCGGAAACTTGAAGAGTCGCATCGAGCGTTCGCGTGCGGCCGATGACCTCCTCGACATCAACGAAGGTGATCGACTTGAACCCGTCGTGCTCAAACGTAATCGTGTAATTTCCGAGCGGCAGCTCGGGAATGTCGTAGGTTCCGCTGGAAGAGGATGTGGTTTCCCGTCGGAGTCCGGTAGCGTCCTGCACCGCAGTGATATGCGCCTGCGGCAAAACGCGCCCTGAAGAATCAGTCACCGTGCCATTCAATCCTGCGCGGTCCACCTGTCCTGACGACGACGACACGAAAAACAGAATGATGCCAGCTCCGCATAGGTATTGACCGGCTCTCCGTATACAGGCGCGGATACTGGAAACGAGAGCGCCATTAACGACGAGAGTGAAAAGCGTGGCGTGAGGGCATTCGTCAAGTTTCATAACTTTATCATCCTTTCGCGCAGGAACCCCATGCGCGTTCCTCGATGGGTCAAAACACCGGACGATAGTCGCGTGTTGTTAATCGTACGTCACACCAGCGTGAATGCATTAAGAAAAGCCTACTAGCGGCGATAATACGTTTTAGATCTACTACTTGCGGTAATTGTTGAGGCCCGATGAATTCTGCGGCGTGCTCATTGACTCAGCGAACCCTCCGACTTTAAAGTTCTCTTTTCGGGATCAGCCCGATCCGCTTCACCGGTCGACAATGGACCCGCTTAATTCCTTCTTCGAAAGTACGCCCGCAGCCCGGCTTGGACCGCTGGAGCGGCAAATCCACCACGCCGTGTGGGCGCGGGGAACTGCTACCGTCCGTGAAGTGCTGGAGGATGGCACGATCTGGCAATCCTATACCACGATCATGACGACGATGGACCGTCTGTTTCGGAAAGGACTCCTCGTCCGCGTTCTCGAGGGAAAAGCGTTTCGCTACTCGGCGCGGTGTAGCCCGGAAGAACTGGAGCGTGTGGCTGCCGTCAACGGAATCCGGCAGCTTCTGGGGTCTGAGTATGCGTCGCTGCACCTTTCCTATTTCGTGGAGGCAGTGAGCGCGCAGGACGAGAAAATGCTCGAAGAATTGCAGTGCATGGTGGAACGCCGGCGCGCGGAACTGCTGCTCAAGAGGGGAGATCCGACGTGATATTTGCGGTGCGGGGGCTCCTTGTTTCTCTCGCGTTTTTCGCCATGGTGTACTGCCCACTGGCGTCGCTGGTGGTGTTGGCATCGCGGAGCGCGAACCGCGCAAGCCAGAGTTCTACCGCAGGCTCTGCGAATTTCCTGTTCGGGCTGCGGATCTTTTCTTTTGCCGCTTCCGCTGTGGTTGCCGTGTTTTTCACCTTCCCGTCGTTCTGGCTGATGGAGAGAGCATCGCTCGACGAAGACGCCGGGACGTTCCTTCTAGCCGCGTGTTCGCTGGTCATCCTGAGCGCGGGATTGTTCCGTGTGCTCCGGGCTCAGGCGAGAACGACGCGCGCCGTGGCGCAGTGGTCGTTGGATGGGAGGAGCACCGGCAGCGAGGCAGCAACGCCACCGGCACTGAGCGCTTCGAAGGGCGCGCCCGCGCTGATTCTGGTGGGTATCCGCAGGCCCAAAGTGATGGTCTCCGACATGGCAGCGATTGTGCTTAGCGACGACGAGTTGCAAGTGGCGGTTCGCCACGAGCTAGGGCACAGGCGCTCGTGGGATAACCTGAAGAAGGTCCTAATCAGCGCGACTCCGTTTCCCGGAATGGGCGGCCTTGAGAGTGCGTGGCGGGAGGCGGCCGAACTGGCGGCAGACGACTCGGCGGTGGTAAATCGTCAGGAAGCGCTGAATCTGGCGTCGGCGCTGATCAAACTTTCGAGATTATCGAAGCAGTGGTCCGAGCCTGCGCTGGCAAGCGGGCTCGTGAGTGGCTCATCTTCGATTACCCTGCGCGTGGAGCGCCTGCTTAGTTGGAGTACGACTGGCCGGCGCCTCCAACGCACCGGGCTTTGGACTCTTCTTGTTCTGATCCTTATGATCGCCGGTATTGCCAGCAATTACGGCGCAACCCTTGCCCTGACGCATCGCTTGACTGAACTGCTGGTGCCTTAGTCGAAGCTCTCTTAGTCCGGAGACGGGGCAAGCCGCGTCTCTACCGGCGGAAGAACCATTGCCCGATCGGCCCCGATATGAAACCCGAATTGCTCGGGGCCTTCTAACAACCCCTGCTAGAGCGGATTTAGCGTCGGTGGACCCTGAACGTGTAGGGACGGCCGCCCTCGGCCGTCCAAGGCGGGCGCAGCTCGGCAGTTGCCGGTGGGCACAGCAACTGTGGACCCGCTCCAAGCGCACAAAAAGTCCCGGCTGCCCTGTTTACGAGGGACAGCCGGGATGCTTATTGAAACGGCGGCTCTGTGGATCTATTCAGAACCGTTCTTGCTGGTTTCCTTCAGCTCCGCCTTGCCGGGCTTTAACGCGGGATAGGGCGTGCCCTTCAGGCCGTTCCAGAGGATCCGGTTGAATTTCTCCGTAGGGATCCGGTCTTCCTTGCTGAAGTCCATGCCCTTGGTTTGCGCTTCCCACCAGGCCGCGTCGTGCGTCGGCTGTGGCAGATTGTCCTTGTTCACAACGTATTTGTTCAGGATCGGAAGCGTGGTGTTGTAGAGGTAGGTGGACGGTATGGCGGAATAGGTCCAGCCCGCTTGCGAAATGTTGAAGGCGTTCGTCATGGGCGGAACACCCGCGTCATGCACGCCGAGCGCGGGCAGGCCCAGAACTTCTTCGATCGTCTTTAACATGGTGACCGTCGAGTAGGGATCGGAGACGACCGCTCCCTGCTTCACATAAGGTCCAACGATGAACGCAAGACTGCGGTCGCCGCTGACGTGGTCGGCGCCATCCTGGGGATCGTCTTCAATCACGAAGATGAGCGTGCTGTTGGCGAATGGGCTGTGGGCGATCTTATCGACCGTCAGTCCTACTGCGTAGTCGTCGTCGGCAATCTGAAGTTCCGGCGTGTTCACACCGAAACTAGCGGTGCTGAAGTTGCCGAAGTGGTCATGATCGTAACGCAGCAAAACCAGATTGGGGAATGTATTGTGCTTAACCTGCTGGTCGAATTCCCGCGCCCATTCCGCGTAGCGGAAGAAGTCGGGGTAGCTCTGGTCGAAGGGCCAGAAGCAGAGATCGCTGCGACTGAGCAGTTCCTTCTTCGCCGGCCACTCCACCTGGGTCGGAGGCTTCGTGGAGCAAGGATAGGCGAGAGTGGGACTGATTTCGCCTAACTCTTCGCGTACGTCCAAAGCGCCCAGATCGGTGTAGAAGCCATAGTTGCGAACGGTTCCGTGTGCCTTGAGCACTGCATCCCAGATATAGCCCGCGCCTTCTTCGCCCGTGGGACCGTCGGCTTCGACTTCGTTGGCGTTTCCAGGCAGCAGGTTCGGATCGGGCGGATAGATCGGCTGTTCGACCTGGCGAGCGGCGACGCCCGTTACCGCAACGTTAATGTTGCGGGCGGTGCCTTCGCTATCATACTGGCAGCCACCTTTTCCGTAGTTGACCTTAACGCATTTCTCGTTCATATCGAGAGCGCGCGCCGCGGTCGACCACTGCCAACCGTCCATGCTCACCATCGAGCTGTCGTCGAAATTGTCGAAGGTCACAAAGTTGTTGGCGAAATTGTGGAAGTTCGGCGTGACCGAGGCCGGGAACTGGGTGTAGGCCGAATCCGCGTTGGCTCCGTTGGTCAGGTCGCCGAGGATCTGGTCGAAGGTACGATTTTCTTTCACGATGTAGATGACGTGTTTAATGTGCTGTTGCAGGAACGTCATGGTGGCAATGTCGTTCGCGCTCAACTGGAAGTTGAAACCGTTGTTTTGCGCGACCTGGCCGGTAAGGGTAGCGAGCTGCACTGCGTTAGGAACGGGCAGCGTCAGGAAACCGGAATACTCGTTCTGCCACGCATACTGGTTAGCCCCGCCATCTTGTGAAAACAAGGTTTGACAGGCCGAGCCGAACCCGCCGCCCGGATCGTTATTGATGTAGCGGCAGTTTGCTGGATTCGGAGTTTCTACGCTCTTGCCGTTCACTACGTAGAGCGTGGAGCCGTCGGGGCTGACGCTAACCGAATTGGGGTACCAGCCAGTCGGGATCAAGCCAGTGACGACGGGCTTCTTCCCAGTAAGGCTGATGACCGCCACTGCGTTCGTGCCGCCGTCGGTGACGTAAGCGGTGCTCTCGTCGGGCGAAAGGGTAACGCTGTTGGGATTACTGCCCTTGGGCACTAATTTGCCGCTGCCCAGAACATCGACTGGTGCGGTGGCGTTGACCTCGCTCAGCACCGTGTTGGTCGCGGTGTTAATGATGATCAACTCGTCGGAGTTGGCCGCCACCACGAACAGCTTGGTTTGAGCGGCATTGAGAACCATCTTTTCCGGGTTGCCGGCGACCGGAATCCGGGTGGTAAGGGTCAGGGCGCCGTTGGCAAAATTCAGCACGTCGATTTCGCGGTCGCGAACGCTGGAGACGTAAACGGTGCTGTTGCCCACGACTGCGACTCCATAGGGGAACTCTCCGCCCGGGACGCCCGTTTGCGCAACATTGATGATGCCGGGGCGAAGATCGTACTCCTGGAGAACCACGCCATGGACCAAGTCAACCGAGGTCACGGAGTCGGTCTCGTGGTTCGCCACGAAGAGCGTATTGCCGTCGGCGGTGATGCCGAGGATAGCAGCGGTCGGACCGGTTTCGGTCTCCTCGCACATCAAATCGCAGTAATGATTGAGGTTGATCGGTGCACCGGATTCCGCCCACAGGCCGCTTTGCAGCGTGAACGTGTGCACAACGTCATCGCCTCCGCCGCCAACGTAGAATGCGGAACCATTCGGAGCCCAGACGATCCCGTCGAAGGTTTCATCAAAATTCAACAGTTGTACTACTTGCATTTCCACCGGCGTACTGGGGGTGGAGATGTCATAAACGAAAACAAACTCACCGGAGTCCGCCCCGGGAAAGCTGCCGCTCGAGTTTTCGTTCAGGTTGTAGCCGCTGGTCAGAATCAGCAAAGTCTTGCCGTCCGGGCTGATGGCTGTCGTCTCTGCGCCATCCGGCGTGTAAACCGGAACGTCCTGCAAGGAAGTTGTCAAAGGCACAAACACCGAACCCGGGGCGGCGCTCGGTGTAATGGTCGCACCGGTCGGTAGAATTTGAGCGAACGCGAAGCTGGTCACGGCGAGAATGGCCGCTAAGCTCGCTCCGCGAAGAAAACTCATGATCTTCATACGGTGATCCTCCAAGACTAAGATCGTTTCAGGTTGATAGTTCCAAGCCCACGACGGTCAAACTACTAGTGTGAGTAAGAGGTGGGAACAACCGAATGAATAAACCAGGAATGTTAAGGCTGGGTTATGGATATGTGAAAATTTGGTCACAAGTCTTGTTGGGGACTGGAGGAGCCAGCAGGCATCCAGTTTTTATTGTGCTGCGTGGCTGAACATGGCCACGGACCAGAAATGCGTCAGCACGGCTGCGAAGGCCAAGCCGACCGCAAACACCACCCACCGGTAGCGCAGCCAGGAATCGCGTAGGCTCGACATCTGGGCAAAGACATCAGGCACATAGGCTGCGCAATACGCGACGTTCGCGAGCACAGCCAGCACGAACAAGAGCAGCAGTGCATCGAACTGCACCACGGTTTTCGAAAACGGCAACCCCCTCACAAAATGGACGACGACGATGGCCGCGAGCAACAGGTTATACAGAATGCGCCGGGGTTCCCAGTAGCGAATCGCGTTACCGAGATAGTCGCGCCATTGCATCGTTTCCATGCAGGCTCCTGTGATCGCCGGCTATGCGGGGCGCTGGATTCCCGCGTCCTGCTTCTGCCCAGTGTAGAACGCCCAAGCCATGCGCGGAGTGTTGTGGGCAATGCCGAAATGGCCCTGGGCATCCAGCAGAATGATGCCGCCGTGGCCGTTGAGGCGCTGTTTAAGAAAATTCATCGCCTCCTTCGCAACCCACTCCGGCAAACTACCGGATTCGACGCGATCTGCCGCCCATTTTGCCAGCACCAGCTTCATGATGGGCTCGCCCCATCCCGTGGTGGAAGCGGCCGCGCTGAGATTGTCGGCATAGCAGCCGCAGCCGATCAGCGAAGAGTCGCCTAGGCGTCCGGGAGCCTTATTGAGGGTGCCCCCAGTTGAGGTTGCAGCCGCGATATTGCCATCGCGGTCGAGCGCGACGGCTCCGACGGTGTCGTGCGAAAGCAGATCGTCCGAAATCTCGGGCGCGAACAGATCGTTGCCGTGGGCAGAAGTCTGCGCCTGATATTCACGCAAGCGCTCGACCTCCCTGGGAATGACGAGATCTTCGTTGCGGCAGAGAGCGATACCGTGCTCGGCGGCAAAGCGCTCGGCGCCCTCGGCCACGAAATAGACGTGCGGGCTGTCGCTAAGAATTTTGCGGGCGGCGCGAACCGGGTTGCGCAGGCGCTCCACGCAACCAACACCGCCGCCGCGCAGGGTCGAGCCGTCCATGATGAAAGCGTCGAGTTGCACTTTGCCGTCGCGGTTCAGGAAACTGCCGCGCCCGGCGTCGAAAGTTTCGTCGTCTTCCATCACGACCACAGTTTCTTCAACCGCGTCGAGAGCCGAGCCGCCGCGTTCCAGCACGCGCCATCCGGCAGCGGCGGCATTGCGCACACCGTTAAGGTGCGCTTCGACCATGTCGTCGGGGATGGCCCAGGCTCCGCCGTGTACGACTAGAACGGGATTGGTTGGCAAGTTCAGACCTTCAGTTTTTGCAGGATGATGCGGGGATTAGTTTAGCAGGCAGACGCGTGAGTGTTATGCGTATGAGGAAGCGGCCTAAATTAGGGCGGGAAAGCCGCTACGCTTCCTCCGCTGGCCTTTCCGATCGCCCAGGTTCTACCTCGCTCTGTTTTTTCTTCACAAACGCGCCTAACGTATACGCAATCGATGTATATAAGGGGGAAGTGTAGCGCATTTGGTCGAAACACGCTGGTGGTCGGCAAGCTGACCCTACAAAGTGGTCAAGCCGAACCCGCCAAAACCCTTGAAGAACACTCGGCTCGAATGCAAAAAAGTGCCAAATGAAGATCAAGAGAGGAACGGTCCACACCCAAAAGGAGAATCGAGTACCGAATCGCTTTTGACCCAGATAGCCAACCGTTAGCCCGAAAGCTATCTGCACAGGGAAATATGGCACTGAAAAAATTCGATTAAACTGATGAAACGATAGACTTGCGTCTAGTACCCGCGCCAACGGATACAGCATGGGCATCGACAGCGCTGCACCAGCCGTTGATCCATAAGAGGCGACAAGCACTTCTAGCCCGAGCTTTGCGACCTCGCGCAACCCAGTGCGTAGATCAGGTTTCATTTATAGAATGATCGAACCATTCTTCGAAACATCTGGGCCGATCTTACGCGGCCCTGGCGGTCGTATCCATTTCCGTCGTCCGCTGCCAGGTGTAGAGGACGCGGTGGACTACAGTGATGGTCGACAGCACGGCGATCACCCACAGCACCGGAGCCATGACGTTGAACAGAGCGCCGATGATCAGCAGCACCAGGCGTTCCGGCCGTTCCATGAAGCCGACGCGGCAGGTGCCAATAAGCGACTCGGCGCGGGCTCTGGCATAACTGACCATAATGGCGCTGATCATGGCCAGCGCGGCCAGCACTACGTAAAAGAATCGGTTGCCACGGCCGTAAAAAACCAGCAAACCGAGGAAGAGCGACGCATCGCTGTAACGGTCGACGATGGAATCGAAAAAGCCCCCGAAGCGCGTGACCTGATTTGAGGCGCGGGCCACGCGGCCATCGACCAGGTCGAAGAATCCCGATCCGATGATGACCAGGCCCGCGTAAAAAAACATGCGGCGCTGGTTGTCGCCGTTGGCGTATCCAAATAAAAACGCAGCGTAGCTGTTGACCACCAGCCCCATCAGGGTGAGCACGTTGGGATTGATGCGCGAGAGCGCGAGCAGGCGCACGATGGCGTCGAGCAGAACGCCGCAGGCGCGGCCGAATCCGCTGGTCCAACTCATATAGCGTCTTGTCATCTAGTGCTCCTCACCGTAGTGCCGCTCATGAGGTCACAGCTCATTCCGTTTCCCGTTCCGGTTCCGGCAGGGAGTCCAGTTCCGCTTCCAGCTTGGCTTCGGCGATGTCGTGCATGGTGGAGAGCTTCAGAATTTCCATTTCGCGGCTCCCGTTGGGGGTGACTACCGTGGCGGTGTCGCCGACTTTTTTGTTCAGCAGCGCGCGCCCGATCGGTGAGGTAGTCGAGATTTTGCCGGCGGCGACGTCCGACTCCTCGCTCATCACGATCTTGTATTCCATTTCTTCGTTCTTGGTGCCGTCGAAAATCGTCACAGTCGAGCCGAGGCCGACTTTGTCCTTGGGGATATTGTTCAGGTTGATCAGCGACAAGTCAGCCAGACGCTTGCCCAGTTGGCGGACGCGCGCCTTTAGATACTCCTGGCGCTGCTTGGCCATGTGATACTCGGCGTTCTCGCTGAGGTCGCCCATGGCAACCGCTTTCTTGATCTCTTTGGGGATATCGAAGGCCAGTTCACGCTCGAGCGTGTTCAGTTCGTCCCGCAGCTTCTTTTTGATCTCTTCCGTCATCGCCTTGGGCATTATAACCCTCGGCTGCGGGAACTGGCACTGTGGCGCGGATACAGCCGGCAACGCCCCTGTCCAGCCAACTTAGGTCCAACCCGCACAACCGAAATGACTTAGTCGGTGACTAGGTGCAAACCGCGAAGGGTCAATGGCCGTACGGGGCGCGGCGCAGCGCTTCTCGATTGCCTTAGGAACGGTGCTCGGCTAGACTGAGGAATGTTCTGCTCACCCTCGGGCAAGGGCCCTCAATGACCAGCGACCGCGTTTTCCACATCGGCGATAAGGTCGTTTACCCCAACCACGGCGTCGGAATTATTGAACAAATCAGCAGCCGGACCATGGGAAGCACGGTGGAAAAATTCTACCTGCTGAAAATCCCGGCCAGCAGCTTGAAGGTGATGGTGCCGTTCGCCAATGTCGACAGCGTGGGGATGCGTCCGGTGGTGCGCAATGGCGAGGTGCAGAAGATCGTGGATTATCTATCCTCGGGCGAGTGCATTAACGCGGCCGACTGGAAAGACCGGTTCAAGGAAAATTCCGATCGCATGCGCACCGGATCGCTTGCGGACGTAGCCGCGGTGCTGAAGAGCCTGCTGATTCTCGCACAGGGCAAGTCGCTCTCCTTCCGCGAAAAAAAGATGCTGGAGCGCGCCCGGTACCTACTGGTCAGCGAAATCGCCATCTCGCGCAACTGCGCGGAGAGCCTGATTGAAGAGGCGCTCACCAAGGCGCTCACGAAGTGTAATCTGCGCTTCCCGGAAATTTCTGAACTTGCCTCTTGACCGCGCTTAACGGACCGGCCTTCCCGTAGAGACGCGGCTTGCTGCGTCTCCCGCCGCGTCCAAATTCCCTGCCTGGCCCAAACTGAGACGGGGCAAGTCCCGTCTCTACAGTCAGCGGGCGGCGTGGGCTTCCATCCAGGATTGAAGAATCAGAATGGCGGCCATGCGGTCGACCGCTTGCCCACGCTTCTTGATCGACAGATCGGTTTCGCGCAGCAAGCGGTTAGCTTCGGTCGAAGTCCAACGCTCGTCCCACAGATGGACGGTCAATCCGAAGTGCGCGTGCAAATCGTCGGCGAAACGGCGCATCTTTTCCGATTGCGTTCCTTCCTCGCCGCTTAAGCGCAGAGGCAGACCGACCACGATCTCCCGCACTTCGTATTTCGCCAGCACTTGTCCCAGGGCCTCCAGGTCGCGGCGTTTGTTCTGCCGCTGGATCGTATCCAATCCCTGCGCGGTGATGCCCAGCGGATCGGAAACGGCCACACCGATTCTTTTCGAGCCGACGTCGAGGGCCATAATGCGGCCGTGGCCGGGCGTCCCAGGTGCCATCTGGCAATTGTAGATGGCGGAGGCATGAAAGGCTCGTACGGCAGTTCAATCGACGAATTCTACGGAATTCGTTCACCCGCACGGCGTTATAATCTGGCCACGAGGTGAACGACGATGGAACAAGCCAATGCTTCGAATGTTGTTGGCACGCCGGTCTGGATGGTCAAGTCCTTCGCCGTTGTGGTTACGGCAGACGTGTGCTTAGCTGTTGCCCGCCACTGGAGAGGCTACGACGTGATTGATAGGTTGCTCGCCGTTACGCTGGTGGCTTTGCTGGTCACGATACCCGCCGTCGCGACTTGGGGACGGCAGGAGACTAGGCGAATCGAATGGTCCAATCTGATGCCTGCGTATATGTTGCTGATGTTAGCGACCGTGCTGTTCGGCATGCAATAGGCGTGATGGCTTCCAGGTCGACTCGATCTTAGAATCTTGCCCTCAGTGACCGCTCTCTCAACAGGTGTCTGCTCTGCTTTCGCAATTCCGGTGGTGCAATTCCCGCGTCAGTCAGGCAGAATTGTTGGCCAGTCGGAATCGGGGTGAGCAACCAGCATGGAGACCACGGAAACACGAAACGGCCATCACTGGTCGCTGACCTTGCTAGGCATGGCCCTGATCGTCATGTTCGCCTACTACGGCGAATCGGTGCTGGCCGTGCTGTTCTTTGCCATTCTGCTGAGCTTCATGCTCTCTCCGGTGGTGCAGGCGCTCGAGTATCTGCACCTCCCGAAAGCCCTGGCGGCGCTGATCAGCGTGGTCGTTCTGCTGGCCGTGCTCTACGGCATCACCGCCGCGTCGTACAACCAAGCCATCATTTTTGCGGACAACGTTCCCAAGTATTCGCAGAAGATCCGCTCCATCCTGCAGCCCTTCCGGCAGGAGGCGGAAAAGCTCGAGAAGACAGGCGAGTCGGTCGGCGAGCCGGATGCCAAGAATGTTGTGCCCGTGCGGCTGGTAACGAGCTGGTCCGAAGTGCTCACCCACGGAGCGGGCACGGTGACCGACATCCTGCTGGCGGCGTCGTTCATCCCCTTCCTGGCCTACTTCCTGCTGACCTGGCAGAGCCACGCGCGCTCGGCCACGGTGATGCTGTTTCCTCTGCATCACCGGAACACGGCATTCGTGACCCTGGGGCTGATCGGGAAAATGCTGCAGAGTTTTATCGTCGGAAACCTGCTGATCGGACTGCTGATTTCCGCGGTGAGCGTCGCGATTTTCGGGCTGTTGCACGTTCCATTTTTCTATTTCGTCGGCATTCTCAGCGGTTTTCTGAGCCTGGTTCCGTACCTGGGAATTGTGCTGGCGATGGGTCCGCCGATCCTGGTCGGCCTCGGACAACTGGACCCCGGAGACTTGGCGATAGTGGTGCTTTGCGTCGTCGGACTGCATCTTTTCGCGCTGAATGTTCTTTATCCCAAGCTGCTCGGCAGCCGCCTGAGAATCAATCCGCTGGCGGTCACGCTCGCACTGCTGTTCTGGGGAGCGGTCTGGGGCGCGGTCGGACTCGTACTCGCCATTCCGATCACGGGCGCGATGAAGATTGTTTTCGACCACGTCGAGTCGATGAAGCCATACGCGGATTGGCTGGGCGAGTAGAAACACTTTCACCGCCGAGACGCAGAGAGCGCCGAGAAAAACCTCTTGGAATTATCCTCCGCGCAGCGCTTCTCGTATTCTCTCCACGCTTTCTGCCACGCCGCACCTTGCCGTGTCGATCACGATGTGTGGGCGCTCCCAAGGCTCGTATTCCCGGGAGACCACTTCCTGCCAACTGGGCAGTCTCAATCCCTCGATGTCGGAGACGCGCGTTTCCACGCGACGCCGATGTTGTTCAGGATCGGAACACGTCACCTCGACTTCAATCGCGCTTGCCTGGGCCCGATTCGCGACGCCGATCCAGGCATCGCGCGTGAGTTGCAGTGGATTGACCGAGTCCGCGATCACGGTTTGACCGAGACGGAGATTGTCCTCGGCGACCGCGTAAGCGGCGCGATACCCCGCATCATCGAGAGGATGGCTGACGATTCCTGAATCCCGAATCGATTGTTCAATCGAGTCAATGCGCACATACACTGCACCAAGCTGGCCGGCCAACTCCCGGGCGATCGTCGTCTTGCCGGTGCCGGACAGCCCGCCAAAGATAATCAGCAGTGGCTGCAACCTGTTCCCCGGTGATTCCGTTGCTTCGACCATCCATGCGATCCTAGCTGGTTTGCCGTCAACTCGGTAGCTACCTTTTGGAACTTGCGCGCCTCGACGTCGATCATTGAACTTCGAGCAGCGTAAGTTAGCAGGGGAGGCAGTTCCGCTCCCATACGGTTCCGCAGTCCCTGTACTCTGGCCACTTTGTTTCCTTTTGAAAAGCCCTCTACACTGGAACCTTGCGCACCCTGATCACGCTGTTTCTGATGGTTGTGCTCGCCGTTGGCGGCTGGGCGGCGTGGCAGGTCTATGTACCGTTGACGCCCGCGGCCAACGCTTCTTTGCTGCTGCGTCCCGGATATTCGACGCGGCGCATTGCGGTCGAGTTGAAGAAGGCGGGAGTGATCCGCAGTGAACTGGCTTTCCGGCTCTGGCATGCGAGGCATCCCAAGCCATCGTTGAAGGCGGGCGAGTATCGCTTCGAGCGCGAGGCGACGCTTCCCCAGGTTTACGACCGGATCGCGCGCGGCGACATTTACTTCCACGTGGTCATGATTCCCGAGGGCTACACGATGTTCGACATCGCCAAGTCGATGGAAGACGCGGGCCTCGGGTCGGCGGCCGATTTTGTGCAGGTTGCCGAAACTCAGACCCAGCTCATCTCCGATCTGGCGCCAGACGCCAAGTCGCTCGAAGGCTATCTCTTCCCCAACACCTACGAGTTCACCCGAACCCAAAGTCTGGAGGAAATGGCGGCCGCGATGGTCCACCAGTTCCGCCAGGTGGCGCAGCAGATCGGTCTGACGTCTGACGCAGCCAAGGTCGTAACCATGGCGTCGATCGTGGAAAAGGAGACTGCGGCTCCCGAGGAACGGCCGCGCGTGGCCAGCGTCTACTACAACCGGCTGGCGCGAAAGATGGCCCTCGACGCCGATCCCAGCGTGATTTACGCCCAGCAACTGGCGGGCACGTACCAGGGAAGCCTTCATCACGACGACCTGGCGGTGAACTCGCCCTATAACACTTATCGTTTCCCGGGGTTGCCACCGGGGCCCATCGCCAATCCGGGGAGAAGCGCTCTGGAAGCGGCGCTGCATCCCGACAGCACGAACTTTCTTTATTTTGTTAGCGATGGCAACGGGCACCACCGCTTCGCCCGCAGCCTTGAAGAACATAATCAGAACGTGACCGCCTATCGCCACTACCTCGGCCTTCGGGGCGGCGTCCAGTAAGCACTAAAGCCTTTCCTGCCTTATACTGGAGGGATACCAATGTGGCTAAAGTCTCCTCAGGTAATGGCATAGGAATGGATCGTCCTCATTTGCGCCTTTTCTTGCTCTTAGCTTTGTCGGCGGCTACTTTCCCGCTTAGCGGCTGCCTGTTCCATACCCGCACTCTCGACCGTCAAATGTCCAACCGGCCGCTGAAGAGCGCGACCCAGGAGCAGTTGATCGAGTACGTCAACACCCAGGCCGCCGCGATTCAGTCCATGCAGGCGACCGTGGATATTGACGCTTCGGCTGCGGACCCGAAAAACGGCGTGGCCACCGATTACAAAGAAATTCGCGGCTACGTGCTGGCGCGCAAACCCGCCATGCTGCGCATGAAGGGCCTGCTGCCGCTGGTGCGCAACACGGCGTTCGATATGGTGAGCGACGGGCAGGAATTCAGGCTCTGGATTCCTCCAACGAATAAATTTGTCGTGGGCTTGAACAATGCCGACAACTACCAGCCCAACAAGCGGCTGGAAAACATGCGTCCGCAGTACATTTACGACGCCCTACTGCTGCCGGAGATTGGCCGCGACGAGATTCCCGTGCTGGAAAACGGATATGAAACCGTCCTGGATTCGAAGCGGCATCGGGTCGAGCAGCCGAATTACAAACTGCTGGTGATCCGCAAGGGTCCGCAGGGGTGGTATCTGTCGCGCAAGATCGAGTTCAGCCGAATCGACCTCCTGCCTTACCAGCAAACGATCTACGACCAACAGGGAAACATCGCGACCGACGTCCACTACCAGGATTACAAGGACTTCGGTGGAACGACATTCCCGTCTACGATTGGGATCGAACGGCCGAGGGAGAATTACAACATCACCCTGAGCATGGTCAAACTGGAAATCAATAAAGCGCTCACCGACGACCAGTTTGTCCTCGAGCAGCCGCCCGGGGCTGAGGCGGTGCACCTCGACCAGCCCAATTCCAGCGCCGCGAGAATGTCGGATGGCAAAGGCAAGTAGCTCGGGTCTTCTGTATCAGCGGATCGCTTTATGGTCCGTATCAGGGTATCGCTTTAGCGATACCGTCAACGCCTCGGCATCGGATTCCCCTTTAGGGGCTGAGGGACCAAGTTCCAAGAGTCATTGAGGGCCCATGATGAATCGCATGGTCGTCGGGAATCTGGTGCATCGGCCGCTGCGCTCGATGATCAGCGTTGTGGCCGTGGCGCTCGAAGTCACCATGATTCTGCTGATCGTCGGGCTCTCGCTCGGGATGCTCCAGGACAGCCGTACCCGAACCGCCGGCATCGGAGCCGACGTGCTGGTGCGTCCGCCGGGCTCTTCGTTCATCGCCGCGACCGGGGGTGCACCCATGCCGATCAAAATTGGAGGCGTGCTGGCCAAGCTGCCCCATGTGAGAAGCGTGGCCCCGGTGGTCCAGCAACTCACCTCGGCGGAATCGCTTGAAATCATCACGGGCATCGACCTGCCCAGCTATGAAAGCATGTCGGACGGCTTCCACTACTTGGAGGGTGGTCCATTTCAGGGGCCATACGACGTACTGGTCGACGACCTTTTTGCCCAGTCCAAGCACTCCAAGGTTGGCGACGCCATCGACATTCTGAACCACAAGTTCCGCATCTCGGGGATCGTGGAACGAGGCAAGGGCGGACGCAAGTTTGTTCCGCTGAGCACTCTGCAGGACTTGATCGGCGCCAAGAACATGGTCACGATTTTCTACCTCAAGCTCGACGACCCGGCGAATGCGGACGCCGTCGTCGATGAGATCAAGCACGTTCCCGGCATGGAGCGGCACGTGGCGAACTCCATGGCTTCCTATTTGGCCATGATGACCACCAACAACTATCCGGGGCTTTCGACTTTCATTAAGGTCGTCGTCGGCATTTCGGTGGTCATCGGATTTATCGTGATTTTCCAGGCCATGTACACGGCGGTGATGGAGCGGACGCGCGAAATCGGCATCTTGAAGGCGATGGGGGCGTCGAAGTTCTACATCGTGAATGTGGTGCTGAGGGAAACAGCTCTGCTGGCCCTCGGCGGCATCGTCCTCGGCATCGTGGTAAGTCTGGCGGCCCGGGCGGCCCTGGCCCACAAGTTCCCCCTGCTGCAGGTGGTCGTGGACGGTGGTTGGATCGTGCGCGCAACCCTGATTGCGATCGCCGGCGCCATTGCCGGCGCGCTGTATCCGGCCTTCAAGGCAGCGCAGAAGGATCCCATCGACGCGCTGGCCTACGAATAGACCGACGGAACTCTCCAGCTTCGCTTTTAATTCGCCCGTCGCCCGCTGCTTGTTCCTGCCTGATAATTTTCCTCGCAAATCGGAACAGAATGCACGATACTGCCCGTGAAACGACGCCGTGCTATAATCACGCGCCGTTACGCATAAGGCAGTGCGGTTTTGTAGCGGTTGTCCTAATTCTTCAGGACCCGTGCGCGGATGCGTCCGGGTGATCTCAAATACGCAGGAGGAAATATGCGCTTCGATGATCCGACTCTGTATGGTCGGGACGATGAGACGGATGAGTACAGCGACAGCGGCGCCTACGGCGAAACGCTGGAAGAGGATTTAGAAGAAGAGGAAGAGGAAGAAGAAGAACCGGTTGTCGTAGAGGAAGACGACGAGATTGCCGTGACGCCGGCAGGGGAACCTGCGGGAGCGCCTGGAACTCCATCGGGTGGTGGCGGCAGCCAGGCCGGTCCTCCGAAGAAGAAGGCGCCTGCCAAGAAGGCTCCAGCGAAGAAGGCGCCCGCCAAGAAAAAGGCAGCAAAGAAGCCGGCGAAGAAAGCCGCAAAGAAACCGGCCGCCAAGAAAAAGGCAAAAGCGGCGAAGAAGAAAGCCGTGAAGAAGCCAGCCAAGAAAGCGGCAAAGAAGAAAGTTGCCCGCAAGAAAGGCCGCTAGCGGTTCGCACAATCAGCCTGGATGATGGCGGAAGCCCGGCTCCCGTTCCGGCTTCCGCCATTCTGTTTATTTTCCGTCGGGCTTCGCGTCCAGCACGATTGCTTCCGCTTCAATTTCCAGCAGCATCTCTGGAGAAACCAGGGCCGTGATCGCCATCATGGTGCTCGCGGGACGGATGTCGCGGAAGAACTCTCCATGGGCTTTTCCAACTTTCTCCCAATCCGCAATGTTGGTGAGGAACACGCGCGTGCGGACGACGTCTTTCAGTGAAGCTCCGGCCCGCTCCAGCGCGCGTTCAATGTTCTTGAGCGTCTGCACCGCCTGCGCGTAGGCATCTTCCCCTACGATTTTGCCGTCGGCTCCAGTTGCGGTTGTGCCCGCAACGTGGACATGCGCGCCTACGCGAACTGCACGAGAGTAACCGACAATTGGCTCCCACGGCGTTCCGCTCGAAATATTGATTCGCTCCACTTCGCCTCCGTTTTCCTGTTTTTCTTGTGTAAATAGATTCGACGAACCAATCTTTCGATCCACAGGATGCGGAAATTAGCAGCCGCCCGCTTTGGCTGCCAGCAGATACGCGGAAACGCCGCGCCCCATAAGTGCTTCTAAGCACGGAGTGGCTCCGATGGGTACTTGCGTTACATCGGGCATTCAAGGTATCTAATCCGCACGAGGTTCCGTGCCGATAAGGAACCATAGGGGTCTGGTTAGGGAGGGAAGTGGGGCCATGGAAATTCCGGAGACGCATCCGCTGCAGCAGTTGTTTCGTGAACTGGTCGGCCGTCATTATGCCGAGGAGATTGGAATTCGCGATCCGCAAGTCGTGAGCTACGTCGC
>Ga0181505_10722527_pt1 | contig 28157 bp, 21 predicted proteins | sample PEATcosm2014_Bin_5_FD_127743 | JGI IMG/M metagenome (GOLD analysis project Ga0181505, IMG submission 127743) | Metatranscriptome of peatland microbial communities from MTU Mesocosm Facility, Houghton, MI, USA - PEATcosm2014_Bin05_30_metaT... | ecosystem: Environmental > Terrestrial > Soil >...
ATCGCCAAGGTCGCCATGGCGCGGCGGTTGGCTGTTTGTCTGTACTGGATGATGCGCCAGCGATGGGATTATCAGCAGTGGATCGAGTTCGGTTCGTACGCGGGGCAGCCCGGACATCGTCATAGTGTGCTGTAGAACACCGAGATATTGAGTGGGCACCCTGCTCCTCTTCACTGAGGAGTTCGAACTGGTAATCATGATCGCAGTTGCGATCGAAGAGATGCATGGGTCGGACCGAGTCCTGACCTGAGAGGATTACAAGGCGAGCCGTGGTTGGTTGGGACAGAGTTTTTTCAACTAGAGCGAAGTGGCGCTTTGTTTAAAGCGGATGCCGAACTACGCTCTTGACAACGCCGACATTGTCAGAGAGGCCGATATTACGACAATTAATCAAGAAACTACCGAAACCTGCATTGCGCGGTGCCGGCATACTGCGCCGGCGGCTGCGTCGCCTGCACCTCTTCCTGATTAGGCGCACTTCGCCAGATGACCCTGATCGCCCTGCACCAGATCAAAAGTCCGCGGCATGTCCTGCCCCTCGATCAAAACCTCGAGCCGCAAGCTCGACCCGCTGAGAGTCCCGGTATAGGTCGCCTTGACCCCTGAAGCAGTTAAACCGCCATCAACCGCGGCAGGCGCCGGTGTCTCAGCGATATACCTGCCCTGGACCTTGAAGCGTCCCTTATCGTCAAGCTCCAAGCGTTGCGAAATACTTCCCCTGGCGCAGTCGAATTCAATGTCTGCGCCGCTGTCGTTTACTTCCATGCGAACGTGCTCACCGCCCCACACGCCGTTCGGAACCGCTTTGGTCGGAGCAGCGGGGCCGGATTGCGCCGGGCGCGAAGCCTTCATCTGGCCGGCGCAGGATAGGCCGACGCACGCGGTGATTAGTACTACGGCCACGTTTCGCATTTCACCATCTCCTCGTAAGACTGCCCGCGTCACAACGACCGAGCTCCCTTCCGCTTCTCGCCGGACCGGTTGGTGATTGCCAGCTCAAAATCGAAGGCCTCGCCGACCGCGAGTTGGCGCGGGTCAAGTAGGTAGGAACCAGCAGGGATTCGCAGGTTAAGAAAACTATGAAGGGCACGGACCGAAGTCCGTGCCCCGTATCGCCGCATTGCGCCGGTTAGCGCTTAGTGAGCTGCTTCTGCAGTTCCGGGTGACCCGCCTTCTTTGATGGAAGCGGTCCCGACTGCCACTGATAGCTGTTGTAGTACCACTGGCCGCCGATCAACGTCCACAGCGTTCCGTAGACCGTCTCGCCGTTGTTCGGCATGTCAGTCACCGTCGTGGTGGTGACATTACCCAGGTTGCCCGACTGGTATATGTCATTGCCACCGGGGGTGTCCCCGATGTCCAGCCAGTAGTTGTCGCTATTGCTCGGGTTGGTCCAGGTAAACGTCACCGAGGTGCCGTCGACCTCCGTGTTATTAGTGGGCGTCAGTATCTGAGCTAACTGGCTACCACTGTACGCCGTGTAGGTGTCCTGGGTGTAAACCCACTGACCATTCACATAGCTGAAGAGGGTCACGTACACCTGGCCGCCGTTGGTAGGCAACCCGGTGACGTTGGTGGTAAGCACGTTGCCCAGGTTCCCCGAGTTGTAGTAGTTGTTGCCGCCCGGACCGTTACCGGCGGTGAGCCAGAACTGCGTGCCCGAGCCCGCCGTCCAGGTAAACTGCTCGCTGCTGCCGGTAAGAGTCGAGTTGTTCGCCGGGGTCGTGATCTGGCCGGGGCCGCCGCTGTTGAAGGCGGTGTAGGTGTACTGGTTGTACATCCACTGGCCGTTGATCTCGGTCCACAGCGTGACGTAGATGGTGCTGCCATCGGTAGGCAGGTTGTTGACTGTCTGCGACAGGGTGGTGGTTGGCAGGCTGCCGGACTGGTAATAGTTGTTGCCGCCCTGGGTGCTGCCTACGTCGAGCCAGTAGGCCTGCGCCGCGTTGCTCGGGTACCAGGTGAAGGTCGCCGAGCTCCCGGTCAAGGTCGTACTCGGCGCCGGACTCTCCATCGTCGCCGGACTGTTCTCCGGCCCGGTGGGCAGCGGCCAAACATAAGCGCCGCGGCTGCGGGTCCACAGCGCCAGGGTGGTTGAGCCGCGATCAACTGACATGTCCCAAATCATGACGTTGGGCAGGCCGTTGTTGAAGCGGAACCACACCGGAGGATTGGCGGTGATGTCATCGGTGTAGTACAGCCCGAAGTCGGTGCCAGCATAGACTTGCCTGGGGTAGTTCGGGTTGACGATGACGGATTCGACCGGTATGTCAGGCATGTTGCCGGTCTTGTCCGTCCAGGTAAACCCATCGCACGGACTCGAGGTCATGGTGCAAACAACTTGGAGCACATGGCCAGGAGTGCTGGGAGTGTTGTTGTCGAAGCCGCCTACAGCCGCATATCCGACTGGAGTGCCTATTGCCGGCGAGCTGGGATCCAGGGCGATGCCCATGATCGGACGGTTGGGCAGAACGGCGTTGCCGCCGGTCACGTTGACCCAGTTGGCTTGCGCTTGCGTGCCAGTACCTAGATTGAAGCCGATCTGCACGTTGCCGTCGTTGGTTCCAACGATCGCCACGCTCTGGTACTTGGGCGAGTGCTTTACCTGATTGATGTAGGAGCGGTTGCCCAGAGTACCTTTCGTCAGGTTTCCCGTGATCGGGTTATTGGTGACATACCACTGGCTGCTGCTGAAGCTTGACGCCGTGCCGCTCACCGTCTCCCAAACGCGGGTGGTTCCGGCCAGCAGGTGTCCGCAGCCGGAGGTCGTGCCGGCAGTTGGGCAGTCATCGCCTCCAGCTATGCCACCGTGGAAGAGGTGAACCGGCAGAACGAAAGACTGGGTGTCGCTGGACCAGCCGCCTTCCCAGGTTGACCAAGTCGCGCCTGGCTGGGTGCAGTTGTAAACGCAACGGCTGAAGCCACCGCTGTTATTGCCTTCCCAGTAGCGCAGACTACCGGTATTGTCGCCTAGCCTCGTGCCGCCGAGGAACCCGCTACCGTTCATAGAGAAGTTGCTAGCATTGATGTTATTAAAAATAATCGAGTTGCCGCTGGTGCCGCCGGTGACGGCGGTTACAACTACCGTGGCTCCGCTGCGTGCGCCCGTGACCACGGTCGGGATCGTGTTGGCGATCGCGGTGACGATGTTGTTGCCTTCCGTCGTGGTGCTTGAGCTCAACACTACATTGCCGCCGGTGTTACTCCCCGAGGCGACGAAGGTGAAGACCTGTGTACTGATCTGGAATTGCTGACCGGCCTGAGCACCACCCGTTGTCAATGTGATCGTTCCTTGAGCCTGGGTGGAACCCGTGCCCATCGGATCGATCAACCCGGAGAAACCGTCGCCGCCCAGGCCCATCTGCCACTGCACCCCGCCTGTGGGCTGGCCGGAGAACATCGCCGAGCTGGGTCCGTTGTCCTGAGCTCCTCCCACCGCAGAGGGATTCGCCGAGGTGGCGAAGTTACCGCTGATGTCGCCGGAGTAGAACTCGATGGCATTGATGCCGCCATCTTGATTCATCCACGTCGGGCGAGTGGTGTTAAGTACCGCGGTGCTGGCGTTAAGGGTGGCGTGAACGCCACCGTCGTTGCCCACCAGAAGAATGTCAGACGAGCCGTTAACGAAAGCGAGAGCGTGCTGATCCACGTGCACCACGTGGTTGGCCACGCCGCTGCCGTTGTATCCGCACGTGAGGTCGTACCAGGCCGTGCCGGTGCGGCTGGCCAGCCAGACCTCGAACGTATCGAAGAAGACACGATCCTGATTATTGGGATCGACCACGATGCCTTGGTCATACCAGTTTTGTGGATAGTCGGCGGCGCCGGACGAGCCTGACCCGCTGCTCGCGCATCCCAGCAGTGAACCGCCGGCCGAGCCCGTCATAAAGGTCCAGGTATTGCCGCCGTCAGCACTGGCCCACGCGCCGAGTTGGCAGCCGTTGGTGTTGCCGCAATTGCCGTTGTTATTCCAATTGATGGATTGCGCCTGGGCGTAAATGACGTTCGGATTGCTGGGTGCGACGGCGATGTCGATGCGGCCAAGATTATTGACCGTGCCACCGTTCGTCGTAGTGCCGCCGGTGGCGCCATTGCCGCAATAGGTCGCGTTGCCACCGGTTAGTGGATAATTGCACGCGTTACCGCTGCCGGCATTCATCAGTGCGCCCGTAAGGTAAGGGCTGCCGGTCACCTGAGTGCCAAAAATAAAACCGTTGGCGTTGCTCGCTATGGACGTAAACGCGGGGCAGCCACTGGCTTGCATAGTGGCCGTATAGAGGCCGTTGGCGCCATTATTCCCTAGATCGTACTGCACATAGGTGGGAAAGCCGCGCGTGCCCACCGCTGCCAGAATGCGCGTTACGCCGCCGCCCATGTTAGTGAGTTCCAGGCCGGTGATGTCCTGGCGCTGGCTGGTGAAGCTGTTGGTCGGACAATTGGTCCAGGTCTGGCCCTGGTCGTAGGACAAATAAAGACCCATCTTGGTCCCGGCTGCGATGTTGTTGCTGTTATTGGGATCAACCCGAACTTTGCCGACCGCGTTGTACTGCGGGTAGTTGCCTGCCGGCTCGTTATACTCGGGGCCAAAAACGTCGGCGCCCAGAGTAGTCCAGGTGTTGCCGCCGTCCATGGACTGAAGGATGCCTTGGCTGCCCATGGAGAATGAGCCGTAATTCAGATCGCCCGTGCCGGCATAGATGGTGAGGTGATTGTTGGGATCGATCGCCAGCGTATCAATGCTGGTGGTCGCCAGCTCCGGGCTATCGGTAGTGACCGTCCACGTGGTGTTGGCGGTGCAGCAGTTTGTTGTTTTCCAAACGCCGCCGCCGACACTTCCCATATAGGCGACGATACTGCCGTTGGTGGTCGTCGTCGGATCGGTCACGATGGCATTGACGCGTCCCTCGGTGGTTCCGTAGTCATAACAGCCGGAACAACCCGTCATGTGCTCGGGCATCGGACCAAGGGCAGTGAAGCTGTTGCTGTTCATCGGTTTGATGCCCAGTGAGGGATTCAGGACCAAGCTCTTGTGCCCAGCCGGAACCCCACGCTTGATCGCAGCATCTTGTGCGGCAGCCTTACGCGTCCAGGCGGGCGAGTAGTGGCCCGTCGGGTACGTCAGCCGGTGGTACCAGAATTCTTCCTCGCTGATAAGACGCTCAGCATCGGTGGGAGCGTGGCCGGGAGTGAACTGAGTAGAAACCGATGACCCCGAACCTATCGCGGTAGCTGTGAGAACCGGCGTGTTCTTGCCGCCACTGTTAGCACTGCCCAACGAAGGCAGCTTCGGCATAGTTGCGGAGATGTTTAAGATGCCATTTTCGTCGGCCTTGCCTTGGATGGTGGCGACGATGCCCGCGGAATCGGTCTTAATGACGATTGTGACACCCTCTCCCGGCTTCCAACTTCCACCGCTAAAGACGATCGTCTCGCCCGGCAAATAGCTGATCTTATCGGCGATCAGCGTCGGTTTTTCTGCGGTGGGGCCGTCTGTCCACTGCGCAACGGCAATGGGTGAGAGAGTGAGGATTGTGGCCAGAATACAAAGAAAAACAACATCAGGACGACGAAGTAGGCGACGATTCATCATTTGTCTCCGAGAAGAATTTTCCGGGTTACAGAGCGAATCCGGTGTCTTGCACTGGCGGGCTCTGATCACGGGTAACTATGAGGCTCGTACAGTAGTACTAGCCCCCCAGTAAGTGTGTAAAGAAAATACTGGAAAGCGGCTACAACTTTTCGGTCATTTTTACGGCCTATAAGTGTCGGATCTGGCGACTGCGAGCGCAAGAGGATTTGCACCAAGGCGAACGCTTCTCCCGAAGTCCAGGCTTACCGAACTTTGACGTCCGGCTCGACTGACATCCCAGGACGCAGCAATCCATCCTTGTTAAAGTCCGGCTTCTCATTACCATCGAAGTCGATGCGCACCGGGAGACGCTGCACCACTTTCACGTAGTTGCCGGTGGCATTTTCCGGCGGCAGCAGGCTGAATATCGCTCCCGTGGCACCGCCGATGTTGGAGACGTGGCCGTCCCATTTCCGGCCGCCATAGGTGTCAACTTTGATCTTCACCGGCTGTCCCGGATGCATGTGGGTAAGTTGCGTCTCTTTGAAGTTGGCCGTGACCCACACATCGTTCAGCGGAACGACGGCCAGCAGGTCCTGGCCGACCGCGACATTGGAGCCCACCTGCACGGAGCGCTTTCCCACCACGCCGTCGACGGGCGCGACGATGGTCGTGTAGGAAAGATTCAGTTGCGCCTGGTCCAGCGCTGCCTTATAGCGCAGGACCTGAGCGTCTGCCGACTCCGATTTCGCCTGGGTTGCAGCTACCGTGTTAGGAGTAGCCTGAGCGTTCTTAATCTCGGCGTTGGCCTGCTCAATCCGCGACTGTGCCTGTTTTATCTGAGCGTTGGCAGCCAGCAGCTCAGCCTTCCGCGCCTCAACCGTGGCATTGGCAGCCGTTGCGGCCGCGATGGCCGCGTCGAACTGCTGTTGTGAGATCTCGCGCTTGCCCAGCAGTTGCCGGTAGCGTTCCACGTCGGTGTTGAGCTTCACGGCGTCGGCTTGTGCCTCCTCGATCTGGGCCTGCGCAGCTTCTGCTTGCTTCTGCGCAGCTGCTACTCCGGCCTGCGCGGACGACATGTCGGCGCTGGCGGAACGGATCTGGCTGAAGGATCCCACGCTGGATACAGGGACTCCATAGCGCGCGGCAACGGCTTGGGCTTGCGAATCCTGATAGTCGGCGCGGGCGCGTTCCAACGCTACGGTGTAGTCCGTGGGATCGATGACCACCAGCACGTCGCCCTGCCGCACCACCTGCCCATCATCGAAGTTCACCTTGATGACCTGCCCGCTGACGCGCGCGCTGATGGGATAGATGTGACCGTCGATCTGCGCGTCATCCGTGTTTTCCCATTGCCGGCTCTCCCACCAGAACCAGCCCACCAGAAGGATGGCCACAACCGCTAGCAGAAACACGATGGGTTTCGCGGCACGGTGCTTCTGAAACATACCGCGCCGGTCTTCGAGCCGCTGACGGAGCTCCGCAGCATGGCTGTCATCATGGGTTTCACCCTGCGGCTCGGAATGTTCTATTTCGTTTGGCTCGGTTGTGGTCGGACTCATTGGTTCTCCGCCTGTTTCATTATTGCTGATGACCGGCAGTTGTCGCAGCGCTGCTGGTTTGTTTTCCGCCTGATTCAATCGCTGGGGTAGTAACTGTCGGTTGCTCAATTTGCACAGCGTGAACTTCTCCCACCACTCCGGAAGCAGTTGGCGAAGCGTTGGGAACTGTTCCCGGCGCCGGCACCGGTGTCGGCGTGCCCGGAGCACCCGGCGGCGTTGCAGGGTTCGCGGGCAGCACGCTTCCCGGCTCCGACAGATATTGCTTCACAGCCTGCTCGGCATTGCCGATGGCGCGCGCCAGAAGCACCTTGGCGATGTTGTAGGCATACAAGCTGTCGATGTACTGCTCACTGGCCGACGCCAGTTGCTGCTGCGCCTGGATCACTTCCACGTTGTTGGTCACACCGGCGGCGAAGCGGTCCTGCGACTGCTCCAGTGTCTGCTGAGCGTAATCCAAACCCGTCCTCGCGACCTCAACCTGCTGGGCAGCAGCCTTGATATCGAGCAGCGCGTCCTCAATGTCCTGCTCAATGCCTGCCCGCAGGTTGTCCACTTGTGCCTGTCGCACTTTGAGCGTCGCTTCAGCTTGCGCGACGTCTGCTTCCACTTTGCCACCCTGGAAGATAGGAATGGCTAGTGTGGCCGCGAACGTATAGTTGGGCGCCATGGCACCGGGATTGTAGCCCAGAATTCCATAATCTCCGGTGAATCCGATCGACGGCAGCCGTTGCTGCCACGCCGACTCGCGACTGTATTGCGCGGCCCGCAGAGAAGCTAATGCGGCCTGGTAATCGGGACGCGTCTTCAGCGCCCGCTCATACGCGTCCGCCAGTTCCGTCTCCGGCAGGGCATGATACGGCACGCGGTTGACCAGCCTGAACTTCTGCTGCACCGGTAATCCGATCACTCGCGCCAGCGCAATGCGCTGTTTCTCCAGATCGTTCTGGGCCTGGATGAGGATCGACTGCTGCGTCTGCAACTGTACCCGCGCGCGCAGCGTATCGATCTGGGGTGCAAGGCCCGCGGTCTCCTGGTCAACTGCCAATTGATAAAGTGCCTGCGCCGCCTTGAGCTCGGCCTCCGCCGCGGCTACTCGAGACTCGTTGGCAATTGTGAGCAGGTAGTTTGCTCCCACGGCCAGCACCACCGTATCGCGCGCGTCGCGATAACTGAACTGTGCCGCCTTGACGTTTTGCGACGCGGCATGAAGCTTGGTGATGGAGTGCAGATCAAGAGGATTCCAGGAGCCGTTTGCCTGGAGTTCGGTCAGGCCGAAAGGGCCGACCGATGTCGGAAAGCCGGGAAAGGTGAATCCAAAAGACTTCAGGTTCAGCCGGTCTACAGCTTCGCTGAAGGCGCCGTTCACCACCGGCATCAGGTTGCTGAGAGAGCGTAGCCGGTCGGCGCGGCTCTGCTCGGTGGCGCGTTCGCTCAAGTACAGCCCAAGGTTGTATTTAAGCCCCCGGTCCAGCGCATCTTCTACCGTCAGATCGATGATCGCGGAAGTCGCTTTGCCTTGCGGTATCGACCCGCTGTACGGATCCTGGTTGCGCTGGATCACCTGCTCGGCCGAAGGTAGCGACGTCAGTCCGGGACTCTGGACCTGCGCCAGCGCCAGTGAACTGGACAGGATGGCGGCTGCGCACAGCCCAATCCGGCCAGGATGAACCTTCCTCCACCACAGGTTACTTTTCGTTCGTTCCATGTTGCATCTAAGACGTACATGTAGGAACTGCCACAACGGTTCGAAAATGTTTAGATGTTGAAGAGAAGCGCGAAGCCGCATGTTTTGATACCGACTGCCACCCGAAGGGCCCACCGGTTTTCTAACCACTGACCAGCCCGACCTCGCTGGTAGACGGCCGTCCCATTAAGTCGCGGATTGCATCCTGCACATTCTTGCCCTGCTGAAGAATGGCGTGCATCTGCTCGGTGATCGGCATCTCGACGCTGGCCTTGCGCGCCAACCCTACCGCGGCGTTGGTGGTGAGCACGCCCTCGGCAACCATGCCGTGCATGCCTTCGATAATGTCGCTCAACTTGCGTCCTCGTCCCAGCTCAACACCCACGCTGCGGTTACGCGACAGCCCTCCCGTACATGTCAGTACCAGGTCGCCCAGCCCAGCCAGACCGGCCATGGTCGCGGCTCTTCCGCCGCAGGCGACCACCAGCCGCGTCATCTCCGCCAGGCCTCGCGTGATCAGCGCGGCCCCGGTGTTGTGTCCCAGGTCAAGACCGTACAAAATGCCCGCCGCAATGGCGATAGTATTCTTCAGCGCGCCGCCCAGTTCGACGCCGACAACATCGTCGTTGGTATAGACGCGGAAGCGCGGGTCGCTGAACTCCCTCTGCACCACGACTGCAAGATCTTTGTCGGTTGAAGCGATGGTAATCGCCGTCGGATCGCCTTTGGCGACCTCCTTGGCAAAACTCGGACCGCTGAGTGCGCCGATACTAGGGCGAAATCCGTCCGCGCCTCTGCCCAGAAGCTCGGTAATGACCTCGGTCATGCGCAGCAGGGTATCGTTCTCGATGCCCTTGGTCGCGCTGACGAACAGCATGTCCGGCCGAAGATGTGGCCGCATCGCGTGAAAGACCCGGCGCGTGTGGTGCGAAGGCATCACGCTGACCACGATCTCCACGCCGCGCAGCGCTTCCTCGAAGCTGTTCGTGCAGAGAACGGTTTCCGGGATGGGGTATCCCGGCAGAAACATCTGGTTCACGCGAGCTGCGGCGACGCTGTCGCGGACTTCGGTCTCGTGGGCCCAAAGCCGCACGTGGTGCGTCTTCTTGCGGCCCAGCACAATAGAAATTGCCGTGCCCCACGCCCCTGCGCCGATGACTGCAATCTCACTCACAACCAGTTCTTCCTTCTTTGAAAGGGCACGGCTTCAGCCGTGCCGTCGCAACGCCTTTTATTTTTGTCATCACGAGGGGGCTTCAGCCCGCGAGGGATCTGCTTTTCCGGGTTTTCACCAGGCTGTCCGGCCGTGCCATTCGGACCGCACAAGCACGGGCCGTTGATTCGCCCACTGTCATACGATTTAGAAATACCCCTCATCGAAAACGGTTCTCCGTGCCTGCCAGCAGGCGCCGGATGTTGTCCTTGTGTCTCACGATGATCAGCAGAGACGAGGCGCCAATCAACAGGATGGGCGCGGTAGTGCGTTCTCCCGGCCCGAGCCACCACACACACAACGGAAACGCGGCCCCGGCGACCATGCTGCCCAGCGAAACATAACGCGTCAGCGCGACCACCAGCACAAACAGCACCAGCGCGACCAGCATCGCCCGTGGCGCCAAAGCGATGAACGATCCGGCTGCGGCCGCCACTCCCTTGCCGCCCTTAAAGCCCAGCCACACGGGGAACATGTGGCCGAGAATTGCGACGAACGCCGCCAGCGCTGCCAGAAGGAAGATTGTTTGGCTGGTCATGGTTCCCGTCGTGTGATCGTAAACGCTCGTGGGCACCGGTCCTTCCAGGCGCTGCCGGCTGGCAATCCAGAAGGCGAACATAACCGCCGCATAACCCTTTAGAGCGTCGAGAAACAGCGTTGCGATCGCCAGGCCCTTCGATCCAGTGCGTGCGACGTTGGTGGCCCCGATGTTGCCGCTGCCGGTCTTGCGTACGTCTTCGTTGCGAAAGATGCGCACCAGTAAATAGCCAAACGGAATCGATCCCAGCAGGTAGGAGACAGCGACGATGATGAGGACGAGTTTAATCAAGGCGCAGTTAATACTTGCAGGTGAATTCTTTCACCTTGTCGCTGCCGATTTCACGCGCCGCAATCTTAAGCTGATACGGCTTATGCACGCGTGCCATATAAACATTTTTCCCGGCATGGCTAAAAACAGCAGTATCGCATTGGAAGCCGATGTCCTCCGCGGCATTGGATGGGTCGTCCTTCGATGTCAGCACGCCGGTCCCGGTTGTAGTTGTTGCGCCCTTATGGGTGCGGCGGGCGGCGCTTGTAACCGTCAGGACGAGGATATTTGCTCGCCTGGGATTCGCCTTGTACCGTCGGGCTGTTTTCATAACCTGTCCTGGAAATATTCCCCGCGCTCGCCGCCAACGTCAGCATCAAGCCGCCGCAGACCATCGCGACCCAGATGGTTGGAAAACCCGCGCGCGGCATCATGTTTTACCTCCTGCACTTCACGCTTGAGGTGCGGATTCACTCAGCGAATATCTCGTCATCTTCGTGTACTGCGCACCTGTCGGCGACAGCTTGCTCTCGAAGAGACAAAACTCGCGCGCTGTCATTCTACCGAACTCGAGCGGCGCGAGACTTTCCAGCTTGACGCGCACCGCGAGCAGTCCCGGCGCGGAGTGTTCTCCGCGAACCGGCTTGGGCCGGTCACTGCCGGCACGTGCCAGCGTCAGGTGCGGCTTGTATGGGCCGGCGTCGCGCTCGAATCCCAGCGGCTTCAGCGCTGCGCCGATCGAGTTCGCCAGTTCTTGCAAGTACTCGTCCGACTCGATTCCAACCCAAAACACCCGCGGCGATTTCGGGTTTGGAAAAAAACCGGTGCCACGAAACGCCATCACGACCGCTCCGCCTTTGACCTGCTGCAGCGCGCTGCGAATCTCCTCCAGCTTATCCGTCTCACCCAGAAACTGAAGGGTTACGTGAAACGTCTCCGGCCCCACCCAGCGCACATCGGGCGCGAACGTCCGCATCTGGTTGCGAAACTCGCCAATCCGCTTGCGAATCTCGGGTTCGATATCCAGTGCCACGAACAGTCGCATAGCTCGACTTGCAAAATAAATTAAGTCCCTCGCGGCTAAAGCCGCATTGCCGTTGCGACATCTACGGACGTCCTGAAGGCCGTCCCCTTCGAAAAACCAGACTTAATCAAGGTTTTGCTAATTGCTAGCTGCTAGTTGCTAGTTGCTGCTTTTCACATCAACAACCGCCGCACCAGGTCGAGCGCCAACTGGCTGGTCCATCGCCGCACGCGCTCACGATCGCCGAAAAACCGGCGCTGCACCACCTCGCGTTTGTGACCATTCGTGACGGCGACGTAAACCAGGCCAACCGGCTTCTCTTCGGTCCCGCCGCCGGGACCGGCGATTCCGGTTACGCCGACACCGATATCGGCGCCGCAGAGTTCACGAATATTTTCCGCCAGGGCGACTGCGACTTCTTTGCTCACCGCGCCGTGCGCCTCGATCATCAGCGGCGGAACGTCCGCGAACAGCGTCTTCAGGTCGTTGGAGTAAACCACCGCTCCGCCCAAGAACCAGCGCGAGCTGCCGGGAACCGAGGTGATGCGCTCGGCGATCATGCCTCCGGTGCACGACTCGGCCACGGCCAGCTTCGCGTTTCGCATCTGCATGTAGTAGCTGACAATCTCCTCCAGCGACTCGCCTTGCGCGGAGAAGACGGCATCGTCGAGTTCGTCTTCCAACTCGCCTGCCAGGCGGTCCACTTCGGCTTGCGCCTCGTCTTTCGTCGCTGCCGTCGCGCGCAGGTGAAACTCAACCTGGCCCTGTCCCGCCAGCACAGTAGTCTCGACATTCGGATATTTCTTGTAGATAGGAGCGGCGCGCAGATCGACCGCCGACTCGCCCATCATCGCAACCTTCAGCACCCGGCCGGCGATTGCCGCGGGAGGAACTATGTCGCGCAAGCGCGGCGCGCATTCGCTGTCCCACATCGCCTGCAGCTCGTGCGGGGGGCCGGGAAGCAGCGCGACGATTCGTGGCTTGTCGTCATGCTTCGTCTCCAGCCACTGGCCTGGCGCAGTGCCTTTAGGATTCGGCAACATCACCGCGCCCTGCAAAATGTCGGCCTGTTGTGCGTTGTTCTCCGGCATTTTGAGGCGCCGCTCGGCGAAGCGCTTGTACATCTCGGTGACGAGGGTGTGATCGCGCTTCAGTTCGATCCCAAGCGCGGCGGCCACGGCCTCGCGCGTCAGGTCGTCCTGCGTGGGCCCAAGTCCGCCCATGAAGATAGCAATGTCCGCGCGGGAGATCGCAGTCCGCGCCGCCGAGATGAGGTGATCGAGGTTGTCGCCGACGACCGTCTTGAATGCGACACTGATGCCCAGCGCGTTGAGGCGCTCGGTGAGGAAGAGGGAATTGGTGTCCTGGCGGTAGGGAGTCAGCATCTCCGAGCCAACAGCGATGATTTCCGCAATCACGATTTCAGTCTAGCACCGGAGATTGCTCACCACGGAGGCACGGAGAGCACGGAGGAAAACCAGAATTTTTGAAAAAGCGAAGAGAAGAGCTAACGCAGAAACTGGTACGGTGTATCTATCCCGCCGCTGCGGATATCGGCGTGGAACGCAGCGATCTTTCTTGGGTCTTCTGTGATGAATTGACTTCCTTTTCTCCGTGCTCTCCGTGCCTCCGTGGTGAAAAGGCCTTTAGCTTGCCGGCAGCAACGATCGACCTTCGATGTCCCATGAGAGGTGATGCACGCTGCTGGTGGTGGCCAGCACCGCGGAGCGTCCCGGCGCGAATGCCAGTCCCACCAGATTGTGTCCGGAGACGACGAGCGAAGCTTTGCGGTCAGGAGTGATCTTTACGATGCCGCGCCGCCCATTATGCGACGCCGCGACATAAAGATTGTCGTCAACGTCCACGGCGAGCCCCTGCGGACGTCCCAGCCCGCGATAGAACTCGCTGACCTCGCCGTGCGGATCGACTTGATGAACCGCGTCGAAACTGGATGTGGTTGGGCCGGTGATGTACAGATTGCCATTGTTCCCGAAGGCCAGGTGATAGGCCGCAATGCTGGGCTCAATGGTCGCGAAGACGAAGATCTGGCGGTCGCGGCCGATCTTGAAGATGGTTCCGCTGCGGTCGCCGACATAGAGATTGCCGGCGCGATCGAAAGCGATGCCGGTTGCAACTCCCATGCCCTCGGCGTACGACGTCATGGTGCCATTTTGCGCGACGCGGTAGACCGTACCGTCATAGCGCGACGAAACGTACAGACTGCCCGAGCGATCAAACGCCAGGCCGGTTGCGTTCATCATCTCGTGCACAAACGGCTTGACCGTGTAATGGGCGTCGATGCGATAGATGGCAATCGGGACTTTCTGCCCCCGCGTGCCGGAGAACGTCACATAGATATTGCCTTGCGCGTCGACCGCGGGGTTGGCGACGGGATGCATGCTCTCCGCGATCGGCACGGCGATGCGGACTTCATGTGGATTGCTCCTGGAGCCATTGGCCGAAACGACAACGTCGCCCGACGCGGCGCCGTCGGGCACGCGGGCCACGATGAACTGGTCCGCGCTGATGACGACGGCCCCATCCACATCGCCGAAGCTGACTCGTGGGCGGCGCAGTTCGTGCGGGCCCAGCCCGCTGCCCATGATGCGAATTTCTCCACCGGGCAGAGCGCAGACGGGATCGATGGCATCGATGTGGGGCTTGCCGTTTACGTTTTTTGTTCCTGTCTTGCGATCCATCGTCAACCTAAACAGCACGACCTTAGTCGGCTCAAGCGTGCCTTGAAGGGGCACGCCTTCCGGCGTGCCGGCTAAGGCCAGTCGGAGAACCCGGCTTTAGCCGCTGAGGTAGCTGTCCCTCAGGGCCTAAACGCCAATTCCTCGACACACAATCGGCACGGCTGAAGCTGTGCCCCTTCAAAGCCAAGGTATAGCCCATTGGCACCGCGCCTTTAGCGAACTACTCCAAAGTGCAACAGCAGCTGCAAAACAATCAGCGCATAGACGCCTGCGCCCAGGTCGTCAACCATGATGCCGGTGCCTTCCGGCAGTTTTTCCAGACTACGTACGGGCGGCGGCTTCACGATATCGAACGCACGAAAAAGTATAAAGCCGGCGAGCAACGCTTGCCACATGATGGGACACGCAATGAACGTCACCAGTTGCCCGGCGACCTCGTCGATGACAACATGACCCGGGTCGTGCTTGCCGCAGCCGCGCTCTTCCAGCGTCGCCGCAGGAATTCCGATCGCTACCACGATGACGATCAGCACCAGGATCACCGGCAGCCTCGCCGGCGGAGGCAGATGCGATGCCAGCAGCCACCACAGCAGCGCTGTCGCCAACGATCCCCATGTGCCGGGGGCTGGCCGCAGGCGTCCTGCTCCAAAGAAGGTGGCAATCAAAGTCGCCCAGGCAGGCGCGGGCGGCCCGCTGTGGGCAGTCTCAGTTCGGCTTTTTGCCATTGTTGTCAGGATAACTGGAAATGTCGGTTTCCGGATCGTTCAGCGGCGCGGAGATGACATAGCCGCCGCTCGCCCACTTGCCCAGATCGACGACACGGCAGCGCTCGCTGCAGAACGGGAACTCCGGATCGGAGGCCAGCACGATCTTTCTGCAGGTGGGACAGCGAAGGCTGGCAATGTGTTTCTTGGGCATAAAAGCAGTGGCCAGTGGCTAGTGGTCAGTGGCTAGTTGAATCGATCCTCCGCTGCTGGGCGACTTCTTAGCTCACGAAACGTTGTCTGCTTCGCCACCGCCACGCCTTACTGACCACTAGCCACTAGCCACTGATTCATACGATCGTCGCCACCAGATCGTAGTCGTGCGCCTCTGTGATCTCGCAGCGGTAGAACTCGCCTTCCTGAGCATCCTGTTCGCCGAAATCGTTGACGTACACCGTGCCGTCGATCTCCGGCGCATGCATCGCGGTACGGCCCTCCCACAGCAGTTCGGTCTCGGCGGATGGTCCCTCGAGCAACAGATCAAATTGCTGACCGACCAGCGCGTGCTTCTTCCTGCGGCTGATCTGCTTCTGAATCGACATCAGCTTCTTGCGACGGCGCTCGACCTCCCTTGCGGGAACCTTATCTTGCAAGTCAAAAGCCTTGGCGCCCTCTTCATCCGAATATCCGAAAACGCCCAGCCAATCGAACTGTGCCTCACGCACGAATTGGCAGAGCAACTCGAAATCCTGCTCGGTTTCTCCGGGGAAGCCGACGATGAACGACGTGCGCAACGTGAGATCAGGAATTTCGCGCCGCATCTTCTCGATGGAGCGCAAGAAGATCTCCGCTCCTGCGCCGCGCTTCATGCGCTTCAGAACATCCGGCGACGCATGCTGCAACGGAACATCAATGTAGGAGCAAATCTTCTCGTGCGCCGCGATTGTCCCCAGCAGCTTGCCCGTGATCTTGTTGGGATAGGCATAGAGGAACCTGATCCAGCGCAGCTCGTCGATTTGAGATAGTCGCTCCAGCAGTAGCGCCAGGCCATCTTTCAGACCGAAGTCTTCGCCGTAACAAGTTGTGTCCTGCCCGATCAGAGTGATCTCGCGCACTTCCTGTCGTGCCAGGCGCTGCGCCTCGGCGATCACGGACTCGAAGCGGCGCGAACGAAACTTGCCGCGCAGCTGCGGGATAATGCAGAACGAGCAGGGATGGTCGCAGCCTTCGGCAATCTTGATGTATGCCGAATATTTCGGCGTCGCCAGCACCCGCGGCGTGTTCTCGTCGTAAAGATAGCTGGGCAGGTCGGCGATTGCGCCGTCCCAGGCGTCTTTGGAGAACCTTCCGGCAGCTTCGCGGGCGTCGCCTTCGGAACGGCTATTCAGGATCACGAACGGCGAATTGCCGGAGGCTGTCGCTGGCTCGATTCCGGCGGCACTCAGGATCTGCTCCAGCTCGCCGGTTCCGATGACGGCATCGACTTCCGGAATGTTTTTCTGGATTTCGTTGCGGTATCGCTCGACCAGGCAGCCGGCGACAATCAACTTCTGTGCCCGTCCAGTCGTCTTGTGCTGCGCCATCTCCAGGATGGCGTTAACCGACTCCTGCTTGGCGGAGTCGATGAACGAGCAGGTATTCACGACAATGATGTCGGCGTCTTCGGCGCGCGGCGTGATCTGCGCTCCGCCCTGCGCCAGCAGGCCCATCATCACCTCGCTGTCCACCAGGTTCTTGGGACAGCCCAGGCTCACAAAGCCAATTTTCTTGGGAGCGGCCGTCACTTCAGACGCCTCAACGGCGTCCAGGAGGGCCACAGAATCGCTTTTCGGCTCCATGCAATCTCTCTATTTTAGCATTGATCCATGCGCAGTTTTCGTGGCGAGACCATCTTCCATCGCGGCCGGTCCGGGTCCCGCACCCGCTGCGAAGGGATGCTATATTGGAATTCGTCGGGCGCTGGTCCCGCGCAACGCAATCTTGTGAAACCCGCCAGGTCCGGAAGGAAGCAACGGTAGCAGGCCAGTGCGTGTGCAGCGGTCAACTGGCGCCTGGCATAGAAGCCGCCATTCGCTGTTCGCTCTTCGCTTTCAGTCGCGAAGTCTGCCATTGTTGTGCCGGGCGGCTCGCTGAACTCCACCGAATCTTGGGCCGCGTCCTTCTGGCGAAAAGCGATGAGCGAAAGGCGAAAAGCGATCAACGGAGCACTCATTGCCTAATATTCGCGCCAAAATCACCGCTCTCGGCACTTACGTTCCGCCTCGCATTCTTACCAATCAAGACCTCGAGAAAATGGTCGACACAACCGACCAGTGGATCCTGGAGCGCACCGGAATCCGTGAGCGTCATCTGGTGGACAAAGGCGTCGCCGCCAGCGACCTGGCGGTCGAAGCTGTCAGGAAGCTGGTTCAGTCCCATCCCATCGACTTGCAAGAAATCGATCTTATCGTCGTCGGAACCGTCACTCCCGACATGATGTATCCGTCGACGGCTTGCCTGGTGCAACACAAATTGGGAATTCATCGCACCTGGGGCTTCGACGTCTCCGCCGGCTGCTCCGGATTTCTCTACGCCTTGAACACTGGGGCCGAGTTCGTTGCGTCCGGCCGCTACAAGAAAGTGCTGGCGATCGGATCGGACGTGAACTCTGCGATGACCGATTTCACCGATCGCGCCGTCTGCATCATCTTTGGCGATGGCGCCGGCGCCGTGCTGCTGGAGCCTGCGGCAGATGGCGAAGACCTCGGAATCATCGATATGGAGGCCCAAATCGAAGGCGTGGGCGGACAGTCTTTGTACATGCCGGGCGGCGGAAGTCTGCATCCTGCCTCGCATGAGACGGTCGACCAGAAAATGCACTACATTCACCAGGACGGCCACCAGGTCTTCAAGTACGCGGTGAAGAAGATGGCGGAGATGACCGAACGCGTGCTGCAGAAAAACGGGCTCACCGGCAAGGACGTGGATTGCTTCATCGCCCATCAGGCGAACAAACGAATCATCCTGGCCACGGCCGATCGCCTGAAGATGCCGCTGGAGAAGGTCGTCATCAACATCGAGCGCTATGGCAATACGACGGCGGGCACGATTCCGCTCGCCATGCAGACCGCGGTCGATGAGGGCAAGCTGAAGAAGGGCGACTTGGTGTTGCTGGCGGCGGTGGGAGCGGGCTTCACGTCCGGCGCGACGCTGCTGCGCTGGGCATTCTAACCTCGAACCAAGTAAGCCCGACTTACGTATCACGATCATGCGCGATCGACGCTGTCACCGCTCCTTTTTTCTACGGCCCACCTGCTTCTTCCTTGTGCTCCTGATTGCGGCCGGCGTCGCATCAGGCCAGCAAACGAAGGCCAATCCATCTGACCTCGCCCTGGTTGGGGGCAAAGTTTATGCCTCGCCGACAGCCACTCCCATCGACGATGCCGTGGTGCTGGTGCATGACGGGAAGATCCTCGCTATTGGCAAGCGCAGCGATATTGCCATGCCTGACTCCGATCAAGTCCTCGACTGCACAGGCAAGGCGATTACGGCCGGATTCTGGAACAGTCATGTTCACTTCACCGAGGAGGCGTGGAACAACGCCGCGACTGCACCGGCGGACAAGCTCGAGCAACACATGCAGCAGATGCTGACGCGCTGGGGTTTCGTCGCGGTGTTCGATCTGGGATCTGTGCCGGAAAACACGCGCGCCCTGAAGCGGCGTATTGCGGACGGCGAACTAGCCGGGCCGCAAATCTTCATGGCCGGTGACATCTTTCCCAAGAACGGTATTCCGATCTATCTGCCCAAGGACGCTGATTTGCCACAGGCCGGGACTCCGGAGGAGGCACGAAAGCTCGCGATGGGCTACATGGCTGCCGGCGACGATGCCGTCAAGCTGTTTACAGGGTCGTTCCAGGGCGACAAGCCCGTTATTGATATGCCCGAGCCCGTAGCCAAGGCTGCCGTGGATGTGGCCCACGCGCACGGCAAGCCTGTGTTCACGCATCCGCAGAACCGTGTCGGCGAGGACAACGCGCTGGCCGCCGGCGTGGACGTGTTGGCGCACACCATCCCGAGCGAGGGCGAACACACGAAAGACGAGCTAACCCGGATGAAGGCGCAGCGCACGGCACTGATTCCTACTCTGACACTGTGGGAGTTCGTATTCGAGAACGAGCATGCGCCCGTACAGGCCGAGCAGCGCTTTGTGCAGGCCGGAGTCAACGAGTTAAGGAGCTATTTCGACGAGGCTGGAACCATCCTCTTCGGCACGGATGTAGGCTTCACCAACCGATATGACACAACTGAAGAATACGTCCTGATGGCGAAAAGTGGAATGACGTCCCACGACATTCTGGCGTCGCTCACCACGAATCCCGCGACGTTCTTCAAAGCAGGCACGGGCCAGTTGGCGAAGGGTGATTCTGCCGACCTCGTCGTTCTCAGCGGCGATCCGGCCAGCGACGTTCGCAACTTCGCCAAAGTGGAATATACAATCCGGGCAGGGAAGGTAATCTACAAGAAGTAAAGCAGTCAGCCGTCAGCTATCGGCCAGAAAATGCGTACTCAGTGGGTGATGGCAGCGCTCTTTGCAAGTGGCAGTCACCGAGAAATTTCCTGGATTGTCGACAGTTCTCAGTGATGGCTGACGGCTGAAAGCTGATGGCTCACTTGGCTTTAACCTTCTCCCGTGCCTTGGCTGCGTCCAGCGGCGAGACCGGCTCGGTCATCCGAGCGGGATCGAGGATCTCTTTGATCTGCTCTTCCGTGAGATCGCCGCGCTCGCGAGCGATCTCGATAATCGACTTGCCCGTCTTCACCGATTCTTTCGCGATCTCCGCCGCTTTGGCATAGCCGATGTAAGGATTCAGCGCCGTCGCCAGCGAGACGGTGCTTTGCACGTAGTAGCTGGTGCGCTGCTCATTGACTGTGATGCCTTTGATGCAAAAGTCGGTCAGCTGTCGCAGCATGTTGGTCATGATCGTGATGGACGTGAGCACGCTGTGAGACATCGTCGGCATCATGACGTTGAGCTCGAGTTGCCCAGCCTGCACCGCGAGAGCTACGGCCGTGTCGTAGCCGACAACCTGGAACGAAACCATCGCAGCCAGCTCCGGCATCACCGGATTGATCTTGCCCGGCATGATCGACGAGCCCGGCTGCAGCGCTGGCAGATTGATTTCCGCCAAGCCGGTGTTCGGCCCGGACGCGAGCAGGCGCAGATCGTTGGAGATGCGAATCACTTCCAGCGCCAGGTTGCGCAGCGCCGAACTTACGCTGGACATCGCGAGGTTCGACTGCATGGCGTAACGCATGTCATCGACGACGTGGAGCTTTTGCCCCGAGATACGCGACAGGTCGGCGATGGCCTTGTGCCGGTAGTCGGGATGAGTGTTGATGCCGGTGCCGACCGCTGAGCCGCCGAGGCCGATCTCTCGCAGAAGCTCTGACTGCTCCTGAATGGATTTCTTCGAGCGCCTGATCGCGCCGGCGTATGCGGTGAACTCCTGCCCCAGCCGCATCGGAACCGCGTCCTGCATGTGGGTGCGGCCCGACTTCAGGATGTGGTGGAACTCCTTACCCTTTTCGTCCAGCGCGGCGACCAGGTTGTCGAGCGCGGCGTACAGTTTCTCCAGTTCCAGCAGCGCCGCAAGGCGCATGGCCGTGGGGAAGACGTCGTTGGTCGACTGGCCGTAGTTGACGTGGTCGTTGGGATGGACGTGCTTATACTCGCCGCGCGCACCGCCCAGCAACTCCGCCGCGCGGTTGGCGATGACCTCGTTGCTGTTCATGTGGAAGCTGACGCCCGCGCCTGCCTGAAAGACGTCGACTACGAAGTGCTCGTCCCACTTGCCCTGCTGGACCTCCTTGGCAGCTTCGACAATGGCGTTGGCAGTCTTGGCGTCGATGAGGCCGAGTTCGCGATTGGCGAGCGCGGCTGCTTCCTTCACCATTGCGATGGCGCGGATGAGCGTGGGATGCGCCCGCAGACCGCTGATGGGAAAGTTCTCCGCCGCGCGCGCCGTCTGGATGCCGTAGTATGCGTGGCCGGGAACTTCTTTATGGCCGAGAGAATCTTTTTCCGTGCGGGTGGACTTGGTGATCTCGGTTGGCATGCGCCGCTCCTCTACAGATAGAGATGATCATGCGAGGAGGTGCGGTTCGTCCAGTAATCGCTACCCAATCTCCACCAGTTCTGCGATCTTGGCTTGCCACTCTTTCGGGCCGCTCTCATGGACGGAATTTCCGTTAACATCCACGCCGACCATCACCGGCATGTCCTCGACTTCGAATTCATAGATCGCTTCCATGCCGAGATCGTGGAAGGCCATCACGCGCGATTTCTTGATCGCCTTCGAGACCAGGTAAGCCGCGCCGCCGACCGCCATCAGGTAAACCGCCTTGTGGTCGCGAATGGCTGCGATGCCTTCCGGTCCCCGCTCCGACTTGCCGACCATGCCCAGCAATCCGGTCTCGCGCAGCATCTGGCGTGTGAATTTGTCCATCCGTGTCGAGGTCGTAGGCCCAGCCGGGCCGACGGCCTCATCTCTCACAGGATCAACCGGTCCAACGTAATAGATAAAGCGATTGTTGAAGTCAACCGGAAGCGCTTCTTTGCGCGTGAGCATCTCCGTCATGCGCTTGTGAGCGGCATCGCGGCCGGTCAGCAGCTTGCCGCTGAGGAGTAGCACTTCGCCCGGCTTCCAGCTTGCGACGTCCTCACGAGTGACGGTGTCGAGATTCACGCGGCGCGCGTCCACCGGGTTGTAGGTAAGAGTCGGCCAGTCTTCCAGCGACGGCGGATCCAGCGCGACCGCGCCAGTGCCGTCGAGCACAAAATGCGCGTGACGCGTGGCGGCGCAGTTCGGAATCATTGCGATCGGGAGATTGGCGGCGTGGGTTGGATAATCTTTCACTTTGACGTCGAGAACCGTGGTCAGTCCGCCGAGTCCCTGTGCGCCGATGCCAAGAGCATTGATCTTCTTGTAGAGTTCGACGCGCAAATGCTCAGCTGTGGTTTTCGGACCACGGTCGATCAGATCCTGAATGTCGATGGGTTCCATCAGCGATTCCTTGGCCAGCAGCATGGCTTTCTCGGCCGTACCGCCTATGCCAATGCCGATAATTCCCGGCGGACACCAGCCTGCGCCCATGGTCGGAACTGTCTTCAACACCCATTCGACGATGGAGTCAGACGGATTCAGCATGGCGAACTTCGACTTTGCCTCCGAGCCGCCGCCCTTGGCCGCGACGATCACCTCCAGCTTGTCGCCCGGAACGATGGTCATGTTGATCACGGCCGGCGTGTTGTCCTTGGTGTTCTTGCGCGTGCCGGCGGGATCGGCGAGGACGCTGGCCCGCAGTTTATTATCCTCGTGCAGATAGGCGCGGCGGACGCCCTCGTTCACCATGTCTTCCACGCTCATGGTGGCGTCCCACTGCACGTTCATCCCGACTCTAAGAAAGACAGTGACGATGCCCGTATCCTGGCAGATGGGCCGATGGCCTTCGGCGCACATGCGCGAGTTAATCAGCAACTGCGCGATGGCATCGCGCGCGGCAGGAGACTGCTCCTTCTCATAGGCGAGCGCCAGGCTCTGAATGAAGTCGACGGGATGGTAGTACGAAATGTATTGCAGAGCGTCAGCAATGCTCTGGATAACGTCGCCCTGCTTAATGATTGTCATAATGACCTGCTTTATGAACTGGTTTTCACCACGGAGACACGGAGAGCACGGATCGGAGTCGGCCAAAGAGGCGTGGAGAAGTCAAGAGCATTCCTGCCTCCGCGCCGCGCCCCAGCGCTCAACCTTGTTGCCGCAACTCAAAATTATACGGTCTCGATGAACAGTGATCTGTGATCCACGACCCGACCCGCTGTTCATTTCGCCCGGGTCTTCTTTAGGCGGTATTCGGGACTCTTGGCCTGTCTGCCACGCGGAAATCGTTTACAGTAGTTGGCAAGAATGGGGTGAAGGATGACCGTTACGCCGGGGCATTTGAGTTTTGACCCAAAGAACCTGCCTGAGTTGCCATACGACTCCTGGAAGGACACGCTGGAGACCCTGCACATGTGGACGCAGGTGGTCGGCAAGGTCCGTCTGGAGCTGACGTCTCTTGTTAATCACTGGTGGAACGTCCCGCTGTACGTGACCGCCCGCGGTCTGACGACGTCTGTTATGCCGTACGAGAACGGAGACGTAGAGATATGGTTCGATTTCGTCGATCACAAACTGCGGATCGAGACCTCCGATGGCAACGCCGTTGAGCTGGCGCTGAAGCCCCAGAGTGTGGCCGAGTTTTACCGGTCGGTGATGACGGCGCTGGCTGACTTGGGCGTTCACGTGAAGATCTGGACCACGCCGTGCGAACTTCCCCCTGAACAGACAATTCCGTTCGAGAAAGATAACGATCACAAGTCATACGATGCTGAGTCGGCGCAAAAGTTCTGGCACATTCTGGTCTGGGCGGATGACGTCCTTAAGGAGTTCCGCGCGCCGTTTCTTGGCAAAGCCAGCCCTGTTCATTTTTTCTGGGGAAGCTTCGATCTGGCAGTCACTCGTTTTTCCGGCAGGCGCGCGCCGGAGCGGCCAGGCGTCGATCCGGTAACAGGAGAAGCCTACTCGCACGAAGTCAGCAGCGCAGGCTTTTGGCCGGGCGATGATCGCATGACCAAACCGGCATTCTATTCTTATGCGGCGCCGGAGCCGGCCGGCTTTGCCGATCAAGCGGTGCTTCCTAAGGCTGCTTTCTACAATCCGGAATTGAAAAACTTCCTGCTGCTGTACGATGACGTGCGCACGGCGGCTTCTCCCCGAGCAGAGTTGATGGAGTTTCTGCAGAGCACGTACGACGCGGCTGCTAACCTCGGTAAATGGGACCGCAGCGCTCTGGAGCGCTGAGCAAAGGAGGATACAAGTGGCGGAAAACTGCACCCACCTCAATACGATTAAAGTCACCCATACTAGTGTTCATGTTTGCCCGGAATGCGTGAAGCTAGGCGACACGTGGGTCCATCTACGGCTTTGCCTGGAGTGCGGGCACGTGGGCTGCTGCGACTCATCTAAGAACAAGCACGCCACCAAACACTTCCATAGAATCAAGCATCCTCTGATTCGCTCCATCGAACCGGGCGAATCCTGGATTTGGTGTTACGTGGACGAGCTTTCGCCTGGAGAGATCCCCGAATAGCTGGAGAACTATCCGAATAGTTAGTCTCTAGCGTTTTGGATGGTATGGTGGCTTGGACTAGCGACCTTGCGATCCATAACCAACGATGTGTGACTAACTGGATTGCGCCAGCAGTTTTTCTCGTGTACTTTGCGGCCATGTTCCGCGCCATAGTCTGCTACTGCTGCCTTATTTTCTGTCTTTCGATTGTTCCCAACCTGGTTGCCGATCAGACACCGAATTCCGACGCCACCTATCAACAACTGCGCGGTATTACCCTGGGCACGGAAGCCATCACCGTCAATGACGCTACGCTCAAGCGCGATGCGGCTACCTTCCAGTTAAACTCCGGCACTGTGTGTTTCTTCTCGGCAGTGCAAGGAAAAGTAACGGGAGCGGTTTTTGTGGGCCAGGGAAGATTGTTGCTGACTCCTCCGATTCCATCCGAGGAGCGCAGCTTGTCGCTGCTGACCAAATCGCTGGAATACAGCGAAAGCTTCAATCGCATGCTGCTGCGCTTTACAGATGACACCTACGACATCCTCAAGAAGGCAGGGAAGCCTGGTTCATCTACCGCCTGCGAAGCAGGTCTGGTTTCCGATGGCCAACACACGATGCGCAAGAAGCTCCACTACAACCTGGATGCGCGCATTCTGCAGGACGTTCTAAGTCCTGAGCCGGGGGGATTTTTCATCGCACTGCTTCACGGCAAGAATTACTCTGACAAAACGCTGTTCGTTATCGATCCTCATGGCATATCCGACGTTTACCCCGAAGAAATCGAGCTGCAGACGTACGAGGACCGCAAGGAAGGCGTGTGGGCCGCTTTCCACTTCACCTCAGAGTATGCCAACGGCAAAGCTACAAGCGCGCAGCAAAATAATGTGGTTCACATCGAGCATCAGCAACTGGATACGGAAATCGAGAAGAGCGGTCATCTGAATGGCAAGGCTGTGACCACGTTCACAGCCCGTCAGCCTGGCGTCCGAGTTGTGCCTTTTGCACTGTTTCCTACCTTGCGTGTAAAAAGCGTTACCGGCGAAGGCGGGCAGCCGCTGAATTTTATTCAGGAAGACAAGTTGGATGATCCCCAGTTCTGGGTAGTGCTGTCGAAGCCGCTGTCGGAAGGCGAGCACTACACCATCACCACAATCTACGACGGCAAGGATGCCGTGACTAACGAGGGTGGCGGCAATTATTTTCCGATCTCGCGTGCCGACTGGTACCCCAACGCAGTCGCGGGCCTGTTCGGCGAATACACCAACTATGATTTGACCTTCCGTATTCCGAAGAACATGAAGATTGCCGCAACCGGCAATCTTGTGAGCGAAAGCAAAGACGGCGACCACAACATAACTGTATGGAAGAGCCAGGCTCCGCTGGCAGTAGCCGGTTTTAATTTTGGGAGATTCAAGGTCGAAACAGCGACTTTGGATAAGCCGCCGATGCAAGTGCTCTCCTATGCGAACGAAGATCCTCCGGAATGGGTGCAGAGCCTGCAATCGACGGTCAACACGGAAACTGTTGGAATGATGCCAGGCACGACCACCAGAGGAGCCCAACGGGCAATGGGTGGAGCGCTGGGAAACATGAGCACTGTGGAGCTCAGCAAGAATGCCCTGGCTGAAGCCGAGAACTCGGTCCGGATCTACTCCGACTTTTTCGGCCCGATTGCCTGCGACCGTCTGCAGATTACCCAACAGACGGCGACTAACTTCGGGCAGTCGTGGCCCGGGCTGGTTTACCTTCCTATGTCCTATTTGTTCGACACCACGACGCGACACGCGCTGGGCAATGTCATGCGCCGCCTTTACCCTACTTTTTCCGACGATCCCTTCGGATACTACAGCGTGGTGGCGCCGCACGAAGTGGCGCACCAATGGTGGGGACACGCGGTGGGCTTCAACTCCTATCGCGATCAGTGGATGAGCGAAGGTTTCGCCGACATGTCGGCCTCCCTCTATCTGCAGCTGGTCTATGCCAAGCAGCCGCAGAAATACATCAAGTTCTGGGACGATGAGCGGCGCATGCTTACCGAGCGGAATTCCCAGGGATTCCGCTCCATCGACGCCGGTCCGCTGGTAATGGGGAGACCGCGTGGCCAATAGTCGTGAGGGGTACGAAAACTACCGCCGGCTGGTTTACCCGAAAGGCGCTTACGTTTTACACATGGTCCGGCAGATGATGTGGGACCGCCAGAACGTGGACGAGCGCTTCAAGGAGACCATGCGCGATTTTGTGGCCACGTATACCGGCAAAGTCGCGACCACGGAAGATTTCAAGGCCATGGTGGAAAAACACATGAGCGCGGAGATGGATCTGCAGGGCAATCGCAAGATGGATTGGTTTTTCCGGGAATATGTTTACGGAACAGCATTACCCAGCTACTCGTTCGACTCGTCCTTCGAAAAGGCACCCAGCGGAGACGTGGTGCTGAAATTCAAGCTGACCCAGTCGGGAGTCGACAAGAACTTCGGCATGCTGGTGCCAATTTATCTGGAAATGCCCAATGGCGCCATTGTGCGCGTGGGCTCGCCGCGGCTGATTGGAAATTCCAATGTCGAACAGACCATCACGTTGACCGGTTTGAAGGATACGCCCAGGCGGGCGATGATCAACTATTACGACGACGTGCTGGCCGCGAATTAAACCAGCTCGACGCGAGTTGTCGATTCAAGCGACCAGTTTCACAAGCAGCAGACAGATTTTTTCACCCGCCAAATTGTGGCTATCCAGTGGCACTTCGGCCTACAGCCCCTCTTGCTTTATCCTGATACTTATGCCCGCACTCGTCGAATGTGTACCGAACTTTTCTGAAGGGCGCGACAAGGCTCGCGTCGATGCCATCATCGAAGCCATGAAAATGGACGGCGTTTACCTGCTGGACCGCGAGATGGACGCCGACCACAACCGCTGCGTGATCACGCTGGTCGGCGATCCGGTGAACGTGGCCGAAGCTGCGATCCGCGGCGTTGGCAAGGCTGCCGAGCTGATCGATCTCACTAAGCACGCGGGTGCACATCCTCGCATGGGCGCGGCTGATGTGATTCCGTTTATCCCAATCTAAGGCGTGACCCTGGAGGACTGCGTTGCCATCGCGCGGCGCGTGGGCGAGGAAATTTGGAAACGCTACAAGGTCCCGGTGTACTTGTACGAGGCTGCCGCGCAAAGTCCGGAACGGCAGAACCTGGAGAATGTGCGTCGCGGGCAGTTCGAGGGAATTCGCGAAGAAGTGAAGACCAACCCGGCGCGCAAGCCCGATTTTGGAGAGGCAGCACTGCATCCCACGGCGGGCGCGACCGTCGTTGGCGCGCGCAAATTTCTGGTCGCCTACAACGTCTATCTCAACACTCCGGATGTGGACATCGCGAAGAAGATCGGCAAGGCCGTGCGCTTCTCCAATGGCGGGCTGCGCTACGTCAAAGGCATGGGTGTAAGCGTGCGTGGGCTGGCGCAGGTTTCCATGAACCTGACGGATACGGACCAGACGCCGATTGCGCGCGCTTTCGAGTACGTGAAGCGCGAGGCGGCGCGCTACGGCGTGCTACCGCTGTCGAGCGAGATTGTCGGGCTGATCCCCAAGAAAGCGCTCGAAGATGCGGCGGAGTGGTTTCTGCAAGTGGAGAATTTCGATTCGTCGCTGATCCTGGAAAACCGGCTGGCAGCGGTGATGAGCGGCAAGATGGCGGTGGGCGGGATTCGCGCCGGAGTCGAGCCGTTCATTGAGCAGCTGGCCGCGCC
>Ga0181505_10088929_pt1 | contig 27606 bp, 19 predicted proteins | sample PEATcosm2014_Bin_5_FD_127743 | JGI IMG/M metagenome (GOLD analysis project Ga0181505, IMG submission 127743) | Metatranscriptome of peatland microbial communities from MTU Mesocosm Facility, Houghton, MI, USA - PEATcosm2014_Bin05_30_metaT... | ecosystem: Environmental > Terrestrial > Soil >...
CTCAAATGATCGGGTCTTCGCGAGAAACGGTGACCCGCTTATTGAGTGATATGAAACGGAAAGATTTGATTCGGCTGGAAGGTGCAACGCTGGTGATTCCCAACCGGATCGCGTTGCAAGCCATCGCTACGTAAGAGATCCCTCCCCGGGCGGGCGAAGCAGTCTCTGCGCCCGCCCATTTTTTAGTTCCCAGTTCTCGGATCTCAGTGAAAAACCTGTAAGGGCAGTTCCCGGTTCTCAGTGAAAAGCGCCAAGACCAGTTACTGAGAACCGGGAACTGAGAACTGTCTTTACAGGTTGAAGAGTTCGCGCAGGCGGCGGGTCTGGGCCCGGCTCACCGGAATCTCCGTCTGTTTCTTGTCATCCATGCGCAACTGGTACGAACTCTTAAACCAGGGAACGACTTCGCGGATGTGATTGATATTGACCAGAAAAGAGCGGTGCGCCCGCCAGAACAAGTTGGGATCGAGATTGTCGAAAAGCTCTTCCAGCGTGCGGCAGTTGGAATGGCCTTCCATGCCCGCATGGCCGCTGGTGGCCACCGTGATCACGCCATCTTCGATGGTCGCGTAGCAGATATCTTTCGGATCGGTCAGGAATAGCCTTCCCGCCGCCTTGATCAGAATCTTCGCCGTCTGCGGCTTCTGCGATTCCAGCATCCGCACCAGGGTTTCGAATTTTTCTTCCGGCCCGGCGCCCGCTTCGATCTTGGCCCGCGCCTTCTCGATGGACTGGGCCACGCGCTTCTTATCGAAGGGCTTCAGAATATAATCGACCGCGTTCACCTCGAACGCCTTGACCGCGTATTGATCGAAGGCGGTCGCGAACACAATCTTGGGGAGCGGAACCTTGCGGTCGAGTAGCTTCTTGATGACGCCGAAACCGTCCAGCCCCGGCATCTGGACGTCAAGAAAAACCAGGTCTGGATTGTGCTCGCGGATCAGGCTGATCGCCTCCAGACCGTTCTTGCCCTGCGCGACTACGTTCACGTCGTCCAGGTTCTTGAGCAGATAGGCAAGCTCGTCGCGCGCCAGCTGTTCATCGTCGACGATGATCGCAGAGAGGGCCATAGGGTTTCGACCCGAACTGCTAAGACTGGTAGTTGCGGTGGCGATGGCCATGTCCTTAATGGTGAGTATAGCTACCGGAGCGGTCAAGCCGCCAGTCGCGACTCCTTACAAAGCATTCTCGATTGCCAGCGCCATCCCCATCCCGCCGCTGACGCAGAGCGTAGCCAGGCCACGGCGCGCTTTTCGCTTCAGCAGTTCGTGGAGCAGCGTGACGGTGATGCGCGTCCCGGTGCAGCCGATGGGATGGCCAAGCGCGATGGCGCCACCGTTGACGTTGAGTCTGTCGCGATCGAAATGCAACTCGCGATCGCACGCCAGCGCCTGCGCCGCGAACGCTTCATTAAGTTCGACCAGATCGAAGTCGCTAAGATTGAGGCCATGTTTCTGTTCCAGCTTGCGGATAGCCGGCACCGGCCCGATCCCCATGAGACGCGGATCAACTCCCGCAGAGGTTGCTGCGAGAATTCGCGCCAGCGGTTTTAGACTGTTCTGCTGGACGAATTTTTCGCTCGCCACCACCACCGCCGCCGCGCCATCGGTAATGCCGGAAGAGTTTCCGGCGGTAATGGTGCCGGTCTTTGCTCCGCCCTTGGAAAACACCGGAGCCAGCTTGGCCATCTTCTCCATGCTCGCCTCGAGAAACAGATGCTCATCGCGCGAGAAAACGGTTGTACCCTTCTTGCCTTCGATGGTGACCGGAGCAATTTCGTCGTCGAAGCGCCCGCTGGATTGCGCCGCCGCAGCGCGCTGCTGCGACACCAGCGCGAATTGATCCTGCTCTTCGCGCGAAATCTTGTACTGCCCGGCGAGAATCTCAGCCGTCTCGCCCATCAGCATCTTCGCCATCGGGCAGAAAAATCCGTCGCGATACATGCCATCGACAAGTTCCTGATTGCCCAGACGATATCCCCAGCGCGCGCCCTCGAGATAATAAGGAAGCCGCGACATGGATTCGGTTCCGCCTGCCAGCACGCACTCCAGGTTGCCGGTAGCAATCTCATTGAAAGCCAGCGCAATGGACTTGATGCCCGAGGCGCACGCCTTGTTCACCGTGTAGGCTGGAACTTCCTGAGGAATGCCGCTGCGTATGGAAATCTGACGCGCCGGATTGGGACCGCCCCCAGCCTGGCGCGCGTTGCCGAAGATCGTCTCTTCCACCTGCTGCGGCTGCACTCCGGCGCGTTCGATCGCTGCCTTCGCGGCAACCACTCCCAGATCAGCGGCGGAGAGCGAGGCGAGCGAGCCTCCAAACTTGCCGATGGGCGTGCGCACGGCGGAGAGGATGTAGACGTGGTTCACCAGAGCCTCCCGAAACGTTTCAGTCTAGCACTTGAGAATCGGCACAGAGAAAGTGGCCGCAGGGTAGTGGGTTCATGCTGCGTTCCAAAGTATATAGCTGCGAGCCGCGAGCAACCAGTTTGCTCGAAGCTCGTAGCCCGAAGCTCTCGGCGCGATACACTAATCCGCGTGAATATTCTCTACGGAATCAATACGGTTACGGAAGCGCTCAAGGCGCGCGGGCGCAACTTCGAGTGGGTGGGCGTCGCCAAGGAGCGAAAAGATATTCGCCTGAGGCGCGTGATCGACGAGTGCCGCAAGATCGGCGTTCCAGTGCGCGTTTTGTCGCGTGAGGAGCTTGACGAGATTGCCGGTAACGCCGCGCATCAAGGACTTGTGGCCGCGACCTCGGCAAAACAATATAGCGATCTCGACGACCTGGTGGCGTCGCGGCGCGGCGAGCACTCGCTAATCGTGGTGCTCGACGGCGTCGAAGATCCGCACAATCTGGGAGCGATCCTGCGCACGGCGGACGCTGCCGGCGCCGATGGCGTGGTGATTCCCGAACGCCGGTCCGCCGCAGTCACAGCGGCGGTGGCAAAGGTTTCGGCGGGTGCCAGCGAACACCTTCCGGTGGCCAAAGTAACGAACATATCGCGCGCGCTCGAGGAATTGAAAGGGAGGGATCTGTGGATCGTCGGCTTAGACGAGCGCGGAGGCCAAACATACGATGCCGTGGACTACAACATGCATTGCGCCATCGTGCTCGGCGCCGAAGGCAAAGGAGTGCACGACCTGGTGCGCAAACACTGCGATTTCCTGGTGTCGATTCCGATGCTGGGCAGAGTGCCGTCGCTAAATGTATCGGTGGCGGCCGGTGTGGTGCTCTATGAAGTTGTGCGCCAGAGGCGGCTGGGCGCATCCAAGAAATCATGAAACTCCTCTGTGTCCTTTGTGTCCTCTGTGGTTTCGCTTCAGCAGGGTGGGCTCTCGATCGCGAAGCCTTCACCATTGCGAAATATGATTTGCAGATAACCCTTGAACCCGCGCAGCAAAGGCTTGGCGCGCGGGGTAAGATCACGCTGCGCAACGATTCCGCTCAGCCGCAGAGAATCGTCGCCCTGCAAATTTCATCCTCTCTCAATTGGCGTTCGATTCGAGTGGATGGCAAGCCCGTGCAATACGTCTCGCAACCCTACGTCTCGGACATCGACCACACCGGCGCGCTTTCCGAAGCCATCGTTACTCTGCCCGCCGAGATCAAGCCGAAAGATTCCGTGGACCTCGAAATCGGCTACGAGGGCGTCATCCCGCTGGATACGACGCGGCTGACTCGGATCGGAGTGCCGGAGGAGATCGCTAAACATTCGAGCTGGGATCAGATCAGTCCCTCATTCACGGCGGTGCGAGGCGCGGGATATGTGGCCTGGTATCCCATAGCAACCGACTCGGCGGATTTTTCCGAGGGCAACAGCCTCTTTGAAGTGGTGGACCGGTGGAAAGCGCGCGAGGCGGAGAGCGAATTCAAAGCTAAACTCACAATGTCTCGCGAGAGTGATGAGGAGTTCCCTTCGATGATTTGTTCACCAGATGGCCTCAGATTCATCGAAGCGGCGGGTCGCGCACAGATGGTATCGGCGGAATGCTCGTGGATAAAGCTCGGCACAGTCACTCCGACATTCGCGATGGCCAACTATGAACCTCAGCTAAAGCAGCTAAAGCAGCCGCTAATCTTATTCAGTCTCCCCGGCCACGAGACAGGAGCGGTGATCTATTCCAACGCGCTCGAACCGGCGATGAAGTTCGTCACCGGATGGTTTGGCCCACCATCCGCGCCCATTGCCATCGCCGACCTCGGCGACCCGAATTCCGTTCCGTTTGAAAGCGGAACATTACTGATGGCGTCGCTGGCCGCGGAAGATGCGAAACTCGCGGGCATCAACCTCGTCCACGAACTCGTCCATTCCGCGTTGCCATCGTCGCGCCCCTGGGTGTACGAAGGTTTGGCCCACTTTGCCGATGCCATGTACCGCCAAGAGCAAGGCGGCCGCCAGGCCGCCCTCGATTTTCTGGGCATGCACCGGGCGGAGTTTCTCGATGCGGAAAAGGAAGTCGCGACCGCGTTGCAGAAGAATGTCGAACCGAAATCCGTCGGCCAAAAGCCCCTCGGCCAGCCGCTGGCCAGCACGTTCGATGAAACCTACTCTCGCAGCAAAGCCGCCTACGTCTGGTGGATGCTTCGCGACATGATCGGCGACGCTGCGCTGAAACAGGCCATTGCAAAATACCGTGCCGAAGACGACACCGGCAAAAATCCAAAGTATGTGGAGCAACTGATCGAAGCCGCCGCCAAGCGCGATCTGGGCTGGTTCTTCGACGACTGGGTGTATCAGGATCGCGGGCTGCCGGATTTCCGCGTGCAGTCGGTGCATCCGTGGACGACGGATAAAGGGGTGCAGTTTATAACCGTCACACTGGAGAACCTTGGCAATGCGGGGGCGGAAGTCCCGTTCACGGTATCGTTTGAAGGCGGCGAGATCACGAAACGCATTGAAGTACGAGGCAAGGCCACAGCCACAACAAGAATTGAACTGCCCGGTACGGCGAGCAAGATCGTGATCAACGACGGCAGCGTTCCAGAAAGCGATCTGACGAACAACGAGTTTCAGATCAGTGCGCCGCAGAAGTGAGCTGGAACTGCAGAGGTCAGAGGTCAGATTGCATAGGTAAAATCGAACTTCGCCGCTTCACTTCTGCAATCTGATCTCTGCAATCTGCAATTTTGGAGGAGGCCGTTTGCCCTACATTCAATTTCTAGGTGCCGCCGGGACCGTGACTGGCTCGAAGCACCTGATCCACACAACCTGCGATTCGAGCAGCAAGCGGGCATTTCAAATTCTGATCGATTGCGGCCTCTTCCAGGGACAGAAAGAATGGCGCGAGCGCAACTGGCAGGACACCCCCGTCCCGGCGCGTGAAATTGACGCGGTTGTTCTCACCCACGCGCATCTTGATCACTGCGGCTGGATTCCGCGTTTGGTGAAAGAAGGCTTCCACGGCCCCATCTACGCTACGCAGGCGACCATCGACCTGTGCTCCGTCGTGTTGCCCGACTCCGGACATCTGCAGGAAGAAGATGCCGCGTACTACAACAAAAGAAAAGTGTCGAAGCACGACCCGGCGCTGCCCTTGTACACGCTCAAAGAGGCGCAGGATTGCCTGCAGCGCTTCAAGCCAGTGGCGGTCGGCGAGACCACGCAACTGAGCCCCGAACTGGCGTTCCGCTTCGTGCGCGCGGCGCACATTCTCGGTTCCTGCATGGTGGAAGTCACGCTGCAAACAAACGGACCGAGCCGCCGCCTGCTCTTCACCGGCGACCTTGGCCGAGTGCGCGACAGCGTGATCGCTCCCGGCAAGGTAGTGCACTCCGGCCCGCAGGAAAACGAAACCGCCGATGTGCTGGTCATGGAGTCGACGTACGGCAACCGGCAGCATCCGGGCACCGATCCCCGGCCGGAACTCGCCAGCCTTATCCGCGAGACCGCGAAGCGCGGCGGCAGCGTGATCGTTCCCGCGTTCGCGGTGGAGCGGACGCAAAAGTTTCTTTTCATCATAAAGAGATTGATGGAGACGGGACAGATTCCTCGCTTGCCGGTTTATTGCGATAGCCCGATGGCCATCAAGGCGGTCGACATTTTCCTGAAGCACGCGGAGGAGTACACGCCGCGGGCCGCCGATTTGATCGCGAAATACGGCTCGCCGGTCGAGTGGCCGGGCTTCACGTTCGCGCAAACCGCCGAGCAGTCGAAGAAGATCAACGAGAGCCACTATCCATCGGTCATCGTTTCGTCGAGCGGGATGGTTACCGGCGGCCGCATCCTGCATCACCTGGCGCAGCGCCTGCCCGATCCCAAGAACCTGGTGATTTTTATCGGATTCCAGGCGCCGGGCACACGCGGCGCAACGATCAAGAACGGAGCGCCCGAGGTCAAGATCTTCGGCCAGTTCATTCCGATCCGCGCCCAGGTTGCGGCGCTCGAGCAGTTCAGCGACCACGCCGATCCTCCGGAAATGTTGGAGTGGCTGCGCACATTCAAAAATGAACCGTCCACAACTTTTCTAGTTCACGGCGAACCCGCTGCCTCGTCGCAGTTGCGCGACCTGATGAAGAAAGAGTTGGGATGGAACGTGCAAGTGGCGGAGTATATGGAGCGGGTGGAAGTGAAGTAGCGCAGTCGCGCTTGATTCACCACGGAGGCACAGAGACACGGAGGAAGGCAGGTATTAGAAACTTGTGCAGAGCGCTGTGCTTAATGGGTGTGATGATAAGCTACTCGATCGAAAACACCGCGTAGACGGTGGCGTCACTCTTTACCTTCTGAGGGAACAAGGTGAGTTTTGGCGGAGGCGGAGGAGGCGGCGGTGCCAATGTCATCGTCCTATCGAGTTTGTATCCCCATGTCTTCGCCGCGGGGGCTTGATTGCTCGCATAAACAAGTTCACCAAGCTTCGTCCCCAACCCTTTTGCCATTTGATCGGCGATGGACTTGGCTTTCGCCAGTGCGGCGGCACCTGCTTTGGCTTGCAGCGCGACCGGGTCGGCGACATTCCATTCCACGTCATCCACTTCATTCGCCCCAGCCCTGACAGCGAGATCGACAACTGTTTGCGCCTCAGAGGCAGACACGGTTATGTGCCAAGATTGCTCTGCCGTGAACTGTCGTTCCTTCTTCATGTCTGTAGTCCACTTTTCGTCGACTTGTGCGCGTGTTAGCTGCAGTTTGTCGGTTTCAATGTTTGCTTTGGGAACCTTCGCATCCAACAATGCCTTCGTGATCCGTTCGGCCACCCGCACGTTTTCCTGAAAAACAGCGTCCTGCGTAAGCCCGTAATTGTGATATCCGATGGTGAGCACCGCTACTTCGGCATCTGCCGTCGCGGATTCATCCGCAGTCACGGAAATTGTCTTGTTTTGACGATTGACCTGAATATCCTGGGCAAGCAGCGATCCGGTGATAGCGACGACGGCGATCATGAACAAGAAGCGTTTCAAGGAATCCCCCAAGAATGCATCACGGACGTTTTACTACAGAGCGAGGAAGGGGAAAAGGGCAATCTTACTAAGTGCACTTAGAGAACTTCGCCAGCGCATCGAGCTTTCGACGGCGCTGGGTGACTAACGGGCACCACTGAAGGCGACAAGCGCCTGCAATTTTGTGAGCGCCGCCCCCGAATCAATCGCCTCCGCCGCCAGTGGCACCGCATCGCGCAGATGGTCGGCACGTCCGGCGGCGACGAGAGCGGCAGCAGCGTTGAGCAGCACCACGTTGCGGCGGGCGTTTTTCTCTCCGGCCAGTACCTCGCGGATCAACGTGGCGTTGCGAGCGGCGTCTCCACCGGAGATTTCGTCGAGCGTGGCGCGCTGCAGGCCGAATTCCTCGGGCGTGACTTCGTAACTGTGAACCTGTCCCTCGCGCACTTCGGCGATGCGCGTCGAGCCAGTGATGGTGATTTCGTCCAGGCCGTCGCTTCCGTGAACGACCAGCGCGCGATGCAGTCCTAACATGCTGAGCGCTTCCGCAAGTTTTTCGACCAGATCCGCGGAATAGACACCAACCACCTGGCAGGTGGCGCGCGCCGGATTCGTCAATGGTCCGAGCAAATTGAAAACTGTGCGCAGACGAAGTTCGCGGCGGGCAGTCTGCACGTGCTTCATCGCCGAATGCATGGCGGGAGCGAAAAGAAACGCGATTCCTACCTCTTCCAGGCAGGCCGCAACCCGCGCGGCCGGCAGGTGGATGTTCACGCCCAACTCTTCCATCACATCGGCGGAGCCGCACTTCGAGGTCACGCTGCGATTGCCGTGTTTGGCGACGCGCACGCCGGCTCCGGCGACCACGAAGGCGGTGGCGGTTGAAATATTGAATGTTCCGCTGGCATCGCCACCGGTGCCGCAGGTATCGACGAGCGCGTCGCGCCCAGTGCCGCTCGTGTCGAGCACGGAGTTGGCATGGAGTTCGAGCGGAATAGCGGCGGCGCGGATGGCTTCGGCAAATCCGACGATCTCTTCGACCGTCTCGCCCTTCATGTGCAACGCCACCAGCAGCGCCGCAATTTGCGCGTCGGAGCAGTGGCCGGTGAGGACCTCGGTCATCACCACGTGCGCCTCTTCGCGGGAAAGCGACTGACGGTGGACGGCGATGCGATGGAGGGCGTCGAGGATCACAAGCTCCAAGCTACAGCAGAGGCAGAAATTTTCAAACTGGACTTCTGTTGCCGTCATGGGCCCGGCTGTCGATGTCGGCAAGGCGGGCGCGAAAACGGTCGCGCCAGCCCTCGGGCAGGTTCTTGATCCGCAGGGATTGTTGCAGGGTGTCGCGGTCGGGCGATTTCGAAGTATAGAGACGGTTGAGTTCAGCGACGCTCAGGGTGATCTCCTCCCGCCCGAGCAGTTCCAATTCGTCGCCAGCGCCGACTTCCCCTTCTTCGAAGACCGAGAAGTAGAATCCGCATCGGCCGCTGCGCAAGAATCGCTCGATGATGTCATCTCTTTGGAATTTGGCCGCGAGTTTGTAACAAGGAAGCCGTGGCGTCGTTACCGTGACGACGGCGGAGCCGACGCGATAGCGGTCGCCAATAAAAACGGCCGCTTCCAGAAGGCCCTCGGTGGTGAAGTTCTCGCCGAAGGTTCCCCAATCGCTGGCGAGATTCGAAAGCTCGGGAAGCTCTGCGTTCCAAGCCGCGTAGTGTTCGGAAGGATAGCCGTAGGCGGCTTTGTTGACGCCGCCATGCACGGAGAGGTCGGCTTGGCGGTCGCCATCGAGGTTGGTCGTCCGCAACATGACTCGGCCTTCAACCGGGTGTTTGAAAATGCCGGTTTCGAACGTGGCGCCTCCCCAGGCCAGCAGACGAGGTAAGCCGACGTTGACGGAGACGAGTTTCATGTCCGTTATGAGACGACGGCGATTGTTCGAACGATGCAGATTTCAGCTTCCGGATGCTGTCCTCGCCAAGCCCCAAACGGCGCAAATTGCGGCCTCGGCAGCTACTCGACCCACCACCGTGCCTCGCTAACACTGAACACGAGATTTTGATTTTCCATACTTCGAGACTTCGAGCGCTGGTCGCCATATATGATCGGTGAGGAGGACTCTCGACAGAAAAAGCCGACAGCAGGAGGGATCATGGACAAACCACCACGCACATTCTGGCAGATCTGGAACATGAGCTTCGGCTTCCTCGGCATCCAGTTTGGCTGGGGATTGCAGATGGCAAACATGAGCGCCATCTATGAATACCTGGGCGCAAGAGCCGATCAGATTCCGATTCTTTGGCTGGCGGCGCCGCTCACGGGATTGATCGTACAGCCGATCATCGGCCACGCCAGCGACCGCACCTGGGGCCCGCTGGGACGGCGGCGTCCTTACTTTCTGGCAGGCGCGATTCTGAGTTCGATAGCACTCATCCTGATGCCGCGCAGTTCCGCGCTTTGGATGGCGGCGGGTCTGCTATGGGTTCTCGACGCTTGCATCAACATCAGCATGGAGCCCTTTCGCGCGTTTGTCGCCGACCTGCTCCCGGAAAGTCAGCGCACTCGCGGCTTTGCCATGCAGAGCCTCTTCATTGGGCTGGGCGCCGTAATTGCCTCGGCGCTGCCTTACCTGCTCACCAATGTTTTTCACGTGGCGGGAACCAGGGCTGCGGGGACGATTCCTTTCACCGTGCGTCTTTCTTTTTATATTGGCGCGGGGGCGTTCCTGGGCGCCGTACTTTGGACCATTTTCACGACAAAGGAGTACCCGCCAGATAATCTCGCGGAATTTCTAAGAGAAAAGAGTGAACGCACGGGTTTCGCCGCGGGGGCTCGCGAAATCGTGGCGTCAATCCGCGAAATGCCCCGCACTATGCGGCAACTCGCCTGGGTCCAGATCTGTACCTGGCTGGGGCTGTTCTGCATGTGGCTGTACTTTCCGGTCGCGGTGGCGCGCAATGTTTTCGGCGCCTCCGACACGAATTCTCCGCTGTATTCCGCGGGGGTGGAGTGGGCGGGCGTTTGTTTCGGGATGTACTCGCTGGTGTGTTTTGGATTTTCATTCCTGCTGCCCTCGCTCGCCCGGCTGTTCGGACGCAAGGCAACTCACAGTTTGTGCCTGATATGCGGCGGCTTGGGGCTGCTTTCCGTGGTCGTGATTCACAACAAGTATCTGCTGCTGCTCTCCATGATCGGAGTCGGCATTGCCTGGGCCAGCACGCTTTCGATGCCCTACTCCATTCTTGCCGGGTCGCTGCCCCACGGAAAGACCGGAGTCTACATGGGTATCTTTAACTTCTTCATCGTGATTCCGGAGATCACGGCATCGCTCGGGTTCGGGTGGGTCATGGGCCATTTGCTGAACAACAATCGGATATCCGCGGTGGTGGCGGGCGGAATCTTCTTCATGCTGGCGGCGCTGCTGACGCAGCGCGTGGAGGACTTGTACGACCTGCGGCATGCGAGCGGTTCGCTTCCAGGAAATGCCGTCGCGGCAAAGTCTTAAACTCGAATTGAATAGGAATTCGAGCACGCGACAGCAGCGATGAGGGAGGCGGGAACAGCTTACCGCGCGTGAACGGCAACGAGTTCGGTCGCCACCGGCACACCGCGAGCGATCTTCACTCGGACCAGCGCTTCGAAAGGCCTGATCGGACCCGCACCGGAACTCGGAATCGCATGTAACAGCTTATCCACCGAATCCGGGCGGCAAACAAACTCCACCACGCCTTGCGTTCCGAACGTGGTCGTTCCCGCCAGAATCATCACGAACCGGCCGGATCCTATTCCCGGCACCAGCCCGATGACCGAATAATCTTCCGTCAGCGGGGCATCGGAAGGACTCGCAAGATAGGTGCCGGCCTCGCCCGCCTTCGGATGTTTGCTGACGATCGAAAGATCGCCTTGACGCGGCCCCGACGCCACCCTTTGAAAAACGAATTCCTGCGTGCCCGGAATGTCGAGCAACGAAAGATTTTCTGAGGGAGAACCGACAAAGATCAGGTTGTTACTCTTCACGTCGTCGAGTGTGAACAAACTCCCGCGCTTCACCCGGAGCCTCCGTCCCAGCGTGCCGAACGCGTCATCCAGTGCGTGGATGGCCAACACCTCTCCCACTCCGGTGTAGTGGTCGTACACGGCGATCTTTGAATCCTGACGCGAGTTGTAGTAACGCATGCCCGTCTCCGGCCGTCCCACGAACGCAGCATTGCTGAAGATCACCCAGGGCTCTTCGACTCCGGAGGTAAACGGACGCCAAAAAGCGACCAGAGGACCGGCGGCCCGCGCCGCGCTGGGTGCAGCCATGGCAGACTCGGGCGGTTTCCGGTTCCACAGCAGGCTCCCCAAAACAATCAGCGAGACGATGAGGCCGGCCGCGAGCACGACAACCGCAATCCGCCAGGGTGCCGGGACGGTTTCGACTGCGACGCCTGCTGGTACCTCGTGCGGAGGCACGGCCTGAGGCTGCGCGTGCGGCTCGATCGGCCGCGCCTCGAATATGAGGTGATAATTGCCCTTCGGAATCTTCACGAGGATGGAGTCTGCTGCGCCCTCCCCGGCGTAGTACTCCGCGAGCTTCAGACGAAGACGCCCAGCTTGCACTCGAATCGTTGAGTCCGATTGCGGATCAAAATCCGCGTGCCGCCCATACACCTCGGTGGCAATCTGATACTCCTTCAACGGCGCATCGGGATGGTCGATAGATTGTTTTGCAAGATATTGCAACAGCTTGCACAGGGATTCCGACCCTCGCAGGCTATGACTTTTAATAATGTTGTCTATTTGTTGGAAGAATTGTTCGGGCCCGGCGGCGGCGAAAGTGTGTCTCACAACCATTTAACACCGGCGTAACAGGGATCGCATCCTCATGCAGCAACAGCATTTTACAGCAGTAACCGTTTAAAAACCTAGTGAAACCTCCGCCCGAGGTCGGTTTGAACTACAACTTGCAGTTCTCAACCGCGCTGCAAAGGAAAATCAATGTCTCCCGATGTCCCCGAAATTGGAGGAAATTATGAAGAGTAAATTCTTTCTGGTTCTCGTTCTTGTGTTCTGCCTGGCCGGTTTGGCGCTGGCGCAGACGGATACAGCCCGTCTCATCGGAACCATCACCGATACCACCGGCGCTGTCGTACCGAATGCCGCCGTTGCGGTAACCAATACCGCGAATGGCCGGACCGTGACCGCCCAAACCGGCGGTGCCGGCGAGTACGTGGTCAACGCGTTGACCGCGGGCAGATACCACATCGACGTAAAGGCGGCAGGCTTCAAGACTGCGACGGCCGATTTTACTCTGGAAGTTTCTCAGGTCCAGGAGATCAGCCTGAAGCTGGAACTGGGCGAGGCCTCCACCACCGTCGACGTGACGAGTGCAGTGCCGGTAGTTGACACCGCGACATCGAGCATGGGCGAAGTGATTCAGGGACGACAGGTGACCGAGCTTCCTTTGAACGGCCGCAACTTCACGCAACTGGCGCTGCTGACTCCGGGCGTGACGCGCGGTGCGTATGGCGACATCGCCTCCGGTGGCGGCTCGGGAACAAACGCCGAGACGTTCCGTAACTCCGAGACCGGCGGCGCGGCGCTCTCGGCGAACGGCTTGCGCCCGCAAGCGGACAATTTCATTCTGGATGGCGTCGACAATAACGACGCCTTCGTCAACGGCATCATCTTCTTCCCACCGGCGGAAGCGATCCAGGAATTCCGCGTGAATACCAACGTGGCGCCGGCCGAGTTCGGCAAAGGCGGTGGCGCGATCGTTCAGACCAGCATCAAGTCGGGTAGCAACGAGCTACACGGATCGGCTTTCCTGTTCCGCCGCAGCGGCTTTGCTGACGCTCATGACTACGGTTCAACCGGCCCGATCCAGTTCCGGCAGGCCCAGTTTGGCGGCACGGTTGGTGGGGCGATTTGGAAGAACAAGCTGTTTGCCTTTGGCGACTTCCAGGGCCGTCGTCAGGAGCAACCGAACGGCACCGAATTCGACACTGTTCCCACCGATATGATGAAGGGCACAGCCCCCGGCGAGACAGGTATCTCCGACTTTTCCCAACTGCTCGGCTTGACCACCCCGACTGTTCCGCAGTGCGCACTGTGGAATCCGGCGTTCTTCAATGGTTATGACAAGAACGGTAATCCTGTTTCAAAGGGTTACATCTTCAATCCCATCCCCGTCACGGCCGGCACAACCAACTGCGAGCCGTTTGGCTGGAACGGCACAACCGCAACTAACATCATCAGCAACCCGAACCCTGTCGGCTTGAAATACCTGCAGACCTTTCCTGAGCCGAACGCTGCGCCATCAGCGGGGACGTTGGTCAATAACTACGTCACCGACCGCCAGCAAATCCGTAATTTCAACGACTTCGACATTCGTGTTGACTTTAACGCGACTCAAAAGGATCAGATCTTCTTCCGCTACAGCTACGGGCAAGACAATTTCACGGTCACGAATAGTCTGGGACCCAACAATCCTTCAGGATTCGGCTCCGGCGACAACATCAACCATCCCAGAGGAATTGCGGCAGGCTATACGCGCGCCATTGGCCCCAATGTGGTAAACGAATTCCGCTTTGGTTACATCAGCTCGGTTTACGGCTACAATCCGCCGGACATCGGCCAGAAACTAGGAGTCGCGGTCGGAATTCCGGGTGCGAACCCGACCCCGCTGCTAGGCGGCCAGGTTCTGATCGGCGGCAACGCCCAAGAGATTACCTACCAGGGCGACGGCGGTCCTTACAACGTAGACCAAAAGCTCTACCAGTTCGAGGACGCTCTGTCTTATGTCCATGGCCGTCATGTTTTCAAGTTTGGAGCCACGGTCGGGCAGAGACAGCTTGGCTACGTACAGGGCAACGACGCCAAAGGCTCTTTCATTCTTGGCGGCAACACATACCCCGGTACCGGAAGGTTCACCGGCTATGAGGCATCCGAGATTGTGGCAGGATTCCCGGACTACGAGATTGGACAATTCAACGGCTTGTACGAGACGCACAGCTGGGAAACGGGCTACTTTGCGCAGGACGACTGGCGCGTGAACAACCGGCTGACGCTGAACGTGGGCCTGCGCTACGATTACTATACTTGGCCTTACGAGACTAAGAACCAGTTGTCTAACTGGGTTCCGAACAACCCAGCGGATGCGGGCAGTGGAATTCTGATTACACCCGGCAGCGCCGGGGCGGCCGGTCTGCCGAGGAGCCTGATTAACAACGACAAGAGGGATTGGGCGCCGCGCATCGGTTTTGCCTACGATCTGTTTGGCACGGGGAAGACAGTGCTCCGCGGCGGATATGGAATATTCTATTACCTTGATCGTGGTGGTGTAGGCGAACAGCTGAGCAACAATCCGGATTTCAACGGAACTTCAAGCTACGAAGCCTGCCCGGGTGCGAACGGCAACTGCTCCACGCAAAGTCCAAACGGCTTTCGCATCACGCTAAGCGGCCAGATCCCGAACGGCCCTCCGTATTCCACTGTCAATAACGACTGGACCCAAGCCACCGCTGCGCTTCCCTCCGCCGTAAGCACGGTGAATGTTAACGACCCCACTAACGTAAACGTCATCTACTGGCCGACCAACAGCAAGAACTCGAGCGTACAGCAATGGAACCTCCAACTGGAACGGCAACTGGGGCCAAATATGGCCTTCGATGTCGCCTACGTGGGCACCAAGATGGACCACCTGGCGACGGCCTTCAATGCCAATGCTGTGCAACTTGGCGATCTGCAAGTTGGCGTCCATAATCAGCGCTGGTACAACTTGGGTGGGAACGTTAACGAGTATGCTTTCGTAGGGACCGGCACCTACAACGGGTTACAAACGAGCTTCAAGCGGCGCCTATCGAGGGGCTTGACATTCACGAGCGCCTACACCTGGTCCCACACTATCGACAACTCGAGTGGTGCGTTCGGAAATAACGGCGCCGCCAATCCGATTTTCGTGGACGCGAACGGGAACCCGCTACTGAACCTGAACAAAGGAAATGCGAATCAGGATATCCGCAACAATTTCGTGTTCGGATCAATGTACGAGCTTCCTTTCGGGAAGGGGAAGCAGTACGGCGGGGATGTGCCGACGGCCCTCGATTACATTATCGGGGGATGGCAGTGGAACAACATCATCACGTTGCAATCCGGCACGCCTTTCGATCTCTTCTATACCTCCTCCTCGCCCCAAGACCGTCCGGACGTTACCGGACCGGTTTCGGTGAGCATCGACCACGCCACAGGACAAGGCGTAATCAGCGGGAACTTCTCCAAACCTGCGTTACTCAACGGAGACTTCGCCAGTCCGGGTACTCTGGGCAGGAATGCCCTGTTCGGCCCCGGGTTCCATAGCTGGGATACGGGCATGATGAAGGACTTCACGTTGCATGAGCGTCTCAAGGCTGAGTTCCGTGTCGACGCCTTCAACGTGCTCAACCATCCGCAATTCCAAAACGGCAGCTTCCAAGCGAATCTCGGTAACGGAACGATTGTGGGCAACATCACGACAACCACCAATCCTGCAGTAACGCGCCTCTCATCCGAGCGCGAGCTGCAGTTCGCCGTGCGCATTATGTTCTGATCCATGGCATATAGGCAGGGAGCGGATGGCCGTTCCTTCCGTTCCCTGCTCCGCTTCAAACTCGGCCCGTGAGCGGGGATTCCCTGAATCTGGCCGTTTTGCCTTGATCGTGTGGATGCCATGAGAATCCGACGCACCTTCGCGTTCTTGCTACTCCTAGCATGCCTCGACTTGGCATGCCTTAACACGCTGCGGGCCTGGCCGCAGACGACGACTGCGGTCGTTGCCGGCAGTCCGGTGTCGGGCAGTCCGGTGATTCGCAAGATCGATCCTCCCAACTGGTGGGTAAACTACACGCCCGAGCTCACCCTGCTGCTCACTGGTGAAAACCTGGGCGGCGCTCGCGTGGAAAGCCCCACGAAAGATCTGACTCCGCTCGGCGCGGAAGCTTCTGCCAACGGACATTATCTGTTCGTCCACCTGCAACTCAGTTCCGACCTGCCGTCGGGAACCGTTCCCTTGCGTCTGATCACTTCGGCGGGATCGACCACGGTCCCGTTGCCGCTGCTGGCTCGCGCCGACTCCCGCGGCCACTTCGAGGGCCTCTCTCGCGACGACGTCATTTACCTGATCATGCCCGACCGCTTTGCCGACGGCGATCGCTTGAACAATCAGCCTGCGGGCTCGACCGGTGTGTATGACCGCAGTCAGGCCAAGGCGTACCACGGCGGCGATCTCCGCGGTATCCGCCAGCACTTGGACTATCTGCACGATCTGGGCGTGTCCGCGATCTGGCTCACTCCCGTCTGGAAGAACACCGACTCCGACTACCACGGCTATCACGTCGTCGACTTCTACGCCCTCGACGACCACATGGGATCTATGCAGGAATACCAGGCGCTGGTGGCCGACGCTCACAAGCTTGGCCTGAAAGTGCTGATCGACTACGTTGTCAACCACACCGGTCCTCATCATCCCTGGGTCAACGATCCTCCAACGCCCACGTGGTTTCATGGCACGCCCGCACATCATCGGGAGCCCGCTTACACGTTCGCGGGGCTGGTCGATCCGCACGCTTCGCCACGCGAGTATCTCGACACGCTCGACGGCTGGTTTGCCGGCAAGTTGCCCGATCTGAATCCGGACGACCCCGAGCTCGCCATCTACCTGGCGCAGAATGCGATGTGGTGGACGGAAACCGCGCAACTGGATGGATTCCGCCTGGATACATTTCCCTATTCCACGCGCCAGTTCTGGAGCGGTTGGAATGAGCGGTTGCGCAGCGTCTATCCGCGGATCAACGCGGTCGGCGAAGTTTCGGACAGCGATCCGACTATCACGTCTTTTTTTGCCGGCGGGAAAAAGCAGTTCGACGGCATTGACTCCGGGCTCGCTACGGTCTTCGATTTCCCGCTTTGCAACGCTTTGCGCGAGGTGGTCATCAAGGGTGCGCCGATGGAAAAGATCGTCGGAGTGCTTCAGCGGGACGAACTTTATCCGCATCCCGAGATGCTTGTCACCTTCTTCGGAAACCACGACGGCGGTCGATTCGTTGGAGAGGAAAACAGTTCTCTGGCAAAGCTCAAGGCGGCGTTCTCGCTTCTATTGACCATGCGCGGCATCCCGCAGATCTATTCCGGAGACGAGATTGCCATGCCCGGTGGCGGCGATCCCGACAACCGCCGCGATTTTCCCGGAGGGTTTCCTGGCGAATCGCGCGACGCTTTCACCAGCAGCGGGCGCACGTCCGAACAGCAGGAAGCATTCGTCCATGTGCAATCCATGCTGGCGCTACGGAAGGCGCATCCCGCCTTGCGCACCGGCAAGCAATGGCACATCGGCTGGGACGAAACCTACTACGCTTTCCTGCGTGAACTGCCGCAAGAAAAATTGCTGGTGGTGTATAACAACGCTGCCACGGCGCGCGATCTGCATATCCCTGTTGCCGACACTCCGCTCAGTGGCGCACAGGAACTACAAACGCTTTTCGGCGGGAAAACGGCGCGGATTGCCGAGGGCGAGGTGCGAGTGACTCTGGCACCGCAGTCGCTCGCCGTCTTCAGCGTTCGTTAGCCGCGCGGGGATCCTCATCCTCCGCTAATCTGCCGGGATTCCTGATTGTTTTTATTCTCACGCTGCTCTTGGTGCGCGGCGGGAACGCCCGCTTCTCCGCCAGCAAGCTCGGATCGGCAGCAGTAACAATGTGACGCGGTCACGGCCTAGTCATGGTAGACCAGCAATCGGCTTCATTCGCACGGACAACTATCGCGCCCGTGTGCTGAAGATTTACGCGGAGCTGACGGCGAGGCCGAAACTGGCGGCAGTATCCTGAAATCGAGTAATTTGGTACGCTTTGGTACGGTGGGCATCTTATGGATGGCCCGCAAGTGATAGAGTGACAAGAGTTGGGCGCTTAACTCAGCGGTAGAGTGCCATCCTCACACGGTGGAAGTCGTAGGTTCAAATCCTACAGCGCCCACCATTCACCAATTGGTTTTGCGTGTCGCGCTGGCGCAGTGTTTCCTTCCCCGACTTCACCCCCTCTGGAATGTTAAGATTTTATGAATGCCCGTGCGCCGCAAACTCAAGAAGGCCCCGCCTGCCGTGGGAAAGCCCGCTACAGGAAAAGTTCGCGGGCGTAAGGGCGAGCCGCGCGCCGCTGCGGAACTGGTTGTCATCACTGGCATGAGCGGGTCGGGGAAGGCCTCGGCTCTGAAGGCCTTCGAAGATCTCGGTTACTACTGCGTGGACAATCTGCCGGTGGAGTTGATTCCGCGTTTTGCCGAACTGGCGCGGCAGTCGGGAGAAATTCCGCGCACCGCGCTGGTGGTGGACGTGCGCGAGGGCTCGCAACTGGAGAAGCTGCCCGCGATCCTGAAGTCGGTGAAGCGGACGATTGCTACGCGAGTGATCTATCTCGAAGCGAGCGATGCCGCATTGCTGCGGCGCTTCAGCGAGACGCGGCGGCCTCATCCGCTGGGGACGGGCACCACGGTGCGCGCATCGCTTGGGGCCGAACGGTGGCACCTGCGGGCGATTCGCAAGATTGCTGACCTGGTCATTGACACCTCCAAGTTTAATGTTCATGAACTGCGGGCGCATTTGACCGACCGCTTCAAACAGCACTCCGGGAGCCAGCAGACGATTCTGGTCTCATGCGTGAGCTTCGGATATAAACACGGCTTGCCCGACGACGCCGACCTCGTGTTCGATGTGCGTTTTCTGCCCAATCCTCATTTCGTGCCGGAGTTTCGCGGGCTGACAGGTCGCGATCCTCGCGTCGCCAAATACATCCGATCGTTTCCGCAGACGCAGGAGTTCATAAACCGCATCTCGGAACTGCTGGTCTACCTGCTGCCGCACTACATTCGCGAGGGCAAGAGCTACCTGACCATCAGCTTCGGATGCACCGGCGGACAGCACCGCTCGGTGATGATCGCCGAAGATGTCGGCAAGCGCCTGCGGAAAGCGGGATACAAAGTAAAGGTCGCGCATCGGGACAGTCCGAAATAGTTCAGCGTCTCGACATTCTTCTGCCTATAGAGACCCGGCAAGCCACGTCTCCACGGGAAATCACATGTAGAATTGACGCTTACGCGCATGGCAACCTCGGCAGCGGCGGACGCGAAGAGTGCGGGAACACTGGCAAAGCCCCGTCCGCTGACCCGCCTGTTGCACTATGTTTGGCCTTACTGGTGGCCGATTCTGGCTTCGGTGACGCTGATGGCGCTGGTGGGGCTGTTGGACTCCTTCCGGCTGCTGCTGGTTGGCCCGATACTTGACCGCGTATTGAACCCCGGATCCCAGGGGAGAACTCTGCAGCTGTTCAGGGTGCCGGGCACCGAACGCTTCCTTAACCTTCAGCAGTTGGTTCCATCGCATTTTCACAATCCATGGACGGTGGTGGCCTTTGCGCTGGTGGGGTCGACGGCGTTGAAGGGGATCTTCGACTATGCCGGCACCTATCTGGTGAACTACGCGGGTTTTGGGATGATCACCGACCTGCGCGACGATTTGTACAACGCGATTCTACGGAGCTCGGCGGCGTTTTTCGCGAAACACCCCACGGGCACCTTGCTCTCGACCATCGTCAGCGATATCGAGAAGGTGCAATACGCGATGTCGAGCGTGCTGGCGGAGTTTCTGCAGCAGTTTTTTACCTTTTTATTCACCGCCGCGGTGGTGGTTTTGCTGGGAGGCAAGCTGGCGTGGGTCTTGTTGCTGTTCCTGCCTGCGATTTTATACTCGTCGAGGAAAGTCGGCCGGCAAGTGCGCACCACCACGCGAGGCGGGCAGGACAAACTGGCCGAGATCCAGAATATTCTGCACGAAACCATTACCGGAAACCGAATCGTCAAGGCGTTCGGCATGGAGAACTGGGAGGCGGATCGCTTCCGGGTTGCCGCGCGACGGCTATTCCGGGCGAATCTTCGGCTGGTGGCGGCGTTCGCCATCAGTTCTCCGCTGATGGATATTCTGGGCTCGATCGCCATAGCGCTGTTGCTGTTGCTCGGACGCGACCAGATCAACAAGGGTGTATTCACACCGGGAATCTTCGTCGCCTTTATCATCGCCGTCTTCAAGCTCTACGATCCGGTGCGCAAGTTCGCGCAGTTCAACAATAATTTTCAGCAGGCGGTGGGCGCCTCGTCGGAGATCTTCCGTTTCATGGACATGGAAGACGAGGTGCGGGAGAAGCCAGGAGCGAAGCGGCTGGGAAAGTTTACGCGGGCGATCCGGTTCGCCGACGTGTCTTTCTCCTATTCCAATTCCAGTTCCAACGATCACGCTGAGGATTCGCCGCTGGTGCTGCACAACATCAATCTGGAAGTGAAGGCAGGCGAGGTTCTGGCGGTGGTGGGCTCGAGCGGCGCGGGCAAGAGCACGCTGGTGCACCTGATCCCGCGTTTCTTTGACGTGAGCAGCGGGCGCATTCTGATTGACGACAGCGATGTGCGCGATGTGACGCTGGAGTCGCTGCGATCCCAGATCGGGATTGTCACGCAGGACACGGTATTGTTCAACGATACGGTGAGAAACAATATCGCCTACGGCCAGCCCCATGTTTCGCAGAAGAAGGTGGAAGAAGCGGCGCGGGCGGCGCGAGCCTATGAATTCATTCGCGGGCTTCCGGAAGGCTACAACACCATGATCGGAGAGCGCGGGGTGCGGCTTTCGGGCGGGGAGCGGCAGCGGATCGCGATTGCGCGGGCGATCCTGAAAAATGCGCCCATTCTGATTTTGGACGAGGCGACGTCGGCGCTGGACAGCGAGTCCGAGTCTCTGGTGCAATCGGCACTGCATAATCTCATGACTGGGCGTACTGTGTTCGTGATTGCGCACCGGCTCTCGACCGTGCGGCGCGCGGATCGTATCGTGGTGCTCGATAATGGCACGATCAGCGACATTGGCGCGCATGAGGAGCTGATGCAAAAGTTGGGCACGTACCGGCGGCTTTACGAACTGCAGTTTGCAGAAGCGTGAAAAGAAAGTTTCAAGGTTTCAAAGTTTCAAGGTTTCAAGGCGGAAAGCCAGCGATCGGCGCCCTTAATCTCGGACTCTCTTACCTTGAAACCTTGAAACTCTGAAACCTTGAAACCTGGAACTTTATGACACTTCGCTCCATGACGGGGTTCGCGCAGGTCAAAGGGCAGGTCAACGCCCAGTTGGCGTTTGCGCTATCGTTGAAATCGGTCAACCATCGTTTTCTGGATCTTCACTTCCGGCTTCCATCCGATACCGACGCGCTGGAGATGAAGCTGCGCCGGTTTCTGAAAGAGAACCTGGCTCGCGGCCACGTGGAAGTGATCCTGAACCTGGATCGCTCGGGCACGAACGGGTTTGCGCTCAACCGGCAACTGATTGCCGGCTACGTGCAGGCGTTTCGCGCGGCGGCGGACGAGTTCGGAGTCGAGGGCGAGCCCGATCTCAACGTGGTTCTGAGGATGCCGGGCGCAATGGATTCGGGAGCCGAGAAATCAGGGGACGAACTGGAGACCGCGGTGATGGCGCGCGTAGAAGAAGCGCTTTCGCGGCTGAATGAGATGCGCGAAGAAGAAGGCCGGAGCATGGGCACGGAGTTGCGCGCGCGCATGGCGAGTCTGGAAAAAGCTGCAGCGGGCGTCGAAGCCCATCGCAGCACCATTCTGCGCAGCTACTCGGAACGGCTCCAGGCGCGCATGCTGGAGCTGTTCGGCGCGCAGGTGGACAAAGAACGGATCTTGCAGGAAGTGGCCGTGTTGGTCGATCGCAGCGATATCCAGGAAGAACTGGTCCGGCTGAATGCGCACGTGAAGCATTTTCTGGGCTTGCTCGACCAGGGCGAAGAGGTGGGCAAGAAGATGGACTTCCTGCTGCAGGAAATGAACCGCGAGGCGAACACGCTGCTTTCGAAAACCTCCGGCCTGGCGGGTGAGGCGTTGAAGATTACCGAGATGGGCCTGCTGATGAAGTCGGAGATCGAGAAATCGCGGGAGCAGGTGCAGAACCTGGAATGAGCATCGTTTACATTGTTTCCGCGCCGTCGGGTTCGGGGAAATCCACGCTGGTGAACGAACTATTCAAGATGGTTCGTGGGTTGGATTTTTCGATCTCTTACACCACGCGCCCGCCGCGCGGAAGCGAAAAGAACGGCAAGGAATATTTCTTCGTCTCTCGCGAAGAATTTGAAGCTATGATCGCGGCCGGCAAGTTTCTGGAATACGCCGAAGTTTTCGGAGATGAGAAAGTGCGCGGCGAGTATTACGGCACGGCGCGAAGGTTTCTGCGCGATGCCGAGGCGCGCGGCAACGACCTGCTGCTGGATATCGACGTGCAGGGCGCGAGCCAGGTCAAGGAGAAGATTCCAGACGCAGTGAGCATTTTTATTCTTCCGCCGGACCGCGAGAAACTGGAGTGGCGGCTGCGCCACCGGGGGGAGGATTCGGAGGAAGTAATTCGTCGCCGGTTGGACACGGCCCGGCGAGAGATTGAGAATTACTCGAAATACGACTACATTTTAGTTAATAACCTGCTTGAGAAATCCGCGGACCAACTAAAGGACATAGTGTTGGCGGAGCGGTTGCGGCAAAGCGGGACGGAACTTTCCGGGGAAGAAAAGCGGCGAGTGGCCACCGCACAAGCTTGCCGGTTGGAAGAAACGCGCGAGCGGGTGCAGCCGATTCTGGCTTCTTTCCGCAGGCAGTAAAAGGGCGCATGAAGTTTTGAGGGAGAGAGTATGAAGTTGATTGAAGGGTTCGACAGCAACTATCGCTACATTCTGGTAGCGGCGCGGCGGGCACGGCAACTGCAAGGCGGCGCGCCGCCGGTGATCGATACCGGATCGCGCAAACCCTGCCGCATCGCACAGGATGAAATCAAGGCGGGCAAAGTGAAATGGCTGATTCCGGAGGTTCCGAAACTGCCGGTGGTGGCCGCAACTGAAACTCTCAACAAGGTGTTCCCGGAAGACGCATAGATTTTGGGTGGCGCAGCGCTTCAGCGCTGCGGTATCTGCCGCTTTTTGAGCGCCGGATTTAACCGCTGCGGGCCAGACGCTGGCAACGCGCGGGTTGCATCCCGCGGCAAACGGCGGCATCAGTTCTGCAGGCGGGGCTTGATCCTGAAACTGTAGCCGCTGTCTTCCTCCTATGAAAATTGCGCTGGGCGTGTCCGGTGGGATCGCAGCTTACAAAGCGGCGGAAATCGTGCGCCTTTTGCAGGACCGCGGCATTCATGTGCAAGTCGTAATGACAGCTGCGGCACAGGAATTTGTTCGTCCTCTTACCTTCGCAGCGCTCTCCGGAGAAAAAGTGATTACCGATATGTTCGGCTCCGCATCGGGAGACGCGCAGGCGAACGTTGAGGCCGCCATCGAGCACATTGCGATTGCGCAGGCGATTGATGCGCTCGTGGTGGCTCCAGCCACGGCCGACGTGCTGGCGCGCTTCGCGCAGGGAATTGCCAACGACTTCCTCAGCACCCTTTACCTTGCGACCACCGCTCCGGTCGTAGTGGCTCCTGCAATGAACGTCAACATGTGGAATCACCCGGCCACGCAGGCCAATCTGGAAATCTTGCGTCAGCGCGGCGTTCGCATTGTGGAGCCGGGCAGCGGATATCTGGCCTGTGGAATGACCGGCGCGGGGCGACTGGCGGAGAACGAAGCGATTGTGGCGGCGGTGATGGAGGCGCTGGGCGCCTCGCAGGATCTCGCGGGCGAGACGGTGCTGGTGACGGCGGGGCCGACGCGGGAGAAGATCGATCCGGTGCGCTATTTGACGAACCGTTCGAGCGGGCGCATGGGCTATGCCATTGCGGAAGCCGCGCTGCGCCGCGGAGCACGCGTGCTGCTGGTGAGCGGCCCCACTGCGATAACGGCTCCGGGCGCGGCCGAAGTGACGCCGGTGGAAACAGCAGAAGACATGCTGGCGACGGTTTTGAAACTTCTACCCCAAGCCACGGTGGTGATCAAGACGGCGGCCGTGGCGGATTTCCGGCCGAAAGCGGCGTCGGAACAGAAGATCAAGCGCAAGGGCGAGCTGACGCTGGAGCTGGAACCGACAGCGGATATTCTGGCGGAAGTGGCGCGCCGCAAGACTACCCAGATCGTCGTCGGATTTGCCGCTGAGACGGAAAACGTACTCGAAAACGCGCGTAAGAAGCTGGCCTCGAAATCGCTCGACGCAATTGTAGTGAATGATGTTTCGCGCGAGGGCGTTGGATTTGATTCCGACCGCAATGCGGTCACGATTATTTCTCATAGCGAAGTGGCGGAGGTTCCTGAGACCTCGAAATGGGAAGTCGCGCAGCGCGTGCTCGACCAGATCGTGAAGCTGCGACAGCGCAGCGGCGTGCCTGCGCGCTGACAAAACCTTATTCAACACAGAGGCACGAGCCCCCGAGAAAGGCAAAGAGTTTTTTTGGCTTCTCCGTGTCTCTGTGTCCCTGTGGTGAAATGTTGTTATTCTTATCCGTAATGCCCCGCACCCTTGATCCTGAACTTCGACGCGCGCTCGCGGCGCGCATCCGCTACTACAACGAGATGGGGATTTACGACTTTTACCGGCAGCCTCTGTCGGACCGCGCGGGGGAAGTTGCGGCGCCGGTTGCGGACGAAGCGGCAATCGCGGTTTCGACAAGTCAGCCAAGATCAGGAGAAGCAATGAGTCCACGGAAGACCGCGGCGGTCACAGTGCCAGGTGTCGAAGAAAGCATTTTCGAGGCGATCGCGCTGAAGCCTGAGCAGAATGTGAGCGATCCGGTGAAGGCGCTGAAGATGATCCGCGAAGACCTGGGCGACTGTACGCGCTGCGTGCTCCACAAGCAGGGACGGAAACAGATTGTGTTTGGCGTGGGCAATCCAAGCGCCGAGTTGATGTTCGTGGGCGAGGGGCCGGGCGCCGATGAAGACGCGCAGGGCGAGCCGTTTGTGGGGCGCGCCGGGCAACTGCTCAACAACATGATCAAGGCGATGGGGATCTCGCGCGAGCAAGTTTACATCGCGAACATAGTGAAGTGCCGTCCACCGGGCAATCGCACGCCGGAGCGCGACGAGTGCGCGACCTGCTCGCCGTTTCTGATGCGGCAGATCGCGGCGATCAAGCCGAAGGTGATTGTGGCGCTCGGCGCAGTGGCGGCGAAGACGCTGCTGGCGATGAGCGCGTCGATGATGCAATTGCGCGGGCGCTTTTACGACTTTCGTCCGGCGGGAGTGCGGAGCAACGATCCCGACTGGGACGGATGCAAGCTGGCCGTCACCTACCATCCAGCGTTTCTGCTGCGCGATCCGCGGCAGAAGAGCGAGGCTTGGAAGGATTTGCAGATGGTGATGAAGGAGTTGGGGCTGAAGGCGCCAGCGAAGGGCGCGGAATAGAACAGCGGGGCGGGGGATTCGCTGCATCCACCAATTCCCGCTTTGGGACATGTTTACTGGTTGGTACCCCCACCCCCTCCCCCCCTCTGTCTAATGGAATCATGGGGTTGGCGGGAGTTTTTCGCTTTGGTCTTTGAATCTAAAGGACTTATACTAAAGTATTCCGGAATAAGGACTTACGAGCAGTTGCCAGTACCCGGTCGCCAGTACCCAGAAAAACCACCTGGCAGACGAAGAAAAAGGGTGCGGGAGTGATCCGCACCCTTTCTTACCTCTATAAGTCTATTATATCAATTTTGACCCAGGCATACCGACAACTTTTTCGACTTTATTTTGTCAGCCGATGCATCGACTTACAGGGAAAATCGCCAAGACGGGGGCTTGACAACAATTGGCAAGAATCGAGAGTGACGCCGAGGCTATCAGCAAACTCACGGCCGAGCATTACACCTGGGGTAACGGTTGCGATGGTTGGCACCTGGTACGGAACCCGCAACTAAGCGTGATCCAGGAGCGCATGCCGGCGGGCTCGGCGGAGGTTCGCCACTTCCACCATCGCGCGCAACAGTTTTTCTACGTGCTCGCGGGCAAAGCGGTCATGGAAATGAATGGCCGCTCCATTGTTCTGAGTGCGGGAGAAGGGGTTTGGATTCCAGCGGGCGCATCGCATCAGATGAAAAATGAATCGGGCGACGAGGTTCATTTCCTGGTTATTTCGCAACCGCCTTCTCACGGGGATCGGGAAAATACCTAGGGGGGCGTGCTCGCCCACAGCACTGCGCCTAGCCGTTCAGTCGTCGCGCGTACGTCCAGCGATCGATCCGCTAGCCGACAGCGTAGTACCACGCGGCTACCAGCACGGGCATCACTGCCATGCAGGTTAAGACGTCGTTGACACCATGATGGCCAAGAGCGCGAACAAACCACACCCAAACGACAAATGCAGGGATAGCGGAGAGGGGCCCAAGGGCTGGCAGAACGATTCTCCGCCGCATTCGCATATTTCATTAGACACCGCGGGAGTGTCTCGGCGGTTACGAATTGTGGTGAGAATTCCCTGATGCTACCTGGATTATGGGGAGGCGGTAGGGGTCCTTCGACTCCGCAGAACGATCCGCTTCGCGGATCGTTCTGCTACGCTCAGGATGACAGCTTGTAAATACTCTTTTCACTACATGCCCCTCTTTTGCGACGTCGCTCTTGCTGTGCCGCTTGACATGGTTTTCACCTACGCCGTCCCGCCGGGGATGGAACCGGTGGTGGGCGGGCGGGTGCTGGTGCCGTTCCGGCAGCAACGGTTGTCGGGGATTGTGGTGGAACTGCACGACCGTCCGCCGCAGGTCTTGACTGCTCAAATCAGTGCCTCTCAAATCAGTGCCTCGCAGGTAAAGATCAAGAAGGTGATCGAAGCGCTCGACCTCTCTCCGGTTCTCAATGAGCATCTGCTGAAACTTGGGAAGTGGATTGCCGATTACTATCTCGCTCCGGTGGGCGAGGTGTTTCGCACCATGCTGCCGCTCTCCGCCGAGTTTAAACGCTCGGTCGCGTACCGCATCACCGATCAGGGGCGGACGGCGCTGCATCTGGCGGGGATGTCGGGGTCTCCGGCGCGGTCGAAGCGATCACCAGAACAGCAATTGGTTGAATTCCGCGTGCTGGATTATCTGGCGGAGCGGGAGAACGTGCCCGAAGAGAGATTACGTGGGGCGACGCGGGTGGCGAGCGCGCTGCTGGCGGGGATGGTGCGGAAGAAGTGGATTGCGCGGGAAGATGTGTCTGGGGCGCGGGATGCGGCGCGGGTGGTCAAGGTCGCGGTGCTGCTTGACGCCGAGGCTGCGGAGGCTGCGCCTCCGCTGGACCCTTC
>Ga0181505_10091079_pt1 | contig 26666 bp, 16 predicted proteins | sample PEATcosm2014_Bin_5_FD_127743 | JGI IMG/M metagenome (GOLD analysis project Ga0181505, IMG submission 127743) | Metatranscriptome of peatland microbial communities from MTU Mesocosm Facility, Houghton, MI, USA - PEATcosm2014_Bin05_30_metaT... | ecosystem: Environmental > Terrestrial > Soil >...
CAAACGTTTTATCCGCACGAATGACCGCATTCGTGTTCGTGAAGTTCGCGTGATCGACGATGAAGGCAATCAGCTTGGCATCATGACTCCCTACGATGCGCTCAAGATTGCCCGCGAAAAAACTCTTGACCTGGTAGAAGTCTCACCCACCGCTCAACCTCCTGTATGCCGCATCATGGACTACGGGAAATACCTGTACCAGCAGGAAAAGCGCGAGCGCGAAGCCAAGAAGCACCAGCACCAGATCACGGTCAAGGAAGTGAAGTTCCGCATCAACGTGGACGATCACGACTACGAGACCAAGAAGAACCACGTGCTGCGCTTTCTTGACGAAGGCGACAAGGTGAAGGCCACCATCTTCTTCCGCGGACGCGAGATGACGCGGCAGGGATTGGGACGCGAGATCCTGGATCGCCTGATCAAGGACCTGGGCGACAAGGCGATCGTGGAGTTTCGTCCGCGACAGGAAGGCAACACGCTTCACCTTATCCTGGCGCCGCCGAAGGTCCAGCCGGGCGCGAAGCCGGCAGGCCCCAAGGCCGACAAGAGTGCAGCCGCGCCTCCGCAGCCACCGCGGCCCGCACCGCCGCAGCAGCAACCGTAGCGGTAACTGATTCGGCCGGGGAATCCAGCACGTTGCTGAATTTGGCGAGCGATTCGGACGTAGAGCTTAGCTACTCTTTGGCCGCCCGCTCCAACTCTGCAATGTCGAGTTTCTTAATCCCGAGCATCGCCTGCATCGCCTTGGGATGCTTGATGAGCTCGGGAAGCTGCCCCGGCACAATCTGCCACGACATTCCGAACTTGTCTTTGAGCCAGCCGCACCGGCCTTCACTGCCTCCGGCGCTCAGCTTCGCCCAATAGTGATCCACTTCCGCCTGCGAGTCGCAGCGCACCACAAAGGAAATGGCCTCGGTGAATTGGAACGACGGGCCGCCATTGAGCGCAATAAACTTCTGTCCATCAAGCTCAAAACTGACGGTCAGGATGCTGCCCTTGGGCGCGCGACTGTCGCGCGCCTCGCCAAACCGGCGCGAGTTCTTGAATGCCGTGAGATAGAACTCGACCGCCTCCTCCGCGTTCGAGTCGAACCAGAGAAACGGCGTAATCCGCAGATTGTTTTCAAAAGCATTCATGGGAAATAACCTCGCTTCCAGTTGTGCCGTCGTTTCAACAAATCGGTTGTTCACCCGCAGCCTTGCTAGAACAGCTTTTTCCACTGCACTGTGATTTCCGGATGTTCCCGCGTCCCCGCCACTGCAACCGGCAAATAAGTTCCCGCTCCGTGTTTCATGAAAATGGGATCGAACGGCACCAGCACCCAATGCATGGCGCCTTTCATGGTTTGCGAAACAGTTGCCTTCAACCGCACATCTCCCACGAAATCGATTTTGTTGCTCTGCAGTCCGTAGGAACCCTTCACCTGGGCGACCGCGCCGGGCACCACAAACTCCAGCTTGCTGAAGCTCAAGTTCTCGTTTCCCAGTGAGAAGTCTCCATTGAAATCCGCAAGCACGTCCGTAATGCTGGTGTCGTCGGGCTTGCCTTGACCGCGACGGCTCAGGGCCGTGATCGCGATCGCCACTCTGTCGCTTGCGAATCGTGCATCGGAGACGTTGAACTTACCGGCTAATCGCATCCTTTGCAACACGCGATCGGGTCCTGGCGGCAAGTCGAGATTAGCCTTCAGCTTTAGCCGGCCGGTCAGCATCGGTTCGGACTTCGCGGCAAGTGCCAGCACATCCTGCACTCGCGCATGTTGTATGTCGACGTCGAGGGTAATGGTCTTGCCTTTCTGTCCGGGCTTGCTGGCGACCTCGCCGTTGGTGACAACGTCGGAGTTCAGAAAGTGGGCGTTGACCGGCTGCAGGTAGGTATTGCCATTGGTGCCGTCCACAGTGGCATGAAATTTCGTGGTGAGGTGAACCGGCTCGCCCCCACGGTCGAGCTTGAAGTCAGGAACATCGGTTGTGCCATCCACAATGATGTTATGCAGAATACCCCGATAATCTCCGACCGACGAAAGTATGCCGGAGACGCCGTTGAACATCGACAAGTCGGCATGTTGAAAGTTGTAGTGACCGGCCACTTTGGTAGCTGAAGGCTCGTCGAACACCCACGGGCCGAAGCGACCTGTGGTTTCGATCAAGCCCGGCGGAGTGGGATTGGTCACCTCCGCCGTGAAGTTCATCGACTGGCCGACACCGGCACTACGCAGCGTAAGCCTGCGAAGCTCGAACTGCATCGGTTGGCGCGCCGGATCTTTGCGCAGGATGTAGAGCTCGGTGCCGTCCGCATCCACTTTGTCGATAACGAAATCGGACAGATGCGTTCGGCGCCCCTGCTTCTGCGCGGGTGGCCTGGGCGGGTGATCGCGCTTGGACGGGACCTGAATCACCAGGCCATCCAGCTTCAGCCAACTGAGGTGGACTGGACTGCGCAGCAGTTCGAAAATGGCGGCCCGCACGGTCACGTGTTTCACGGTGATGAGTGGCGGAAGGCCGGGAGCGCTGCGGTTGGGCAGCACAAAGTTATCGGCAGTGGCGTAAAAGCCGGGAATCAATGTGACATGCAGGTTCTGGAGTTGGACGTCGGCTTGATAATGTTCGCGCAGGGCAAGTTGGATGCGGCCCTGCAGCCAGCGCTCAACCGGAGCGGGGACATTGATCAGCGCGAGAGTCAGCGCGACAAATCCAATCGCGCCAACGGCAAGTACCGCCAGCGCCGTCCAAAGCAGGATTCGTGTTCTCCGGCGAATAGGCATGGATGTTTAGATGCAGCAATTAGCTGCCGCCGCCCGTGACAAACCAGGCGATCGTCAGCCCGATCATGATGATGGTCGTAGCCCAGGCGATGAAGTTGAACCACGTCCCGTTCACGTATTTGCCCATCAGCTCGCTCTTGTTGATCAGCAACAGCATGAAGATGAGCACGAAGGGAAGAACGATGCCGTTCACCACCTGGGAAAGAATGCTGATCTTTATCAGCGGAACGTTGGGTAGAAGGATAACAGCGCCGCCGGCGATCAACAGCAACGTATACAGCCAGTAAAACACCTTCGCTTCTTTGAACTTGTGTCCGACGCCCGACTCGAAACCAAGTCCTTCGCACACCGTGTAGGCGGTCGAGATGGGCAAAATGGACGCGGCAAACAAGGAAGCGTTAAACAGCCCGGCGGCAAAAAGAATGTAGGCATACTCTCCCGCCAGGGGACGTAGCGCCTGGGCGGCATCGGCGCCATCGCGAATCTGGCGAATGCCGTGGACATAGAGTGTCGCCGCACAAGCCACTACGATGAACCAGGCAACAATGTCGGTGAACAAGCAGCCCAGGATCACGTCCCAACGCGACGCTTTGTATTCGCGGGGAGTAATTCCCTTCTCCACGATCGAGGACTGCAGATAGAACTGCATCCAGGGAGCGATGGTGGTCCCTACCACGGCAATGACCATGTAGATGTAGGCGGACTGGTGGAACGCGCCCGCCAGCGGCGGCTTAAAGGTGGCGACGAAAGCTGCCTTCCAGCTTGGACCAGCCAGCACGCCGGCAATAATGTAGGCGAAGTAGAAAAACGACGCTGCGAGGAAAACTTTCTCGACGCTCTTATACGTACCTTTGACCACCAGCAGCCACACAATTACCGCCGCGGCCGGCACGCTGATGTAGCGCGAAATGTGAAACAGCTCCAGGCTGCTGGCGATACCGGCGAACTCCGCCACCACGTTGCCAAAATTGGTGATCACCAGCCCGATCATCATCAGGAACGTGATCCGCAGACCGTATTCTTCGCGGATCAGGTCGCTGAGGCCCTTGCCGGTGACTGCGCCCATGCGTGCCGACATCTCCTGCACCACCACCAGCGCGAGGGTCATAGGAATCATGACCCAAAGCAGCAGATAGCCAAACTGGGCTCCCGCGGCGGAGTAGGTATAAATGCCCCCTGCGTCGTTGTCGACATTCGCTGTGATGAAGCCGGGGCCGATGACGGCCAGGAACATCAGCAGACGAATTCTCCAAACTCTGAGACGCCGAGATTCGGGCATGCGATCGAGGGCTTACGGTGAGATGGTGAAGACCACCCAGAATAAACGCAGGCGGCGAAATGCGCCAATCAGGGAATGAGCTTCGAGGCGCGCAGCCCTCACCTGTCCAAGGAATCGCCTTGTACAAGCGCAAGAGGTTTCGTCATGGAATGTGACATATCAAACGACAAAGGGCACGGCCGAAGCCGTGCCCTCGCAGAGAATGACCGCATCAGTGCTTGTTGGATGGATTCACCTGGATCTTCGCCATCATGCCACCATCCTCATGATCAATAATGTGGCAGTGATAAACGAATGTCCCGGCGATATTCGGATCGCTGAAGTCCATGCGCACCGTGATACTGGGGTAGGGCCCGGTGCCTGACCAGGCGGGGATGGGGTAACTATCGTAGAGCTCCGGATTTTGCACGGGCACACCGTTAATCGCCATCAGCAGGAAGTGGACCTGGTGAATGTGAAAATCGTGTGCCTCGCCCGCGTGGTTCTCGATCGTCCAATCCTCAATCGCACCGATGGTGGTGGTAATCGCGGGCGGATCGTCCATGTGAAAGACTCTCGGCTTTGCGCCCGCCACAGTGATGAAGTACTGGGTCGGTCCGTTGCTGCCCACCGTCTGCTCGGAGAAATAGAGGCTTCTGGTGGTCGTAGGCTGGGCCGTCAGCAGGCCGGAAAATCGCGGACGATCGGCCGGCGGCTTGCTTGCAGGCCGCGCCGGAGGAGGCTCGGCTTTCGCGCTGTCGGTGCCGAACATCTTCAACAGGTCTTGCGGTGGATTGGCGTTGCCTACCGCACCCGTGGCATAACCGTTCGTCAGGAATATCCCTTCCTGGTTGGAGGGAAGACCGGGCACGATGAATTCAGCCCGTCCGGCTGGCGGTATGACAATCTGATTTTCAGCCAGCGGCGGCGACAAAGGAATGCCGTCCAGCGCGACTACCTGTACTTGCTGTGGGGTTGTGCCGTAAACAACCTGCAGGGTGAGAAACGACTGGCTGGTTGCATTCAGAACTCGCCAGAATTCTTGTTGGCCGTATTGCATATTGATGTACGGCGACGGCGCATCGGGAAACAGAGCCGGCTGGAAGTTAACCGTCAGTTGATTGGGGCCGGGAATCCAGGAGTTGGGATTGTTGAATTGCTGACGGATGATGAGCACGCGTTCTGGCAAGCCCTGCGTTCCATTGATAGTCCCTTCGATAAAAAGCGCACCGGAAGCTCCCCCGTCGATCTGTGTAGTGGCGTAACCATGGGGATGGGAATGGTACCAATACATTCCGGGATTATCGTTTGGAGGAATTTGAAAGCTGTATTGGAACGGAGGATCGCCTGACTGGATGAGGGTATAGATAACATCGTCCTGGTGACAAACCGGCGCAATATTCATTCCATGGAAGTGCATGTTCGTGGTGCTGGGCAATATCATTCCGCCGTTGCAATCGGCGTCAGGCTGCTTGGTTGCCGGCTGCGGAACATGCATGCTCATCTGCATCTTCTTGGGATACTTGTCGTAGGGAGCCTGAATGCTGTTCGTCAGGTTGAGCACGAGCTGGTCGCCGGGATTGAGACGCAGGGTGGGAGCTTCGATCTGCTGCCCCTGGTAAATGTAGGAATAGCAGTAGTGCATGAAGTGGTCGGTGCCCTCCTGATTTTCCAACGTCATGTTGACGGTCAGAAAGCCGTTTTGACTGTACAGATCCAGAGGGTTAACAACCAGATTCCCCGGCAGCGGTCGAGCCGGACACATGTCCTGCGCCGAAGCCACCGTGACAGCCACTGCACAGATCAGGAACAACCAAGTTGCTTTCATCATTACGCGCATTCCTAAGCTCCTAAATTCCTGCGCCCGGCTCTTCAACCATGGCGCTCTCCTGCTAGAACGGCCGCGGAGGAAACACCTGGATCGACAGCAGCCCCGGGCTCAAGTCGTCGGTCACAGGAGACCCGGCAGCCTCGGTCAGCGTGCAGGCCGTCCCGGTAGACGTGACATTGACGATGCCGATAGAGGAGCCGAACTCCGCAACGTAAAGTACATTGCCGGTTCCCGTCGTATCGCGGGTCTGTAGCGATCCAACATAGGCCCACGGGTTATAAAAATTCGCCAACTGTGGGGAGTTACAGCCCCCCGATACGCTGCCGGTGTTCTTATTGAAGAAAGCGGCGGTAACGTAGCCGTTCTGGCTGTTGCCGATATAGATCAGGCTCTCATCCGGACTGAGCCGCGCGGTAGCAGAATTGATCCCGGGTCCGATGGCGTTGGTTGTCGTGCCAAGAATGTACATGACGGTGGGAGCGAGCTTACCCGAGGACAGGTCGGAAACTTCCACGGTCGTGGGTACGGCGGCGTCGCCGAAGATCGCAAAATGGCCGTCTTGCGTGATGTCTACGCTGTCAGGAAAGTAAGCCGACGCAAAGCCGGTGGCGTTCTGCTCATCGTTATTCGACGTGGGGATTACGTTCGCCGTGTTGAAGGACTGGATAGAACCGTCAATGTAGGCAACCACCAACATATTTCCATTGAGCGCCATGCCGGCGATCCACCCGCCATTCAGAGGAGTGACGGTGATGTCGCCCAGGAACGATAGCTGGCATCCCGCTCCGATGGAGAAAGTCGCAATCGTGTTGGACAGGGTGTAGCCGGCGTACAGGTAGTTTTGATTCATCACCATACCAATGCCGTTGCTGGTCCCTGAGTCGTTGGTGGAGCCGGAGAAGTTTCCCACCAACTGTTGCGTCTGGATATTAATGGCAGCTATGTCACCTGAACCGGCGTCGGAGGCAAACAGGCACTGGGCAGAACTGGACGGCAGCATCGCCAGTCGCGGCGTCCCAAAAAAGCCGCCTCCTATGCCCAAGCCAGTCGTGTTGATGCTTTGCTGATAGGTCAAGGTAGGTAACCCTTGCGAACCTCCCGCGAGATAAACGCTGGCATAGGTATGCCGCAGTGCGTCATCGTTAGTGAAGACGTAAATGGGGGTGTCGGGAGTTTTGGCCTTACTGGACGCATGCAGCATTAAGGGCGCAATGAAAGTGCCGAGCATCAGCACGACGAACAACATCTTCGTCATTTTCATTGGCGATCCCTTCGTCTGTGGGGAAGGAACGTGAGGCAAATCGTATGTCATAGAACAAAGTCCCTGCAATGCAAGTTCGGCTCAGGTGGACCTAAGTCGGGGGAATGGCAACACAATCAGCTCAATTGCCGGTGCTGTGCGACTCCTCTGAGGACGAGAACAACAGGTTGGAAGCATCGTACACCGGAACCGGGGCCAGCTCAACTTCCGTGATTCGTTGCCGGGCAGGTAAAGCGTATTTTGTCGCAAGATCTCGCAATAATCGCATCCTCCTGTCCCGACTACAACAGATAGTAGATAGGCGCCGGAGAGGGAGCCATCTCTACATCAAGTACGACTGAGGCCAATGCAGGTGGCTACCAGCGCGTGTCTTCCGCACAACGCAAGACATCTGAGTCCGGGAAGTTAAGGAATTGCAGGCAATCGGACGACTGCCATTATTTCTGTGCAGAAGTGGACTGGGCAACGCCAGCAACGGGCGCTGAGTCGGGTAGCGGCCAGACGATGGAAACCAACCATGCGACGACGAGACCGATAACACAGCCGAACAGCACCTCGGCCATTCGTTGCACGCCCGCTTTAAGTCCGGGGAGTCTGGCGTGATGCTCCAGACCGGCAGCAATGACGAAGGCCGCGCTGATGGGCGCCTGCCGCCACATGGTTTGAATACGGACAATGTAAGAGGTCACCAGCACGGTGACCGCCAAGGCGACCGGGAGAGCAATGATCCTGTTGCCTCCGATGGCGATGAACAAAAGTCCGATTGCGCAGCCAACCATGGTGTTGATGATGCGCGCACGAAAAGTCAGTAAGGCCGTCTTCATCAGCGGATCGCTGGTGGCGACCATCGAACTGATGGCCCAGATAGGATTGACCGTGGCCATCTCGTGGACACAAATCCAAAGCACAGCGGTCGCAATGGCGATGCTCACCGCGTAATGGACACCGTGCATGTCGCCTTTGATGAAGCGATCGAGAGCTTTCATATGCCACGTCCCGTCGGGGGTGACGTTCTAGGGCGCCACAAAACGATTCTAGGCCAGTTTAATAATTACCGTAATCCGGCGAGTACGGCAGTGTGGCGCTCGGCCCGGTCATTAACAGGCTTATGGTTTGCATCCGCTTATGCTAACCGTCGTTACCGGCAATGCCTGCGCCTTATTCGCGGCAAGGGTCGCATTGAACGCAGGAACATCTTGGGCGTTCAGCTGCGACCAGAGCACGAGAGCTTTGTCGAGCCCATCGCAACTTTGTTGAATCGCTGCCCGGACGGTGTCCGCCGGACGCATGTCAGCGCTTTCAACGCTATAGATCAGCCGGGCCAGTTCGCGGTTGATAGGCCCGAAGCCGGGAGCCGTGTGAGTACCATTCTGCGCGGCGTCGATCTTCTTTTCGAGCGCGTCGGCCGTTTCCTTCAGCTTCTTTAGCTCGTCGGGGTTTATTCCCTTTTGCCGATCGGACAAGGTGTCACGCAACGCCGCGACCTGATGATAAGCGTCGAAGCTTGTCTTCATGCCTCGGCTGGCCTGCAATGCCACATCGCGTTGCTCCTCCTGGTCCGACTGCGAAGCATGAACCCGGGGATCGAGACTTAACGTCAGCTGCTGTTCCAATTTCTTGCCGGCATAACTCAGCTCCACGCGGTACTTGCCGGGAGCCACCAACGGACCTTGCGGCTGCTGTCGTGGTGTGTCGCTCGGCACCGCGTGGTCGGCCAGAGTGTATTCCGTGTAGCCCAAAAGAGCGCCGTAGTAGCCATAGGGAAGAGTGAGTGGAGGCGGATATCGCAGGTCCCATACAAAGCGATTGACACCTGCCGATTTCGTCAGCGCGACCGGAGGAGCAAACCAGTACTCCGGAGCATTCGCGGGCAGCAGTTCGGGCGGCTTAGGATTGCTGGAAAACGTGGCCACCAAGGCGCCCTTATCGTCGTAGATCGTCATGGTCAGATCGCCGGTAGCCGCGTTCTTCAGGTAGTAGTCGATGATGGCGCCATCGGGCGGATTCTGCCCCGCAGGAGTCTCGGGTGGAAAGGGCGTGTCCTCATAGTTGTCCCAGCGCACTCGGATGCCGTTCGCAGGAGGAAAGAGATACGCGTTCGCGGACGTGACCTTCGGCGTGAACCCACGCAAGGGAGTCACATCGTCCAGAATCCACAAGGAGCGGCCAAAAGTCGAGATCGCGAGATCGTTCCCGTGGACAGTGATGTCGGTGATGGGAGTTGGCGGAAGGTTCAACGAGAGCGACTGCCAGTGGTCGCCGTCATCCCACGAGACGAAGACACTGGTATCGGTTCCGGCATAGAGCAGACCTTTGCGTTTCGGATCTTCGCGGACTACGCGAACCATTTCGTCCTGAGGAAATCCGTTGACGATCTTCAGCCACGTGCGCCCGTAATCATGGGTACGAAAAATAGCGGGAGGATTGGACTCGCGTGTCCCGCCAACGGTCAGGTAGGCGGTGGCAGCGTCATGATGCGAGGCCTCGACATAGAGAATCTCGGAGGGCTCGGTCAATCCTGGCGGAGCAACGTTCTGCCATGTCGTTCCCGAGTCGCGTGTGAGCTGTACGAGCCGGTTGCTCGTCCCAGCCCAGATTTCACCGGCTTGGACCGGGGAGGGTGACAGGGATGTAATGGCTGGCGGAGGTTCCTCACCGGGCGCGGTCTTCTCGCCTTCCTTCTGCTCTTTCTCCACGTAACCGGTCAAGTCAGGGCTGATCTCGTGCCAACTGCGCCCGCCGTCGGAGGTCTTCAGCACCAACTGCATTCCCAGGTACAGCACTGACGGATCTTGAGGCGAGAAGACAAGCGGCGGCATACCTCCGGCGCGATACTTTTGTCCCTTCTCAAAGACGACAGCAATCTCGCCGGTCGACTTGTCATAGCGCACGACGGAACCATACCAGCCTCCGCTGTAAACGAAATCTGGATTCGCGGGATCGGGAGCAATGTAGGCATATTCAAAGCCGCCAATGGAGTACCAGTCCTGAAGCAGGATCTCGCCGTAGTTGCTGCGGCTGAGAACTCCGGCAGTCCCGCTGTCCTGCTGGGCTCCATAAACGTGATAAGGAAATAAGTTGTCAGTGGAGACGTGATAGAACTGGCCGGTCGGCTGGTTATACCATGAGGTCCAGGTCTTGCCGCTGTTGACGCTGACAATTGCGCCCTGATCGACACCGAGGAGCATTCGCGCGGAATTTTGCGGATCGATCCAGAGAACGTGAAAGTCGTCGCCACTGGGCGCGCCCACGAAGGCCTCGAAAGTCTTACCGCCGTCGGTGGAGCGATAGAGCGAAGTCTGAGCAACATAGAGCACGTCAGGATTCTTCGGATCGGCGAAGACTCGGCTGAAGTAGAGACTGCCGATGACGCGGGGGTCTTTGCTGGACCGATACCAGTTCGCGCCCCCTTCGTCGGAACGGAAGAAGCCCTGATCGGCGATCGCGTACAAACGACGGCCAGCCGTTCCCCCAGCGACGCTTATGCCCAACCTTCCGCGCGCCTTGTCAGGCAGGCCGTTGCTCTCCAGTGGAGCCCAGGTTGAACCTCCGTCAGTGGATTTGATTATCTCGGAGGTGTCGGCTACCGCGGTGGCGCCAGAGCCCGATTCAGGATGAAACACTACCGCGTAAAGCGTGCGAGGGTCGTCCGGATCGGAACACATGTCGACCACTCCGACGCTCTGGTCGTTGGCATAAACTTTCTTCCAACTCCTTCCGCCATCTTCGGTCCGGAAGATTCCGCGATTGGTGAGCAGCGCCGATTTTGGCAGCGGCCGCCAGAAAATTCCAACGCCGACGGAGTTGCCGGCTACAACCACGACGTCGGGATTACGCGGATCGACGAGGATCGCCTGGATGTAAGCCACATCCTGCAAGCCAACGCTGCTCCACGTCGCGCCGCTGTCGGACGATCTATAGAGCCCTTTCCCCGGCGTTTGCTCACCGGTGCCGACATAGACGACGTTCGCCGCCGACGGCGCAACCGTCACCGCTCCGATGGAAGGCACTGGCACGCTGTCGAAGATGGGATGCCAGACGCGCCCGCCATTCGTGCTCTTCCAGACCCCGCCGCCAGGTGTGCCGAAGTAGTAGGTGTTCGTCTCGCCTGAGACCCCCGCAACCGACGTAACTCTGCCGCCTCGAAAGGGGCCAATCAGCCGCCACTGCATCCTGGAGAACAGTTTGGCGTCGGGTTGCTGCTGGCAAATCAAGGTGAACGGCAAGGAAGCGATGAACAGAATCAGGAGAAGTGGGCGGAGGTGCGGCCGGCGCCGCATTAAGCTGAGGGGCATCAAGGTCTCCAGTGCAGCACTAGCATACAGACGTTCGCGTCGAGGAGGCTATGGTTGCGGAGTCTGCGTGAGAACTGTGCCGTCCCCGACGGACTCAGACTCCCCCTTCTCGCTTCACCCAGCGCTGAAGCGCTGGGCTATCTTATTTCGCCCCTTCGGGGGCTCGATTTCCGCCTCAGTTTCGGATGATTGTCGGACCACAAACTTGCGGTCCGGGAGACTCTGCTGTCCAGGCAGCAATCTGCAAAGCTCGCGAAATTCGCGCGGCAAGGCGCGCCGCCGTGGACTCGATGACTACTCTTCCTCTTCCACCTCTTCGCCGCGCTCCGCCTTGGCGGCGATAATGATCTTCTCCTGCTGCGCCTGCGGGACTACGTCGTAGTGGTGCATCTCCATGGCGAAGCTGCCGCGGCCCTGGGTCATCGAGGTCAGATCGGTGCCGTAGGTCAGCATCTCGGCCATAGGTACCTCGGCCTTCACGACGGTCTTGCCGGCCTTGTTGTCCATGCCCTGGATGCGTCCGCGACGGCTGTTGAGGTCGCCCATGATGGAGCCGGCGAACTCGTCGGGAATCGTGATTTCGACGTTCATGATTGGCTCCAGAATGGTCGGCTTCGCCTGTTCCATGGCTTTGCGGAAGGCGATGCGGCCGGCGGTCTTGAACGAAAGTTCGTTGGAATCGACATCGTGATACGAGCCGTCGTAGAGGATGACCCTGAAATCGACGACGGGGAAGCCGGCCAGGAAGCCGCGCTGCGCCGCTTCCACAATGCCCTTCTCGACTGCGGGAATGTAGTTACGGGGTATGGCGCCACCGAAGATTTCGTTGACGAACTCGAAGTTGCCGCCGCGCGGCAGCGGCTCCATCTTGATTTTGCAATCGCCGAACTGGCCGTGACCGCCGCTCTGCTTCTTGTGACGACCCTGCACGTCGGCGCGCCCGCGAATAGTCTCGCGATACGGCACCTTCGGCGCCTTCAGGTTGACTTCGGTGTGATAGCGGTTCTTCAGCTTGGAGACAACAACTTCAATGTGCTGCTGGCCGGTGCCGGCGATGAGAAATTCTTTCGTCTGCGGATCGCGGAAGAAGCGAAGCATCGCGTCTTCTTCCATCAGCTTGTGGATGCCGTTGCTCAGCTTGTCTTCATCGGCGCGCGTTTTCGGCTCGATGGCGAAGGTGATGGCAGGCTCGGCGAAGGTGACCTGCGGATACTGGATAGGCGAAGCCTTGTCGCCCAGCGTGTCGCCGGTCAACGTCTCTCTTAACTTTGCGACTGCGCCGATGTCGCCGGCATGCAGCTCATTCACCGGAATAGCGGTTTTGCCCTGCATGGATGAGATGTGCGCGAACTTCTCGGCCGTGCTGCGCGTGAAGTTCTGCAGCGTAGCATCGTTTTTCAGCACGCCCGAGTACACCTTGAAGAACGAGATGCGGCCGGCGAAGGGATCGCTGATGGTCTTGAAGACGAAGATCGAGAGCGGATCTGAGTCGCTGACCTTGCGCGTGGCAGGCTCGCCGTTGTTAGGTGTGGGAGCGGCGCTGATTGTGCCGCGCTCGGCTGCCGTGGGCATGTAGTTCACGAAGAAGTCGAGCACTTCGTCGGTGCCGATGTTTCCCAGCCCTGAGGCGAAGAGCACGGGAAAGATCTTGTCTTCGCGAATTGCATTGTGCAGCCCGGCGATAATGTGCTCTTCGTCGATGGTGCCCTTGTCGAAGAACTCTTCCATCAGTACGTCGTCGCCTTCGGCCACCAGTTCCACCAGGCGCTCGTGCGCTGCCTTGGCCTGCTCGGCGAGATTGTCGGGAATAGGCCCAACCTTCGATCTGCCATTGCCGCCCATCTCGTAGGTGTAGGCCTGCATATTTACCAGATCGACCACGCCGGTGAAGCTCTTCTCAGAGCCGATGGGCAACTGCACCGGAACCACGGTGCGTCCGAAGGCCGAGGTCAGCGACTCCATCACGCGATTGAAGTCGGCGCGCTCGCGGTCCATGCGGGTGCAGACGATGACGCGCGGCAGCGCCAGCTTGTCGCAATAATTCCAGATGCGCTCGGTCACCACTTCCACCCCGCTGACCGCGTCCACCACCACCAGACCAGCCTCCACCGCGGGCAGCGACATCTCGGCTTCGTGAATGAACATGTTGAAGCCGGGGGTGTCGAGGAGGTTGATCTTCGTCTTGCCCCACTCGACGACCGCGGTCGCCGCGGAAAGCGACATAGCGCGCGCGATCTCTTCTTCTTCGTAGTCGGTGGTGGTGTTGCCTTCATCCACACGGCCCAGCCGTTGGGTTGCGCCCGCGGTGAACAGCATGGCCGAGGTGAGCGAGGTCTTGCCCGAATGCGAATGCCCAAGCAGGGCGACGTTGCGAATGTTTGCGCCTTCGTAATTCTTCACGTAGGACTCCTTGCGCACGCAAGATGTGTGCTTGCACAACCCCGAGGTTGCCGGTGAGGCAAAAAGGCGGGGCACCATGCCAGACCGCGCATGGTGAAGCTGTAACAAACCTGCAATGCTAGCACATGGGGTTTGCACGTCTCAAACCCCGCCGGCGAGCGCCGCCAGAACTGGACGCTCGCGGACGGGATAGGCAGTGAAGAAACTATTTGTAGGTAGCGTTAGTGCGAGCCAGGTAATCGCGGTGCGCGCTGAAATCGATCATGGAATCGAATGCAGCTCCGGCCAGCGGATTTGTCTTTCGGGATTCCCGCACCGCGGCGTTGACCTTGTCCAGGCCATCCGCGTTGGTTGCGAGGTAGAAAATCCAGATCGTGCCCGGCGCGTCGGTATGGATCGCTTCGGTGTCGATTTCATATTCTTGAATGGTGCCGTTAGCGAGCTGTTTCTCCAAAAGCGGCACCAGCAGGCCCTTGCTGATCATGTCCACCGCGTCATCCGGAGCGTCTGCCTTTAACTTGTAAGACCCTCCATGGGTGTACAGACCCTGCCACGATCCGGAATGCCAGTTGTAGTACCGGCTCACAAAAATGCCATCCCAATGTTTGGTGGCACTCTCCAGAACGGAAGAAGTAGCGCTGCCGTTCTTGTAGAACTGGTCCAGCACGTTCATTAATCCGGCCATGGACATCGACGACCACCACTCGTCGTGCGTCGAGCCGTCGGGCTGATGAACCATATTCACATCGTTGCCGTAGCCGATGATGGCCCCGCTGGCCACAGCCTTGTCCAGAAGCGGCTTATCGGCCGCATCTGCCTTCTCCATCTCGCCCCATTGCGCACGGGGAATATTCCAAAACGAAACATACGAGTACATCGGTGGTTTTTCTTTGACCTCTGCCATCTGCGCACTGGCCGGCACAGCCCAAACAGCGGCCATCGCGAGCGAACACAGTCCTGCAAAGCTCCACAGCCTTCGGTTCATTCTTTCTCCTTGGTTATTTAGTTTGAGCCGTCCTGTACCTAGATCACTTCTGCAGCAGGGTCTGCATGTTGTTGGGGCCGAAGTACGAATGGACTAATGGACTGACGACGTCGTGTCCCGCCGCGTCGCCAAGATAGAAGCCAAAACGCAATTCCGACAGAACAGGCTTATCGGAATTAAAAAACTGTATTCTTGAAGTTGTCCCATTGTGCACTTTCCTTTTTTGTAAAACAAGCCGCCCATGCGGGTAGGTCGAGCGTCGCCAGAAAGTGGTGAGGATGGGGCCATGAAAGGGCCGAGTAGCCCGGCCTCAGTTTCCCGGCGCCGACACTGCCAGTAGCGTCTCGCGGTGCGGCGTCTCCGGGCCGGCCTATTCTACCGTGTTGCCAGACTGCCCACATTATTTCCTCGCCGCAGTTTGGCGGCTTTCACGGTGTTGCTCATCAGCATGGCGATGGTCAGCGGGCCCACTCCGCCGGGGACGGGCGTCATCGCACCAGCCACCTCGGCGACTTTGGGATTTATGTCACCCATCAGGGTTGAGCCTTTGGCGGCGAAGTCGCGCTCGCGCTTTTCATTTCCCGCGAAGAACTCCTTGAACTCGTCGGGATCGGTGACGGCGTTCATGCCGACATCGATGACGGTCGCGCCCGGCTTTACGAAGTCTGGCGTGATCATGCCGGCCTTGCCGATAGCCGCGACGAGGATGTCCGCGCGCCGGCAGACGCCGGGCAGATCGCGCGTCTTGGAGTGACAGACTGTGACCGTTGCGTTGCCGTTGAGCAGCAACATGGCCACAGGCTTACCGACGATGTCGCTGCGACCGACGACTACCGCCTCTGCGCCTGCGATTGGAATATTGCTGCGTCGCAGAATTTCAATGATGCCTGCCGGCGTGCACGGCACCAGGCCGGGACGTTGCGTCGAGAGATAGCCAACGTTCATAGGATGAAAGCCGTCGACATCCTTCTCGGGTGAGACGGCGAGCAGGACTTTCTTGGAGTCGACCTGCGCGGGCAGCGGCAGCTGCACCAGGATGCCGTCGATCTCGTCGCGGCGATTGAGCTCGTCAACCAGCGCGAGGAGTTCGTCCGTGGTCACTTTGTCGGGCGGCGTGTGCTTCTCGCTGTAGATGCCAAGCTGCTCGCAAGCCTTCACCTTGTTGCGGACGTAAATCTCAGATGCCGGATTGTGCCCGGCGAGGACGACGGCCAGTCCGGGACGAAGCCCGGCGGCGGTGAGGTCCCTCACCGCTTCGCCGACTTCCGCCTTGATTTCCGCTGCGATTTTTGTACCGTCGAGAATGATGGCCGCCATGACGTATCCCTTCGATGTGAGGATGAATCTCTAGTTTATCGCGCCGCCGGGACTGCAGCTCGCGCTTCGCGGTTCGTCTTCCGCGCTCGCCACTATCACGCAGGGGTATGTCAGGTGTCACTGACAAATCCGCTGCCGGCACGGCTCAGCCAGCCCCACAATCGTATATACTTCCTGCACTTGAGAAGTTACCCACAGGCGCGCGCTCGGGTTTACTTGGTGGGGTTTTAGTATCGTCGAACCCCGGGCGGTTCCGACATCGCAACATGGATGACTCCAGACCACCATCCGATAAGAATTCTGCTACTGGAAAGCCCGCATCTCCCGGTGTAAAGACTCCATTTGCCGGTGAGAGTTCGTCCAGCAATGTCCCTGTTTCTCCGGCAGACAAAGCCAAACTAGTGGACGCAGGGTCATCGGCAAAAGATCCCGACGCGACTATCTTTGACGTTAATGTCGGACCGCATTTTGGCTCCGACGCCACGATGGTGGACGCTGGCGCAACCGTAGTGGATGGAAGTTCACCTCGCCGCTCATCTGCGCCGCCCGCCAGCCGCAGTTCCGCCGGGTACGGCAGCGCAGCCGTGTTCCAGATTGGCGACCTGCCGGGGGGACGATACGAGATTCTGCAATTGCTGGGTGAGGGCGGTATGGGCGCCGTCTACAAGGCTACCGACCGCGAGCTGAATCGCTACGTCGCGTTGAAAGTCATCCGCCCTGAGCTGGCTTCGAATCCAGCGATCCTGGCCCGTTTCAAGCAGGAGTTGCTGCTCGCTCATCAGGTCACGCACCGCAATGTGATCCGCATTTACGACCTCGGCGAGGCCGAGGGCGTGAAGTTCATCACCATGGAGTTCATCGAGGGGAAAGATTTGCGGACCCTCATCCGGGAAAAACAGAAATATGCTCCCGAGGAAGCAGTCGATGTCATCCAGCAGGTTTGTCTGGCACTGGACGCGGCGCACAGCGTTGGAGTGATTCATCGCGACCTGAAACCGCAAAACATCATGGAGGACAGCACGGGGCGAATCCTGGTGATGGATTTCGGCCTGGCACGCACGCTGGAAGGCGATGGCATGACCCAGAGCGGTGCGATGGTCGGCACCATGGAGTACATGTCGCCGGAGCAGGCCCTGACCCAGGAGCTCGATCAACGTTCGGACATTTTTGCGCTCGGATTGATCCTGTATGAAATGCTGACCGGCAAAATGCCGTTCGCAGCCTCAAGCGCAGTAGCCAGCCTCATCAAGCGGACGCAGGAGCGCGCGATTCCGGTGGCGGATGTTGACGCACAGATTCCCGGGGCGCTGAGCGGGATCGTGAGCAAGTGCCTGGAACGCGATTTGAACGAGAGGTACCAGAATGTATCGGCCATTCTTGCCGACCTGAACACCTGGAGGGACAAACGGGCCGCCAACACAATCGCATTTGACGCCAGGATCGAACCATGGGGACGGACGGTTCCGTGGCCGCTGATTACCGGCATCGTGACCGTCCTGTTGTTAGCGCTCTGCGGATACGTTTTTCGCGCGCGGCTTTTCGGACCAACGCCCTTCACACGATCGGCCCACGCCGGTCCGGTAGTCTCGCTGGCGATTGTGCCCTTCCGTAACGCGACTGGAGATCCGAGTCTGGACTGGCTGGGCACCAGCCTGGCGGAAATGCTGACCACGGATGTCGGGCGGTCGGCGAGCCTGCGCATGGTGTCGGCAGATCGTCTGCACCAGGTCCTCAAAGACCTTCACATCGAAACGGACAGCCCGCTGGATGCCCAAAACATCAAGCAACTGGCGGAGTTTAGTAATGCGGAGACGATCGTTTGGGGGCAGTACGTGCGCGGCGGCGGACAACTCCGGGTCGAGGCTACGCTGCAGAACCTGAAGCAGGGAACTTCGGCGGTGACGATCACGGTGGAAGCGCCGTCGGAGAAAGAGCTGCTGGCCCAAACCGACCAGTTGGCGCAGAAGATCCGCGACCAGCTTGCGCTCTCGCCGGAGGTTGTGAAAGAGCTGAAGCGAAATGCATTCCGGCCGACCTCGAAGTCGGTTGATGCGCTGCGTGCCTACAACGAAGGCATGGGTTTGATGCGTCAGGGCGACAACCTGGAGGCCCAGAAGAAATTTGAAGCGGCCACGCAGGCTGATCCTGATTTTGCGCTGGCGTTCTCGCGGCTGGGGCAGACCTATTTTAATCTTGGCTACGACAACGAGGCGGAGCGTTACTCGCAGCGCGCGGTGGAACTGAGCCAGCAACTACCGGCCGCCGAGCGCTACCTTATCGAAGCCAACGATGCGCGCGTCAGCGGACACACGGACAAGGCGATCGAGCTGTACGGCAATCTGGTGAAGGCTGCGCCGGGCGATCCCGATATGCAGTTCACGCTGGCCAGTTTGTACGAATCGAATAACGACTTCGATCAGGCTTCGCAGCATTATGCGAAAGTGCTGGAGCTGGACCCGAAGTCGGTTGCCGCGCTGCTGGCCACTGGCCGCGTGCTGATCAAGAGCGGCAAACCGCAGGACAGCCTCGACTCGCTGAACCAGGCATACAGCCTGGCCGTGCGCCTGGACAATCAGGAACAGAAAGCCGCCATCCTGCAGGCCATCGGAGTGGCCTATAGATTGATGGACAAGCCGCAGGATGCGCTGAAGAACTACCAGGATTCGATTGCCATCAAGCGCGAGATTGGCGACAAGCGCGGCATTGCCGTCAGCCTGAATGAGAGCGCTCAGGTGCAAGCGACGATGGGGCAGTTCGCCACCGCGGAGGCGAGTTACAAAGAGGCATTGCAGATCCGGCGCGACATCGGCGACAAGCGCGGCGTCGGTGACACCCTGATGGACCTCGGGGCTCTTTATGGCAGCCGGGGAAAACAAGACCAGGCGCTGGCGCTCTACAAAGAGGCGCTGCAGATCGAGCGCGAACGGGGCGATGAGTTGGGCCAGGCAACCTGCCTGAACAACATCGGCGACGCGTACTTTGGCGAGGGACAGTACGATGACGCGCTCACCTATTTTCAGCAGGCGCTTCAGTTGCGCGAAAAGCTGAAGACGCCGGACTCGATAGCTGAATCGGTGCGCAACGTCGCGGTCGTCAACACCAAGCTGGGCCAGTACAGCGAGGCGCTCACCCAGTATCTGAAGGCGCTCGACTTGCACCGCAGCATCGATGACACTCGCGGCACGGCGATGGATTCCTACGATATGGGGACGGTGTTCCAGTATCAGGGCCGCTACGGCGCGGCATTGAAGGCGCGGGAGGACGCGCTGAAATCGTTCCGCAACTTGAAGGACCGCGGTTTCTGGATGGTAGAAAGCCTGAGCGGCTACGGCCAGTCGCTGGCGCAGGCAGGACGCGAAGACGACGCCAAGCGCGCTCTGGATGAAGCTGCAGCTCTCGCGCATGAAATCAACAATGACAGTTCCATCGCGCAGATCCAGTTGTTCAATGGGGACATGGCAAAGTATCGCGGGGATGCGAAAGCTGCGCGCTCTTTCTACGAGCAGGCATTACAGACGGCTAACAAGGCTAAGGACCCGGAGAAAGCGCTTCGCGCCAAGATCGCGCTGGCCCAGGATGATATTACCCAGGGACGATCGGCTGCCGCGGCATCTTCACTTAAGACCCTCGCCCAGCAGGCAGACCGGCTGGGGTTGAAATACGAAGCGGTCCAGGCTTCCGTGGACCTGGGCGAAGCGCTTGCCCGTAACAAGACTTATCCCCAGGCGAGACAGGAACTGGAGCGTGCATTAACCAACAGCCAGAAGCTGGGATTGCAGTGGCTTGAGGCACGCAGTAACTATCTGCTCGGGGTGGTGCTGCGCCAGAGCGGTGACTCCAAACAGGCCGCTGACTACTATCGCGCAGCCGTCGGCAAGTGGGATGAGGAACAGAAGGAAGCCGGCAATCCGGCATTTCTTTCGCGTGCCGATCTGGCGCAGATGTACAAGGACGCACAGAGTGCCCTGCAAGAACTGAAGTAGACGAAGGCAGCGCCTCGAAAGCTCGACACACTTTTTCGCATCAGAGACAAAACCTCCGCTGCATGAGCGACTCAAGCAGCGGATGTCTTATTGCTTTACGATTTGAGCGGCCTTTAGAACGAGGCGCATTGGCCTAGCTTGCGGGCCGCCGTGTTTCCGCCTCCGGTAATCGAGCTATTGCCGCTGCATTGCAGATTATGGGTGATGGTGTTGGTGAAGACCTGGGTAGCGCCGACGTTGTTCTGGTCGAGAAGATTACCGCCGACGGTGTTGGAATCAATCGTGGTGGCTCCGTTGTTGTTCTGCACCTGAAGATTGCCGCCTACGGTATTTCCGGGGCATCCCGCGGACGAGCCGATCTGCGCCGCGGCCCCACTATACTGCAGCAGCAAGCTCTGCCTGACGGTGGATCCACAGACCTGATTGGCACCCGAGCTACTGCCAGGACCGAGAATCTGCAAATTGCCCGCGATGATTGCCGCCGGCCCTATCGAATAAGTACCGTCGCCGATGACCTCCAGACCATTGCCCACGGTGCTGTTACTGATCCACAGGCCGCCACCATAGGAAAACAGATTGCCGTTGACGAAACTGGAACCCTCCAGCACTACCGTGCCGCCGAATTGCAGCAGGTTTCCGGTAACGCCCCCATTGGAGAAACTACAGAACTGGCCGTCGAAGACCAACAGGGTGCCGCGGTACGTGCCGGTGTAAACGCCGTTGCAATTGTAGCCATTCAGCCCCGACGCAGGGACGGCACAATTCTGCGCTGCCACAAAGTAGGAGAAGCCCTTGGAGGTGCCTGTACTAGTGGGATCGAAACGGGTTTGCGAAAAGCCCGTCTCGATGTTGACCCATGTGCTGGATGCGGGTGGATTATAAACTTCCGTCTTCAGCAGACAGGGATTGGTGATGTTCTGATTGGTGTTGTAGCTTTCGAACAAGTCGTAAGGCAGGTTGGTGCAATCGCTGCCGGTCTGCTCCGTGCAAGACACCTGGAAGACGACACACTCTCCGCCCGTGCCGTCATAAACGATGCAGCTTGCATTCGGGGCAAAGCTTGACAGAACCGGATTGACGACTGCCGGGTCACTGGGTATGGCGGTGACGCTGACCTGGTCGCCTGCTTGTGCGTTGGAATATCCGTACTTATGGTTATAGCTGCCGAAAATGTAGTTGGTGTAATTCTGGCCCGGGCCCGGTGTCAAGTATTGCGTGATCGTCGTTTGGGTAGAGGTTCCCCCGGGAGTGAACGTCCAGCTCAGAATGTCACCGTTCTCTGCCTCGCCTCCGGTAGCACCGGTGAATCCGACAAAGGCAGTCTGCGTGTTGTTGTTGCCGGGGTTTAAGTTCAGCAAGGTGGCAAGCTGCAGGGGGACGGTGAGGACGGGCGTCCCGTTGTTATCGACATAAATGTTTAGAGTGCCAGGGTCATACTGGAGAATGACGGTATGGACATTACCGTCAGACAAGTTCACACCCAAGTTAGAAGCGATGCCCAAAGTTGAGGATTGACCCGAAGGGCACACTGTATTGTGCGCTGCCGTGTTGTTAGCTGTTCCGCAGCTTTGCACCGCGACATGGTTGGCGTTCGGATCATAACTGTTCTGGTAGGTATCAAACTCGATGGCGAGACTGTTATCGATGGGACCGTAGCCGATATTCCCACCTGTACCGCCCAGGGCGGACAATTGCCCGCCGTTACCAAAATCAGCGGAATTCTGGATCACGAAGGCGAGTCCGTCAGCCGGGCCGCCGCCGATGCTGTGCGTGATCTGAAAGGTGAACACGGTCGTAAAACCGTTGGCAACCGACTGCTGGGTCATCCACCAGGCTGATCCGGCCTGGTTTTGTAGGCCATCCTGAGTGAGTCGCAAGACCTGTTGGTTGTTTCCGTTCGTAGCCACAATGGCGGACCCATTCAGCTGCATCGATGCGAAGTTGAGAGACGAGATTTGGGCGACAGCCGGGATGCAGCAGAGGGCAATAGCCATGGCCAACACGCACACTGCAAAAAATCTGGGAGACAACATTGCGCTCAACTCCTTAAGCCTGAAATTCCTGGGACTCATTTCACGCAGCGCCCGTCTGTGGTTGGCGGGACTTCCGGCCGCGCATAGAAACTGCTGGGCTACCACACTTGCTTTACCGCCCCACGGCGGCGATCAGCGACTATCCACACTCGGACAGACAATTTAGGAGCCTAAGTGTAGCTGGGGAATCGTTCGTCGAAAAGGGGAAATCTGGCCTTGGACTTTGGAGCTACTTCAGAAGACGCACGAATGTGGGTATGGCAGGGCTTCCTTTGTGATGCTAACTCCGACGGCAGTTCGTCATCAGCCTCCTTTTACCGTTGATTCCTTATTCTTCTTTGCTCGCTGGCGCGGTAGGAGCATCCTGACACCTGGCCTACAACGATCCAGAGATTGTGTGGCGAATGGACGAGAAGAAACATCACGTGGGACTGATTTTGAAATCGCCCGATGCGAAGCGGGTGCAGGAACTGCTCCAGAGCTATGTCCAGCGGATGCGGCAGGATTTCCTGGCATCGCCAGCCCCCGTTGGAGAAGCCGAATCTCTGGAGAGCGCTTCCGGTCCCGCTTTCCTTATAATAGACAAAGTAAAGACGAAGCACAGCAAGAAGCAGCTTCCGCTCGATCCGGCATTGATCTCGCTGCCGCAGGACCGGCGGCAGATGTCGGAGTTCAACAAGGACAACGATTGGGTGTGGGCTTCGCCCTTCGCGGCGGCGCAATGCCCTACTACACGAACGACATCCAGCGCGATTACATCACTCCGGCTGCGAAGCAAGCCGGAATCGGCCGTTAGGGCGGCACGCATTGCGTCACACCTATCGGGCATGGCTTGATGACCAACGGAACTCCGCTCGGAATTCAGAAGGACTTGATGCGGCACGCCGACATCAAGACAACTGCTAACGTGTACGGTGCGGCGTTGCCGGACAGCATGAGACGAACCAACAGCCAAGTGGTCGGCATGATTATCCGGTGATTCTGGTGCCGATATGGTGTCGCCGCTTGTAAGTTGTTGATTTTATGGCGGAGAGACAGGGATTCGAATTGTGAATAGCTCAACACTTATAACAATCGGCTGAAGCTGGTGGCACTGACTGAAGCTGATTACAGCCCATCGCAGAGTATGTTGACCGCGGCGTGACCGCATGACCGCGGAGATTCCAGTAGCGAATGTCGACCAGGGTCTTAAGCTGCACCTGGGAGTAGACAATCACGCCAGAACAGTGGAAGCAGCACGGGGTCCATTCCGAGCGCGGCGAAGAAACGGTGGAGCACATCGTACGGATGTTCGCCGGTCACGATCTCAATCACATTCGGCAAATCGAGCGCATCCTCACGCCGAAAAAATAAGATCGGCGAACTTCGTCACTTGCTGACTTCTGCTTTCAAATCCTTCACTAGCCGCTGAAATGCAGCCTGATACGAGTCGTGGTTTTTCCAGTTGCTGACATCGGGGATGAAATACTCGCGTATCTCGCGGGCCGAGTCAATGGGCGTTCCACAGTTTGGCCGACGATCATTGCACTACCCTATCCGGCTCAATTGTGATTTCCAACGTGTTACCGTTTGCGTCCGTGATCGTCGCGGTGAGCGGAAAGCGAGCGATTAGTGGCTGCTCGGTACATGCGGAGATGTCTCGAAATTGGCCATCTTCCGTCATCGAAGCGTGCATAACCAGAGCAAAGGAGAGAGCGCCGGATCAATTCCCTGTGCGAGTGCAGTGTTTTGCTGCTTCCGAGGACAACATCGTCCACCGCTTTTCTGCTTGGGGCATTTTTGACGGAGAGGATGTGCTACAGGGCGATCACAGCTCTGTTCTCAAACCAAAATCCGCTCTCGACGAACGTTGCTCCCGTCTGCTGCAAGTCTTGGACGAGCCGCCCGGGCATCCGAACTTCTGGGAAATCGAAAAATACGAAACAACGCTGATCGTTAAGCCAAGACCGGCCGACCCGCCTTTCATTGGTCGCTATGGAGCAAGAGACGAGCGTCAACGCGAGGTGCGCACGGACAATGTCGCGCAGGTGATAAAAAAAGTCACTTTCTCCCGCAAGAACATTTGCACAGACTCGTTCGTTCTCGATTACATGACCCACAACGTCAATGGCTATGTGCGTGGAACACCTTGGTTTCCACAGGGTGACGTGAAGGGAACAAATGAGTGGTCTGTCAAAGAGCAGTCACGATGGAATGAAACTGGTCGAGACTACACGTTTCGTTTTACGCCAGAACGCCATAGGGAGTATGCGCTCACAGCGGATGTGTACGGTGGGTTCGAGGCGGGTAACCGCTCTGTCGACTTTGACCTCGGAGATCAGTTCTTTTGCGCAGTGTATTGCTTTACGCTCGACCTCGTCGCATATCGAGACGCGGGATGGGGAATCACGGAACCGGTGTTAGCGCTCCATATGGACGACCGTAAGACAACGAAAGGCAGAATTATTACGTGTACTAAGGGTTCTGCTGAGGAAGGCGTCTACATCTGGGAGATTCCAAATATCCACAATTTGGGCGTCAAAGTCAGCGTGAAGTGGGATGTCACACCTCCACTTCCGGCGCAGCACTAGAGATAGTCGCAATCGATGCGCCGGTTTCGTCGTGCATGTTACATGTAACATCCGTTTTCGTTTGTAGACCGTCTGCCGCCTCTGAGTGAATGACACGGGCAAGCGATCATCGGCGCCCTACAGAAGCCGCGAAAGGCGTCCCAAATCACTTCCTGTTAGAGGCCGAAGCCCTTGTGCGCTCTCATTGCAGGAACCTAATCGCGAATGGCAAACCGACCGCCAGCAGCACGGCCAGATAAAGCGCTCCCATGATGGCGCCCAGTCGCCAGAAGTCTTTAGTGGGGATGTAGCCGCTGCTATACCAGATTGGCGCAGGTCCACTGGCGTAAGGAGTGAGAACGCCCATCAAACCCAACGAGTAAACCAACACAAGAGTAACGGCCTTTGCGGGAACGCCATGTACCGACAAGACTGCCAGCAGGAAAACTGGAAGCAACGCCGTCGTCTGCGCCGTGATGCTGGCAAAGAGATAATGGATGATGAAGAACACTGCGACTGCCGCAATCAGCATCGGGATCAGCGGGATGCGGGTCATGTACGCGGCTGCCCGCGAGCCGAACCAGGCGAGAAAGCCCACACTGCTGAGTCCTTCGGCCATCGCGACTAACGTGGCAAACCAGACCAGCACACTCCAGGCTTGCTTATTGGCAAGGATGTCATTCCAGGTGACAACCTTGGCGAGCAGCATCACCGAGATTACGGTCAGGGCGACAGTGACCGGACTTATCCAGCGGCTGCCGCCGATCCAGCCCACCAGCGCCGCCACGGCCAGCAACCCCATGGTCACTTCACGCCTGGTGATCCGTCCCATGGTGATGAGTTCGCCGCCCGCCCAGGTTGCAACTTCGTCGCCACGCTTGATCTCCGGCGGATAAAGAACATAGGCAAGCAGCGGTGTCGCCGCGAACAGCAAGATCCCGACCGGCAGAAAGCCCAAGGCCCACATGCCCCAGGAAATGTCGACGTGCGCGACCTTGCGGGCAATTTCCACTGCCAGCAAGTTGGGCGCGAGCGCGGTCAAGAACATGGAACTGGTGACGCAGGTCGTGGCAAAGCCAGTCCACAGCAGGTAGCCGCCGATTCTTCGTGGATTATCGTTGGGAAACGAACCATACAGCGGCGGGATGTTCTTGACGATGGGGTACACCGTGCCGCCACTTCGCGCCGTGTTCGATGGCATCACCGGAGCGAGACACAGATCAGACAGCGCAATTGCATAACCCAGTCCCAGGGTGCGCTGCCCCAACCGCTTAACCAGCACCAGCGCGATGCGCCGACCAAGGCCGGTCGTTTCGTAGCCCAAGGCAAACATGTTAGCGGCAAAGATGAGCCATACGGCGTCATTGGAGAAGCCCGAGAGTGCCCACTTCGTAGCCTCAGCAGGTGTTTTTCCGACCAGGCATAGTGCCGCAGCGATCGTCACACCCATGAATCCGACAGCGGCACCCGGCAGCGGTTCGGCGATGAGCGCCGCAATGACAGCCGCAAACAATGCGAAGTAATGCCACGCCGTAGCCGTTAACCCGGATGGGGTCCGTATTAGTAGAATTACGAATCCGAGGGTAAGCGGGCCAATCCACTTTCGAGCTTGTTTAAGAGTGTCGGGCGGAGCGCTGGCTGGTGCGGTTGGAGCAGGCGGTGCAATGGTGGGCGAGGACATGGCCATACCTCCTCAGCCTCGACTGTAAACACTGCGATCGTCGCAGTAATACAGACCAGACGCGGTGATGAATAACCTACTTGAGCGTGACGTAACATGACACTACGCATAACCTGAGTGCCGGAATCTGATCTTTACTGCCTTCCATTTCCAGCGAAATTCGGCGGGCGCTAGCAATGCACAACTTTGCCGGAAGGAATGCCGTAGGTTGCGTTACGGCTATCCACCACCAGTTGCGAATCCCGCACGATTTTCTCGTAGTCGTAGTCGCTATGGTTGGTGACGATCAAAACGCAATCGTACTCTGCG
>Ga0181505_10238011_pt1 | contig 25928 bp, 20 predicted proteins | sample PEATcosm2014_Bin_5_FD_127743 | JGI IMG/M metagenome (GOLD analysis project Ga0181505, IMG submission 127743) | Metatranscriptome of peatland microbial communities from MTU Mesocosm Facility, Houghton, MI, USA - PEATcosm2014_Bin05_30_metaT... | ecosystem: Environmental > Terrestrial > Soil >...
ACTTCCCAGAAATATGGCCCCTTTATTGTGACCACTCTGTGACGAGCGCCGATGTTCGACTAAGAGTCGGTGTAGAAATGTTCAGGATTAGAAGACAAGAGAAAAAGGTTAGTGGAACTGCGGCCTCTGCCGTGACAGCGAAATCTTCACCTGTAACTAACTGAAAACACGCGGCACGGATGGCGCTACAGAAACGTTTTAATGACCCTTGGAAACAGTTCGTGGACCCTTATTGGACCATAATTTCTGGTGTGCTTTCACGCGGCAGAGGCCGGCCGAAACTACGCTTGATCGGGCTCGAAATTCGTCGAATTTGGAGTGTCCGGCCAGCCGCAGGCGATGAGGGAGTCATCTCGAAGTATTTGCGTAAAGCCTCCTCTTCGAAAGTTGTCGTGTGTGATGGAAGATGCAATGTTCGTCATTGGCGTGATGAAGTTTAGCGCAGTATGGAGCGACGCCCCGACGGATTCGAAGAAATGTCTCAGCGGCGGCCAGCATGCCTACCGTCGGTGCGATGAAATAGATCCAGAGCGTGTGCCAATAACCTCCGTAAGCCGCGGGCCCAAAGGTTCGCGCCGGGTTCATGCTCATTCCAGAGAGCGGTGTTTCAAACGTGATGTTCACGGCGTAGAGCGAACCCACAAAATAAGGCGTGTACCGCGCCAAGCTTTCGTGGTTCGTCACAATGAGTACCGTGATCATCAGGATAAAAGAGATGGCTAGCTCGGCTGCAAATGCGACGGCGGCACCATACACGCCCGGGGCGGTCACTGCATAACGAACCGTGCCCTCACCTGGAGCGCCTCTCAGTAAAAAGGTTGCGAGCGCAACACCGATCGTTGCACCGGAGAACTGTGCGACCCCGTAAAACAGCGCATCCCAATGGCGGATTTTTCCCAGCCGGTAGAACGCGAACGTCATCGCGGGATTGATATGCCCGCCGGATTGCTTGCCCCATGGACTCATGATGAGCGCCATGACTGTAGCGCCGATGGCCAGTCCCATCAGCGCACGGCGGACGATGCCGCTGATGACAAAATGCCTGACCGGAGAAGCCGGGTGCTGCAGCAGTGTGGCAAACGAGCAAGTGCAGAACATGTACAGACTCATTTCGCCCGCTTCCATCAGGTACTCGGGCCAGTGCAGACGAAAGCTGGCCGCGACGTCTAAAGTGTTGCTTACGGATGCCGCCTCCGTCGCGCTCAGTAGGCCGGTGTTGTTCGCCGCTTCAGTCACCAAAGCACCCGTAATCGGTAGCCTACAGGCCATTGCCCAACTCGCCTCGGTGGCCGGGAACGTTTCCACGAACAACCTTCATGCAGTTCGGGAGAGTGTTGCACGGTAATCAGCGGCGAATTTCTCAATGCCTTTGCGTGTGAGCTCGTGTTGAATATCGAACGTTTTCCACGGTCGTTCCAAGTCGAGATCCTCATAAGGGATCGGTTTACCGGAGGACTTGTACTTAAACTGTGTGTCGGGTATCGGAAAATTCTTGCTCGCCCACTGTTTCAAGATTTGCGCCGGCACGGTTGCAAGTTCGGCTTGAAGGACGAAACAGTAGAGCAGGTGTTCGAGACTGCGGATGCTGGCAGCTAAGACGAGGACGTGACCATCACCCTTCGAGAACATCCGTTTAATGTTCTTCACGACATCCATTCCGCTCTGACCGATGTCGTCCAAACGCCCGACGAAAGGCGAGACGTAGGCTGCCTCCTTCGTGTCTTTCGTCGCCGCATACACTGCGGCTGCTTGTTGCTGTGAGAAGCAGAGGGTAATGTTGACCCTCATGCCCTGTTTCACCGACATCTCTGCCGCTCGAAGCCCCTCAGCCGTACACGGATACTTGATGTACGCATTGGGAATCCAGGAAAACATTTCCTGCCCTTGGCTGAACATCTCTTGCGGCGTCGTCTTCTCATCCGAGAAAACTTCGATAGACACCCCAGCATCGCCGACCAATGGGGAGATTGTTTGAACGATTTTCTCGTATTCGTTCATTTCGTCTCGACTGGAAAGTTTGTGACCTGATGCGATTAGTTCTTGGATGTGAGGGTTCTTGGCGATCAACGAAGGGTTGGTCGTTTGGCCATCGACAAATCCCAGCAGTGCCTTAACCTGTCGCGTCTCCTGCGGGTCGCCGCCATCCACGAGTATTTTTGTCTTAGGTCGCGTCATTGAAATTCTCCTTCTGTTCGTCGGGAACACACAGGTGTATGTTCGATGCTAGGGGCGCCAGCCCGATGTCGAAATCGAGTTTAATCATTCGGCTGATCGTACGAATGCTGCAAAAGTGACCGCCCTACGGCGTTGTCGCTCAATTTCCAGAGGGCACCTCCGCATATGCAATTCCCGTGAGGTTTCCTTGAGCAAACAGCAACGTCCTCCGGTTCGACCCATCTAGATTGGCGCTGTAGACCGAGCCGCCGAAGTCGGTAATGAACACTCGACCGCCCTTCAGATCCAAAGCTAGGCCGATACCTTCCATCAAATGGGCGAAAAGGATCTCAGGCTCCTTGCGATTTTCGGCCTCCAAGTCCATCGGTGCACGGTTCACCGTGTTGCCACGCGGCGGATCCCCGCGGTCGGTCCAATACAGCGTCCGATGAACCGGATCGATGTCCAGATCGATCGGCTCCGGAAGATTGTCATAAAGAAGCTCAATGTCCCTGCGGTTCTCGGCCGACTGACCTTGTGGAACTTGGATATTGGCCCGAAAAATTCGACCCAAACCCGCATGGTGACCACCCTTCTGCGTCCAATAGAACTTGCCTCCGTCAGTGTCCACCGCAATGCCGACACACCATTTCATCGGATCCGATCCCGGCCGCGAATCGCCCAGGCTCGTATCCACGAGAGTTTCGATTTCCGACCCGTCCAGGGTTGCCCGCATCACCCGCATGCCTTCGCGGTCCGACCAGTAAAGCTTGCCGCTCCTTTTCTCCAATTGAAGCTGCTTCGGCGTGAACGCGCCGCCAGGCGGAATGATGGTGATCAGGTTCTTGCCATTGAGATCGGACCGAATGATCGAACCATCATTCCTCTTGGGATCACCCATATTGGTCCAGTAGATGTGCCCAGCGGCGACATCGAGCACCAACCCATCGGGCAACTTCCGGCCTTCGTTGATGATGGTCTTCAAATCGGAACCATCAGAATTTGCAGACAGTATGCGGCCGCCGCTGAGGTCCAGGAAGAAGAGCCTACCGGACGTGGGTGCGTTTTTCGCCTCTGTGTCTATCGGCGTGGAAGCTATCGCGTTCATGGATCGAATCTCCCCGTTAACGTACTTTCATGGTGTTTCTTCTTTAAGGGACGGTGTGTTTCTCCCGCTGGGTTCTGGGGCAGTTCCCCGCCCTTCAGAAATGCGCTGGATCTGCCTCCATCTTCGAATTCCACCCCTTCATCTCGTTGAGTTCCTCGGGCGTGATCTGAGGCAAGTGCCGGATGAACAAAACCAGGCGCCAGGTTTGCGGGACAGTGTGCGTTCCGCTGAAGGCCGGCATGCCGCTCAAACGAACTCCATTTTCAATTGTGTAGTAGAGCTCGCCATCGCTCTTGTTCTGCGTCGCGGCTGCGCGCAAGTCGGGCGGTTTCGGATAGAAACCCTTGCCGTATACCGTGTGGGCCGATCCGTCATTCGAATGGCAGGGGGAGCAATGAAAGGCGAAATGCTCCATGCCTCCCCGGATATTCTCCATTGAAGGCATGATGGGATTGCGAAGCTCGCGGTACGAGGATGGCACGGCCAATTTGCGTGCCGTTGTCGCCGCGAACACCTCAATCGCTGATGGGGTCGCAAGTGCGCTGAAGCCTCGTCGCACGAGAATCAGCCCGTATCCCGCGGCCGCAAGCGCAAGAGCCAAGACAATCAGCAAAACTGCTTTCCAGGGTTTCATATCTACCTCTGCTGTCCCGTGGTATCGTCGTCCGCCCGCCCGAACGAAGGGAGGTACCGGCCGAAGTTCAATTCGAAGTCGCTCCGAATTCCGTACCCGATACCACGGAGTTTGGTGCGGCGCGCCTGCGCATCGGGCCAGGCCAGCATTGGGAAGATCATTTCATTGCTCGACTGAAGCTCGGCCGCTGTCGGCATCCCGAATCGATTGATCTGGGCCTTTGCCGTGGCCAGTGTTTTGCCGCCGAATGAAGCCAGCCGCTGTGCGAGCGCATCGACGAACGAATCGAGATCGTGATCGTCCAGCGTGCGGTTCACCCAGCCATAGCGCTCGGCGATATCAGCATCGAAATCGTCGGCAGTGAGCACGAACTCGAGTGCCCGCGAGCGACCGACCAGACGCGGGAGCCATTCCAGAGCTCCGCCCCCCGGGATCAGTCCGACGCCGACCTCCGGGTTACCGAATACCGCGTTTTGCCGGCTGGCGAAGCGCATGTCGCAGGCCAGCACGAACTCGTTACCAATCCCGCGCGTGCGCCCGCGAATCTTCGCGATACTCACGACTGGCATGGACGAAAGGCGAAGCACAAAGTCGCGCCAAAGGCCCAGCAGGTCAGGCCGCTCAACCGCCTTGGCCACGTCGAGATGCGCAATGAAAAAATCGGGATTCGCCGACTGGAACACTACGACCTTCACGGACGCGTCCGCCTCGAGGTCGGTCATGAGCGCTCCCAATTCGATGATCGTCGAGGGAACAAACATGTTGATCGGCGGATTGTTGAAGCTGATCGTCCACCGCCCCGGATAGGTGCGGTCGATGTTGAACTGCGCCACGCTCGCGCTGGCGGCGTCGTTGCCGTGGACCTCATACGTCGGATTCACCATGTTCTTCCCTCCTTTTGCGCTTCGCATTCGTTTTTTTAGCTATCTGGTTGAGGCGAAGACAGGAGAGCCTCTGCCATCGAAGCTCTCCTGTCTCGTTGCGAGCAGCTAGCTAGCTTTGGCGAAAGTCACATCTGACTTCGCCACGCCTGGCCGCAGTGACCTGAAGCCCGCCCGAACCTCTTCTGAAAAGAGCTTCGGCTGTTCCCATGCCGCAAAGTGCCCGCCCTTGGGGAGCTTGTTGTAATGGATCAGTTTGGGATACGCGCTTTCTGCCCAATTCCGCGGACATTGATAGAGTTCGTCGGGGAACGCGCTCACAGCAACCGGAACCGACACGCCTTTAACGCTGAAATAGGGAAATTTATTTTCCCAGTAGAGCCGTGCTCCGGAAAGCGCCGTGTTCGTCAGCCAGGTAATCGTAACGTTATCGAGGACGTCGTCTCGTGAGAGACCTTCGGTCTGCCCGTCAAAGACGCGCGCGATCAGCGCATAACTCCACGCATCGTGGTCCAGAAAATAGGCGGCCAGGCCGACGGGGGAATCCGCGATTCCATACAATGTCTGCGGTTTCAGCCCCATCTGGTAGCCGTAGCCGACGCCTTTGCTGTACACGAATTGAAGCCTCTCGAAGGCAGTCTTTTCGTCGTCTGAGAAGCCGGACGGCATCGGCGCGCCGGACAAAATCGCTCGATAAATATCCGCAGGAACCGCGCCGGCCATGTTGGTGTGAATACCAAGAAGTTCGGGCGGCGCCTGCACTCCCATCAGATCAGTGATGACAGCGCCCCAATCCCCGCCCTGTGCCACAAATTTTGAGTAGCCGAGTCGCTTCATCAACACGGTCCAGGCACTCGCGATCCGTTCAGGGCCCCAGCCGGTCGTCGTCGGCTTGCCTGAAAACCCGTACCCCGGCATCGACGGAACCACGATATGGAACGCGTCGGATGCATTTCCGCCGTGTGCGGTGGGATTGGTGAGCGGATCGATAATCTTCATCTGTTCGGTGATCGAACCGGGCCACCCGTGGGTAACGATCAGCGGCAACGCATTTTCGTGTTTGGAACGTACGTGAATGAAATGAATGTCCAGTCCGTCGATCTCGGTAATGAATTGCGGCAGGGCGTTGAGTTTTGCCTCAATCTTGCGCCAGTCGTACTCTGTCGCCCAATAGTGAGCGAGCGCTTGAGTCGTCGCGAGCTGCACCCCTTGGGTTGCATCCTTTACCGTTTCCCGGTCCGGCCACTTTGTGTTGTTGATGCGCCTGCGCAATTCGGTGAGTTCCGCTTCTGGGATATTTATTTTCTGAAACGGACGAATCGCATTCTTGTCAGCTGTCTGCTTGCTGCCTTGCTGTGTAGTGACTGCTTGGGTCATGTTGTCCTCCTTAGAGTAGTTTTTGCTGCGTACATGGGGTTGCGTTGGACGCGATGAACACATCCAACAGAAGTGTCGAACCGGAACAATTGGACGATGGTGTCAGCGATACCTTCGTATCAGTCGAGGTAGAGGAATAACTTTGACCATGCGTCGCGGTGTCGAGGCGCTTTGCCAGCCGAGCCGCGGCCGCGATTGTTACCGCTCGCCAATTTCGTTCTTTTGACCGCGAGGGCGTATCCAACAATGTCAACTCCTCAAGCCAGTCTTCTGTCGCAACGCGGGCTTGCTCCGTGCCAAACAACTCCGTCACCGCACCGGTGAAGGCTGATAACTCGCGCTCTGCTCCATGCGTCTCGGCACCACAGATCGGGTTGCTGAACGATTGTTTGTTGGCCATCGGATTCTCCTCAACAGCACCCGTACCGACGAAATGGTGGCGGCTAAGATTGATTTCGTGAAATATTCAGTGCTCTCTGTCTGATACAGGTTTTCCCGCCCGGATAATCACGCAACTTGTGCGGTCGGTCCTCTTCCAACACTAGTCACCACGTTGGGAGAAGAAAGCGAGGCGACTATGTCATTGGTGTTCGCGATCGCGCTGGCGTAGTTTGGGAGATTGGTGACAAGCGCAGCGTGCATGAACTCCTCCGAGTAGTCCGCGGTCCCGTCCTTTACCACAGTGACGTCGTATCCGAGTTCAACGGCAAAGCGCACGGTCGATTCGACGCATGTATGCGCGACAAGACCGGCGACAATGAGTCTCTGGATGCCATGCTTTTTGAATTGCATATCCAGATCGGTGTTGGCAAAGCCACTGGAGCACCAATGCTCCTGCGCCACGATGTCTCCCGGCTGTGGGGCAAACTCGGCACGGAACTCGCCGCCCCACGTTCCATATTCAAACGTTTTTCGTGACGAGGCCGCTCTCTGAATCGGCGCGGTGTACTTCCAGGTCTCGTAGTCGCCGGGACGGTATCGATGATGCATGGCATAGAAAACCCTCATCTCCGTCGTTCGCGCTGCGGTCAGCAACTGCAACATGTGAGCGATGCAGTCATTCGACTCGGCAACGGTTTTAATACGATCCCATAGCTTGCCGCCCTCGGAGATGAAGTCGTTGTAGGGATCGATGAGGACAAGTGCCGTGATCTCTTTGTCGAACTTTAGATCTGTCATGTTTGTGGTCCTGCGTTCACTTAAGTTCTGCGTTTCTCTAGCTAGGTCCTCCAACATGCGCGGCAGGACAATTTCTGCTTCTCGGGTCTACAAGGCACGTTTCATCGGTGCTTTGATCCGGTTCTCCTACATGACTTAGGCCGCACTCGCGACGCGGGCGGAGTTACCGTTCCTCAAGGCATGGCGCTCAATGCTCTTGGCGTATAGGGGTGTCTCCTGCCTGTTGTGAGCTTCCGAAATCGGCTTGCGGGCGGCTTGGAAGACCTCCCGTGGAATGCCCTGTTTCGCCAGGGAGTCCAGAAGCTCCGGCGTGAAGGAGCTGTGTACTTCATTGGTAAACTCGCAGGTGTTGCCATCGATCTTCTTCACGCTCAAGTCCCAGATCACGCCCACTTTTATCCTGCCGGTTGGCGTAAAGATGTCTGAGCTTGAAACCAGGCGCAAGTGATCTGGTTCGGCAACCTCTTCAACGTAATGCTGCACCATGGGGCTTCCGCCGAGAACTTCGACGTTGATGGACATACGCCGACCATCCGGCGCCGTAGTTGCGCCGGCAGACACATGAGCCGGGGAGCAGGATTGGTATTCCGATTCCGACAGGCCAAAGCACCAAGTGGGAATATCCACGTCTTCAATGGGAGAGTGAATCGTAGCTGAAAAACTGGACTTCACTAGCGTGTTATCTTCCATACCTGTCTCCTCAGGAGTTCCTATCACTCCGGACGTTTCGTCCCGGATTGCTCTGCCACCATTTACTCGGCGGTTTATCTAGTTGCTCTCTCGATCGTTCGTGATCCACTCGCGGATGTAGGCCGGGCAACTCCTCAGTTCGATGCCTTCCGCTTCCGCCTGTGCGAGAAGCTTAACCGCGTCACGGCTGACCAGCTCTACCTCTGCGAGTTCAACGGCGACGACTCGGCGTGGGTCGAGCGTAGTACGAATGACCTCCAGATCTTCCGCCGCGATCTGACCGCTGATGTAAAGGACCAGACCGTGTTCCGTCGAAAGTCGGTCGATTCGGCACGTCATTGGCTCGCGTCGCCCGCCGTCCACTGAATTCAATGGCAAATGATGTGCCACTCGAACGTAACTGAAAGCGCTGGAGATCCAGCCGCGTCCCGATCGGCGAATTTGGCAGATCGGGTGAATGTGGTGAATTTGGAGAAAGTGGTGGGAACTTCAGCGAAACTTAAACTGCGTCTTGTCGATACCCAACGCCTTTATGCGATGGTCAAGCGTAGATGGTGGAACGCCAAGCTTCGCAGCGGCCCCTGAGCGCCCAGCGACACGGCCCCGGGATGCGGCGAGCGCCGTTTCAATGAGCTCCCGTTCACTTCGAAGCTTGCCTTGAGGCGGCGTGGGCGAAGTAACTTGAGGTCGTCCTCGGGTGGGTTGTTTTGCGAGCCATGACTCGTCGACAGCAAAAATCTCGCCGGAGTTCAGGATCACGGACCGCTCAATCACGTTCTGCAGCTCGCGGATGTTGCCTGGCCAATCGTAGTTCTGCAACAGATTGAACGTCTTCTTATCGATCGAACGGAAGTTCTTGCCCGCCCGCCTAGCATAGCGTCGCACGAAGTACTCGACGAGCATCAAGATGTCTTCACTCCGGTCTCGGAGCGGCGGCACCTCGATGGGGAATACGTTCAGTCGATAAAAGAGGTCTTGGCGAAAGCTTCCATTGGCCACCGCGGCCGCTAGATCACGGTTGGTCGCCGTGATGACTCGAACGTCGACTCGGATCTTCTGGGCTCCCCCGACTCGCTCAAACTCTCGCTCTTGCAAGACTCTCAGGAGCGCGACTTGCGTGTCGGGCGGAAGTTCACCCACTTCATCGAGGAAGATCGTGCCACCATTAGCCTGTTCAAAGCGGCCGAGCCTCCGCTGTGTTGCTCCTGTGAAAGCGCCTTTTTCGTGACCAAACAACTCCGATGAGATCAGAGTGGGCGCCAACGCGGCACAGTTAACACTGACGAAAACACGTTGAGCCCTCTGCGATCGTTTGTGGACGGCGCGCGCGATGAGCTCCTTTCCGGTACCAGTCTCTCCCGTGATGAACACCGTGGAATCGGTCGGTGCCACTTTAGCAATCCTCGAGAGAACCGCATTTAATGGCTTGGAGCAACCAACGATCTCTTCAAACATCTGAGCACGGTCGACCTCGTCTCGCAGTGCCAAGTTTTCCCGGTAGAGTTGATCCTTGAGTGCCCTGATCTCTGCTTCAGCCTGTTTCTGTCTAGTCAAATCGAGGGCGAAGGCAAGGCCGTCTTTTCCGCCCTCTTGGAACAAGGTGGCTCCAATCAGCACTGGAACTCGGCTGCCATCTTTCCGGACAAATTCTGACTCGAAAGGTTGTACGGTCCCGGTCTCGATTACTTCCGCCAGAGCGCGTTCAGCACGCTCGCGCCAGTCCGCAGGAGTCATGTCCCACCATCGCACGCGACCCGCAGCGACGTCTCCATGATCGTATTGCACCATGCGAAGAAAAGCTTCATTGGACGACAGGATGGCGCCATCGACATTCCAGGTCGCGATTCCCAGGATGTTGGCGTCCACTAGACGCCGAATCTTCGCTTCACGATCCTCGAGATCGCTGTAGAGGCGCGTGTTCTCCATGGAAATTGCTGCCGCCGAAGCAATCAACTTAAGGACGGCCATTCGCGCTGGGGGGAATGCATGAGGTGTGAGGCTGTTTTCCAGGTACAGCAGCCCGAGCAACCGGGTTTGTTTGAGCAGCGGGAGGCAGAGCACAGACCGTGCGTGGTGTCCGCGAATATACTCGTCGGCGGCGAATGGATTCTGACCGGATGCGTCGTTTAAGACAATACCTTCTTTGGTCCGAAGGACGTGGTGTAGAACCGAACTGGGTAGATCCGCAGCGGTGACGCTTGCCTGTCGAAGGACCACTGTCACCTGCTCATTGCTGGTTGTGGCTTCCGCTTCGATGCGATAGCCATCTTCTCGAGAAAGAATCAGCAGACCTCTCTGAGCGCCTGCGTGCTCGAGTGCAGTTCGCATGATCGTGTCGATCAGTCTGTCCAGCACGATCTCACCCGACACAGCTTCGGACACCTTGATTACAGTCGCTAACTGGAGTTGCTCGACTGGCGTATGTATAGTCGCGGTCGCATCCGAGATCCCTGTCTCGGGTTTGATTTGCGGGTAGAGCTGCTCCAGTTGGCGGACCTTAGCTTCCGCTCCCCAACGGACGTAGCAATAGCGCGCTTCCCGCAGGTAGGTCGTCGCGATTGTCTCGTACCCGCGCGCCGCATAGAATAACCCTGCCAGTTCGTTAGCGAAGGCTTCATTGTGGACAAAGCCGTGCACATGGGCGGAGCGAATCGCCTTCTCATAAAGGGCCTGCGCGTCCAGAATGCGCCCCTCGATCCGTGCGACCTCTGCCGCAACGAGCGCGGCGCGGTTCTCAAATGTCTGCGGCGAGTGCTCGGCCCACACCTCGATCTGCTTGGAATGTGCCGCCAAAGCCTCGAAATGTTTCGATCGGTCTTCAGGCGACGCAACGTTCCAGGCGCCCGCGTGAGCAAGCGCGGCATAGAGGCGAAAGTCCGCGGTTTCGAACATCGCCGCTGATGTCCAATACAACCGTTGCCCCTTGAACGCGGCCTCAGCCGCCGAAGCATAGTCTCCGGCAAAAAAACGGGCCTGCACCTTGCGGGTCCAATAGTAGAACTCGGCGAATACCAAATTCGGATTGCTGGAGAGATTGCGCTCGACCTCCGGCTCGCTGTAATCGTCGTGATCCAGCCGCCCAAGCGTCGGTGTCACTCCGCGCAGCGTCCGAATCAGCCCCAGTTGTGCTCCGCAGAGGTGTATGACTAAACCGAAGCGCACTCTTTTCGCAAAAGCCAGGCCGTTCTCGCATTCCGTCTGCACTTCTCCGAGTGGATCTCCGACTGCCAGACAAATCGTAATCAGTTGGTCCCAGCTATAGGATGCGAAAGTAAGATCGCCAATACGATATGCGGCATCGAACGCGCGACGCACCAGTTCACGACCGTTCGCGACGTGCTGCGCCCAAGGCATGACCATGGCACCGAAAGACATATAGGTCCTCGCTTGGTAGCGCCTCAGGCCGCGCTTCTCGACCAAGTCATAGCCCAGTTGTCCGAAACGGAATCCGTCTTTGTAGTTGCCAAGTCGCGCGCCCGCAAACATCGCAAGCCACACGTAGGCGAAGCACGCGGCATCGCTGTTGCCGTGTTCGAGGCTGAGTGTCACCAAACGGCAAACGACGAGTGTCGATAGATGCTGGTCAAAGAGAATCGACGGCGTCAGAATCTCCGTGAAGACATCAAGCGTGTCGAGCACCTCCGGATCCACAACGAGCGGCAGGTCCATGAGCTCTTCAATTTGCCGGCTGCCGAGTAAAGTCCAGATTCGCGCGTATTCGACTAATACGTCATCGCGTGTCGGACGGTTCGACCACACCGTGCCCTCACTGCGGAGCCACTCCAGGAACACGTCTACTGCGCGGTCGCACCGATCCAACGTGGTGTATAGGGTGAGTCGCAAGCGCGTGGCCACGCAGAAATCGTGTCGATTGTTCGCGCGTAGCGGTAACAGCGAGAGTCGATTCTCGGCAGCAACCTTCTCTGCGGTCAGTAGCTCGCACTCAGCCATCAAATACTCGGTCGAAAAGATGAGGGGATAGTTTCGCTCCCACGTCTCCTCCGTCAGCAGCGCTCGGCCTGCCCCGAGATATTTGAGTGCCGAAGCGTACGCGGTCGAAATCTTGGCGCGCCGGCCTGCCATGAGATTCAGCTCTGCGACGCGCTCGCGGTCTTCCACCGACGTGAGGAGATGAGAGCCGCGATTGAGTTGGTTCACGATCTCGAAGATAGCCTTCTCACGTTTCGCCCCAGGTATGTGCGCCGCCAGAAGCATCCCAATGCGCAAATGCGTCGCAGAACGCATTTTGTCAGGGATCAGGGAGTACGCTGCTTCCTGCACACGATCGTGTAAGAATCGATAGGAATCGTCCGAGCGGAAGATAAGGCCGGTCCGTACTGCTTCCCAGAGGTGTTGGTGAAGTTGCTCTATCGACTTCTCGTAAGCCATGACCAGCATGTCGAACTCAGCGCTGTTTCCCATGCAGGCAAACTGCTTCAGTGCCTCCTGCGTGTCGACAGGCAGGCGGTTCAACTTTCCGACCATGAGCTCCACGACGTTGTCCGTGTAGCCCTTAGCGTGAATGCGGTTCAGGTCCCACACCCAACGGCCTTCACCGTAGTCGAAGCTGAGCAAGCCTTCCTCTGCCAAGGTAGAAATGAACTGGATGGCGAAGAAGGGATTGCCTGTAGTCTTCTCATGAATCAATTTCCCGAGCGGAGCGGCACGTCTCGGCTCGCAGCGCAGCGAGTCCACCAGCAATTGGCACAGATCGTCCTGGCCGAGCGGTGTCAGAACGATGTCCTCCAATGCTGCTCCGGCCTGACGGATTGCATCGAGCTTGCGCATCAACGAGTGCGTTGGGCTGACCTCGTTGTCGCGATAGGCACCTATGAGCAATAAGTGCCGCAGATCGTCGCGGGTCAACAGATCTTCGAGTAAGTCGAGTGTCGCGGCATCCAGCCACTGCAGATCGTCGAGGAAGAGTGCCAGTGGATGCTCCGGTCGTGCGAACACGCCAATGAACCGGCGAAAGACCAAGTGGAAACGTCGCTGCGCTTCCGATGGCGGGAGCTCGGGAACCGGTGGTTGTTCGCCAACGATGTGCTTCAATTCAGGGACAAGATCGACGATAAGCAGTCCGTTCGGCTCCAGCGCTTCCCGAAGCGCATCACGCCACTTGCTTAATTCGTCTTCGCCTTTGCTAAGGAGCGGACGCACGAGGCTTTGGAATGCCTGCGCCAGAGTGGCGTATGGAATGTCGCGCTTGTACTGATCGAACTTGCCAGACGCAAACAGTCCACGCGGTGGGACGAGCGGCTTGTGAAGCTCGTTCACAACGGCGGACTTGCCGATACCCGAGTATCCGGAGACGAGCACCAGCTCTGGCCGGCCGCCCGCGACAATGCGATCGAACGCCGTGAGCAGGGTGTCCACTTCACGGTCTCGCCCGTACAGCCTCTCGGGGATCATGAGGCAGTCCGGAGTATCCTGTGCCCCGAGAGTGAAATCGTCGATGCATCCTCGTGACTCCCATTGCGATAGGCACTGCAGTAGATCGCGTTCAACTCCCGCGGCCGTCTGATACCGCTCCTCGGCTGTCTTCGAGAGCAGCTTCATCGTGATAGCGGAGACGGCCGCTGGGATGTTCGGTAAGCGCTCGCTGGGAGCGGTGGGTTGTCTTGCAATATGGCTATGCACCCATTCCATTGGATCGGATACCGTGAACGGAAGCCTGCCGGTCAACATCTCGTAGAACGTGACCCCAAGCGAGTACAGATCGCTGCGGGAATCAATGGAGCGATTCACTCGTCCCGTCTGCTCGGGTGCCATGTAGGCGAGCGTTCCTGCGATGAACTCGGGAGGTTCGGGCAATTGGCGCTCGCGCGGGAGCCGCGACGCAATGCCGAAGCCGGTGAGCCAGGTGTGCCCAGTTGAGGGGTCCACGAGCACGTTGGCTGGTTTGATGTCCTTGTGAATAAGCCCGCGTCCGTGGAGCTGACCGAGTGCGGTAGACAACGCCACGGAGAGTCGGAGGAATTGTCCGATCTCCATCGGCTCCCGGACCAGGTGATCGAGCGGCTCGCCTCCTGTGTAATCGACCACAAGCATCGTCTGTCCGCGCTCGCGCACCAATTCCAATGGCCGCAATGCCCAAGCGCTGTCCAGGTGACTCTTAAGTTCGTGTTCGTGTGTGAGGCGATTGACGCTTTCTAGGGTGGGACGCTCAACACCGGCAGGGATGGGTATGAACGCGTGTTTCTCACCCTCAGAGTCGTTCCGCCAGAATCTGCAGAAGACACGTCCCGTATCTTGCCACAGCACCTCGACGGAATCGTTCTCCCAGCCGGCCCCGAACAGGACGGATGCCTTCATCTGTCCCGTCTCCTTCTGCCCACGGGATCAAACCGTTCGTCTGGTTCGCGTTAGCGGACATGCAATGATTGGAAACGATGAAACCCCAGGTCGTGAATTTTATCAGATTCGCCGCCCCAGTTTTCGACGCCGGGCTCGCTAACCCTTGTCGGCTTTGTCGACCACTGGTTCGAAGGAAGAGCCGAACCGAACACCCACAAAGAGAAGACTCGCATATTCCACACGCAGTGCAAAGATCGACACCGCATCGTTGCACGAGAGCACCAGAAGAGAGTAGTTGGCCGATTAAATGGACTATTCTTGGACCCAAAACACTGACACTATGTGCGTGGGCCGGGATGTACCCGCCAGTAACTCGCTGATCAGTCGAGCCTTGCTGCAGATTCAACCGCAACCCCCCAAAGTCGCCCGCGGTCTTCACACGGCAGAGGCCGGACGGCGAGATCATTCTCTCCTCACGGTCCACGTTGCCGACCACAACACATCCCGGTCATTGCGGTTCAACGGTAGACGCCAAGCCCTTATGGGCTGCGCTCTACCAATCGTTAAACCTAATGCATGCTGAGGGTTACGAATATCGAAGACTTATCTATATGGGAAGTATCGAATCGATGCAACAGATGAACAATGATGGGTAACTGCATGATTTAAATTGATTTGGTGGCCAGGGACGGAGTTGAACCGCCGACGCCAGCCTTTTCAGGGCTGTATTCTTTGGGCCTAAACCCCTTTTCAGTCAATAAGTTAATTGGTCAAGGTGGCCACTTTATTGTGACCATTCTGTGACCAGCGCCGATGTTCGCCTAAGCGTCGGTGCAAAACAGTTAAAGTCGAAATCGGAAGAAACAAATCAAGGTCTCGAAAGCAGCCTCTGCCGCGACAGCGAAATCTTCACCCGTAACTAACTGAAAACACGCGGCACGGATGGCGCTACAGAAACGTTTTAGTAAGGTTCGGAAACAAATCGTGGACTGTTAATGGACCATAATTTCGGGTGTGCTTTCATGCTTTCTCGTGCGGTGAGCACTAAGAACACGCGCCCTCGCCGGACGTGCCGAGATTTTTGGGCCGGCAGATTTTCTTCAGCTATTGAAAAACCTTGGACCCTCACTGAAGCTGGCTCCTTACAGCGGCTGGCAATGAGTTGAGAATCGCTGCCATTTGCGTTCCGAGGTTGATGATCGCCGAACTACGGCCCTGGAAATTCAGAACTTTCGTCCCGATCGACCCCCTGTGTATCCCCACAACATGCCACTTATCATTGAGGACCGGGGCTCCCGAAGAGCCACCGAGGGTAGACGTAAAGTACTTTAACTCCGGACTCGCGGCGGCTGTCGCCAAGTTATTTCGGATCGCAATCTTCTTCGGCTGACCGTTCGGGTGCTGGATGATATTGAGTGGAACTACGTCGCCCAGTCTCGGAGTAAACGCTGACCAGTCTACGACGAGTGCCGGCCTCTTTTGCGGCGGAGCGATTCGAGCGATGGCATAGTCGAGGTTCTGGTCTGATGTAACAACTTCCGCAATACTTATGGGTTCGCTTCCGCCGTCGAGAGAATCAATGTCAAACTGCGCTGTAGTGTGCAGTGCTTGCTGTTGAAATTCGGTCTCGCTGGCGTCCCGCTCACCGTCATCGCGCGCATTGAACACGTGGTGGTTTGTAATCAAGAAGGATCCCGTCAAGAGCCAACCTGTTCCCCAATAGCGTTTGCTTAGTTCGACTGAATCGTCATACCGCGGGACACGCAACCGTGCCACAGATCGAGCTGCGGTGATGCCCGCTTGCAAATACCCGATGGGCAGCATGTCATCCTGAAAGAGGATGGCTTCATTCTTAACGGACTCTATTAGGGCGGCGGGAATGCTGGGCTGGGTTGGGCGGCCTTCTAGACGACCTATTAACTTCTCGAAGAAGTCTTGCTCGTTCCTACCGGCAACAAGAGGCCGGGAGTTCTCTAGCCAAAGGAGCAGAGGATGCATTCCTTCCCTGGGCGCAGATGCGTTCAGAAACTGCAAGTCAGCACGCAACTGGAGTTCATCAGTGCTCATGCGAGGAGCCTTGCCTCGCAAGTCGTTCATTCTAAAAAACAGAAGCCGCCTTCGATCCGGCTCCCATAATTCTGCGCCGACAGCATTGTCGATGAGTGTCGCCAGTTCGTTATACCGAAGTAATTCGCTCATCTCGCCCTCTTGGAAAGGTTCGGATTCAAGGCGGCTTCTAGGAGATTGGCCAAAACTGAAACGACTACGTTGGGCTGCTCTAGGTGCTTATCCAACAGCAGTCCCTGAAAATATTCATTTAGTCGGTTCGGAGGTACCCGTTTCATAACCTCCGCGAGGCTTGCCGGCCAGTCTCGCACGTAAGGGACCTCCTGCAATTTAAAAACTCGCAAGCCCTTCAAGAGCAATGGGATGGAGTATGGGCCGCAAGCCTCAAAAAGTCCTTGCAGTTGCAAGCGCACGGATCCAAAGTCGGTATCACCTGTGGACCTTAGAATCTCATTCAACTCTGAAATAGGTGGTCCCCCACCTAATCCCTCGCGACGCAGTCGCACTCTCCCTGCAAAGATCTGCAGAGCAAGAACGGCTACGCCCATGCGCATGGCGAGTTCTTGGGCCTCGGCCATAGCCAGATCTGCGTTAGCAAAGTCCTTCTCATGGGCGAGCACTTCACCACGCAGTCGCCACAGCTCGACAAGCCGATCTATCCGGTTTGCTAATTGAGCCGACCGTATGCCTTCGTCCAATCTCAACCTCGCCGCTAGATGATTGCCCTGCGCCATATAGGCCAACGCTTCGATCGCATAGAGCGCACTGCCGGGCATGCGGATTTCTCTCTCCTTCAGTAGTTTCAAGACTTGCTCATAGTCTGCGTACTGGAGCGCCTGACGCGCCCTCTCCTCTGCAAAACGCTCCCACTGTTCTTGACTAGCGAAGGATCGGAGCTCTTGTGGAGGCTCGTGTTTGGAAAGGGAATACACGATCAGCTGGGACACCGCCGGCAGCTCATCCACACAGCTGAGCATAGACTCAGTCGCTTCTTCGATCCAAAGTTTCTCGATCTCGCGCTGATCTATTCCCAGTTGTAGGCCATGATAAACGCTCTCAATCTGAGCCACTGTTCCCGGGGAGCTTCGATAGAACTCGTAGGCGCGCGCATGGATTTGTCTGACCTGCACAGGCCGCTCTGCTTCTAACATCTTCAGCATTACCCGGCGGATGTCCTGTTGATGTCGTACCGCTCCATCTGGTTCTAGAATGACAAGGTCGACCTGCCGCTTGAGTGCCGCAAAAAGCTTTTTCGCCCGTTCCTCGTCAATGTCACCCAGTCCACATGGCTCGGCCAAGACGCGGCGGATTACGTCCTCTGTTATTCGTCGAACCACCAACCCTGGATGGGCGAGTTTTTGCAGGTCCTCATCTGGGATGCGTTCGAGAATCCGCCGATAGAGCTGGCCTTGAACCACGTGCTCTGCGGCAGCGAAGATCAAATAGGACGAGGTTTTGAGACCCTCAATTCCCAACTTTCCCGACCCATCCAACTTTGCGACTTGTGCGGCCAGCTTCAAATTCAGTGGGTTCCCTCCCACCTGACGGTAGAGTGCCCGTGCTACATCAAGGTTGGACACGCCGCGAGCCACAAGAAAGGAAATCGCTGAGCCTTCGTCGAATTCGTTCAGCTGAAGAACGATCGGCGAGGCTAAGTATGTTCCGAGTTCAGGGACAGGAGCTCGTCCCGACACGACGATCCGAACTCTCGGAAATTCCTCCTGAAGCGCCCGCAGAAACTGCCATAGCACGCGGGCCATCTCGACCCCCCGCTTCTGAACCTCCTCGAAAGTGTCAATGACGATTAACAGGGGCAACATTTCCGAAATGTGCATCATGCGCTCCAGGCCGGAGCTCTCCATCGCAGCGCGTACTCGATCTGCGAACAACCGTGCCACCTCTCTCGCGTTGCGTTCGCGCAGTTCCTCACTGAGCTTCACATCATGAAGCGCTAGAGTGCGGTTCTCCATCTGCGACGGATAACTGGCCGCGTCTGCAATCCGAGAGGCTTCGTAGGAATGAGTCAGCAGATCGGTCCACTCACTGCCAGCATATTGAGCACGAAGTTGTTCGACGGCTTCCTCGACGAGAGTCGACAACACCGCCACGTTAAGACGCGGATTGTCGAAGTCCAGATACACCCAGGGAAACGGAACGGGGCTGTACACGTGTTGGCGGATAAATTCGGCTAAAAGCGTTGATTTTCCGATGCCACCGATCCCGTTTAACATCAGCGGGCTTTGAGTGGCCCGAAAACTACGCAGAAACCTGGCCACTGCCTCCAAGCGATTTTCTGGATCGAGCACTCCAACGAAAGAACGCAATTGAGCGAGCTCTGTTGTCCGACCTTCAAAACCTTGAGTTAGGCGCTCCATTGGATGGAGCAATCTGCGGATAGACAATCGTCGATCGATTGCCAGAGGAGACGGTCCCCTGACAGCGTAGGGTTCAAGCCACCGTGTTACCTGCAAAGCAGCTTCTAGACGCTGAACGTCATCGGTCTCTGCGGCTGAATAGTTAGCCTCTAAAAACTCGTCGAATACCTGCTGCAGGAGCGTTAAAGGCTCCACCGTGTTCAGTCCGCGTATGGAACGCATAGAATCCAGTGTTTCGAGGGAGCGAAGCCCCTCCAATCGCGATGCAGGTCTAAGCGTGAACCACTGTGGCTCATGTGGGATTCTTGGTAAAGTGACCAAGTCGTTGCGAAGAGCTGCCCGGAGTTCGTCTGGGGTAATAATCCTGCCATGTACGCTCAGTTGGTCGAGACGAAACTGAGCCAGAACAGAGCAAACGCCCAGTACTTCCTGCCGGAGTTGGAGGTCAACAGCCTCTTCCTGATCTTCTTCGAGAAGGTTCTCCAACCATGCTGAAGCCGATTTGGTTGTCCAAGTTGTGGAGTCATCCGCCATTGCGTATGCCTTTAGCTGCAGCTCGGAGCCGTTTGTTAACTGTCGCGATCCATGACTCCTCGGCAGGGATGTTGGCCAGCACAGCTTGCGTTTTTGCCAACAGTTCACCAGCTGTCGCCGTTCTGCCGAGTTCCTTGTACAAACGAGCCAGACAATCGTGAATCGCCAACTGAGCGATCGGATCAGGCAACCGGGTGTCCGGTCGATCGAAGGCAACTTGCTCCTCTTCGACCCGCGATAGCGGCTTATCAAAGTCAACTAGTATCAGGCGCAGACACTCTCGATAGTTGCTGTTAGCAATTTTGTCGGCCAGACCCTGGATCAGATTTCGTGCTGAATTGTTTTGGGGCAATTTTCCAAAACCGTCCAAAAATAACCACCATCGCTTCTGCGACGCACGCGCGGATCCTAGAATCCAGGTCTGCAACAATTGAATATCGTGGACGGTATGATCGGGTAGCGGACTGTCGCTCGCCGCACTGGGGAAACCCATTTCGCCGACGATGATTTGGGAGAGTGACAATGCATTCATCGTGATTTCCGAGCCACTCTCCACTTCCACCTTAATGACCCGGAAGGACCATCCGGAGGACATGCTTACGTGCTCCAGCAGCCGACTACTGTATGTCTTACCCGTGTGGGGATCGCCTTCGATGCGCACCACCGCACGTCCGGCGGTGCGTGAGATATCTCGGAACGTATCCCGCAGAGGAGTGCGATCCACGAAGGGCAGGCCGTTCTGGACCCAATGCGTGTACCAGATGTCATCGAGAACATTAATCCTATCGTGTAGCCGTTGAATCAGCTGATCGACGTTCGGAACGCTCGTGATGCCGCCGACACCGGAAAGCGCCTTCACCTGCATTAGGAGGCGCACCAGCCAGCAGGGATCGTCCGTCCACTCCCGGATCATGCAGGTGTGAATAGCTGCCGCTGCAACCAGTTCATCGCTTGCTGCCGGACCAACCATCCGATTCAACTCAACGAGAAATGCTGGCCCGGCATATACAGTCTGGAACCATGCCTTTCCGTTCGACGCCAGAATTTGCGTCAACACGGTGTGTATCTGGACGAATTCGTCTTCGCGGAGCATGGCTTCACTTCAGTTCTTCACGGTCACACCACAAATCGAATTTGGTCGAAATCCGCGAGTGACGCGGGCACGCCTTCGACCCCACGAACCAATGGATCGTGCTTCTTCAGCGATCCAAACGAAATCCCGGCCCTCTCTTCTATCCAGGAAAGCGACCGCTGGTAAACAGCGTACGCGCCAAAGACGAATTCCTCCTCCCGCATCTGATCTACCTGAGAGATGGAATAGCCGGTGGCGGTGAGCTCTCCTGTTTGGTCATGAGTGAACACAATCACTTTCCAAAACGAACGTGGAATCTTTACCCCGTATTTGACAGGATCCTTGTCGAGCAAGACAGGACCCGTAATGACGGATATCTTCATTTTGTCCTGACGGGCGTTCTGAAGTGCGTAGTCTTCAAGTCCCAACCAAATGGGGGCATTGAAAGATTGCATCTGGGGCGTCACGTTCGTGACATGCATGGAGTCCGAATTCCCCAATGCGGCCTCCTTCGGTCTACCCCAAACTGGGTCCTCGCGCCTTGTCATGTGGCCACGGCTAAACTTCGGTGGATTCCCGTAGCACTCGTACATAATCTGAAGACCTTTGGCGATGCGGGGATCGATTCTCCACGTTGTCCGTGTCGATTTGCGCGAGAGTTTGCCATCGATGTTCACGGCACTGAAGAAGCACATCCGCCGCTTGCGGTTCATCATGACCGAGAAATGCTCGTATCGAAGTACGTGTTCCTTCTTATCCTCGAAATCAAATTCCACGACTTGATCCGCATCGCGCACGACCATCGGGAGCGGGACTGCATTATCCTCACCGAGAAAATCACCTTTGTAGCCTTCACGATCGCGGTAGTCTTCCCGAAGCCCTTCAGTTACGGGAACGTCGACTTCCTCCGCACCTGCCAGCGAAATAGCAGGCGCTCCGGGGGATGTTCCTTGGTATGCTGTCCCAATCTCCACTGTCACTTTGATGGGGATAGTGCAAGTGACAGATGTTACCGACGCATTCGCTAGAGCTGTATTTGAAGATGATGATGCCGCTTGCGCGGTCGCTGACGCCTGAATCGAGCCTGAAATCGGCCGGCGACGCGCTTCCCCGGTGATAGCAGCATTCAGTCGCTCGGCAATAGTGCTTGCTGGGACAGCAAAGTTGGTTTCCAGGAACCGTCCTGCAAAGTGGATACCGAGTGCTTCCCCGGTCGCCAAATCGAGAACCACGGATCCCGAGTTCCCGCCTAGTGTAGAGCAATCGTGCTCCAGGTCGTCCTGCGCACTGCGTGTGATCTGGCCCGGAGCTAACCGTTTCTTGTCGTACACATCCCCAAAGATGGTCTCCATGAGCTGTTGGTCGGGAATTCTGCTGTCGCGTGCCGGATAGCCGATAACCGCGACCATCTGTTTCTCATTTGCGTTCTTTGAGGAGAGGGTGATTTGCTTTGCCAAGCCATCACCCTTTATGCGCAAGAAAGCCAAATCCGGCCCATCTTCGTCTTCAATGTCCAGGATCTCTGCCAGCAGAAAAGATCGGCTTTCATCACGTCCAATTTCTTCCAGGAAATCGACGGATGCACTCATCGCCGAGCCACCAATGCCAGGACGGAATACAAAAGTGTCACCGCTTCTCCTGCCAAACTCCAAGGCCACATGACGGTTTGTGACGATGACATCCGGTTGGACTAGCCATCCGGTACCGACCCAATCGAATCTCGGGTTGTTCTTGAGCTCTACACGTCCGACAGCGCGAATTGCTGGATTTAATTTGGAACGCGCTTTCGCCAAGCGATCTCGCCATATTTCACTTTCGGCATCACTAAAGGTCAATTGGGGCTCGTCTCTCGAAACCGCAAGCACTGGCCGACCGGTGCGCAGCACTATGGTTTCGAGTGCAAGCTGGGGACGAGGGGCCTCCCGACCCTCAACCGCGGACTCAAGGACCGGCTTAAAGCGCTGCGCTTTCTCTTGGACCTCTCTCCCCTCACGCTTCGCCTGTAGTTCTGCGCCCAACTCGCTATCGCGCCCGCGAATCGCTTCCAGCAACGCAGCGACCTTGTGTTCGGTGTTCATGGCAAGCACATCTCCCAGGTTTTGCAGATTGCGCGTAGTAGCTCAAGATGCGGACGCGTTCTTTCGAAATACGCATCCTACGACTACTTATTCGGTGCGCCACTTGTCACTCAGTTAGTCAAAATGCTCTCCATTTCGGTAACGCCTTGGCCTCTCTCCCTTCTGCCACGGTTTCGGTCCGAACCTCGCCCTTCTTGGGTGGTGGCGGCGGAGCGTATACCTTGATGTTCTTCCAGCAAAACGTCACGAGAGCAAGTCCCACAAATGCCAACACAGCAGTGAACAGAACGACGCTCGGCAGAGCCACGTAGCTCCGCACAACAAATTCCGTAAAAAGAAACTCAATCGTCAAGAGCTGCCCTATTACGGCCCACATCGTGACTGCCGCCGCACCCAGAAAGAACAAGACGATCCCCTGGTAGCTTACGTTCCCGTTCGGATCTCGGGAGCTCGGACTGCAAGTCAGGTTGTAAACTGCAGGCGCTAGTATGATTAATACCGAAAACAACAGGTTGATGGCCATATAGGCCTGCTTCGTCATGAAGTGCGGGTAATCCGGCAATAGACTAGCAGCAAAGACAATGGCGAGAATCCCCCCTCCAACCGTTACGTGGGTGGCCCAGCTGGATGTAAAGTCCCATTGCGCTCCACCCATCGCCAATCGAAGACCACGCCGAAAGACAGCGATGCCGAGACAACAAAAGAGCAGTGCCACGGCACCTGACGCACATACGATCCAGGTGCTGTACGCTTCATTCGAAGGAGCGCTCAGCACCAATGGCCGAGTATTCTGTTTCGCCACCACCACGCAAGGAACCACTGCGGCTTTCTTGCCGGGCGGCGGTTTAGGCGACTCTGATTCTCGCGACTCACCGTCAGCTGCCACCGTTAAAGTGCCCGATACCGGCAGACGCTCAGATGGCACTACAAATGACACGTCGATTCCGAACATGCTGCCGGCTTCCACCCGTTTGTCGAAACAACGTTCACCACTGCGAATATTTATCGCAGACAACGGGGCCGCTGCTTTCGAGACTTCGCTAATCGCAAATTCTGGGATTATCGGCACTTCTTGATAATCGGAAAAGTCTGCATCCACGCACCAATGCGTCAGGGTGGTAGAGCCATCGTTTCTGACAAAGATCGGGACATGCGCATGAGCGCCATCAGGCTCGTTAACAGGTCTGATTGCGGGGACCGAGCGGGGGCTGTCCACAAAAGCAACCGTCGCCGTTCCCTTCGGTTGTTCGCACTTAGCAACTTGACTGCCGGCCTCCTCTGCCTCCGATGGACCAATCAAGCCGCACACGACTACCGTCGCAAAGATGATCAATCGATGTCTGGAACATCCCGGGTTTCCCATGATTTTCTTTGCGAACCCAATCAAGGCGATTGTGTTGGCACCTTTGTTTGTTTGAAGGCAAATACTAAGCCCACAGATACCTTGTGATCAACAAAGCTGAAAGCCGGCGGCAAGGATCCGTATTGATGCTTGATTTGGAAACCAGCATATTCCGTGACCATGAATTGAAGGTTGTTCTCAAGATAGTGACGAGTCTGGCTGGTCAGTAGTGGAATTGGAGTTTGTGTGTGCCGAGTCTCCAGAAACAATTCATCTCTGGTCGGGATGCGTGCTGTGTAGCTGCTGCTAAGAGATATCTTGTTTAGATGAAGTACCTGGGGCACAACCAGGTATACCGCTGCCCCTGGCACGCCGCGAAGAAATCCACCTTCGCCGCGACTACTCTTGTTTACCACCGCGTAGTCATTCCTCAGATTGTCTCCAAACTCCAGGCCAGCGGTGAGGCTCATTCCCACCGACGCGCTCACCAACCGCACATCCGGATGCTTCGGGTCGGTCTTTGAAAAAGTGTGACCAAAAGTCTGAGAAATTCCAGGCGCTGAAACAAGATTGATTGCGTTTGCTTTCTTGTCTAGCTCCATGCCGAGCAAGGACCAATTTTCGATCGGCCCGTGCGCGGCCACGTGCTGGTACGGCAATCCCCAATGAAAGCTATCGGGGTCCGCAGTTTTGCGATTATCTGTCTTAATATCTCCGGAGACAGAGAGGGTGGACGCCCCACTCTTCCCAAAAGAGTAGATAGTGTATTTCCCCTTTGAATCGATCGTGTAGCTCGGACCAGCTCCCACTGCAGGAGACACCATGCCGCTTATGTAGACATCCGAATCGTCCTTGGTCTTCCCAGGTGAAATCCACGTGTGAGCAGGCTGGGCCGACGCAGCGATCAAAAAATGAGGAGCATCCCCTTTCGTGAAAGTGACATCCACTTGAGCTGTGGGGTCCTTGGCGACAGCATCTTGCAGCGAAAGCGTTACCAACCCGTTGCCTTGAAAATGTCCCACCTCGTCTTTGGCAGACGTGACCGGCAGGTTGATGGCATTGCCGATGGACGGTATCAAAACCACGCTCCACGGTACGCGTTGTGATGTTGGGCAATTCGGGCGGTTTGTCGCGAACTCCACATCACAATCAGATAGTGCTGTTGGTGTTTCAAACTCAACGTAAATCTGTTTGCGATCAGCCGAGAAGTTTGCGATATGAATTTTGGGCTTCTCCGCAGCGTAGGCACCCGCTACCAGAAATAAAATCAGCAAACGTTTCATATCAGGCATCTCTCTCATTCACACGAAATTGCATCGACAACCTGCTGGAGTGTAGTCGTTGCACCACACGGAATTTCAGATCTGTCAATGGGAACCCCGTCCGCAACACACTGACAAAATTGAAGGCGCTGATTCGGATCTGGAAAAATATTTCCCAACGGTGTGCTCAGCGCAAAATCGTCGGTCCCGCAGCTTCGGACGAGAACTACTGCCTGTGGACGCGGCAAGCACGGCTTAGCTGGGGCTTCCGCGACTATACTTTCTTTCTTGAGTGCAGCACGCTCGACAGCAACGGGTTTAGCTGCTTTACCCCTTTTCTTTTTGCCTTTCGGTCGCCCTGTGCTCTTAGGCCTCTTGAGAATCTTCTTTCTTGAAGATCCCCTGCGGGGAATCTTCTTGGACGCATCGTCCTTCGCCAACCGCTTCTTCTGGGCTTTTACTTTCTTCTTCTTAGTCATAGGCTGCTTCCTTGCGTGCGTGCGCAGACACCTTGTGGCCAGCTGTGACAATTGCAATCAACGTGCACGAGACACACGAACACGTCATTGTCTAGCAGAAGTGACGCAATCCCACGCCAGATCATGCCGTAGAAAAGTGACGACAAAACCGCTAGTTATTTTTTGGGGAAGCAGCGAGGAGGAGCCCCCTCAACTGAAGGGTTGGACCCTTCAGACTGCCAACTCGCTGAACGCAGCCAATCTACGCCGCCACCGTGTTGCTGTCAAGAACCCCTAATCTTCGACACTCCTGGCGCTCGACAACTGCCGGAGATGGCAGCCACCTGAGGCCTCAGTCACACGGTGATCTGACTGCACCACTGCACATTCGACCTGGAATCGAGCATTACAAGACAGCTC
>Ga0181505_11173051_pt1 | contig 25791 bp, 23 predicted proteins | sample PEATcosm2014_Bin_5_FD_127743 | JGI IMG/M metagenome (GOLD analysis project Ga0181505, IMG submission 127743) | Metatranscriptome of peatland microbial communities from MTU Mesocosm Facility, Houghton, MI, USA - PEATcosm2014_Bin05_30_metaT... | ecosystem: Environmental > Terrestrial > Soil >...
CCATAGCGGGAACAGCCGCCAATGTCAGGCATAGTGCGAGCAGTGACAGCGAAGCGATACGCATTTTCAAGGATCGAACCCTCCTTTAGGTTCAATTCACGTACAGACCCAATATGCCCCATAGCGAGAGAGGCTATGTTGACAAAGAGCAATCCTCGTGCCACGCTAAGACCAATGTTTCCTGTCTTTTCGGAGATTTGACTGTGCAGTTGTTTGCGACATTGTTCTACGCAATTTCCCTCCCGATTCTGAGGATTAAATCCACCATGGTGCTTTTTTGTATGACCAAAGTGCCAATCTGCCTGGCTTAGACTCTGCGGATCACAGTCCTATGGCCTGCTGAATAGCTATAGCTATGGCGTCGGTATGGCGGCGCATCTGTTGTTCTGACTCGGCTTCGATCATCACCCGCGCCAGCTTCTCAGTACCGGAGTAACGCACTACCACGCGGCCGTTGCCTTCAAGTTCGCTTTCCGCTTGGCGGATCGACTCCATCACCGTGGGCAATTGTTCGAAAGGCCGTTTCTCACGCACCTCGACGTTCTTGATTTCCTGGGGAAAGACCTTCATGTCGGCGACGAGTTCGGCCAGCGACTTGGCAGTGCGCGCCATCACCTCCAGAACACGCAGCGCAGTCAGGATGCCGTCGCCGGTGGTGGTGTCGATATCGCGGAAGAGGATGTGGCCTGACTGCTCGCCGCCGAGCGTCGCGCCCGTCTTGAGCATCTGCTCCAACACGTACTTATCTCCCACTGGAGCGCGCAACATGCTGATTCCGCTGCGCTTAAGAGCGGCCTCCAAACCCATATTCGACATCGTGGTCGCCACCACCATGTCGTTGTGCAGCCGCCCATGCGTCTTCATGTCGCGAGCGGCCAGCAGCAGCACGGCATCGCCGTTAACCACGCGCCCGACGGCATCGGAAAACAAAGCCCGGTCGGCATCGCCATCGAAGGTGATTCCCAGGTCATACTTCCCCTTCGCGGCCACCACAGCTTCAGCTACATGTTCGGGATGAAGCGCTCCGCAGCCGGCGTTGATGTTGCGGCCATCGGGTCGAACGTTGAGGAAGTCGGCGGCAATTCCACAGTCGCGAAATACCAGCGGAGCGATGGTGCTGGCGGCGCCGTTGGCGCAATCCACTAGCACTCGCAAGTTGCTGAAATCCGTTCCCGTGACGAACTCCGCCAGCCACTGCGCGTATTGCTCACGCAGCCTACCGTCTCCCGAAAGCATCTCGGAACGAGGTACTACATTGTGGGATGCGGCTGAGGCCAGTTGGTCGATGTGAGCGAAGATGTCCGCCTCGATTGCGTGCTCCAGTTCGTCGGAGAGCTTATAGCCATCGGCGGCGAAGATCTTGATGCCATTGTCCTGCCAGGGATTGTGCGAAGCCGAAATCACGATTCCGGCCGCGAATTGATTGGCGCGGGTGAGATATGCGATTCCCGGCGTTGTAATGACTCCGGCGCTGACGACTTGAACTTTGACGGACTCCAGACCCGCCGCCAGGGCCGCTCCGATCCAGGAACTCGACTGGCGCGTGTCCTGCCCAACAATGACGCGAGCCGCCTGATCGCGGGCCGCCAGCCGCTGCCCAAGGGCGCGTCCAATCGCAAAGACGGTCTTCTGGTCGAGCGGATACTCGCCTGCGACTCCCCGAATTCCATCTGTTCCGAATAATTGCCGCATGAATCTCGTCGCCGCGCCGCTCAAGGTTTGCCTGATCCGCCGGAAATCTTTCCTGTACTAAGGGTCACTTGGATTGGCTGGGGCGTTCGCACCCGCACCAGCGGATCGGACACGTAAGCATGGGTAATGAATGTTGCCTCTCCGACCACGCCGGTAGCATCCACAGGATCGGTCATCGCCGTTTGTATGGCTTGTACTCTGCGCTCCGGCCCCACAATGGTAATCGTAGACGGAGTTGCCGTCACCGCTGTTATTCCGTATCCGCTCAGCAAAGTGCCAATCACTCGCGGCTGCACCGGGACCGTTCGGGCAATACTGCGGTCAAAGCTGATGTGAAACTGCGCCGGCGCAATCTGCACCACGCTCACATTGCGGGGAACGTGAATGTCTTTGCGGGAAAGTTCGAAGGTGCGCTCGCCGGGAACAGCCTGCTGCAGATCGAGAACGGCATGGACCTCGTAAGGATTCAACTGTTGCAGCAATAGCTGGGGGCCCCGCAAAGTGAGCCGCGCCTGGAACGGATAGTCGGAATTGATTTCCAGGTTCTGCGGCGCGTTCTGGAACTCCAGGGGCACGGTCATGGGAATCTCGATGGGCTGATTGCGACCTACTGACCACCACAGCAGAATGGCAATAGCCAGCGAAACCAGCTTGAACGGCAGGTTCTTGAGCACATACTTGCGAAAGAAATTGCCGGCCGATGGGCTCATGGCTAGCGTTCCGCTCCGTCGGCAAGGTCCTTCTTATGGCTCATGCGTTCGAGCTTGCGATCTTCGCTGGCCAGCTCGCGGTCAGTCACGGTAGTGGGCAGCGCCGCCGTCGGTACGTAGCGGCGCAGAAGCTCGCTGAGCCGCTCGCGCAAGTATTCAACGGTGATATCGCGTTCGATAGCGCCGCCCACGGCAATGCTGATCGCGGCCGTCTCCTCCGAGACAACAACGGAAATGGCGTCGGTCTCTTCGGTGATGCCGATGGCCGCGCGATGCCGGGTGCCGAACTGGGTGGACAGAACGGGATTCATCGACAGCGGCAAAAAGCAGGCAGCAGCGGCGATGCGTCCTTTCTGCACGATGACGGCGCCATCATGCAAGGGCGCGCTGGGGCGGAAGATGGTGATCAGCAAATCGTAGGAAAGGTTCGCGTCCAGCGGCACACCGCTTTCGATAAAGGTCCGCAGACCGATTTCGCGCTCGATGACGATGAGCGCGCCGGTACCGGTTTGCGTGAAATGGTCGGCGGCCAGCACGATGTCTTCGTAGCTGTCGGTGCCGTCGAATACGCCTGCGCGAGCTGCCGAGAGACGGCGGCCGAGACGGGCCAGGGCGTGGCGAATTTCGGCACCGAAAACCACAATGAGCGCGAAGATAGCGTAGGGGAAAAGCGTGGTGACGAGCCAGTCGACGGTGCGCAGTTGTTCAATGTGCGCCAGCCAGAATGCCACGAGCAGTAGTATCACCGCGACCAGCATCGGAATGGCGCGCGTGCCCTTAATGAGTTTGAGAAACTCGTAAATAATGAATGCCACAACCAGGATGTCGATGATGGAGATCACCGAGAATTGCGGAATGTGGCCAAAACGCTGCAGCATCCTGGTACCTTTGGCGGCAGAAAGAGTGACGCGCCATGATTCGAAAAAAACAAATTCAGAGTAGTTTCTTACTGGATACAACTAATTAACGATTCTGTTTAATTCTAATGCAGCAGGAAGCCCAGCTTGGTAGAAATCGGTGTAGTCTGCCGGAGCTCATAAAATTAAGCTCTACTGAACCTCGGACCAGGTCAGATTCCCGAAGGAGACGCCCTTCAGAGACTGCGGCACTGCTGATTTCCCAGCCGTAACCAGCAACCGCAGGGTCGGCGTATAGGTGTGGAGAGCCGGCAATCGAGTCCCGCGTTGCGGGACGTGGACAGGATAGCCCAGCGCTTCAGCGCTGGGTAGGCTGCAGTATTGAAACTGAGCCCCTTCAGGGGCGGCACATAGGGATGTCAACAGAGCCAGACTGTGTCGCAACTACGACTTAGCTTTCCTGATGCGTTTTGAGACACAGACACAGAGGAGAACTCTCCATGGAGAAACCAACACTCGACAAGTTTCCCAAGGCAGTACTGGCCAATCTTGACATTCAGAAGGCCTTCGTCGTCTCTCGTCTGATCGTCGCCGCGGAAAAGTTGCAAATCTTCCGCTTGCTCCACGGAAAGCACATGAAGCCGGACGCTATCGGACGCGCGCTCAATATCCACAAGTATTACCTCCAGGCATTTCTGAATTCGCTGGTCGCGCTGGGACTGCTCGACAAAGCGAATGGCGCCTATGGGAACACGCCTTTCGCGGAGAAATACTTCATCGCCGAACGCTCCATCTACTGGACGCGGCAGTACTCAAACGAATGCGTGGAGGCGTTCGAAGCGCTCGCGGTGCTGGAGAAGGCGCTGGCGTCGGGAAAACGCCACAAGTCGATCTTGCGGCTGAAGAGGCCGAGCTACACAGAAGCGATGAAGCGCGACCACACTCAGGCCGAAAACTTCACCCAGATGCTGTATCACTTTCACAAGGACGATGCCGAAGCGCTGGCGACGTATCTGGACCTGTCGCAGCACCGCGCGGTGCTGGATGTTGGCGGCGGCTCCGGCGTGATGTCCATCGCGCTGGCAAAGCGGAACCCACGCCTGCTCGCCACCATTCTCGACATCGCACCCGTATGCGAAGTTGCAGCCGGAAACATCCGCCGCGCCCGGCTCTCCAGGCGCGTCCAGACGCTGGCCGGAGACATTCACGACCGCTTGCCTGCGGGCCGTGACGTAATCATGTTCTGCGATATCGGTCCCGTATCCAGGCAGCTGTTGCGCAGCGCTTACAAAAGCCTGCCCGCAAACGGGATGGTCGTCCTGGTGGACCGCTACCTCTCCGAAGACGGCACCAAGCCACTGGACCGGTTAGTCGAACACTTCGCGGGATCGTCGTTTGGTCTGGCCACCTGGAAAAACATGATGGAAGCATTGGAGTCTTGCGGCTTCCATGGGGTCAAGGCGGCGAATGTGTATCGCGATGTGTGGTTCATCACCGGCCGCAAGCCCGCGCCGCGAGCACAACGATAGCCGAGCCCACGCACTGGAAAAACAAATTCACAGAGAAGCTTACCGGCCACAGCAAACCGGCGATTCTGCACTCTTTCAGCGATTACTTGGGATTGCTCTCGTCCTCAACCCGCTCCACCTGTGACACGAATTCGCCGCGGCCAAGCTGGGTACGAACGTGTTCGCCCGGCGTAAGCTCGGAGGCTTGCTTTACCAGGCGCCCGCTGGCATCGAAGACCAGCGCGTAGCCACGGGCCAGGATTGCCTTCGGAGAAAGCGCTTCCAGGCTGCCATACGCTCGCTCCCAACGGGAGCGACGCCGCAGCAGAATCATCTCCGGTGCGCCGCGCAGGGCGACGGTAAGACGATCGAGGTCGGTCTCGCGCGAGACCAGCAGCCGCAACATGGCAGCGTTCAGCTCGCCTGCGCGCGAGTCGAGTTGGCGGCGCATGACGCCGGTGCGCACCCGCAGGTCACGGCGACGGAGATGGGCTTCCAGCGCATCTACGCGGCGAGTATGGCTCTTCAGCAAACGCGATTGCGACTGCGTCAATCGGTACACAAGTTCGTCAACGCGCTGCTGGCGGCGGGCAATAGTGTCCTGCATGCGCGCGAAGACGGCGTGCCGCGCCATCACGGACAGAGCGTTGTTGGCCAGCAGCAGTTTGTAGTTGATGGCCTGCGTCATACGCTTATGGAAGCCTTGCAGCTTTTCCGAAAGCTCGTGTTTGGAGCGGATGACCAGCTCTGCCGCGGCTGACGGAGTGGGCGCGCGCAGGTCGGCGACAAAGTCGCAGATGGTGAAATCGGTCTCGTGCCCGATGGCCGAGATCACCGGAATGGCAGAGGCGGCAATGGTGCGGGCCAGAGCTTCATCGTTGAACGCGAAGAGGTCTTCGAACGAGCCGCCGCCGCGAGCCACGATGATGACGTCGACATGGCCGTGCCGGTTGAAGTAGCGCACGCCAGCGCTCACCTCGGACGCGGCGACATCGCCTTGCACTTGCGCGGGGTAGATGAGCACGTTCACCGACTCGTGCCGGCGGCGAAGAATGTTCAGGATGTCCTGCACCGCGGCTCCGCGCGGCGAAGTGACCAGGCCGATGCGCCGGGGCAGCACGGGAACAAGCTTCTTGCGCGCTTGATCGAAGAGCCCTTCGGCGGCCAGCTTGGCCTTCAACTGCTCGAACGCGATCTGCAGCGCGCCCGTGCCTTTGGGTTCGAGATGTTCCGCCTGGAATTGCAGGTCGCCGCGTTCGTCATACACAGTGACACGGCCCCGAGCGATAACTTGCAGGCCGTTCTCCGGACGAAACCGCAGCAGCCTCGCCTGGGTCCGCCACATCACCACGCGAAGCTGGGCTGATCCGTCCTTCAGCGTGAAGTAGAGATGGCCGGATTCCGCGGGCCGGTAGTTGGAGATTTCTCCTTCAACGTAAACGTCGGTGAAGGCGCGCTCCACCTGAGTGCGCACGACGGCAACTAGTTCGCGGACGGGATAAATCTTGCGCGCCGGCGCCTGAAACATCAGCCCGAGTTGTTCCGTGCCGGACATGGAGGAAGTGTATCAAGCCGAAAGGCCGCTCTTCGCTCTTCGCTTTTGGCTCTTGGCTCCTAGCTGTTAGCAAGAAGGCACAAAAGCTCTGTTTAGTTTCTTACGCGAATGTCGGCCAAACAGCGGCGATCGTCGGGTTGCCAAAGGCTAAGAGCTAAAGGCTAGCGGCTCTGGCGAAGAGCGAATAGCGGACAGCGAAACAGCCGGCCTTCCTACCTCATCCGGTTCACGAAGTAGAGCACCAGCGACAGGATGATGCTGAGGAGAATCGACGTCATCAGCGGGAAGTAGAAGGTAGTGTTCTTTCCGCGATAGACGATATCGCCCGGGAGACGCCCGATAGGCAGGTTGACCTTGCCCGCCAGAATCAGGACCACCCCGATGACGAGCAGCAGTCCGCCGACAAACACCAGCATCCGGCCAATGTCGCCCATGGCTCTAGACTATAGGACCTTGGGGTCGCGGCGCCAAAGAGGTTAGTCAGGACGGACCACTTCCGTCATGGTCATTCCAGAATGCAGTGGTCCCTCACGAGGCTTGCGCTGCCTGATCGAACAGATCATTCAGCATTAGCCGAATCGAGGTTCCGGGTACAACCAGTTCGCCGGTCTGCGGCTCCTGAAATCCTGTGCGGCTACATACGTACGCTCGTCGCGTAGCCGGATCCAGAATCCAGACGTGCTGCACGCCGAAATTGAGGTAGTCGTCCACGTGTTCTCCCATGCTGCGCAGGGTGTCGTCCTTCGAGAGGACCTCGATCAGAACAAGGGGCGGCGCGGTAATGATTGGTTCGCGCGGCTGATCGGCGCGTAACACCGTCACATCAGGAATTCGGAAACGCGTGGATGAGACTTGCACCCGCTGCTCGACGAGCGGTATGACGTTCCATTCTTTTCGTCGTGTCAGGAACCAGGCGTAGGTTACGCCCTGTAGATGAGCATGCTCAAGCTCTCCCAAGTTTCTCTCCCGCACCTCACCATCAACGTAGTCGCAGTCCGGGCGGTAGCTGGTCGCGACATATTCCTGCACCGAAATGAGAGTGGAGCTCGACATCGACGGCGTCGTCCTTCTCAGTATTATCCTCCCTTTCCGGGTTCCGGCAAGCCGTTCGTCAGTGATCAGCAGTGCCTACGGCGTAATCGCTCCGCAGGCGATGCGGTCGCCGGAGTTGCCCGAGGGATCGGTCTTGTAGTCGTCGGCTTTGGCGTGGACCATGATCGAAGTGCCGCCGTTGGCGAGCAACGAGTTCGACTCGCTGCCGGTGCCCAGCACCACGTCCTCGTCCTTGACCGTCGCCTGTGCCGTGCCATTTTCCTTGACGGTGAAGTTCATCATGTCGCCGGCGTGATGGCCTTGTGGATTGTCGAAGCCGTGCTGCTTGCCTGTCGGATTGAAGTGTCCGCCGGCGGACTTGAAGTCAGGTGGATCGCACATGGCCTTCTGATGAAAGTGCACCGCGTGAACACCCGGCGGCAGGGCCCTCAGATCGAGCTTCACTTCGACGCCCGACCCCTTCGAAACGATGGTCGCGGTGCCAACGTCGTTGCCTTTGGCATCTTTCAACTCGACGGTTTTCTTCTTCGCCGCCTTGGTTTGCGCGGACCCGGGGACAAGGCAAACACTGAGGGCGGCAGTAACAACCAGAGCGCGAATCGCAAGTTTGTAGCTCATAGCTTGCGAGTTTTATCACAAACAGGCTTTCCGCGCTCGTCATTTTATGGTGTTGTAACAGATGATTGGGCGGCTTCCGGCGACGAACGTCGTATCGCTCATCTGTTATGCTTTCGGGTTTGCCTCTCAGCGTAGAGGCCACTCTTTTGTGCGAGGCGGGGAATTGGCGGCCGATCCTGTGATTCTGGTCCACGGTGGGGCGTGGGCCATTCCTGAAGATATGCTTGAGCCGCATCTGCGCGGCGTGAAGGCTGCGGCGGACGAGGGCTGGCAGGTGCTGCGGCGCGGCGGCAGCTCGCTGGATGCCATCGAAACAGCGGTTGTGGCGATGGAAGAGGACGAAACCTTCGACGCCGGCCGCGGCTCGTTCCTCAACATGGATGGGCGAGTGCAGCTCGACGCGCTCATCATGGACGGCGCGACGTTGCGCGCGGGCGGCGTGGGTTGCGTGGAGCACATCCGCAATCCCATTCGTGCGGCGAAAAAAATCCTCACCGAGAGCCCGCATGTCTACTTCGTCGGCACCGGCGCTGAGCGCTTCGCGCAGGAGCACGGCATCGAACTGTGCGCTAATGAAGAGCTGGTGATTGAGCGTGAAGTGGAGCGCCTGCGCGAGGCCAAGAAACAAGCCTATTTGAAGATGCCGGACGAGTTCGGGCCGACACGCTCGCATGACACCGTGGGCGCGGTGGCGCTGGATGCCGAGGGCAATATCGCCGCCGCAACTTCGACGGGCGGCACGCTGAACAAAGCGCCGGGGCGCGTGGGCGATTCGTCGCTGATCGGTTGCGGCTGCTACGCCGACAATCGCAGCGCCGCGGTCTCGACCACCGGATGGGGCGAACCAATGATGAAGCTGGTGCTGGCCAAGTGGACCGCCGATCGGGTGGAAGCCGGGCACGCGCCCCAGGAGGCAGCGCAGCAAGCGCTTTTCTACCTGAAGAAGCGTCTCAACGGACACGGAGGAATCGTCATCGTGGATACTCGCGGGCGTATCGGAATCGCGCACAACACGCCGCGCATGGCGTGGGCCGTTTGCACGAAGCAGGGGACGAAGGCGGGGATTGTGATCGAGGGGTAATTGAGGGCTCGCCTGTCTTCTAGTTTCGCCAGGTCGGAATGTTCAAATCCTTGCAGATCTTTCGGGCTAAATCGTCATTGATTTCGGTGTGCCGAGGGACCGCAGAAGCCTTTCCTGCTGGACGATTGACGTAGATCGAGTGATTTGCGCCCTCCCGCAACACCTGACAGCCATATCGTTCAAGGTGTCGAACGAGTTCGCGGCGTCTCACGCACTGACCGTCAACGGTTCCCGGATGACGTCCTGTCCTGCAGCCGACTCGTGGGCAAGAGTTCGGTTCGCTTCCACCACAAGCGCCACGGCTTCCTGTAAGTTTGCACGCGCTTCTTCCAGAGAGCTGCCTTGAGTGTTTGCGCCCGGCAGTTCCTCGACAAAGGCAATGTATCCCTCGGGAACGCGACGGAAGACGGCGGTGAACTGAAATTCCATGCGCTTATCATACGCCCGCTCCCGCGGCCAAGGCACTTCAGCGTTGGCGCGTTACTTTACAATCGACTGTCCCGTCCGAAGGTGAACCTCGTATGAGCAAGCACAAGAAATCCAAGCAACCGGCCGATGCCACGCGCTGCGTTCATTCCGGCGAAGATCGGCATGGGCAGAGCGCGCCGCTGACCACGCCCATCGCGCAGACTTCGGTGTTCGTGGTGCCACGCGTCGAAGACCTGCGCCGCTACGCCAAGGGCGACACCGGCATATATCTGTACTCGCGCTACGCCAATCCGACGGTGACTACGGCGGAGGAAAAGATCGCTGCGCTGGAGGGCGCAGAAGCTGCCATCGCAACTTCCAGCGGCATGGCAGCGGAGATGATCGCGGTGCTGGCGGCGTGTCGGGCTGGCGACGAGATCGTCTCCATGCTCGACGTGTATGGCGGGACGGTCAAGCTGTTCGAGCAGGTACTCCCACGCTGTGGGATCAAGGTGCGGTTCATTCCGTATCACGACATCGACAACGCCGCGCGCCACTTCAGCCGCAAGACGCGGATGCTGTTTCTGGAGTCGCCCACCAATCCCACCCTGCGCTGCGTCGATCTGGCGGCATTATGCGAACTCGGCCGCAAGCGCAAAGTCTGCGTCGTCGTGGACAACACCTTCGCCACTCCGGTGTTACAGAAGCCGCTGGAACTGGGCGCGGACATCGTGATCCATTCGGCGACGAAATATCTTGGCGGGCACAGCGACCTGACCGCGGGCGTGCTGGCCGGCTCGAAGACATGGATAGATCTGGCGCGGCCGATCATGATCCTGACTGGCTGCTGTCTCGATCCCGGCTGCGCATATCTGTTGCTACGAGGGTTGAAGACGCTGGATGTTCGCGTGGGGCGCGCCTGCCGCAACGCGGCGCGCATTGCTGAAATGTTGCGGCAGCATGCGAAGGTTGCACGCGTCTATTATCCCGGCTTGCCAGACAACGACTCCCATGAGATCGCGCGGCGCCAGATGAAGGATTTCGGGATGATGGTGTCGTTCGATGTGCGTGGTGGAGGACGGGCGGCGGAGCGCTTCATCGACAGCCTAAAGCTGTGGTACCTGGCGGCGAGCCTGGGCGGGGTAGAGTCGACGGTGTCGTATCCCGTGCTCACCTCGCACACCGGGTTGAGCGCGAAGCAACTGGAGTTGCTGGGAGTGTCGGCGGCGACGGTGCGGTTGTCAGTAGGGATTGAGTCGGGCGACGATCTGATCGCGGATCTGGAGCAGGCGCTGAGGCTGGCGTAGCGCGCTTAGAACGACAAAGAAGCAGGTCTTGTCCTTCTTCCTTCATTTGCAAATCAGCGAATGATGAGGCAAGCAGCAATTCCTCGAGCGGCCGCGCGGCGGCATCCGCCTCGAATTGACTGCCAACGATCAGCGCCCTATCATCAAGCATTCCTTTCGCGCCAGGACATGATTGACACGACCATCTCGCACTACCGCATTGTCGAAAAACTCGGCGGCGGCGGCATGGGTGTTGTCTACAAGGCCGAGGATTCGCGCCTGGGCCGCTTTGTCGCGCTCAAGTTTCTGCCCGACGAGATAGCGCGTGATCCGGCTGCGCTGGAGCGCTTCCGCCGCGAGGCGCGTGCGGCATCGGCGCTGAATCATCCCAACATCTGCACCATCCATGACATCGGCGAAGAAGACGGCCGCGTCTTCATGGTGATGGAGTTTCTGGACGGCGTAACGCTGAAGCATCGCATCGGCGGGCGTCCGATGGAGCACGAGTTACTGCTCGATCTCGCGACCGAAGTTGCCGACGCGCTGGATGCGGCGCACGGCCAGGGCATCGTTCATCGCGATATCAAGCCGGCGAACATCTTTGTGACGCGGCGCGGGCACGCCAAGATTCTCGACTTCGGACTGGCGAAAGTGCGGGCCAACGAATCGAGTTCCGACTCCGAGACCAGGGTCGCCGATTCCGGCGCGCAGCACCTCACCAGTCCCGGCACTATGCTGGGCACCGTAGCTTACATGTCACCGGAGCAGGTGCGGGGCAAGGAGGTCGACGCGCGTACCGATCTGTTTTCCTTCGGCGCGGTGCTGTATGAGATGGCGACCGGCAAGATGCCGTTCGATGGCTCCAGCTCGGGCGAAATTTGCAGCGCCATTCTGCGCGACGAACCCCCGGCGGCGTCGCAGCTGGTTCCGGAGATCTCGCCGGAGCTGCAGGGCATCCTCCGCAAGGCACTGGAGAAAGATCGCAACCTGCGCTACCAGAGCGCCGCCGATCTGCGCACCGATCTGCAACGGCTGAAGCGCGACACCGAATCGACGCGCCTGGCTGCCGCGCACTCCTCCAGCAGCAAAATGGCCGCAGTCACTTCGCCAAAGCCGCGCAGACTGTGGATGATCGTCGCGGCGTGCGTCGTCGTCGTTCTCGCCTTGGTGGCCGCGGGCGCGTGGTATCTGCGATCCGCCAAGACCAAACAGATCGATTCGCTGGCCGTGCTGCCGTTCACCAACGTGGGCGGCGACGCGAAGACCGACTACCTAAGCGACGGCATCACTGAATCGCTGATCGACAGTCTGGCGCACGTGCCCGACCTCAAGGTGAAGTCGCGGCATTCGGTCTTTCGCTACAAAGGCAAAGATGTGGATGTGCAGCAGGTGGGCAAGGATCTGGGCGTGGCGGCGCTGGTCAGCGGGCGCGTGGTGCTGCACGGCGATACGATTGATGTGAGCGCCGAACTTACCAACGTCAGCGACAACACGGAAATCTGGGGACAGCACTACAGCGGCCCGGCGGCCAACATCATCTCGCTGCAGCAGCAGATCGCCGGCGACATCGCGGGCACCTTGCGCTCGCAGATGAGCAGCACAGAGAAGCAGCAGGTCACCAAGCAGGGGACGAAGGATCCCGAGGCTTACGAGCTGTACCTGAAAGGCCGTTACGAATGGAGCAAGCGCACTCCCGCGAGCCTGGCCGCGGCCCTCTCGTATTTCAATCAGGCCATCGCCAAGGATCCCGGCTACGCGCTCGCATACATGGGGCTCGCCGATGTTTACGGCGTCCTGCCGTCCTATGGCGGAAGGGCCGTCGAAGATTTTCCCAAGTCCAATGCTGCGGCTCGCAAGGCGCTGGAGCTGGATCCGACGCTGGCCCACGCCTACGCAATTATGGCCAGCAATGAGATGGACTACGAATGGGATTTCGCCAGCGGCGAAGCCGACTACCGCAAAGCCCTGGAACTCGATTCCAATGACGCCACCGCGCGTCACTGGATGGCGGAGGATATGGCCTCCGTCGGCGGCCACGAGCAGGAGGCGCTGGCCGAAGCCAATCGCGCCCATCAGTCTGATCCGCTGTCGCCACTTCTTGAGGCGTCGCCCGGAATCGTTCTCGTCTCTGAACGGCAGTTCGACCAAGCCATTGCGGTGCTGAAGAAGGTCGCAGCCGACAATCCGGCATTTCCGGTAGCGCACTTATATCTGGCCAGAGCCTATTGGGGACAGCGGATGTACCCGGAGGCGATTGAAGAGTGGAAAGTATTCGGCCAGCTCAATGGCGATCCGCACGATGTAGAGTTTGCCGCGGCGCTGGACGAGGGTTATAAGGCCGGAGGCTGGAAAGAGGCCCTCAAGAAGGGCATCACGGTGCGCCTGGCACAGCGCAAGAACGGCTACTACTCGCCGTACTTCATTGCCCAGCTCTATGCCGACCTGGGCGACCAAGACCAGGCTTTCTACTGGCTCGATACGGCCTATCGCGAGCGCGATGGCCTCATCAATCTCAGAACTGACTTTACGCTCGAGCCCTTGCATTCCGACCCACAATTTGCCGAGCTGGTGAAGAAGGTCGGCCTGCCGCAGTAGGGAACTATCTTCGCGGCGGAAAGAGTTCGGCGGCGAGGCGCACCCGCGGCCCACTCGCGTCGTCAAATTATTCGTACAACGGCAGTTACCTCCACTCTTCCTGGTTTCGTTGACCGTGAAATTCGCGGCGTAGTAACATCACAGCAACCGGTGGAACGCAGGAGAAGGTTGTTTCGGAATTGTCGCCACGATGACACTGCTTCGCCTTAAGGCTCCGGCCGCCCTACTGCTGTTCCTCAGCTTCCTTATCCTCATCACAGGTTGCGAGACTACCGAACCCAAGAAATCCGCTGCACTTCCCGCGCACGCCACCGCACCTGAAGTCACCGCGCCGGTCGTCCAGAAGGCCGCGCCGCCGCCCAAGGTCCAGGAAGCTCCCAAGCCGCAGGCCGATCCCGTCGACGCCCTGATCGCACAGGCAGAAAAGCAGTATGCCGCCGGGCAGGCCAACTATCAGGCCGGCCATCTGGAAGCGGCGAAGGAAAGTTTCGACCAGGCCTTCAATACGTTGCTCGGCAGCAATCTCGATGTGCGCAACAATGAGCAACTGGAGCGGGAGTTCGACAAGATCGTCGAGGCCGTCCACGAGTTGGAGATGGCTGCACTACAGCAGGGCGACGGCTTCTCCGAGCCGCGCAGCGAACCCGCGCCCATCGACGAGGCCAACGACATCACCTTTCCGGTCGACCCCAACGTCCGGGCCGTGGCGGAAGCCGAGGTCAAGAACACCAAGTCCGACCTGCCGCTGGTGATGAATGACCAGGTGGCGATGTTCATCAATTACTATTCCAGCCCGCGCGGAAAGGCGACGCTGGAGCACGCCTGGGCGCGCGCAGGACGCTATCGCGAGATGATTGCGAGCATCCTGAAGGAAGAAGGCGTTCCCCAGGACCTGATCTACCTGGCGCAGGCCGAGTCGGGCTTCCAGCCGCTGGCCTTGTCGCGGGCCGGGGCGCGCGGCATGTGGCAGTTCATGGCCGGCGCGGCGGAAATCTACGGGCTGGAGCGGAGCTGGTGGGTCGATGAGCGGCAAGATCCGGAGAAGGCGACGCACGCCGCCGCCCATCACCTGAGGGACCTGTACAACCAGTTCGGCGACTGGTACCTGGCGATGGCCGCTTACAATTCAGGCGCGAGCACCGTACAACACGCCGTGGAGCGCACCGGCTACGCCGATTTCTGGGAGCTCTACCGGCGCGGCGTGCTGCCACAGGAAACGCGGAACTACGTTCCCATCATCCTGGCCGAGACAATCATCGCGAAGAATCCGGAGCAGTATGGTTTGCAGCGGGTCGCGCCCGAGCCAATCCAACAGACGGACCAGGTGACGATCAACTATCCCGTGGACTTGCGGCTGGTGGCCGAATGCGTTGATACCTCGGTGGATCGCCTGCAGGAGCTGAACCCCAGCCTGCTGCGAATGACCACCCCGAAGGACCAGCAATTCATCCTCAAGCTTCCGCTTGGATCGCAGGAGAAGTACGAGACCGCGATCGCCATCATCCCACAGGACATGCGCACCTACTGGCGCTATCACCGGGTGGAATACGGGGACACGCTGCCCTCGATCGCGCGCAAGTACCACACCTCGGCCTCGTCGATTGCCGAGGCCAACAACCTCTCCGATGATGAGGTAAAGGCCGGGACGAAGCTGATTATTCCGATCGCACCGGGCCGGCACGACACGCAGACAGCCACTTACTCCCACAACGCCACTCATTACAAAGTGCGTAAGGGCGATACCGTGGCCTCGGTGGCCGACGATTTCGAGGTGCCCGTCGATAAAGTCAGGAAATGGAACCACTTGCGCGGCACCGAGCTGACGCCCGGCCGCGTGCTGGTGATCTACAAGCCTACCAGTTCGGAGAGCGCCGAAGCCGATCCATCAGAGACTAAGGCAGAGACCAAGAGCGCCTCAGCCAGCGCCGGGCACAGCAGCGGGAAATCCAATCGGAGCCAAAGCTCCGAGGCCGCGCAGTACCACAAGGTCAAAAAGGGCGAGACCCTCAGCAGCATCGCAGAGTCGAACCACACGTCCGTCGCCGCCCTGAAACGCGACAATCCGAAGCTGGCGGCCAATCTGCGCGCCGGCGAGGTACTGCTCATCCGAAAATAGCCGGCGGCTACCTATCTTCCGAAAAGCGTTTTACCACAGAGACACAGAGGACACAGAGAAGAATCCCGAGAGATTTGGCCTTTGGGATCCCGTGTCTTCATGACAAGAAGGCAAGCTGGCGCTAGAGGGTGCTCCCAAACCTTCCATAAACTGCGGCCTTCAACTTATTTTGCGCTCGCACCCCTTCCCTTCGCGCGGATGTTCTGTTACAACAGGCGCGTTGCACTAATTTGCCGGGCCCGCGATGCTGCGAAGCCATCGGAATGTTGCGTTGTGATCGCGTGCCTCTTGTGTGAAGTTTGTCGTTGGTATAAAACCAAGTTTTGCTTAGCGAGCTGCCTCCGTTCAGTCATGCGGAGTCCGGCACCATCAGGAGGACAAGCATATGACATTCGATGAAACGCTCTATGGCCGCAGAGACGATGAAATGGACGATTACGGAGACGGCGCCTACGGCGATTCCGCCGACGACGAGGAATACGAAGAAGAAGAGGAAGAAGAAGAAGAGCCTGAATCCGTAACCATTGTGGAAGAAGACATTGAGATAGAACCGGTGGTTCGCGAAGCTCCGGCGGCGCCTCCGGCTTCACGCAAGCCGGCTCCCAAGAAGCCGGCGAAACCAGCCGCCAAGAAAGCGCCGGCGAAGAAGCCCGCAAAGAAAGCTGCTAACAAGAGCGCGGCAAAGAAGCCCGCAAAGAAAGCTCCGGCCAAGAAGGCGGCCAAGAAAGCTCCTGCGAAGAAAAAGGCAGGCGCAAAGAAGAAGGCCGCCAAGAAGCGCCGCCGCTAGGAAATCCTGGCGCTGACAACGATCTCGTTCGCGAGACAGCCGCGGTTTACGCCGCGGCCTTTTCTGCTCGGCTGGCCAGCGGCAAGCACCGCACATGCGGGTGCGACCTGGCTCACATCACTGTGGTGCAGTGTCGCACGTTGAAGCGTGATGCCTGTTGCTGCGCAGCGGCTGGCTTGCGAGTACGATTCTGGCGTAATACCTCATGTCGTGCCGGCTCGCTGGCGGCGATTCCGACCCCCGGTAGCTGACCAGCATCCGGCACGGCGTCTGCGCTTAGCAGGCTGTTGAAAAACGAGCGGATACTGGCAGCGCCTTGTCGGCCGTGGCACGAAGCGGGCGGAGGGGATGGTCTTGAGGAACTCGCTGCTCAGGGCTTACCTAGCTGGACACACCCAACTGCTGCTGATCGTCTCCACGCATCGATCCTTCTTTCCAGCTTTACTTGTGGAAGCGAGAGGTTCCTTTCTTCCTAACTCAGCTTCTTCACTGTGCGTTACGATACAAAGTATGCGATGCCTATCGGCACAGCCCGTGTCGGCTGCACTGCTAATCGCAGTCTTGACGATGTCCCCCGTTAGAATCGGCTTTGCGCAAAGCGGAGTTCCCCACAGCAAAGATACCGTTCTGGACAAAGATGCGCTTCGTCCGGTCGAAGAGAATGGCAGGTGGGGATTCGCGGACGCCACAGGAAAACTAGTTATAACCCCAAGGTACTTCGCCGCAAAAACATTCCACGGGGGCTATGCGCTGGTGGTGACCCGAAAGCCGTGGACACCGCTCGGAGACGAATCCGGCGAGTTTCGGCTTGCGCAGGTCACATGGGTTGACAGTGCTGGCCGTCAGATACGCCGTTCCCTTTCCGTTCGGCGTGCTTCGAGTTTCTCGGATGGACTTGCCTCTGTCGTGCCAGACGCCGTGATGACGTTAAAAGGAGGCTGCGCCAAGGGCGGCTATATCGATACGAAGGGGCAGTGGGCGATTAAGCCGCAGTTTGATGGGCTGAGCGACTTCTCAGAGGGACTGGCAGCAGTCAACCTAGGTGCGAACTGCGGGATGGGTGGCAGATGGGGATACATCGACAAGAACGGAAATGCGGTCATCCCATTTAGGTTTCTATCAGCAGGACAATTTCAAAATGGACGGGCTTGCGTTTGGGAGGAACGAGGGAAAGGGGAGGTGATAGACCGAAACGGCAGCACCATCCCTGATGAAAAGTGCAGCTGACTACAGTGTAGCTGCGTATAAATCCTCTTCTCCACGCCCACCCGACTTTTTCCGCACCCCGCTAGGCCAGTTTTTAGGGGGCACAGCTTCACAGTCTGGTGAAAAACCCCGGAAAAGCAGATCCCTCCTCGGGATGACAAACTAAAAGGACCTGCAACGGCGCAGCTGAAGCTGCGCCCCTTCAAAACGACGATTAACCATCGCTCTATTTCCTGGCCAGCAGCGACGCGCGCAACTCGATGGGTGGAGAACCGTCGAAGAGGATGTTGCTGGTGGGTACCTGGGCCAGCGCGGCCGCATCGGGCGCCATCACCGACCACATCAGCAAAAGCTTGTTATAACGCGTGGAGAAGATTGCCTGCGACATGCGTTGGCCCAGATCTTCCCCTCTCTGCGTGGTTGCCATGGTGCCATGAAAGATCATGAACAGGTGGCCATGTATCGACATCAGCGCATCGGAATCGATCTCCCCAAAGTCGCCCATCTGCTCCAGGCTGGCGGCAACCTCGTCGGCGGTGCGCTTGTCGGTGAGGGAGGCGGCGGTGCGCATCGACAGGCAATTGGGATCGAGAGCGCGCAAGATGATGGTCGGGCCAGGCTGCTGCTCCCTCACGCCAACCGGAAGATGGGGAGCAATCTGCAGCAGGGTTTGCGAGCAGGCGTGAAAAAACTTGTACTCGCGCAAGGTTGATTCATCTTGCGGAGGAGGATCGCTCTTGTCGGCGGGAACAGCGTCCCAACCCTGCGGGAGCCGGTACTGCAAACCCGCCTCAGGATTGCGATAGACTCCGTCAACCATTTCTCCGGGAGGGATGTTCTTGCCGGGCTCGTCGCGAAGAGCGGCATTGACCCGAAAGGTCGGCACGGTGGGTCCGGTATAAGGTGCCCCCTCGACTTTCACTGGCTTGCCCTCTTCGTCAATCAGCGTGCCATCGTCCTGCGGGCAATAGAAACGGGCATCCGCCATCAGGTCCTTGGCCTTGCGCAGGAAGTCCTTATCGTTGGTGCGGATCACCACCTTGACCATGTAGTTGTTGATGCCCGCCCAGTACTGCGCGGCATAGTTCCGCCCGACACGCCGCGTGGAGGAATAGAAACGCCCGGAGCGCAACAAGAAGCTAGGGACGGGAAATTGCATCGGTCCTCCGAAGCCCTGTCCGCTTCTTGCCCACTTCTGCAGCTCCTCTTGTTCCTTCTCGGGAGTGCTGACCTCATAGCCGGGACGCGGATCGGTCGCCGTCACCTGGATGTAGCCGTTGTGATCTCCCTTCTCGTACTGCAGCATCAGCAAAGCATGCTGTTTCTCGGGCATCACCGGCACCATGATTTCGTGACCCTGCACGGTGAGCGGAAGATCGAAGCCAAAGCCAAAGAACTGGCTGGTGTAATGGGTATTCGAGAGGAATCCGGCCTCCGGCAGCAATGGCCCCTGGTTCGCAGACTTTTTAGCCGGAGCCGGCCGCTTGAAGATGAGATTGGGATCGTTGGAATTGGCGTAGGGCGGCGAGGGACACTGTGCGTGCAGCCCGGTCACGGCACATGCGACCAGCAGGACCAGCGCATAAGTGCGAAGCTCACGTGACACACGACGCGCGGCTGCGCTGAGAGCTGACATCTGGGCGTTATCCCTGGGTTGGCTACGCGGGGAGTTAGCTCATGATGCCAGCATCAAGTGCGTCGGCGCAAGTGCGGAGCTGCGATTTCGCGAGCACACATCGCCAGTCCGACATGCGAGGGAAAATCACCTGTTCGACGCGCGATCCAGGCTTACCGTGTGCAACTGTTGCTCAGCATATTCAAAGTGAGCACGCGCAGGCCGGGCGACGGCTTGCTGCCGCCCTCGGCCGTTCCGCCCTGCTGGCTGTTTGCTTCCTGCTGCTTCGGTGTCGTCACTGGCTTGCCGGTGACGGTGACCGAGTGATTCAGATGTTCGGCAAGGTTCACGGTATCGGAGGTCAGCAGCCAGGTTGTGCCGTTGTGATCGGTAAGCCGGTAGCCGCCCTCGTTACTGCGCTTCAGGCAGCCGGTCACGGCTATCTGGATCGGCGGGCTCACCGTCCTGGGCGGATTAGTATCGGACTGACCGCCTGGCGTTGCGCTCGACTGCGCGCGGAGAGACAGCCCCAAGCTGAGAACCGCCAGGGTTACAAGCACGGACATGAATGCGGGACGAGGTTTCATGATTTCGCTCCTTGTCGCTGTCATGTAGATGCGATGTGACGCCGGAAAGAGCCATTCCATATCGTTCAGCGTCAAGATGCGCATATGACGGCTTTTCGCCAGGTCGCTCGCCGATGGCGGTTCAAACTTTCGACGCCGTCGCCCATAATCAGCGCGAGAACCCGATTCCACACAGAACCCTCGTCGGGCTAAGGCCCTCCTCGGGATGACAAATTAAAAGGACCTGCAACGGCGCAGCTGAAGCTGCGCCCCTTCAAAACAAGCCACCAGCCTGGGCCAACCTGCCGCCCGTATAATCGGAGACCGAGGTAACGGCTGCTCATGAGTACGCCTCCGGTTTCGGATTTCTTTCGTGGAGCGGTCCACGATCTGCGAGTGCGGCCGCGCGGAAATGTGCCGGCTCTCGACGTCCTGCGCAGTCTTGCCATCCTGCTTGTTTTCACCGCCCATTACGGACCCGCCTTCCAGGGTTTGCCATCGGTATTGGCGCTGCCCATGTTCAACTGGGGCTGGACCGGCGTCGACCTGTTCTTCGTGCTCAGTGGCTTTCTCATTGGCGGCCAACTCTGGAAGGAGCTCAAACGCACCAACAGCATTCAGATTGGGCGCTTCCTGCTGCGCCGCGGCCTGCGCATCTGGCCGCTTTACTATGCATTCGTAGCGTTTGTGGCTGCTGAGGGACTGTTTGGCCGGAATATCAGCGGTATATGGTCCGACATCTGTTTCCTCTCCAACGACTTCCACAACCAGATTGGCGGAGGATGGTCGTTATCGACGGAAGAGCAGTTTTACGTTATCGCTCCCGTATCGATTGCGCTTTTCTCGCGGATCATCAAACCCTCGCGTCTTTGGATTCTGCCCGTCGTCGGCATGTTCCTTGTTGTGATGAACCGCGCGATCGCCATCAAATACGTGGAGCCTCGACTGACTCACTTTTCCCTTGACCTGTTCAAGACAATTTATGCGCATTCGGATGGGCTGGCGATCGGCGGGCTGCTGGCCTGGTTCAGCGTCTTTCGTCCTCAGCTGATTCGTTCTACGCGGCTGCGCCTGTCAGTTTGCAGCGTCATGGTTGTGGCTGCCGCAGGCTTGCATTTCGTCGATCGGGAGGTGTTCGCCTTTACCGCCCTGGCGTTGATTTTCGGCGCCGCCACCCTGTGGGCCCTCGGGCTGGAACGGACACCGAAGCTGCTGAACTGGCACGGCTTTTACATCGTCAGCCGGCTTTCCTATGGAATGTATCTGAATCACTTCGGCCTGCTGGAGCGATCGAGCGCGCTGCTGTCGGGATGGCGTGTGACGGGTGGTGAAGCTGGCTTCTGGATCCTCTACCTGATTAACCTGCTGGCGTCGATAGCAGTCGCTTTCGTGACCTTTCAACTGATCGAGTGGCCATTTCTACAGATACGCGCGCGCTGGCTGGCGTCGAAAAAGCAGCCGCAGCCGGAAGCCGCCTCACCGGCGACCGCTGCTCCCTGAGTCACTTTGGCGCTGCTCGCTGCGCAATCGCGTGATAAAGTGGGCCATCGCGCCCGCGATTGGAGGAGTGTTCATGTCAGTGGGAGTCAAGATCGAGTGTCCCAAATGCCACGCCGACAGAACCATGCTGGATACCAGCTTTGGCGTCCCCGGATATGTGGAACCGCGCTCCCAGAAAGAAATTGGCGCGAGCGTCAACACCAACTGCGCCGTGCCGGTCCGCTTAGTCATGTGCCCGCGCTGTCACTATCTCGAGCTCTATCACGACGTCGGATTGGGTAACCTCGTCTGAACGAATCACCTCTCGGGCCACTCGCCCGGTTGTTTCTGGATGATAAAGATCGCGGTCACATCGCGAACGTCATGGTAGTCCGGCGTCGACCCTTCCATGTCGATGGCGCCGACATACGGCCGCTGAATCTTCGCCCAACTCTTCGAGAACGTAAGAGTCGTGGAACCATCGAAGATGAAGAAGGTCTCTTTCAGCGGCTGGCCGCTAGGGAGCGTCGCGCCCTTTTTCAGCCACCGCGGCGTGTGTACCTTGCCCAGACTCTGGTAGAAGGCGACTACCTTCGAGTACGGATCGTGGGTGAAATAGATGGTCTCCGTCGCGCCCGGAGGCATGGACTGCATGGCCTTTTCGTCACTGGGAGGAGTGAATTGCTTTGCGGCCGGATAGATCTGGACATCCTGCGCGGAGACTCCGGTCGCCATCGCCAGTAAGAGCACGGGTACAGCGGCAAACTTCCAATAGTTCATGTCTCGTCTCCAGAAGCCAAAGTTTAGTGAGGTCAGAAGTGGGAGCGGTCATCCGCCCGGGACGCCAAGGTTCGCGTCTCTCGCTTTGGATGCTGGACGGGGCAGAGAAAGATTCGGTTCTTAACTGACAACCGGTTACAACCGAGTGTTTATCCGAGCACCTGCCCAGGCTGATGAATAATGCGCTCTTCAGGCTTCACACCTTCAACATGAATCGCGGCCACTCGCACAAGCACGGCTAAAACGAAGGTGACTATCAGGAACGTCACGCGAACACGGAGTGGAAGATGGCTCATGTGAAGAAGCCCCCGAGCAGTACTGGTTACCATCGCGGCTAGCAGCGTGAAAAATGCCCAATGCAGAAGCCATCCGGCCGTACTAGAAGGTGCATACAGGAGAAACAGCCGTTGCGCCGCGTTCCGCGAGAAGAGCCGGTGAGACGGCCTTTGCCCATGGGCTGCCAACTGCCTGAGGACGAGATCACGCTCACGCAGCGCATCGTGCAGGCACGCAGCATGGAAGTCGGCCGCATCGGAGACTTGGTTCATGCTGGCGACAAACGCATTCAGCGCGATCACTCTTTCCCGGAGCTGCTGCTTCCTTTGTATGGATTGCCGGGCACGGAACTTGTTCGTCGTGAACTGTAGGATCGCAAGTAAACCACCCGCCGTGATCATCATCGGCTGGAAACGCAAAATTTGCAGGAGATAATCCACAATAACCTCCCCGATGCGCCGAGCCCTGCGCTGGTGTCGCGTTCATCTTAGGCCGAGTCGCTCACCGTTTTCAAACGGCTCGCGGCTGGCTCTGTCATCCCGAGCGCAGCGAAGTCGAGGCCGGCCGCTCCTCGCAGTTTTGGCTTTTCCCTTCCCTGGAGGCAAAATGTTCCACGTGGAACATTTGCAAAATATCACAAAGTAACCTGCCAAGCGCCTGAAAACAAGCAGTCCTCCGCACTTTAATGCTAATTAACGTACGTTCGTTAGGGCGCGCTCAGCGACGCCCGCTCACTCCTGCCGGTTAATCACCGACGCCACGTGACAGGAGAAGAAGGAGTCGTCGAGATCGTCGCCACGGACCGCCCGCAAGCGTGAACGAATGGCAATCACGTTGAAGAACTTGGTGGAAGGATGATTTCAGAATTCGGGCGCCACTCGAAACAGAGCGGGTGCCCCATTCAAGGCCATCCTTTGGCCTTGAGTGGGGGTTTTCGTTCGTACCACTGGATTGTCGTGGGTACAACCGAAAAAGACCCGCTCAAGCTGCGCCGCCCAGGCCTCGGTGCGACTGGTTTGGGCCGGTTCAAGGATTTTCATTCGCACAACAAAAAGCCCACTCAGGCGAAAGACGCTTGAGTGGGCCACCCGTCCGTGCGACGGGCGCGCAAAACTACACAGCTACGGGGACGTTATGGAAGGTCGACATAACCGTCTCAAAGTTCTGGACTCGCGGCGTTCCATCGATTACCTTCGCCAAGGTCTTCAACACTTCCGGGTAGGTATTGGTGTTGTAATCGTCTGCATTGTTCTTGTTATCCCACAGACTGATCGAAACCGCATCCTGGCTACCGGAATTTGACAACGTGAGTTCGTCCTTGAAGCCCTTCTGCTTGCGCAGTAAAGGAAGAATCTGGTTCTCGAATGTGTGCGTGTAATCGGACTGCATATTGGACTTCAGGCGAAAAGAGATATTGCGTGCATACATAAGTTCAACCTCCAAAGGTTGCGACGTATATAAGGGAAAGAAAGCTTCAGATGGGCTGACTTATATTCAGGGAACCTGAAAGAGGTGAGGGTGGAAACTACCTCAATTCAAACTATACATGATAGCCGGAGCATTGTCAACTCAAGCTCGAATTATAGAATGCTGGCTATCCACAATGAAATTCACAGCTATTCTGAAAGACAATATTTATATAGAGCCTCTAGGTGCCCCACACATTCGCGATTTTCGAATGCGTGGGAGGCCAGGGATCATCCGACCACGCCTTGTGGACGCGGAACGTTGCGAGAAGTGCCTCTACATCGACCGGCTCCCACTCATTCCAAACGCAGGAATGAGTGGGGCACCCGGCCCGACTATGTGCCGGACTCATGTTCTAGGTATTCGTTCATCAAACGGTCAGCAACCTCGTCGTCGCGATCGACTTTAGAAACGTGGGCTAGGGATTTCCCAAGGCGCCTCTTTGCCCATTCTCTTTGCGCCAGCAGACGCGACCGCCATTCCCGATCTCGAAAGGCCTGGTCACGGTAGCTCGGGTTTCCAGAGTACCTGCCATATTCATCGGAAGCCCACGCAGATCCGTCGTTGTAGCCCACGATTATTTCGCTGGTGAAAGGAACCTTCCATAGATTGGGAAAAAGAAACCAATCGTCATCCAGCTTTGACCAGTTCTTGGTTGAGACACGCCTTTCTGGGTAGAGCCATTCCTCCTGGGCCGCTGCAATGTAGCGGGTGGCCCTCTTTTTCAAGATGTAGTTGATGCGAAGTACTTCATCCTCTTGAAGCTCACGTCCGAATTGGATGTCAAGCATGGACTTCAGGACGGTTTCGTAAACGCGCGCATTTACGCGCTTATTTGTGGGAATAGCTCTGGGATTGCGGGCAAGCTGAAGGTGCGTAATGACCAGACAAGACTCGAGTCCAAGCGGGAACATCGTTCGCGTACCGACGAGGTCAAGTTCGAACTGCCCCGGATAAACACATTCACTGGGAAACAAACAGCGGTTGAAGAAGGTGACTGGTTCATCGGTGAGGAGGAACTTGGTCGGACTATCTCCCGCCCTGACAATTTCCCATACACCCTCAGCCCACATAGTTGTGTGCAGTTGAAAAAGTCGCCGCATCACTATGAGAGATTGGGTGTGGTCTCGGACTCCAACTTGCATCTTTAGCCGATCAAGCCCTCGAGGCGTGCGAGATCGCTGCGCATCCATATATGGGACGATATTGCGAAAACCCTCCGTAAGGCCCGTGAAGTCCCCGCCATAGTCGGCCAAAACTTCGACGGCTTTACGCCCGAGATTGTCTACCGTTCCAAAGAACCGTTGCTCCATCTGATCACTGGTCCAGCTGCCGAGCTTCAACGTGTATAGGTCATCCTTGTAAAAGCACCGTGCAGGACCCCAATGCAGCAACGCCCTCCGCTGATATCGCACGTTGCCGCTCACTATCGTTTCGGGGTGCAAGTCCAGATAGTGAAAAGTAGTCTTACCGGGAGTCAGGAACCTCCTCTGATACCACTGCGGGACATAATGATGTACGTGGCTCTGTTGTGTATTCATTTTCGGCAGCGGTCTCCAAAATGTGAGGGGGCACGGCGTGCCGTGCCCCCTCACAGTACGTCTAACCTGGGCCCAACAAATTTTCGTTACTACGACGAACCGCAGATCCCTCGACTTGGACTGAAGTCCTCGCTCGGGATGACAAATCAATAGGGAACGTGGGACGCGGGGCTAATGCCCCGCTCTACCATCCCCAGTCCCTAACCCCCAGCCCCTGATCCCTTCCTAGCTACATCCGCTGGTAGAGCCACACTCAACACAACGGTAACAACTTCCATTCCTAGTCATGATCGCGCCGCAAACGGTGCAGACAGGCGCATCCCCCATGTCGATCAGGTCTTTCAGCGCATCTGCGGCGTGCACGTGTCCTGTCCTTATCTCGATCCCGGGCAGCGACGTCTGCTCGGCGGCTGGACCGCTGTAGCTCGGCATGGCTTCATCCGGCGTGCCCGGCGGCGGAGCGTTGACGTACTTCGGACGCAGTCCGTCGAACAGCGCCTGCTGCTGTCCGGTGAGGAAGCGCAGCTGCAGCCACCGGAAGATGTAATCCATGATCGACTTGGCGAAGCCGATGTCGGGATTGCGGCTCCAGCCG